>Ga0208188_1000561_pt1 | contig 22434 bp, 19 predicted proteins | sample June2015DPH_8_50_FD_184698 | JGI IMG/M metagenome (GOLD analysis project Ga0208188, IMG submission 184698) | Peatland microbial communities from SPRUCE experiment site at the Marcell Experimental Forest, Minnesota, USA - June2015DPH_8_40... | ecosystem: Environmental > Terrestrial > Soil >...
CTTTTGCCGGCAGACGCACTTCGTAGCCCCAATGTTCGCCGCGCCGGTATTTGCCGCGCTCGACAAAAAAACGCGCCGTCGTGCCGAGCGCGTCGTCCGGCGCGCCGAACGGCGAAATCTTGCCGTCGCCGTCATAGTCGATGCCGAGATGCAGCCAGACCTCCGGCATCCATTGGGTATGGCCCATGGCGCCGGCCCAGGAGCCGACCATTTCCGCGGGCGTACTCCAGCCGCGCTGAACAATTTGCAGCGCGTTGATCAGTTCGTCTTCCCAATATTTGCGCCGGCGCGGCTCGCCCCAGGCGAGCGCGGCGAGAGAGGGGATGACGGGCCGCATATGGTTTTTCTGCACAAGCGGATCGCCATAGGTCGATTCGACGCCCCAGACGCCAAGCATGACCGAGCGCTCGACGCCGAAATCCTTTTCGATGCGGGAAAATAGCGGCGCAAACTCCTTGGCCTTCTCCTGGCCGGCGATGATGCGCCAGTCGGAGACCCGGCGGTTGAGATATTGCCAGAGTTGCTCGTCGAATTCGGGCTGATTGCGGATCGCCTCAAGCCCGGCGGTGTCCGGCCTTAACCCGTCCATGACCCGCGCGTAGGTTTCCGGCGTGATGCCGCGCGCCAGCGCTTTGGTACGAAACGCGGCGACCCATTGATCGAACGAGGTGTGGTCCGCGCGTGCGCGCCCCGGCAACAGCAATCCTGCAAACGCGCCGGCGATGACCTTGAGCGATGCGCGTCTGGCAATGTTGGGCGACGATGCGATGCTCAAGGCCGGCCTCGTTCTTGCTCTCTGTTTTGGGTCCGGTTCGACCCATTTGATCATTCTCGGTTGGGCCTTCCGCGCCCGGCGCGGCTTCCCCGTTCGCGTCGCGCGTTGCGACATTCGACATAGTGACCGCGTTTGCGGAGGTCGTCACGGAAGAATTGGGCTCGGATGTGGCATCGATTTCTCCCCATGGCACCCGCGTTCGGCTTGCGTCCGCATTAGCCGCCGCGATTGCCGTCCCTCCGTCAAGTTCGTCCGTGAGCCGTCCCACGCTGTCGCCGAAGCTCGCGACATCGAAATGGAGCGGATCGTCATGGCCGTTGCGGATGCCGGAATCGATAGCGGCATGGAACGCCGGAATGAGCCAATGCTCGGCGCGGACACTGGCGATGACGTAGAGGAGCGCCAGCCGGTCATATTGCGCGGCGGTAAAGCCCGGATTTGGGCTCTGCGCGTCGTTGCGCCATCCGCGCCCGGCTTCGCTGCGCCGCGGCTGGATCAGCTCGACATGGAGGAAGAGCCCCTTCAGGCCGCCGGCGAAATTCGCCGCTTGCTCGAACCGCGTCTCGCGCCAGGAAATGGCAAAATCGTGATCGAGCAACATCCCGCCGGAGCGATTGACGACCACGTGAGCCTTGCCCCAGCCATCCGAGCACTTGAATCGACCGAGATTGTTGAGCTTGGCGCTGACGTCGATGTCGGCGGGAAAGGACCGGTGTCCGTAATTCGGTCCGCTGGTATCGTGGATGACGAAATAGCGCGCCGGCGGGGCGTCCGGATCGTTGTTGTGCGCACGCGACACTGGTTGCCAGAGATAAGCGGCGAAATCCCATTCGAGATTCTCTTTCGATAGAAAGGCGCTCAGCGCCTCCCGCGACGGCAGCCCGCTATCTTGTCCGACGCGGCTGGCGAGCGCGGGCGGCAAGCTTTCCAGCGCCGGCGCGAGATTCCTGGTCGCGTCCATGCCGCGCATCAGGCACTTGGCTTGCGCGACCGGATCGCCGGAATAGCTCGAAGTCTGCGGGTCGAAGGCGCAGGCGCCCATCGTTTTCACAAAGAAGGTCGGTCTGAAATGATTTGGTTTGCAGGCGGCGCTCAAGGCAGCGCCGGCGAAGGCGCAGACCATGATGCAGGCAAAACCGGTCGCGATAAAGCCGGCGCGCGGGCGCCGATCGGCGAAAGCGCCGAAGACAGTTTTCGCGCGAAGGCGCAGCCGCGGAAGGCTGCCGACTTTGACCGCAATAAACACGGCTCATCCCAATGCAACACGCCGTACTATCGTGACCAACGCGCGCCCTGCCAAGCGGTGCCGTCACTGCGCCGCGCGAAATTCGCGTAAAAGTTTGTTTGTCGCCGCGTTCTGGTGGCACGCGGACGCTCAGGATGAATAAATGTTCAGTTGCCGGACGCTGGGATGTCAGGCTGCATTCTGGGTCCCCGCTTTCGCGGGGACGAGCGGACGGGGCTGTCTCTTACTCTTTCGCCCGCTCGATGTAGCTGCCGTCGGATGTGTTCACCACGATCCTCGTGCCCGCGGTGACGAAGGAGGGCACCATGGTGCGCACGCCGTTGGACAGGAGCGCCGGCTTGTAGGACGAGGCCGCGGTCTGGCTCTTGATGGTCGGTTCGGTCTCCGTCACTTCGAGGGTAGCGCGCGGCGGCAGCTCGATGGCGACTGGAACGCCCTCGTGCAGGCTGATCGTCACCTCCATCTCCGGCTGCAGGTAAGCCGCCTGGTCGCCGACAATGTCGGGCGGCAGCGCGACCTGGTCGTAGCTCTCCATGTTCATGAAATGGAAGCCGTCGCCGTCCTGGTACATGTATTGGTGCTTGCGGTCCTCGACGAAGGCCCGCTCGACCTGGTCGGTGGTCTTGTAACGCAAGCCGACCTTCACGCCGTCGGCGATCCGGCGTACGTCCATCTGGGTCACCGGCGTGCCCTTGCCGGGGTGAATGTTCTCAATCGAGACGATGACGCCGAGCTTGCCGTCGACCTCAACGATATTGCCTTTTCGGAGCGAGCTGGCGATGACTTTCACGGTTACCTCGACTTTTTGCCTCTGAATAAGGGGCGCACCATAGCGATCCTGAGCCCGATCGCCACATATTTCCTCTCTTCCCCGCGCACAAGGACATGCCGGAAACCTCGCCCGCCGCCTCGCCCTACTGGGCTCGCCACGTCCACGCCCACCGGCGGCCGGCGCTGTTGGCTCGCGGCCGCATCGTGACGGCGCTGCGCGCTTGGTTTGCGGCGCGGGATTTCATCGAGGTCGAGACCGGCGCCTTGCAGGTTTCCCCGGGCAACGAGACCCATTTGCATGCCTTCGCCACCACGCTCGCGGCGCCGGACGGCACGTCATCGCGACTTTATCTGCGCACCTCGCCGGAATTCGCCTGCAAGAAACTCCTGGCCGCCGGGGAGCGCCGCATCGTCGAATTTGCCAAGGTGTTTCGCAACCGGGAGCGCGGCGCGCTGCATCACCCGGAATTCACGCTGATCGAATGGTATCGCGCCGGCGAGCCCTACGGGACGCTGATGGCCGACTGCGCGGCGATCCTGGCCGTCGCGGCGGAAGCCGCGGGAACGAAGCAGCTGAGCTTCCGCGGCCGTTCGGCCGATGCGTTCGCCGAACCGGAACGCCTTACCGTCGCGGAAGCATTTGCGCGATTTGTCGGCATCGACCTCTTGGCGACGCTGCCGGGCGGCGAAGCCGACCGCGAGGCGCTAGCCCGCGCGGCGCAGGCGGCGGGCATCCGCATCGGCGACGACGACCACTGGGGCGATATTTTCAGCCGCGTGCTGGTGGAAAAGATCGAGGGCAATCTCGGCGTCGGCCGCGCCACCGTCCTCGATCAATACCCGGCCGTGCAGGCGGCGCTGGCACGCCCGGCGTCCGACCGGCGCGTCGCCGAGCGCTTCGAGCTTTATGCCTGCGGCGTGGAACTCGCCAACGGCTTCGGCGAACTCACCGATGCGGCCGAGCAGCGCCGCCGGCTGGAACGGGAGATGGCGGAGAAGGAGCGGCTTTACGGCGAGCGCTACCCGATCGACGAGGATTTTCTTGCCGCGCTTGCGGCGATGCCGCAGGCTTGCGGCATTGCGCTCGGCCTCGACCGGCTGGTGATGCTGGCGACCGGCGCCGCGCGCATCGAGCAGGTCCTATGGAATCCGCTGGCATGAATTCCCGCTCGACCACGTTGCGCACCGTTGACGAGCTTTGCCGCTCGGCGCTGGTGCCGCGCGAGCGGCTCGATGCGCTCGCCGCGGTCGCCGCCCGCTATGCGGTTGCGATCACGCCGCTAATGGCCGACGCGATCGACCGCAGCGATCCGCACGATCCGATCGCGCGGCAATTCCTGCCCGACGCGCGCGAGCTCATCGAGCAGCCCGAGGAACGCCGCGATCCGATCGGCGACGATGCGTTCAGCCCTGTCGCCGGCATCGTTCACCGTTATCCCGACCGCCTCCTGCTCAAGCTCGTCAATGCCTGCGCGGTCTATTGCCGGTTCTGCTTCCGCCGCGAGATGGTAGGGCCGGGGCGGGGAGGGCTGTCGCCAGCCGCGCTCGCGGCCGCGCTCGACTATATCCGCGGCCATTCGCAAATCTGGGAGGTCATTCTGACCGGCGGCGATCCGCTGGTGCTCTCAGCGCGCCGGATCGAGGATGTGGTAAAAAAGATTGCCGCCATCGCCCACGTCAAAATCATCCGCGTGCACACGCGCGTGCCGGCCGTGGCGCCGGAGCGGATAACGCCCGCATTGGTGCGCGCGTTGCGCGCGCGGAACAAAGCGACCTTCGTCGTCTTACACGCCAATCACCCGCGCGAATTGACCAAACAAGCCCGCGCCGCCTGCGCGCGCCTGGTCGATGCTGGCATACCGATGCTCTCGCAATCGGTGCTGTTGCGCGGGGTGAATGACGACGTCGAGACACTCGGCGCGCTGATGCGCGCCTTGGTTGAGTGCCGCATCAAACCCTATTACCTGCACCACGGCGATCTCGCTCCCGGCACGGCGCATCTGCGCACCAGCATCGCCGAGGGTCAGACTCTGATGCGCGCGCTGCACGGCCGTTACTCGGGCCTGTGTCAGCCGGCCTATGTGGTCGACATACCCGACGGATACGGCAAGTCGCCGATCGGCCCGAATTATTTGAGTGAGGACGGCGCCGTGGTCGAAGATTTCAACGGGCGGCGGCACGCCTATCCGCCCCGCGCTTAGGCGGGCGCCCGCTGCGCAGGTGGCGCGAACAGTAACCTGCCACAGCCAGCGGTCGGGTCTCCTCCGACGCGGCGGGCAATTACACTGCCGTATGCCCAGTTTCCGCCAACGCGTCGCGTTGACGTTCGGTTTCGGCGCAAAACGGAAATGGAAGGATGTGCTGCCTCGACCGAACACGGCGCGAATGACCCTGAGCGGTCATCCCTCCGACCGCATCAGAGCCCGTTATGCCGTAGTCCGGTTCAGGTCGCGGCGCGAAGCCGTTTCGGACCAAGCGCAGCGCGCGGCACACGGCCCTTGCGCCGCCTCGGTCCTGGGGCGCGCAGTGCCACTTCGACGACCGCCGGCGCCGCGACCGCGTCCCATGACCGCATCAGCACGTGGTAGAGGAGCTTCTCGAACTCGGGCCTGAACCGGGCGATGATCGCCTGCGGATCGGGCACCATGGCCGCGTCGGTGATGAGGCCGAACTGAACCCGACCGTTGAAGGACAGGATTGAGACCCCCATGCCGATGTCGTGGGCTTGCGGCCCCCAACACATGATCTGCTTCAGCTCGGAGCCGGCGAGGTAAAGCGGCTGCTGCGGCCCGGGCACGTTGGTCATAACTGCAGTCGCGCGGCTCAACAGCAGATCGAACAGGCGATCCTGCACGACCTTCGGCGCATAGCCCAGTGCGGCGAGCAGCCCGAGCGTCACCGACGGCTCGTACGACTGCTTGAGCGCCCTCATGCGCCGGCGTACCTCATAGAGGCGATCCAGCGGGTTCTCCAGACCGACCGGCAACTCGACCGCGAGCATGCCGAAGCGGTTTCCGAGTTTCGGTTCGTCCGCCCCGGATCGCAGATTGATCGGTACCAGGGCCCGTACCTCGATGCCGGTCGTGTCGTCGCCGTGTTCCTTCAGGTACTCACGGAGCGACCCGGCCACGGAGGAGAGCAGCATATCGTTGACCGAGCAATCAAGCGCGTGGCTTACTGCCTTCACTTCGGGCAGGGGGATTGGATCGGTCCAGGCCACCCGCTTGTCTCCCGAAGGCTTGCCCTTGAACCGCGTGGGGCTGTCCATCGGCATCAGCAGGATGTAACCGAGCTCGCCCGCAACGCCCGTTCCGTCCCGCAGGTAGTCCAGAGCTCTGGTCGGCTGCGACAGCAGCCCTAAGGACGTGCGTAGGACTTGGCCGTACAGGTGCAGGCCTTGGCCGACCGCTTGGCGCGCAAGATCGAGAATCTGCGGGACCGGAAATCCGAGACCCTCGTCATCGGCCAGCCCTGTGAGGGCGATCGGCTTGCGGCGTCTCGACGAGGCCCCGGGCCGCTCGTCGGTGAGCGACAGCATGACGCCGATCAGCGCTATCCCATCTGCGATGCAATGATGGAGTCGATTGACCAGTGCGACACCGCCCTCATAGTCCTCGACGATGTGGTACTGCCATAGCGGATGGAGGGGGTCGAGCGGCTGCGCTGCGAGGTCGGCCACGAAACGTTCGAGCTCGTTACGCCCGCCCGGTGCGGGCAGGCGGATGCGTTTGATGTGGTGCGCGATATCGAAATCGGGATCGTCGCACCACCAGGTGCCCGTCAGGCCGGTTTCGACGCGCTGGCGGAAACGGCGATAGACCAGAAGTCGCTCCGCCAGGGTTTGCTCGAGCCTGGCGACATCCACGGGGCCGGCCAGCATCAGCAGGCCGACGATCATCATCCGGTTGGTTGGCCGATCCAGGCGCAGCCACGTCGTGTCCACCGGGTCCATGCGCTCACTGTGTGCCATGTGGAGCTTTCCTCCAGTCCCGCACGGGGCGAACGTCGTAACGTGGGCGCCCGGTCGGCAGCTCGACTTCTCTACGAAGCCAGCGTTGTTCAACCCATAACACGCGTTGATTGCCCTATCCGTCCTACAGCACGATTAGATCGAGCGCCCCGGGCCAGCGTCTACGTCCATAAATCGCGATCGTCATTCATTGCCGCCGCAACGTGGTCTGGCGCGCGATGACACAAGACGACCTCGTTCCGGCGTGAGGCGCCGACCCGTTGGGTTCGGTTGTGACCCCCCGTTTGCTCGCGATGAATCTGACCAAAGCTAAATTCAGTGTATTCCTCCCGATAGTCTTTAAAAACAAAGGAACGCGCCGGGCGCGATCAAAATAACAACCATAACGAAGTTGGACAATAACCTTGCGCGAAGAGCTAAGGGTGGAGATCGAGCAAAGAAGCTATATCAGTTCTTGAACGAAATTGGCGCTTGGGCACTTGGACAACAGCTGGGGCGAGTGCCGCGCGCTTAGCCGGTAGCGCCCCGTTAGCGACCGGCTTAAGGAATTCTAATTGTCATATAAATTCAGCTCAATATGGCAACGGGAGCACGGTGCAGGACGTGGTGGAGGATATAGGTGTAGGATGTCACTGATGGGCAGTAAAACGGAGGGGCAAATGAATAGCGGGGCGATTCTTGCCGCACTGAGCGTCGGGGCACTCTTGATATCGCAGCCGGCTTCGGCTTTTGGCGCGCTTGCCGTGGGCGTTCCTGCCGATGTCGCACGTAGCGGTTTCGCCTACGGCATCAACGTAAACGCGCCGACCGAAGCGATGGCGCGCGAGACGGCTCTCAGCAATTGCCGCGGAACCAACCCGAACTCGCAGGTCCATTCCCAATCGAGCCAGCCGGCGCGGGCCCTGTGTACGGTGGTGACAACGTTTCATCACAAGTGCGCTGTCGTGGCCCAAGACCCGGCTGCCGGAACCCCCGGCGTCGGTTGGGCGGTCGCGCCTACCCTCGAAGCGGCAACGAAGCAGGCGATAGACAATTGCAAGGCCACGGCGGGTGAATCGCGCAAGCAATTCTGCGCCAGAGACGCTTACAACTGTGACACCAAGTAGGCGTCAAACTGCGATAAGATTCAGGCTGCGCAGCGCGCTATGCGGCATTTTTTTCCAGTGCCGGGAAGAACACCGCGGTTTCGAATTCATAGCCGCAAGCTTCGCACGACCAGGTGTGACGCACGCAACGCTCGCTCAGATGTTCTGACCAGTCGGGCGCCAGCAGCCATGAGCTGCACTGCGGGCATACATTCTTGTCGTAGGTGACTAGGTGAGTGCGCGCCGCGCTATTGGTGTGCAGTGCCATGATGGATCTCCTCCCTGCATCACCCCTCCCATGACCGACTCCCATGATCGACGCTAACCAGACTCTGTGGCGACCGCATGACGCAACTGAGTTCCGTCCACCGACATTGAATCGAATCTTCTGCGACTTGCAGACACATGACGCAGTGCAGCGCAAATGGCGGGCGATTTCTCGTTCGCGACACAACGCCGCGGTCAGCGCGACGTTCTTCCGGCCGGACCGCGCGCTGCATCGCGGTAGAAGCGAACGGTGGCGGCAAGGCCGTCCTCGAAGCTCGTCGGCTCTTGCCCAAATCTTGCTCGGAACTTGCCGGCATCGACGTAATACGGCCGATAGGTCTGAAACCGCATTTCGATCAGCTCACGGAGTTCCGGCACCGCGATTCCGAGGATCGGCTGCAGCCAGGTGGGCAACACCCGCATTCGCAACGGAACCTCGGCGATCCTGGCTGCAAGCGCCAGCAGCTCGCGCAGGCTGTGGGTCGGCGCGTTGGGAACGTGCCAGGCTTGGCCGTAGGCGTCGTCCGGCGCTTCGCACAGCGTGACAACGGCGCGGGCAACGTCCGGGACGTAAGTTTGATCGTGCGGGTGATCGGGGGAGAAGGGAACGAGCGCGGCCTTGCCGGCGATCATTCGTGAAATGCCCATCGAGAGGATGGAGTTCGGCGCGTCAGGCCCATAAAAATCCGAAACGCGCACCGCGGCCACTTTCACGCGCCCCGCCGCATGGGCGTCTTGCCACAGACGGGTGATCTCGGCGCGGATGCGCGGTTTTTGCCCGTAGCTCGTGAGCGGAGTGGTCTCGGTGAGCGGCACGGTCACTGGCCCGTACATATAAAGATTGTCGGCAAAGACGAACCGGGCGCCGGCCTTCTCGCAAGCGCTCAGCATCGCGTTCATGGCGGCCGGCCAGGCGCGCTGCCAGATGGGGGCGGAGTAAGGAAATCCCACGGTGCAGATCGCGATCTCGCGCCCGGTCGTCGCGGCAGCGGCTGAATTGGCATCGGTCACGTCGCAACTGATGAAGGTGGCGCCAGCCGGAAGGTGTTTCGGCGCGCTGCGCTGCGCCACCAGCACGTCATCGCCGCGCGCGGCAAGGAGCGCGGTGACCTCACGGCCGACCGGACCATAACCAAAGACGACAACGCGGTTCATGGCTCTTCATAAGCCCTGCGGTTTGACAACGCTACCACGCTTTGTCGATCGGCATATGAAACACCATCTAACTGGTCGGCCGCTGGTCCATCGGCCATTGAGCCTAGCCATAGCGTTGCTCGGTGAACGCTCAGTGAGATAGAGAAATTCGCAATGGCGAACAGCATTGTCGAGGTCGCGATCGTCGGTGGCGGTGCGGCCGGCATCGCCGCCGGCCGGCGGCTTGGCGAGGCCGGAATTCAATGCCTTGTGATCGAAGCGCGGCCGCGGCTCGGCGGCCGGGCGTGGACCATCGTCGATCGTGCGGGCTTCCCCATCGATCTCGGCTGCGGGTGGCTCCATTCCGCCGACCGCAACCCGTGGCGCGAGATTGCGCAGGCGGAGCGCCGCTCGATCGACAAAACGCCGCCGCCCTGGATGCGGCCGTCGCTTGAGATCGAATTTCCGCGTTCCGAACAGCAGGATTTCGGCAAGGCACTGGGAGCGTTTTTTGCGCGGCTCGACAGTCGCGGCGAGAATGAGCCCGACGCGCCGGCGGCGACGCTGCTCGAGCCGGATTGCCGCTGGAACAACCTGATCAATGCCGTCAGTACCTACATCAGCGGCGTCGAGCTGGACCGTCAGTCGGTTGAAGATTTTTACCGATACGACGACAGCGGCATAAACTGGCGCGTCGTTGAAGGTTACGGTTCGACGATAGCCGCCTACGGCGCCGATTTGCCGGTCACGCTCGATTGCGCCGTGCAGCGGATCGACCACAGCGGCAAACGGTTACGGATCGAGACGGCCAAGGGCGCGATTGTGGCCGATCAAGCCATCGTGACGATACCGAGCACGCTGCTTGCGGAGGAGAGACTAAAGTTTACGCCGGCGCTGTGGGAAAAAACGGAGGCGGCCTTAGGCTTACCGCTCGGGCTTGCCGACAAGCTGTTCCTCTCGCTGGAGGGTGCCGAGGAATTCGAAACGGACACGCGGTTGTTCGGCCGTATCGACCGCGCCGGCACCGGAGCCTATCATTTCAGACCGTTCGGCCGGCCGCAGATCGAGGCCTATTTCGGCGGCGGGCTGGCGTCCGAGCTCGAAGCGGGCGGCGAGGGGGCCTTCTTCGACTTCGCCGTTGCCGAGCTGACAAATTTGCTCGGAACTGCGTTCGCGCGTCGGATCAGCCCGGTCCAGATCCATCGCTGGGGAGCCGACCCGTTTTCCCGCGGGTCTTACTCCTTCGCGCTGCCGGGTCACGCGGACTGTCGTCAAGCACTCGCCGAACCGGTCGACGATCGCCTGTTCTTCGCCGGCGAAGCTTGCTCCCGCGGCGACTTTTCGACGGCTCATGGTGCGTTCCTAACCGGCGTCGCCGCTGCCGATCGGGTGATCGCCGTTCGCTCCGCGAGCCACCAATTAGAGGCCAGGCATTCGCTGATATGATGCCAAAGGAATTAATCGTTTTTAGTTGGGAGCCAGGACCCTGTTGGCCGAATGCACAGTGTGCATTCGGCGATTCATTTGCCCAGGTCCCTGCCGGCGTAAGCGTACTCGAGGCGGTTTGGAAAATGGTCAGGTCCGCTCCAACCCCCGGCCCGACTTGGCAGGATTAGCTCGGCCGGTCCATCCTGCAGCAAGCGCATGCGCCTGAGCATGTGCGGATGCGCCTGTACGTTCCGGCCCCGGTACCAGCCTTCAGCTGGACCGGCATCTACAGGCTTTTCAAATCTTTCGGGAGGCTTTAAGGGTGGAGGTGCCGTTACCGACGCATTTGATAATTGCAGCACTTGACAAGTGGGTTGGCTGTTGAGGACGGGCTGCTGGCCAATAATTATTGGCGTGTTGGCAAGCTTTGTCGGGCACGCATTCGCGGCTGATTGTGGGGAGCGCGGAGCCGTCAGTATCGCTATGGCGGTGACACTAGACCGTCTGCGGGCATCAGCCTGTTTCTTGACATTCGGTGCCGAAAACCCGCGTAGGCCTTTCATACAATTCGCCGCAGATGCCCGGCTGCCCAAAAATGCCGCCGCGGCTCGCGTGGAAGAGCTCTACAACGGGTTTCCCGTCGGAACCGACGTTGAAGGTAATGAGGGATATAACGCCGCTCAGAAGGCGGAGGAGCAATTAAAGCTGGATTTTCTCAGTTCGCTTCAGAGTCCGCAAAAGAATTCCGCCAATCAGACCGCCTGGGATGAAGAGGAAGCGCAGCTCGTAAGCGATTCGTTGAAATACGGCGGAGATAGAACGCTGGATGCGGCCGCCACGTACTGGGGGATAACTCACCTCTATTTGCCCATGCTCAGTGCAGAACAGCTCCTCGCCCAGGCAAAGACGATGCCGATCACGGGTCAACCGGGCGAAAGAGAGTTTGACGAGTACATGGCCAACTACCTGGCCAGCCGCTTCGACTCGCTCAATAGGTTGGCTTCCTCCTATCATTCGGCGACCGATGATATCGAGGGGCGTAAAGTGCCGCTCGACCTGGCAGACCTGCAAGCCGAGCTGCGCATAGATGAGTTTGATCGAACTAGAGGCAAATCTGGACGGTTCTGAAACAGGCGAGTCGAACCGCGCCGTCATCAGACGCTGTGGTTCCACGTCCTGGGAGCGGAGCGCATCAATGAAGTTCGGCTCGATCTGGCAACGGTTACGCAGCTCGTTCGCCAATTCGGCCGGCACAATCGTCTTCGGCATGGAAGATGACGCCAAGACAGTGCTGATCGCGGGGCCTCCGGTGCCGTCGCCTCCGCCAGTCGCAGCGGTCCCAGTGCCGCCACCCCGGTGCTGCAAACGTGCCTCCACCTCCTCCGCCTCCTCCAAGCTTGCCTTTGTTCCAGGGCACCCTTTTCGGCGCAGATGGGAGATGGGTTTCATGGTCTTGCGGTCATACTCCTCGGTTACTGAGGACGCCCAGCATACGCGCAGCCGGGATTGCGGCGCGCGTCCAAAACCGTAGAAATCAGGTCTGCTTTCGGACCATTCCGGTCTTGGTACGTTAGAAAGTTCAATCGGCCTACGATGCTGTTGACCCAGAAGCGGAAATCGTCCACTGCCCTCGCTGGTATCCGCCTAGAAGGGGGTCTAATAATAACATTTAAAGGTCGCGCCCGTTGAGGGGGCTACGATGTGCGACGAACGAACTATTTGGAAGTTACTTCTGACCTTGATGATTGTCTCGCTAACCTCACATTCAGTTGCAGCGCGGAATTGTCGATCGGCGATCTTCTCGGAAAGTGGTGCGGAACCACAACCAATTACACATTCACTCACTCAGAATTGATCGTCACACCCCTCCAGGGTCAAAGTCTCAAGTACGGCCGTCACCTCGCAATCTTTAAGATTGAAGGACGCTCCGACCGGATTGCCGTTCACTGGAGTGATAAGCCGGACGACTTTACTACGCTTGAGTTTTCAACCGATAAAAAGCAACTGATTCAGATGGAACAACAAGAGGGCGACAAAGGGGCACGGAGAGTATTCCACCGCTGCTAACGAGAGGCACAACGAAAGGGGCCGCGATGTCGGCTCATGGCCCATCGCGTCATTTCGCTGCGTCGCGGAATTTGGTCGCTATCGGGGCATGGCGGACTCAGGCAAGCCGTCCACCCGGCAGATCTATGGGTTCACGGCCTAGCAGACAGCTCCGTGCGCAATCTCGGAAACCTGTCGCGGCCGCCAGATGGCGACGTGGGTGATTTCGGCCACGCTTCTTTCGCCGTCGGCGACGACGATGGCGTCGAATTCAACGATCGCGTGACCCTTGGAAACCGCGTTGGACGTGATCCTGGAACGCAGCGTCAGTTGTTGGCCGACGTGCACCGCGGCGTAATTGCGCAGCTTGCTGCCGACGTGAATCCAAGGGCCGAGGACGACATTCTGTACCAGCGCCTGATTGGCGAGCCGCAGGATCTGCCCGGGATGAACCAATCCCTCGGTGCGATAGATCGGCTCGGTTTCGCGGATGTCATCGAGATAGTTGCCGAGCATCGCGCGGTCGATCGCCACTGGCGTAATGCCGAGTGCGCGGCCCGGCGCCAGCGACGTCTCGTTGGCCGCTGGCCGCTCTGAAGGCGGTGTGCCTATCGGCAGCGCGTCGATCGGCGGCGCAACCCGCCGCTCCGCCGGGATGAAAGCGCGCCCTGTCGCGCACCGATCCTGGGCGCTCGTCACGGAGAGGTCCAGCGCGTCGCCGTCCTCGGTCGCCGTCACGCGCGCCACGGCGCCGTCGTAAACCGGCTTTAGGAAGCGGCACTCCGCTTGCCCGCGCTCGAGCCAGTTCCGGCCCCAGCGCGCCACCGGCATGTGCGCCATGTAGGCGAACACCTCGACTCCGGGAACGAGCCCGCCGCGGAACCCGAACCGCCGCGCCATCGCGTCGTCGTGGATCTTGTTCTCTGAAGCCGTCGCCGTATTGAGGGCATTCACCTCGTACGCGGCGATCGCTGCGCTCATGGATCAATCCGCGTCCGCTACGCCGCCGCCTGCGCGCTGCGCAGGATTTCCGCAAATTGCGGATAGGTTTCCGCAAGTTCCTGCGTGACGCGGCCGCGGAGGATGGCGAGGGTTTCCGCGTCGGGTGCCGGAGTATGCGGCGGCTCGGCGGGCGTGTCGTAATCGAAGCCGGTGTTGGCCCGCACCTCGGCCATGGTCGCGCCGCGGTGGACGCTGCGCAAGGCAAAGCGCTTGTGCGCCGGGTCGAAAGAAAACAGCGCCATGCCGGTCAATAGCGCATAGGGTCCGCCGCTGCGCGCGACACCCTCGCTCGTCCCCGGCGCGCTGATGTAGTCGACCTTGTCGACCAACACGCGGGGCGAATGCTCCTCGCGGAACAGGATGACGCGCGGTACCAGGAAATAGAGGAAAGCCGAGCCGAAACAGCCGGGCCAGCGCACGTCGGTGTGCGGATAATCGCCGGTGCCGACCAGATTGATGTTGGCCTGACCGTCGATCTGTCCGCCGCCGAGAAAGAAGGCGTCGATACGCCCTTGGGCGGCGCAATCGAACACTTCGACGCCGCCGTTGGTAAAGAAATTGTGCGCCTGCGAGCCGAGGATCGAAATGCGCACGGGCTCGCGCCCGTGCAATTCGTTGCGGGCGCGCAGCAGCATCGCGCCGGCGGCGGGAATGGGCGAGGAGGCGCCGACCGCGACATGACGAATGCCGTCGAGAAGATCGGCGATGGTCGCGATCAAAAGCTCGCGCTGGGAATAGTCCTGCGCTGTCCGGCGCGGCGCGCTCATGCCGCCTCGGCCAGGCGGCGCGTGAAGCCGTCCATGTAGGCCGCGAAGCCCTCGGGCGTCCGCGCCATGGCGGCGTAGCGGGCGATCTCGGCGGTATCGGCGGGATATTCGCTCCACAAGCCGATCGGCCAGGCACCGCGCGGAGCGACCGCGATTCTGTCGATGTAGAGCGCCGGCAAGACGCCGGCTGCCGAATCCTCGTCGTGCAGCAGCGAGGTCTCGGAAATCCGCTCGACCGTGACCAGCGTCGCCTTCGACGCATAGGCCATGGTCGCCAGCTCACGGCGGCGGCCGATGCGCACGTTGCCGAAACGGTCGGCTTCTGGCGCGTGGAACAGCGCAATGTCGGGATGGATCGCCGGCACGACGACGATCGGATCGTTCTCGGCGAACGGGTTGGCGATGATTTGCCAATCGGTCCGCGTCTTCAGCAGATCGCTGCCGACGATGCCGCGGATCGGCAGAAAGGGCACGCCCTTCTGTGCGGCAATGAGGCCGGAATGCACGGCCGGGCAGGTCGCGTCCATGAGGCGGAAGGCGCCGGCGCGCACGCCGTCGAGGAACCGCGGCGCGCCGCCGGCTTCGCCGAGCGTCACCGCGCTGGTCTCGAGCACACCGACGAGGCCTTCGCCGATCAGCATGTCGCCCTGCATGCCGGTGATCGGCACGCAGACGAGATGCAGGTTTTCGGGACGCTGCGCGATGATGGCGGCGGTCGCCGCCATGGCGACACCGCAATAGTCGGCGGGCACCGCGACCCGCATCCCGGAACGCACCTGGGCGGCTAGCTCTTTGAGCGGGACGATCTCGGCCATGGTCTTCTTCCCTGCGCGTTCACTTCCCTGCGCGGGCACGAAAGCGGCACCCGGCGGTTATTGTGACCAAGCATGACGGGCGCCTGCGACCGATGCAAGAGCCCGTCCGATTTGATCTATCGCAAGGATTTGCACTGCAAATAGGCAGAACAAGCCCTTTTTGTACGCGAGAGTCCAAATGGGGCGCCGCCATCTGATCAAGGGAAGGGTCGCCGCAAGGCATCAGCTGATGAAGCAAATTATCGATATCTTGCGCGATGAGCACTGCAACATCGAAAAATTGCTGCTTGTTCTCGATCGCGAGTTGTCGGTCTTTAATCGCGCCGAGCGGCCGGATTATCACGTCGTGCAGTCGGTCATCGAGTATTTTCAGGACTATCCGGATTCCTGCCACCATCCCAAAGAGGACATGATCTTCGAGAAACTGAAGGCGCGCGATCCCGCCACGGCGGCAAGTATCGGCGACCTTGAAGCCGAGCATGGCAAGGGCTCCAAACGCCTGGCCCGGGTGGCGCGGACGGTCGAAGGTGTGCTGGCCGACCGGGAAATTCTGCGGGATACGGTCGATGCGATCATACGCGACTTCATCGACCAAGAGCGCCGGCACATGGCGATGGAAGAACGCGTGCTGTTTCCGGCTGCGATGCGGGTCCTGCTGCCGCAGGACTGGGCCGCGATTCGCGCGAAACTAGCCGCCAGGACGGACCCTTTGGACACCGCGCTGGAGGCCAAATATCGCGCGCTACGGCACCTCATCTTGCAATGGGAACAAGAGGCAGAATCGGAACGAACGCAGCGGGCCGCCGGCTCGGCTGCGGCACATTAGCGCCATCAGCAGGATCGATGCTGGAGTTTGCCGGCGGCTTTTTTCAATTTGACGCCGGACCGCTGTTCTATCGCTCGCCGCCGGGATGGCGAACATGCTTGGGCTCGCGCCGATAAAGCGCGTGCTTGCGACCCCATAACTTAACACCCTCAAACTAAAGGCTAATTAAAATTTCGCAGCCGTCCTTGCGCTATGTCAAGGCGGCGAGGGAACGGATCACCGAATGTCCGCCCGCTGAATCATCTCACCACGTTGGCGGGTCGAAATCGATGGTCGACGCAAGTCTGGTCAATGCGAGTCTTGGGGCTGGGTTCAAAATCTTGGCCCGCGAAGATTTTTCCGACGTGACCTATTCCTTGGTCATCCATCACCCGTTGATGGCCAAGGCCGCGCGGCCGGGTCAATTCGTCATTGTCATGTCGCATGAGTCCGGTGAGCGGATTCCACTGACTATCGCCGATTTCGACCGTGTAGCGGGGACGGTGACGCTGGTCGTGCAGGCGGTCGGCAAGTCGACCAAGGAGATGCAGCAGTTGTGTCAGGTCGGGACCTCGCTCTACGGGATGGTTGGGCCCATGGGGGTACCGAGCCCGCTCGCGGGCAAGAAAAAGGTCGTCTGCGTCGGCGGCGGTCTGGGCGTTGCGCCCATCTTCCCGCAAGCTCGCGGATTTAAGGAGAACGGCGCCTATGTGATCGGCGTGCTCGGATTTCGCACCAAAAAGCTGCTGTTCTGGGTGGATAAATTCAAATCCTGCTGCGACGAATTGATTCTGTGCACCGATGACGGATCGGCCGGACTCAAGGGCTTCGTCAGCGACGGCATCAAAGTCGCCATCGCCGGGCATCGCGATATTGATGAGGTGATCGCCATCGGGCCGCCCATCATGATGAAGGCCTGTGCCGAGACGACGCGCCCGCATGGCATCAAGACCATCGTCAGCCTCAACCCCATCATGGTCGATGGAACCGGGATGTGCGGCGGCTGCCGGGTCAAGATCGGCAATGAAGTCAAGTTTGCCTGCGTCGACGGTCCCGATTTCGACGGTCATAAGGTCGATTTCAACGACCTGATGATGCGGCTTCGGCGTTACGCCGCAGAGGAAAAGGCCGCGCTGGATCGTTGGTCGGAAAGCTGCCGGATGATGCAGCAGGTGCCGCCGGTCCTGCAGGCCGAGGCCACCGAGACGGCCATGGTGTTGCCCGATCCGTTCGAAGAAACGCTGGGGGGATAGCGTGAGCCTGCATCGCGTTTGTCAGTTCGGAGTTTGTCGGCGCAACGTCCGCCGCTCGGCAGCGGCAAAATAGCCTTTAGTCACACGGAATTTGCACCATGGCGAAGAAGAAAAAGACCATCCGCAGCATTCCTCAAGAGCGGACTCCCGTACGCGAACAGGATCCGCAGCTGCGGGTAAAGAATTTCGAAGAAGTCAATTGCGGCTATACGCTGGAACAGGCGCAGAATGAAGCGGAACGCTGTCTGCTGTGCCCCGACCCGGCCTGCATCGCCGGTTGTCCGGTCAATATCAATATCCCGAAATTCATCGAAGCGATCAGCGCCAAGGATTTCCGCGGCGCTTATGACGTCATCACCGCCAGCAATCTGTTGGCCGCGGTGTGCGGCCGCGTCTGTCCGCAGGAGACGCAGTGCGAGGGCGTCTGCGTGGTCGGCGAGACGCTCGAGCCGGTCGCCATCGGCCGCCTCGAACGCTGGGTCGGCGACTACGCCATCAAAGAGAAATGGACCAACGTCCCGCATATCGAGCCGACCGGCTTCAAGGTCGGGATCGTCGGCTCCGGACCGGCCGGCATGGCGTGCGCGGCGGACCTGGCCAAGGCCGGATGCGAGGTGACGGTGTTCGAGGCCTTCCATCAGGCCGGCGGCGTGCTCAAGTACGGCATCCCCGATTTCCGTCTGCCCAATGCGGTGGTCGATGCGGAAATCGACAATCTGCGCAAGCTCGGCGTCAAGTTCGAGTGCAATACGCTGGTCGGCCGCCTGTTCACCATCGAGCAGATGCGCGACGAGCTCGGCTTCGATGCCGTTTTCATCGGCACCGGCGCCGGCTATCCGTCGATGCTCGGCATTCCCGGCGATTCGCTCAACGGCGTATTGTCCGCCAACGAGCTATTGACCCGCTGCAATCTGATGCGGGCAAAGGAGTTCCCGAATTACGATACGCCGCTGCCGCTCGGCCGGCGTGTCGCCGTGATCGGCGCCGGCAACACCGCTATGGACGCGATGCGGGTCAGCCTGCGGCTCGGCGCCGAAAAAGTGTACTGCATCTATCGGCGGTCGCGGGCGGAATGCCCGGCGCGCGCGGAAGAGGTGCACCACGCCGAGGAAGAGGGCATTGAATTCCACTGGCTGACCAACCCGGTGGAAGTCCTCGCCGACGACAAGGGCAATGTCCGCGCAATGCGCTGCATCCGCATGGAACTCGGCGAGCCCGACGATTCCGGGCGGCGGCGGCCGATCCCGGTGGCCGGCAGCGAGTTCGAGTTCGAGACCGATCAGGTGGTGTTCGCGATCGGCACCAACGCCAACCCGATCATCGGGCAAACCTCGCACCTTCGTCTCAACAAGCGCGGCTATATCGAGACCGACGAGACGCTGACGACCTCGATGGCTGGCGTGTTTGCCGGCGGCGACATTGTCACCGGCGCCGCCACCGTGATCGAGGCGATGGGCGCCGGCCGCAAGGCCGCGCGCAGCATCAAGAACTATTTGAGAATTCGTGATTCCGGCCTCGACGACTTCAACAAAGCCGACCTCGGCACGTTCTTCGGGATCGATCTCCGGGAGCGCAACTACGCGCGGATTCGCGCCGCATAAGGTAGCAAGATGAACGACACCACTGCCGCAATCGCCGTCAAGCCGCGCCCGCGCGCGGTCAAGCCCGCGCAGCCCGCCCAGCCCGCTCCGGCCGGCAAGACCGCTGTCACATTAAACGAACATATCGTCGAGATCGTCAGCGACTCGGGCGAGGGCGCGCAGCGCTGCGGACAGTCGTTCGGCGCCATCGCCGCCCGCACGGGCAACGGGGTCTGGACCGTGGAGATCATCCCCGCGGAAATCCGGCCGCCCGCGCGCAGCGTCGCCGGCGGCAGCGGTAACCGCATTCGCGTGGGCTCGGGCCGGGTTACCAACGGCGGCAACGAAACCGATCTGGTGGTCGCCTTCAACGAGCAAGTGCTGCTCGGCCGCGTCCGCAGCGGCGAACTCAAACCCGGCTGCTTTATTCTGCTGGAAAGCATGTGGCGCGACAGTAAGGACGCCGCCATCGCCGCCTCCTACACCGAGACCTACAACGAGCTCGTGGCGGCGGGATTCAAGGTTTACGAAATTCCGATGGAGCGCGAGTGCCGCAAGATCGTCGCCGACGCGCGGCGCGGCAAGAACATGTTTGTGCTGGGCATGCTGTGCAACATCTACAGCTTCGACCTGCAGCTCGCCCGCGAACAGATCGCGCTGACGTTCGGCAAGAAGGACGCCAGCGTCATTCAGACGAACATCAAGCTGCTGAACGCCGGCTATGAATGGGCCGAGACCAATCTCGAACTGAAATACCGCATCCCGGCGACGCGCAGCACCGAGCCGCAGATCGTCACCGACGGCAACACCGCGCTGGCGCTCGGCGTGCTGGCGTCCGGCATGGAAATCTGCGCCATGTATCCGATCACGCCGGCGACCTCGGTGTCGCATTACCTGAGCAGCGTGTTCGAGAACGTCGGCGGCATCGTGCATCAGGCCGAGGACGAGATCGCCGCCTGCACCTTCGCGATCGGCGCCTCCTATGCCGGCAAATGCGCCGTCACCGTCACCTCCGGACCCGGCTATTCACTCAAGCAGGAAGGCATCGGCCTGGCGGTGATGGGGGAGATTCCGCTGGTCGTCATCAACGTCCAGCGCGGCGGCCCCAGCACCGGGCAGCCGACCAAGGTCGAGCAGGGCGATCTGATGACGTCGATCTTCGGCAGCCACGGCGATGCGCCCAAAGTGGTGATCGCGCCGGGCACGATCGAAGAATGCTTCTACTCGGTCATCACCGCACGCAAAATCGCCGAAACCTTCAACATGGTCGTGGTCATCCTCTCCGATGCCAGTCTGGCCACTTCGCAGCAGCCGTTTCCGCGGCCGCAATTCAGCGAGGCCTGGCTGGCGCCGCCGGTCGATCAGAGCGAAGTGCCGGAAGGACTCAAGCCCTATGATTGGAATCCCACCACCGGCCTGGCGCGCCGCTTCATCCCGGGTCAGCCCGGCGGCATGCACACCTTGACCGGCCTTGCCCATGACCGCCTCAGTCACGTCGCCTACGATGCGGAAAGCAACGAATTGGGCATGCGCGCGCGCAGTCTCAAGCTGGCGGCGCTGCAAAAAACCCTGAAGACGCCGACGGTATTCGGCGATCCGAGTGGCGATCTCCTGGTGATCGGCTGGGGCAGCACCAAGGGTGCGATCGAGGAGGCCGTTGCCGCCGCGCGCGCCGACGGCCGCAAGGTGTCGTCGCTGCACCTGACGTTCCTGCAGCCGATGGCGCCGGGCCTCGACGAGATCATGAAGCGGTTCAAGAAAGTCATCACCATCGAGGGCAATTGGAGCGATGACCCGAACGACACGATCATCGACCAGAGCAATCGCCGCTACTCGGCGCTGGCGACGCTGCTGCGCTCGCGTTACCTGATCGACGTCGATTGCTGGAGCGAGGTGCGCGGTCAGCCGATCAAGCCGAGCTCGATCCGGCACGTCATCCTCAAAAAGCTGAAGCAAGGATAAGGCACGACCATGACGATTCACGTGAGCGAATGCCTGCTGCGGATGCACGACCAGCATTACGAGCTGGAGGATTACCAGAGCGGCGTGCCGCGCTGGTGCACCGGATGCGGCGACAACGCCATTCTCGCGGCGGTGCAGCGGCTGTGCCGCGACGAGGATCTGCGGCCCGAGAAGACCGTGTTCGTCTCCGGCATCGGCTGCTCCAGCCGCTTTCCGCACTACATGAAGACCTACGGCTTTCACGGCATCCATGGCCGCGCGCTGCCGGTCGCCGAAGGCATCAGGATGGCGCGGCCGGATCTCCACGTCTTCGTCAATACCGGCGATGGCGACTGCTGCAGCATCGGCGCGGCGCATTGGATCCACGCCATCCGCTACAACATGAACATGACCGTGATGCTGCACGACAATCAGATCTACGGTTTGACCAAGAAGCAGGCCTCGCCGACATCGCCGCGCGGCACCAAGAGCAACACCACGCCGCGCGGCAGCTATCTCGACGCGCTGCAGCCCCTGACCGTGACGCTCGGCGTGCAGAACGTTTCCTTCGTCGCCCAGGCGGTCGATTGGATTCCGGAAGTGCTGTACGACATCATCGCGGCGGCGTACCGGCACAAAGGCTTCTCCTTCATTCGCATCCTGCAGCGCTGCCCGGAATGGCTGCCGTCCATGTTCGAGCCCTGGATGCAGGATCCGCTTAAGACCCTGCTGCTGACGCACGAGAACGGTCTGCAACTCAGTCCGGGCGTGTCGAAGGTCTATAAAAATCAGGAACGGCACGATCCTTCCAATATCAATCGCGCGCGCGAGATCGCTTCCAGCCAGGATCCGATCCCGGTCGGCATCCTGTACCGCAATCCGGAGATCCCCTGTTACGAAGAGCTGCGCAATGCCGGACAGCAGCGTTCATCGCGCTACATCAAGGCCGGCCTGGAAGCGGAATTCGACAAGTTCACCATCTGGCCGCAAGCCGCCGATCCCGAGGCGCGGCCGAGCGCGTGAGGACGCGGGTGAGTTCAAGCGAAAACGGTCAAGGCAAATCGGACATGCAAGCAGAACTTCAGGCGCTCATCGCCTTTCACCTCACCGGCCGAATCTCAGGCGGCGCGTTCGACGCGCTCGCCAAGAGCGATCTGCAACCCGCCATGCTCGCCGGCTATCGCGATCTCACGGCGCTGCGCTATGATTTCCCGATCGTGCTGGTCCGCGGCGGCGGCAAGCCGGTGCAATCGCTTTCCGGATTGGTCGATGGCGCGCTCAACGACATCGCGGATGGCGACCCAGAAAGGCTGAGGAAGCACGCCTACCGGCTCGAGCGGGAAATCCGGACCCTGGTCGCCGAAGGCGCCGCGGGCTCGCTGTCGAAGATGTGGGACCTCGCGGCCGCCGCCATTGGCGCGAAAAGCGACGATCTCTTGCACGACAGCCTGCGCCGCCTGCGCGCCGCGGTGAAGGTCGACGGCGATGTCGTCGGCTACGACAAGGCGATGCCGTTTCGTTTGTTCCAACACGCTTGGCAGAGCTTGCA
>Ga0208188_1000563_pt1 | contig 22415 bp, 15 predicted proteins | sample June2015DPH_8_50_FD_184698 | JGI IMG/M metagenome (GOLD analysis project Ga0208188, IMG submission 184698) | Peatland microbial communities from SPRUCE experiment site at the Marcell Experimental Forest, Minnesota, USA - June2015DPH_8_40... | ecosystem: Environmental > Terrestrial > Soil >...
AACCTGGCGAAACACCACTCCAAGATTGCCCAGCGCCGGGCCGGAGGCCCGCGTACAACCTGGCGAAACACCACTCCAAGATTGCCCAGCGCCGGGCCGGAGGCCCGCGTACAACCCGGCGAAACCGTACACCAAGATTGCCCAGCGCCGGGCTGGAAGCCCTGAGTCCTGTCTCCTGAGTCCTCGTCACCCCGGAAGTTTCCAGTCCGGGGCCTCCGTTTTCCGTCCTCCGTCCTGCGTCCTGCTTCTGCCTTGCCTTCAAACGCGCTACGTTCGATGTCTGCGCATTCTGCATTGCTGCGCGCACTGTCCCGCTGCTTTTGCTCAGTCCTCGGCCCTCTGTGGCGCGTACGACCTGGCGAAACACCACTCCAAGATTGCCCAGCGCCAGGCGGCAGGCCCTCTGACCTCAGTCCTCAGTCCTCAGTCCTCAGTCCTTTCCCTTCAGTCCCGCTCCCTGCTTCCCGCTCCCGCTTCCGGCTTCCTTTCAGCATGTGTTATAATAGCGCGGATTCATTTTACACGGATATGGCAACTGTGGCAGAATCAGGCGGCTTGATGCGCCTGAAAACACTCTATATGGAAGGGAAACTCAAATGGCTCAATGGAAAACAATTCCGATCTTAGTTGTTGTTTTGCTCTTGGTCTGCTGCGGCTGCATCTTTGCGCAGCCACAAGCACCTCCCCCACCCCAGGGAGGGGCGCCGCCGGGGCCGGATCCCCGGATGGAGCAGGCAATAGATATGATGTTCAGGGCGATGGACACCGATCATGACGGCACGATTAGCAAAAAAGAATGGATGGCCTTTCAGGAAAAACAATTCAATCTGATTAACAAAAGCGGGAGTGGGTTTATCACCAAAGATGAGGTGAGGGCCGACATGAAGGAGCGGATGAGACAAGACCAGGAACAGATGCGAAGGAGACCGACCCCTCAATAGTTCCTTATCGATGGAATGGAGGTCAGGCAAGGTGAGAAAAGTAGCGATTCTGGGGACAGGACATACCAAATTTTCCTTTTCCACAGAGAAAACAGCCGTTGAACTCCTCTCTGAAGCGGCCCTGAGCGCCATAGTCGCCTCCAGTCTTTTATCTAAAGACATACAGGCCATGTTTGTAGGCAATGTGCTCGGGGATTTCTCGGAAGGGCAAGGCATGGTGCAGTCCTTCTGTGCTGATGAAATAGGCGCCCGCAACATTCCAACAAGCAGGTTCGAAGGGGCTTGTGCTTCCGGAACCATGGCGGTTCGAGACGCATTTGTGTGGGTTGCATCGGGATTCTACGACATTGTGCTTGCCGCAGGTGTTGAAACCGCGTCCAAAATGGGTACGGCCCTTGCCACCCGCACATTTTCCATGTTCACGGACAGCCATTACGAATACCCCTCCGGCCTGACATTCCCCGGCGCTTTTGGAATGCTTGCGCATCTTTATGCGTCAACCTACGGAATTCCTCTAAAGAGACTGAAGGAACAGATGGCCCTGGTTTCAGTACAATCCCACAAATACGGCCAACACAACCACCTCGCTCAGATCCGCAAAGAAATCACCGTCGAGGACGTCTTGAGAGGGCCCATGATAACATCTCCTCTCCAGTTGCATGACTGCTGCCCCTTCTCCGACGGCGCGGCCGCTATAGTCCTCGCTTCGGAGGATGTGGCCGCAAGACTCACCGGGAAGCCTGTATTCATTGCCGGAGTGGGACAGGCGTCTTCGGGCAGGTTCAGTTCTCAAAAGGAATATCTGCCGAGACTAAGGGCAAGGGAAATAGCCGTCAGGCAGTCCTACGACATGGCCGGCATCGGCCCGGGCGACGTTGATCTGTGCGAACTCCACGACTGTTTCAGTATCGCGAGCATCATTGCCGCCGAAGGACTTGGATTTGCCGAATTTGGACGTGGCGGCCAATTGTGGGAAAATGGAGATTCGGATAAGGCGGGCAGGATACCCATAAACATCTCAGGCGGGCTTAAATCCAAGGGACACCCTATCGGGGCGACAGGCGTCTCGCAGGTTTGTGAAATAGTCAGGCAGATTCGTCGTGAAGTCGAACCGGAAAGGCAGGTCGATGGCGTCCGGACAGGACTCACGGATACGCTGGGAGGAGACGGAATAATTTGTAGTCTGGTTCTCAAAAAGGGGTGGTAGGACCCATAAGCGCTTAAATAAAGATGTGCAGTTACAAGGGAAAAGCCCGTCATTCCGGCGCGGCCTGTCCCGGAAGTGTCCAGTCCGGGAGCCGGAATCCAGCATTTTTGCTTTTCATTGTAACATCAATAGGTAAAGACACTGGACCCCAGTTTGCGCTTAGGTCACGGCAATCCTTATCTGGGTTCTGGTAAATTCAACCACTTACGCTCTTATTTAAGCGCTTATGGTGGTAGAACCCCTGCATACAGGCAAAGGTGGCTTCCATGCAATGCGAATACCGACTTACCTTCAGGGATTTCAATCAGTCTCTCAAAAAGAATAAACTGCTGGGTTTAAAGTGCGGGAAATGCGGCGGCTGCACTTGTCCGCCAAAACTGGTGTGCCACGAATGCGGTGGCTCCGATCTTGAAATCACGCAGCTCGAAGGAAGAGGGAAAATCGTCACCTTTACTTCCTCTTACCTCGCCGGTCTGGGCCGCGAGGTCGAAACTCCGATCCTCATAATAATGGTGGAACTGGCCGAGGGGCCGTGGATAATGGGCAATCTGGTTGGATTAAACCCTGACGGGGCCACCGTGGAATCCCTTATCGGAAAACAGGTGGCCCTTGCCAGGACGCGGATTTTCCCAGGCGATGCTTACTCGGGAGGACAAGAAGTACAGGGCGGCATTGCCAGGCCGACTTTTGTACTTGAATGAATTGCTATGACATCCGAGAGCAACGAAACCGCCCGCCCCGCAGGTTGCTGAAAAAGGGTTCTCAGGTGGGAAAAGAGCCTCAAAAAGAGGGTGATTTCGTCATTCCGGCGTCTTCTGCCGACAAAAGAGCCGGAATCCAGAGCTTTTTTGAACTATCTGATTTTTAAAGCAAAAACACTGGACCCCGACCCCCGGACTGGACACTTCCGGGGCAGGCTTCGTCGGGGTGACGGCCCCATGGGGTTTTTACTGCAAAGTGGGAATTTCAATCCTTTTTCATCACCCTGCTCGCGGGCGGGAATCGAATGTGGGCCGGCGCGGGTCGTTGCCTCTTCTCACCCGGTTCCTGATGGACCGCTTCGATATGGGTAGCGGGTCCGTATTACGCCCAATCCCGTAGCGCTCATCAGAATCATTGCCGGCCCTGCATTCTCCACCGCAATCTATTCCCCTTCCAGCAAAGGTTTGGAGTCCGTAGATTCAACCTCCTGCAGAACGGACTTCTCCTTTAAAAACCCGATACCGATTGCTCCGACCACGGCCAGTAGCGACCAGAACAGGAATACATTGCTGAAATCGTACGACTTGTCGGGGAGTGCGATGACCAGATAACCCGCAATCATCGGCGACAAAAAGGCCCCAAACTGTCCGATACCGTTTGATACCCCGACCGCGCGGCCTACCAGTTCCTTGGGATAACGCCATGAGGGGAAGGCATACATCATACCCCACGCCAGGTTGACGAAAAAACCGCCGATCGCCAGGCAGAGCAGCAGCATCCAGGTATTCCCCTTGGCGACATGCCCAATCATGTTGAGGGCCGGAACGCATCCAAGGAAAGAAATCATGGTTACGATCTTGGGCTTTCCCCCGAACCACTTGTCTGCCATGTTCCCGCCAATGTTCATCGAAAAGAAGGCCACGACATACGGGAGTGATGCATAAAAACCCATGGTCTTCAGATCCAATCCATGCTGCTTGACCAGGAAAGTGCTGATCCAGGTAGTCATGCCCCAGTAAATCATCAGCATTATAAAAAGTCCCAGGACATAGAGCCAAAACTGGATGTCGGTCAAAAAGATTTTGGCGCTGTAGGTCTTCCCGTGCTCGCTGGCCTCGACGTCTACGGAGGCCTTGATCATGTCGTGCTCTTCCTTAGTCATTTTTCCTTTTTCGTACATCGCTCTGGGCGAGTCATTCGTGAACTTCCACAGCAGAAAAACGCCAATCATACCCGGAACGGCCAGGATGAAGAACACCGGCCGCCATGCTCCGCCGAAGAAAGCCGCTGCAAGCTGAGTTACCAGAATAGGTACGATCGCGGGCGCCACCGCCCACGTGGTGGAAAAGAAGCCGCTCGCCCGGCCCTTTTCCTCTCGCGGGAACCAGTTCGCAATCATTCTTATGGCAGGCGCAAAGTGCTGCCCTTCACCGACCGCCAGACAAAGGCGAAGAACAATGAACTGCGTGTAGCTCCGAACGAAGCCGGTGACACCGGTTACCAGGGTGAAGATCCAGATTGCGATGTTCATCGTGTTCTTCGGCCCGATTTTGTCGGCAAGGTATCCGGCCAAAAACTGGGCGAGCGAGTAGCCGAAAAAGAATATCGATCCCAGCCACCCGATTTGAACAGCGGTCAATGCGAGATCTTTTTGAATGTAAGGAAGGAAGGTCAGTACGCTAATCCGGTCAAAATAGTTAATCAGGTAAAGCAGCCATAAAATGCCGAGTATTATGTGACGGTATCCCCATACTGTTTTAATGCGCTCAGCCATCTTCTTGCTCCCTTATGGATCTGATGTTTTGTGGCAAGGCCCCCTCAGACGATCATCACGTTAACCGGCTATCCGGATTTTTCGCCTCCTTTGAGTAGATAACAAAAGAGTTAATCTTTTATTTGGGCGATATTTTTCGCCAACTTCATCTTCTCGCCCAGTTTCCCGAGCCTCTGGTACATGACCCTCTGGCTCTGAGGCGAACCTGCCCCATGCATGCTTTCGATCAGAGCCGTCCCACCGGTCATGTTTTCCAGCAGGCGAAGGATTTTCATCCTGGTTTCCGTGGAGACTCCTTCGACACCCTGCATATATTTCTCGACATATTTTCCGATTTCCGGACTTCGCAGGTCTGCATCAAAGGGCAAGGTCGCGAGGATGCCTCCGCCGATGTCATGGGCGAGCCTCGATATTTCATAGATGTGACGGGTGATGTTATGCTTGGTGCAGTTGGCAAGCAGCGGGTCAGGGTAGTAGGCCCCGCTCTTGGTTTTGGATCCCAGGGCGGAGCAGGCGACCGAACCCGCATAGACGGTCTCCGCAAGGTGCAGCATCTCGACGAGCTTGTCTTTGATATGGGATGCGCCCAAAGTGCCCTGATATTGCGCCGCGAGCGCGCTCGCGCCGATGACGATATCGGAAACACCGCCCTTGCAGCCGCCGTAGTTCTGGCGGTGAAGTGTCGCGAACCTTTCGACCAGAAGCCCGCAAAATTCGGCTTCGCCGCACATGAAGACCCTCTCCCAGGGGACCAAAACGTCTTCGAACACCACGAGGGCCTCTCCTCCGACCATGCCAAACTCGCAGTTGCCGGCGTCTATACCGCACTCGAACTTCCTTTCCTCGTTCGTCTGGCGCCCGAAGATCATAGTGATGCCGGGAGCATCGAGCGGTATGGCCGCAACTATGGCGTAAGCCTCGTCGCCTTCGCCCATAGCCTGGGTGGGCATAATCATTATTTCATGGCTGTTCACTGAACCGGTCTGATGCGCTTTGGCCCCCCGGATGACGACGCCTTCCTGCCTTTTCTCGACGATCCTGGTATAAAGATCGGGGTCGGCCTGCTGACTTGGCCTCTTGGAGCGGTCGCCTTTGGGGTCGGTCATCCCGCCGACCAGCATGAAGTTCTCCTCCTGTAGTCTTTCGAGATATGTGAGAAGCCGCTTGAAGTAGTTAGTGCCAAGCTTCTCGTCCACCTCGAAGGTGGTCATGTATAGGGCGTTGATGGCGTCAAACCCCACGCATCGCTGGAAACAGCTCGCTGTTTCGTGGGCGATGAGGCGGAGCATCTGAACCTTCTTTATGAGGTCGTCCACTGATGAATGAATGTGGGTGAACCGGTTGATCCTCTTTCCGGTGATGTTGCTCACTGCGGTCAGCAGGTCTTCGTGTTCGGGCATGAGGGCGAGTTCGTACGTCTTGGCCGCTGAATTTATGTGCGGGACAAAAGCGGGATGCGTGGAGCGGTCTTCGACTTTTTCTCCCTTGTAGTAGATCAACGGTTTCTGTTTTTCCAGACTCTTGATGTAATCTTCTTTTGTCCTGATTTTCATGATTTTCCCTCGCTCAAAAGACTTTGGACAATTTCTGCGGGATCACGTTCATTGTCCCTTATCGATACGATTCTTCGACAGGCCGCTAGAACCCTGTTTTCCACGGGACATGCGGTGTCGCAGCCACAGATAACCAGAACGGTTTCCAGGTCCCGGTCATCGAGGGTGACCCATTCGATCAGGTCACCGGCAACATTTTGAATTTGCTTGAAATACTCCACCCGGTCAAACCCCGGATCGCAGCCGCCGCAGTATTTCAAGGCTATTTTTTTCCTCATCTGCCCCAGTGTCCTGAGTCAGAGATCCATTACATAAGTCCCGAGTACTTAGGCCGTCATTCCGGCGAAGGCCGGAATCCAGTATTTTTAATAAAATTCAATGACTTCCGGACCCCGGCGAACCCTGCCCCGGAAGTTTCTAGTCCGGGGGCCGGGGTGACGTAGGCGTTGGCACAATTCCCAGGCTTGAATTATGTTATAAACCTTTGACTCAGGACACTAGGTTTTCGTAATCAAAATCAGACTTCTCTTGTCCACAAAGACGCCATGGCAGGCCCGCCGCCAACACAAAGAGAAGCCCCGCCCATGGTCAGCCCCAGCCTTTCCATCTCGTAGTAGAGGGTCACAATGATTCGCAGAGCCGTGCTTCCCACCGGGTGTCCCAGCGCGATCCCCGAACCGTTGTGGTTCACTTTGTCGAGGTCCAGCTTTATTGCGAACTCTTGTTCAAGGACCCTTCCAACCCCGAGCCACTGCGCCGCGAATGCCTCGTTGATTTCCCAGTAGTCGATATCTCCAAACTGGAGGCGCGCCTGTTTGAGGCATTTCGGGATTGCGAAAGCCGGGCCTATGCCCATTAGTTTCGGGTCGCAGCCCTCGCTGCAAACGTTGATCAATTTCATGAGGGGCCGGACTCCCAGCTCTTTTGCCTTATCCACGGACATGAGAACAGCCGCCGATGCCCCGTCATTTATGCCGGAGGCATTGGCAGCCGTTACGACCCCGCCTTCCTTGAAAGGAGGTCTCAAACGGCTCATCTTTTCGATACTGGCGTCCTGGATCGGATGCTCGTCGGTGTCGAAGATAACAGTTCCCTTTTTGCTCTTCAGTTCGACCGGCACGATCTCGCGCCGGAAGGTCCCTTCCTGGATTGCGCGGGTTGCGCGGCGGTGGCTCAAAAGAGCCAGCTCATCGCACTCCTCGCGCGTTATGCCGTACTTTTCGGCTACGTTTTCCGCCGTAACGGCCATATGGCCGGGGACAAGCTCGTCCACGAGACCGTCATGGAGCATATGGTCCTGCACTGCTGCCGGCCCCATCCTGTACCCTTGCCTGGCCGCCGGCATGAGGTAGGGCGCATTGCTCATGCTGTCGACACCTACTACCAGTCCGATCTCAGTCTTCCCCAGCATGATATTGTGGCTGGCAATTTCCAGCGCCCTCATGCTCGATGAACAGTTCTGATTGACGGAAACGGCGCCGCTCCTGAAGGGCAGGCCGATTCTCATCCCGACCTGCCTGGCCGGCAGGGATCCCTGCATCGCCGCATATATCTGTCCCATACAGATCTCGTCAACGCTCTCCGGCGGGATACCGGCCTTTTCGATAGCGGCCTTCCCCACGGTCATGGCCAGGTCCCTTGCCTGTACGTCCTTCAAACTGCCCAGAAAATCTCCGATCGCTGTGCGGCATGCGCTGACTAGAACAACATCTTTGATCATTGCTTTGGTGCCTTTCATAAAAGAGTTTAGAGCAAATGAGCTGGGATAAACTCCGTCCATACGTCACTGACGCGTTACGCCTCGGGGAGGGCTTTATGCCCTCCCGGAGGACCGCCACCGCCCCGGTGCCGACGGCGTTCTTGCTGCGCTGATCCCGGCCTGCGGTCCCACCGCCCCGCTTGGAAACGGCCTGTTAATGAGAATACGATGCGCCCCGCCGCCACCGAAGGTAGCGGCGAGTCAGGCCTCGTCAAGCCTGGCTGGCGGTCCCACCGCCCCGCTTGGAAACGGCCTGCTAATGAGAATACGATGCGCCCCGCCGCCACCGAAGGTAGCGGCGAGTCAGGCCTCGTCAAGCCCGGCCGGCGGTCCCACGCCCCGTCCCACCGCCCTCAGACAATCGTGTGCCCGCCATCGATGTAAATATCCGAACCGGTCATGTACGCGGGACAGGTAGCCAGATAGAGTGCCAGGGACTTCAGTTCGTCGACCTGCCCAACCCTGTTCATTGGGATCATTTTTTTGATCAAACCCTTGCCCGTTTCGGACTCAAAGAAATTCCTGTTGAAATCGGTCAGAACGTAACCGGGACACATGGCATTGACCTGAATGTTGTCCCGCATCAGTTCGAGCGCCATGACCCGCGTCAATTGAAGCACTGCGGCCTTGCTTGCGCAGTAACCGGTCATGTTGCGGGCCGAAATCTTTCCTAGAATCGATGAGACGTTGATGATTTTCCCGCTTTTTTGCTTTACCATGATCTGGGCTACCGCCCTGGAGACCAGAAAAGTGCCGCGGAAATCGACGTTCATGACCTCGTCGAGGTCTTCGTCGGTCATTTTTACTACAGGTTTCTCACTGCCCGGTATTCCGGCTCCATTGACGAGGATATCTATTCTTCCGAACTCATCCGCGATCTCCTGAACTACACGATCGACCAATTTTGAGTCACGAACGTCCATGGACCTGGCTATAACCTTGACGCCTAATTTGTCTTGAAGCTTTTGCGCCGCTGCCCTGCACCCCTCTAAATTCCTGGCAACCAATGCGAGGTTTGCCCCCGCCTCGCCGTACGTTTCAGCAATAGTAAGCCCTATCCCTCTATATCCCCCGGTGATGAGGGCAGTTTTCCCCTCCAACGAAAACAACTTCTCAAAACAGTCCCTTGCCATTTTCTCGTCTCCTGAATCCGGTCATGTCCCACATCGAATCACAAAAACCCGCGGGCACAGTCCCCCCACTATGCCGTTCGCGGCAAAGATACCGGGCTACCTGAACATCTCTTTGAGCTTTTCATAAGAGGAGTCCAGCATGTTTATGTAGTTATCGAATGTGAGACCCTTTAACCCACCGCCGGTGTAGATTTTTTCGGAGTCAAGTATCCTGATGATCTCTGCTTCTTTTTTGGTTGGAGGCTTCGTCGTTTTGAGACTGGGAGAGACTTTCAGGTCCCAGGAAACCTCCCTGGCGACCCCTTCGGCCGTAATTCCGGGATGAACCGAGTCGAGATATGCCTCTTTTGTCTGCTCATCAAACCTGAAAATAGCCATGTTGGAAATGATCACCGAGGGACCAGCTCCCGGATAACCGTTTTTTTCCCGCGAACCGGGCCCGTCGAGGTATCCCGGCGATGTCACAAAATCCACATTTTCGAGAAACCTGCGTTTCTGCTGGTTCATCATGATGAGGGTTCTTTTCGCGGAAACCGCTATATCGTTGGCGCCGCCGCTCCCCGGCAACCTTGCAGCCGGAGTGTGATAGTCGCCGCTGCCGAATATGGCGGTGCTGTTCAAATTGCCGTACTTATCCACCTGCGCTCCGCCCAGCATCCCCAGGTCGAAATAACCCCGCTGCTGATCGGAAAAAGCTCTCCAAAGAGAGGTCACGCATATCGCGTTTTCCACACAAGCGTTGTCGCCGATCCCGAGCATCAACCGGTAAGGTGTTGCTCCAATGCATCCCGATTCGACCACAAGGACGGCATTCGGCGCATGCGTCAGCTTCGCTACAACCGCGCCCATACAGGGAATGCCCACGCCCACGAAGACGACTTCGTTATCCTTGACTTCCCTGGCGGCGGCAACGACCAGCAGTTCCTGAAGCGTATAATCTTGTGCGTATTCTTCCTGATGACCGCTCACAACTCACTCCTCGTATGAGAGACTAAGTAATACCAATTTGCGTTCAAGATTGGGCGGGGATAAGCCCCGTCCCTACGTCATTGACGCGTTACGCTTCGTAGAGGAGGGCTTTATGCCCTCCCGGAGGACTCTGCCGTGGCGCCCCCCGGAAAAGATTTGCGCCTGGCGCAGCGTCAACTAAGTTCCTATAGGTAAGGACCTATAACCCGTCATTCCGGCGTCTTCTGCCGACAAAAGAGCCGGAATCCAGAGTCTTTTCAGTTGGTTAAACACACTAGACCCCGGCTTTCGCGTGGGGGTGACGACTCCTTGCAACATGTCATAACTTTGTTGACAAAGTACTAGCAGTTGCATCTGCAAAACTTTTTCTCGACCTGTGAAAGCTTCCTCAACCTGCTCCAGCCGACCATGTCGCAATATTGCTCGTGGTCCTCGCAGCCGAACGCCCACTTGTCCATCCAGCGCTTGAAACCATCCTCGGTTTCTATCTCCGCCATCATCTCCATGTGAAATGGGATGTCATAGGCATAGGCGTAGGCCATATTCCAGGGATGACTGCAGTAAGGCACCTCAACCACCGCATCGACCACGTACTGGGGCACCGTTGTAAAGGTTGGGTTCTCTTTGATTTTATCGGTCGAGATAATCTCCTCGCAGGTGATGATCGTCCTTTTTGCCGCTCTCGCGATGTTTTCCGCATTTGACGAGAACCCCAGATACTGAGCGTTTCCGCGCATGTCCGCCCTATTTACGTGAACTATGGCCACATCGGGCGTTGCCGCCGGCACTACCGCAACTCTTTGGCCTTCGTAGGGGTCCTCGATCACCTTGATCATGTCGTTGTACTTCTCTATCGATGAGCCGATAAGCGATTTTGTAGTCATAAAGGGAAGGCCCATGGCGCCCGCCAGGAATCGCAACCCCATGGTGTAATTTGAAAATTCCCGAACGTCGATTTTGCGGGGTATCCCTTTCTCGACGGCGCGCCTGTAGTTAGGGCTAACGCCTGCCACGGCAAACGCGAGCCAAGCCACTTCGATCCTTTTCACCTGCCCGGTCCCGACCAGGTAATCCGCACACTCACAGGGGCTGTCCCCCATAAGTGTCATATCCTTTTGTCCCTGCCTTATGATTTCATAGGTGGGCGCGACAACCTGCTGGCCTCCCATTCCGCTGAAGGCTATGGAACATCCGTCGAAAACAAACCTGGAAATCGCCTCCTTCAAGCTCATCCTCTTGTCCAGAGACTTTTTACTATCCTCGGCGTTCATCGTCTAAAGACCCCCTTTCCAACTCAGTCTGTAGATGGGATAACCCACGCTCACCCCCTGGGTTTGTGCGATCTGTTTCGAGTCAAATAAATAAAGAAAGTGAAAGGGCTTTTTTGCCTCCTCACTCTGTTCTATGCCGTGCGGTGGGTTTTGTACATTAATGAGCATTTAGTATGCCGCGCCGGTGCTTTTTGGAAATTAAGCCGTCATAACAGAATCTTACACAATTACCTTGCCATTGCACGAAAAGTGTGTTCAAGTCGCCATGTCCCATAATAGGACATTAGTGTCTCAGGCTGGGACACAAATGGGACATGTCTTCATTCCCGGACAGTGTTGCTGTTTCGTTGTTCCGAAAATGCAATTCTGCCTGGAGCCAACCCGGTCCCATTACGAGCAACGCTCTTACACGGCAGCTAAAGGGAAAGCGTTATGTCAGATAATGCCAACTCATTTGATGTGATTTACACGGAGTGGCGCAAATTTGTGCGCGGAATGGCGGTTGACTCGGGCATAATCCGCCCCGTTATTGTCGATTCCTGGGAGAGGTGCAGGTCGAAGGGCGTAGACCCTTATCTCACGGAAGTGCCGCTCGTGCTGGGTGAAGAGCAACTACAGGCCCTGCTCCAAAGGAACGGAGAACTCATCGATATCTGCCGCCCGTTCATGGAACATCTCTTTGGCTTTGTTAAGGGGTCGAACTTCATTGTAGCCTTGTCGGATGCGAACGGGTTTCTCATCGAATTGGTTGGGGATCATGAAATCCTGGAAAGCGTTAAACAGGGCAAATTCATTTTGGGCGCATGCTGGAGCGAAGAGATTGCAGGGTCAAACGGCGTAGGAACCGTCCTGGAATTGGGAAAGCCGCTCCAGATTTGCGGGTGTGAACACTTCTGCATCAATCCGCGCAGATGGACTTGCTCGGGGGCGCCGATTCATAATGCCGAGGGCGAAATGGTTGGCGCCATCGATATGACCGGCCCCTATGAAAACGCTCATCCTCATACACTTGGGATGGTTGTGGCATCGGCACATGCGATAGGGAACGAATTCCGCTACAGAAAAGCCCTGAGGGAAATCCAGGTCGCGCACAGCTTTCAAAAGACGGTTATTTCCTCCATCCCGGAAATCATCATTGCCATCGACAACGATGGAATTATTTCTCTTATGAATAACAATGCCATGAAAGTATTCGGCGCAGGTGGAGACAAGTTTGTCGGCACGAGCCTGGGTGCGCTTTGGAACCGGAACCCCAACGTCATCCAACTGATAGCAGACAATGAATCCCTTACCGACGTGGAGGTGAGGATATCTTTCAAGAACTCCCATGCTGACTTTACCCTGACCTGCAATCCGATCCTTTCCATGAACAGGGTAACCGGAAAGATCATTATACTGAACGAGATCAAGCGGGCCAGGACTCTTGCTGCCAGAATGATGGGGGCAAAGGCGAAGTTCAGCTTTGTGGACATCATCGGGCGCGACGGCGAGTTCCTGGAAACAGTGAGGCACGCCCAGATAGCTTCCCAGATAAACTCTAACGTGCTTCTGTTGGGCGAGAGCGGCACGGGCAAGGACCTTTTTGCCCAGGCTATTCACAACAGCAGCGGTCGAAGGGATGGACCCTACGTTGCCATTAACTGCGCTACGATTCCGAGGGACCTTATTACCAGCGAACTTTTCGGCTATGTCGAGGGCGCCTTCACAGGTTCCAGGAAAGGCGGGAGCCAGGGCAAGTTCGAACTGGCCGACGGCGGTACAATCTTCCTGGATGAGATCGGGGAAACGCCCCTGGAGGTGCAGGCCGCCCTGCTGCGGGTAATGGAGGATAAGTCCATAATCAAGATCGGCGGCACTAAGGTTACTACTGTAAACGTGAGGATTATTGCCGCAACCAACAAAGATTTGAAAGAAGAAGTCAGGAAGGGCAAATTCAGGGAAGACCTCTATTACCGTTCCAACGTATTCACGATCCGCATGGTCCCGCTCAGAAAAAGAATAGCGGACATCCCGCTGCTGGTTGATTCTTTCCTAAAGAACATCAGCAGGTCGATGGGCAAGGAGATCGTAAGCATTGACTCCATGGTGATGGAATCCTTCATGAGCTACCAGTGGCCGGGAAACGTAAGAGAGCTTCAAAATGTTCTGGAAAGAATGATCAATATCGCGCACACCTCCAAGCTGTCGGTAGACCTTCTGCCGCGCGAGATTACCGGTTCGCCGTCCCCGGAGAATACGGAAGAAGATGTCGAACCGGTCGAGAAAATGGAGCGCGGACTGATCCTGAGGCTGCTCAGGTCGAGTCTCACCAAGAAGGACATTGCCCAAAAACTTGGCATTTCCAGAAGCACTCTGTACCGCAAGCTGGAAAAATATGAATTGGGTTTGCCTTAAAGTATATCGTCCCATTGAGCGACTATTACTCAACAACATTTATCAGATATCATAAGGAGACTTCAATGAACTGTTGAGAATTCAAAAAATGTGGAAGAGAAAAAGGCGGCGCAAGACCGCAGAGTTGGGGGTTTGCCCGGCTTATCCGGCTCACTGAACGCATTGCGTCCACATTGCAGGCACGCTTTGCGGAGGTAAAGTGCAGGGGTCCTTCGCGATGAAGCTGGCAAACTGCATGAAGTGCGAATTTTATTAAGGCCCGGATTATAACAAAAAATACAGACCCGGAATGTAGAGACCTGGAAAATACCGTCCTGATATGCCGTGCCCTCATTGTGAATCGGCACAGGTCGGGCTGCCCGAAAAACCCAGTGAGCAGTGAACAGTGAACTGAAAAAACGCTTCTCCTGCTCACCGCTCACTCATCACCGCTCACTGTTTTATACGCTTTTCCTGCTTCCTGCTTCTTGCTTCTTGCTTCCTGCTCACTCCTGACTCATCACTGCTCACTGTTTTACACGCTTTTCCTGCTCACTGCGCACTGATCACTGTTCACTGTTCCTATGGTCCATAACCACCGCAACAGGACTTGCAGGTAGAAAAGTATTAGGTTAGCAACAGCATTACCCTGATCCGTCACAAAAAAAACGAAAACTACACAAAACAAAAAAATGCTTACAAAAAATGCTTACAAAAATGCGCTGTGATTTAAATGTTGACAAAAGTCAAATATTGTTGTACTGATTTAGCAATTTTATTTTTTAAATCAAACATCGACCTTCCATTTGCACTAGTTGCAGAGATTAAAATATTTATTACCTACTAATTAATATCAGTTACGTTTGAATTTCCAACCTGACGTTAAGAGTTACAGGTTAGCTCGCGCAATCTGCCTGTTAAGGCCCCTCGAAAAAGGAGTATCTTATGCGGATGCGAACAATTCTCGTTATGCTGACCGTCCTTGCCACCGCGGGCTGTGCTTCTATGATGCCCCCCCAAAAAATCCCCACGGACCGTGTAAATTATCTTGAGGCCGTCTCTGCTTCCTGGAAGGAACAACTCCTCACTAATCTGGTCAAACTGCGTTACGGTGACACCTTGACCAACCTCGAAATAACCTCGGTAACTACTTCTTATGAGCTTGATCTCGGCCTATCCGCATCAAATACAATAAACTGGAACGCCTTTCGTAATACCACCGGTTTTCACGATACGACTCCGCTCGGCGCCACTGCCTCTTATTCAGACAAGCCGACGATCTCCTACGTCCCCATGAGAGGCGATGAGCTTCAGAGAACAATGCTCGAACCGATACCCCCCTTAAGCATTTTAAAGGGTCTCCGGGTTCTCAACGAGCTTGCTGATTCCCTTTTGCCATACTGCGTTAGCTCCATCAATGGTTGGCGAAGCCCCGAGGACCCTCAACTCTTAGAATTTGCTAAGCTGTTTGTCGATCTCTGCAACGTGGGGGCGATTCGAATAACTCTTAAGGAACCTGTCGAACCGAAGGTAACCAAGGTGCCCGACGAAATTACAGTGACCCTGATCAAGAAGACAAAAGGGACAGGGAAGGACGAACCGGTTAAGGGACCGGGTGTAAAGAATGGCGCAAAATCCCAGCAGGGAAAGAATTGTGCGGAAGTGACGGACAAAAAAAAGGAAGATGGCGCAGTTGCTTACCTGGTGGTGGATAATAACCGCGCCAGGAGTGAAGATGTAAAGAAGTTAAATGCCTGCATCAGGAATGGTTTAAATGACATCGCTAAAGCAGAAGAGTTAGTGGACTGCATGAACGAAAGTTTTGAGCACTCAGAGATCGGTGCTCAATGTGCTAAGGGCGTAACATTAATGGACTATGTGAGCAAAAGTTTAGACACCTGCGCTAAGAGCGCAAATTTAACTGCCTCCATGGCAAAAAATCTACAGAACTGCCCTAAAGGTGAAAATTTAACTGACTGCCTGACAAACAATCTACAGGGCTGCGCTAAAGGCGTAATTGCAGAAGATGAGTTATGCAAGCTCAAGGAGTTCTTGTGGCCAAGGTATGCTATCGATAAAAAAATGAAGTGGAGCGATTTGTATGAGAACAAGTGCGGCAACTGTCATGAGGCTAACGATCCCAAGTTTCAAACTGGTGACTTGGATCAGAAAATCACGCAGGCCACCTGCGGCTACGGTCAGTCCCATAAGATTGCCATGACATCAAATGAACGCCAGGAAATCATCTCCTTTATTAACCATTCAAATAGAGGATACGAAGTATACGAGATCATAAATGCCAATGAGCAACTCCCGTTTGACCCATATTGCAAAAAGATTTTTGTGCGAACCAGGTCAGTTTTACAGACTCTCGCTATGGTCTCTAAACTGATCCATGTGCCGAAAGAGGACATAGATACAAAGATGGCGGGAAAAGGGTTAACAGAATCAGGACCAGAGAAAGAAGAAGCAATGGAATTAGCAAAAGAAGGATTCCCAGGGGATCCTGGGGGTCCGTTCACGAGGCTAAATATCCATTCGGCCCCGGAACGTCCTGAAGACGCTTTTGTAGCCATAAATTACTGCGGTCGCTGGTTCTATATTAAAAACACGGACATTGCTTCAAAAATTATTTTTTCCTCCATACTGGGAGTCTTATCCATGGCTGAGACCGGCACAAGCCAGGGGGTTCCGATCCTCACCTTGCCAGTGCAATAAGCACGGCAGGCACGTTGACTTATCAGGTACCCAGTACTGGCGTTCGATCTGCTGCGGGCTGAGCAATGAAAGGCATTCACGGAAAGGAGAATCCAAATGTGGTTCTCTAAGCAGGAGCCTGAGAGTCACAGCGTTGCATTCGAGTCGGTCTTTGATATGGAGGTGGACGCCATAGACCTCTCGCGGTGGAAACGCGGGGTAGCGGATCGCCCGCGACCTACGAGGGAAGACCTCATTGGGCTAAGCTTTTCGGGCGGAGGGATCCGCAGCGCTACGTTTAACCTCGGCGTGATTCAGGCATTTGCCGAAAAGCATCTGCTCGGCTATGTGGACTATCTTTCCACCGTTTCAGGTGGTGGATATATCGGATCGTGGCTGAGTTCGTGGGCCTACTACCGCTGCAAAGTGGCTGGCGAGCGATCCAACCACATTAGGCAGGTAGAGGAAGAACTCAATCGCAAGCCGGTAAAGTTAGAGGACAAGTCTGAGCCCGACCAGGTGCGTTTTCTGCGCCAATACAGCAACTATCTTACTCCGCGTCTGGGAGCGCTTAGCGGAGACACCCTGGCATTTGCCGGAACGTACATCCGCAATCTGCTGCTGAACCAGATCATCCTGGTTACCTTAGCTTTCGCTTTACTGGGAATACCCTGGACTTTAGGCCTCCTGCTGCAACTGGCCTCAGGGATGAAGTACGCTGCGCTCGCGACAATGATCGCAGGCCTTCTGCTCCTCGTTTGGGTTTTGTGCCGCATATCGAAGAATGTGCAAGAGAGCCGCGCCGATCCACCGGGTGCCGTTATGCTGCAGATAGTTGTCCCCGAGTTCCTGTTCTGCGCTTTGCTCACAATTTCCATCTGGTATTATACGAATCCGAAATCGTCGGTCATACAATGGGTGCTCAACTGGTATGCGCATCCTGAATCACTGCTCACAAAACTGCTAACCGGAGACTATGCCTGCTTGCTGCTCGTGCCGCTTACGGCAGTGATGTACACGATTTTCTGGTTCATCGGCGCCCTGATGACATCAAAGCTCGACCGGCCCAAGAAAGTAAAAACTCTCAGCCTAAGTCCTCGCTGGGCGCCTGTGGTTTGGGCATTTCCTGCAGGATTGGTTGCGGGCGCATTTGTGCTGCTGGCCTCAAAGATAGTCGCACACTGGCCGGCTTGGTACGTGCTGACCTTCGGCATACCCGTGGGGGTCCTGCTGGTGCTTCTTGTGGGATGCGTGCATTTGGGGTTGATCGGCAGGTCCTACTATGACGGACTGCGCGAGTGGTGGGCAAGGCTGGGCGGCGCTGTTTTGGCTATGGCCATTTGCTGGTTCGCCCTGTGCCTGATCACATTATTTGTGCCGCTTGGGTTGAAGTCGCTCTGGAATCTGCTCAACTCCACGGATACCGAATGGGCTACAAAACTCTGGAAAGGTATGGGGGCATTGGGCATCACCGGGGCAGTCGGTGGATGGTTGACGGTCACGCTCCGCGGCCTTTTCATCGCGAAAGGTCCAAACTCCGGCGCTCCGGCGAACAGCGCCTCCTGGGCTCCGCAGTCTCAGAATGAACTGCTTGCGCGACTGGCGCCGCCGGTTTTTGTGTTTGGTGTCCTGGTGCTGCTTTCTTACCTGCTCTACTTGATCGTCCTCCTCATCACAAACGAACCGGGTCTTGCGTCGGCCAACTATATCGCCCGCTATCACGGCCCGTATTGGAATTCACTGTCGTCAACATCAGACTGGTGGAAGATTCTCCTCTTCGCTTCGGGCCTGTTCTTAATATCACGGTTTCTTGGCTGGCGAGTGGACGTAAACGAATTCTCGCTGCATAACGCGTATCGAAACCGTCTTGTGCGATGCTACCTGGGCGCTACTCACCCGGACCGCAAGGGTCAGGCATTCACCGGCTTCGATGAGAAGGACAATCTTCTTCTGCACCTTCTGAATGGACTCGGGGCCCCTTTCCATATCCTGAACGCGACGCTGAATGCGGTGAAGAGCAAGGATCTTGGGCTGCAGGCACGAAAAGCCTACTCCTTCGTTTTTACTCCGCTCTATTCAGGCTTCGAACACGCCATGAGCGTCGCGGACGCACAGCCCAGCGAAAAGCGTGGTTTCTATCGGCCTACAGAAGATTGCTCCAAGAAAGCCCGGCCGTATCCCGGCGCGCGGCTGGGGACGGCTATGGCGATCTCAGGCGCCGCCGCCAGCCCGAATATGGGTTTCTATACCACCCCCTCAGTTTCGTTTCTCCTGACAGTCTTCTGCGTCCGGCTGGGATGGTGGCTGGGCAATCCCATGAAGCAGGAATGGTGGGAGAGTGGAGGACCGAGATCTTCCTGGCGGGCGCTGATGAAGGAGCTTACCGGTACCACCACGGAATATGCGCGCGAGGTGTACCTCTCGGACGGCGGCCACTTCGACAACCTTGGGGTATACGAACTGGTGCGGCGGCGCTGCCGCCTGATTATCGCCTGTGATGCCGGAGCTGACCCAGATTATCTGTGCGTCGACCTCGCACGGGTAGTGGAGAAATGCAGGGTGGATTTCGGCGCGGAAATCAAGATCGACCTCGGCGAATTGAGACCTTCGGCGCTGCTTTTTCCCGGAGATGAGAAATTGCGCGAAAGCACGAGTATGTACTCAGTGGGGACGATTCACTACGCTCACGGTCATCCCGGCAAGTTGATCTACATCAAGCCGTGTCTCAATAGGAAATTGCTGCCACAAGATGTGCTCGCTTACGCGCAGACGGCCACCACCTTTCCTCACCTGACCACCGCAGACCAGTTTTTCGACGAGGCGCGGTTTGAAAGCTACCGCGCTTTGGGATATGTTTGCGGTTCCGCAGCGGCTGAGGCTGTGGAGGCAGCGATGTGAGCATAGTGGGCCGGCCACGGAGCCACGGGGTCTGTTGGCAGAGCCACGTGGTCGGACCTAGCGAGGTACCCGAATTAAGGGCCAACAGATTAAAAAAGGAAGCGTTTCTTGGTCTTAGAAAGTCTATTTGGACGGTGACATGCGCACTCTAAGCCACGGGTCGGCCATCGGCAATACTGAACGCCGTGGCCTGGGTGCATAGCCTCCCGGTAGTAACTCTGTTCCATCCAGCAAGTATCGTTGGTTTCCTTTTGCTTTTATGTCAATAATGTTCCCCGTTTTACTACCCGTTCACCACATAGACGCTGAGAACAAAATCAACAGGGGTCTCGGGACTCAGAAATAGCCATTTCTGTTAATCCTGTAAATCCTGTCTGACAAAGCCTTTCTCTCCTTGACCGGACTATGTCCCGTCCTCTGCGTCTCTGCGGTGAACGCTTACCCCTTTTTGAAACTTCTCCCGATGTCATACGCCACATCCAAATGATAGCCAAAACCTACACATGCAGCCTTCTAGGCATTGACGCTATTATATTGTCTGGTCATTCAATTCACCGGCTTTGGCCGGAATGATCTCTTCCCTTTCCAGGCGGATCACTGGTCACAATTGAACACTGAACGCTGAACCGCGGAATATTGACCGGTTCACCGTCCCGGCTCAGGCGGATCAGGTGTTACAGACGATGTCGATCTCTCTGATGAACTGCAAATAGACAAGTTTTTCCATTTTCGACCAGTGAATCAGAAGGGCCGGGTCTATAAAGCGCTCCTTTATCGAGAGTTCCCTGAGCCTTTTAATCAGAAGGTGAATTTTCACCTCATTCGGACAAGCCATGGTACAGCTCTGACACTCGATGCAAAGCCAGATGGAAGGGTCCCGCAGGATTTCTTCAAAAAATCCAAAAACAACCATACGGTTAATCCACATCGGGTCGAAGACAACCCTGCCGCACGAAACCGGACAGACGTTGCTGCATTCGATGCAGGTGAAGCATAAATCAACGTTGGCTGCGAACCGCAAGTAGTCCCGTGAGGCCCGCCGCGCGGCCTCTGATGAACTCATCCGAACAGCCGCATGGGAGGATTTGAAGTCATCCTCGATACCAGCCCGCCGCGCGGCCCATGATGAACCCATCCGCACAGGCTCCTGCGTTGTCCCCAACCCGCCGTCAAGAGGCGCTTCGGCAAGCCTGCGCCATTCCGAGGTGAGGTCGGGAATGGGCTCGCCTTTTAGGCAGAGATCAACCACATGCCGACGCACTCGCTGGAGTTGGCTGTAAACGGACCTGAGCCGCCATTGTTTCTCAGGTGAAAGCACGCCGGAGTTGTATGCTTCCTGCCGTATCGCGGCAATGAGCCTTGCCGGTCTGACGCTCATGGGACATGCCTGTTCGCAGCGCCTGCACGAAATGCAGTACCAGATTTCCGGCGAATGGACCAACTCGTCGATGAGACCAAGTGCGACCATTCTGACCATGCTCCGCGGGTGCAATCTGTCCGTGGCACGGTTTACAGGGCAATCAGAAAGGCATGACCCGCAGGTATAACAGCTACTTATACCGGCGGCGACTACCTCTTCGGTGAGTGAGTTCTTAATTGCGTGTTGGGATTTGACCGCTGTCTGCAAAACCGCAACCCTTTTCTGTTGAGCGATAGGCTGCAATCTTCACTATCCTGGATACAATGCAGGGTGAAACGATTACCTCCAGCGAGTTTCCGTGCTGGGCATTGTGCGGGCATGAAAATAACACAAATAGTTAGTGAAGTCAATCACAATATGTACAATCCGTGCTGTGCAACTGGAATGGGAAAAGGGCCTATGCCTTCCTTGGGACCGCCCTTTTCTGCGCAAAATGCCCGTTTTAAAAACCCTCGGATGTAATTGGACAAGATAGCATCACAACTGGAACTCTGATTCATACAGCGAGTATCATTGCTATCCTAATGTTTTTATGCCAATAATATCCCTCGTTTTAGTACCCGTTCACCACATAGGCGTTGAGAACAAGATCAACAGGGGTCTCAGGAGTCAGAAATAGCCATTTCTGTTAATCCTGTAAATCCTGTCTGACAAAGCCCTTCTCTCCTTGACCGGACTATGTCCCGTCCTCTGCGTCTCTGCGGTGAACGCTTACCCGTTTTGAAACTTCTCCCCATCTCAAAGGCAGTGTCCATGATCGCCAAAACCTACACATGCTCCCTTCTCGGCATCGACGCCATCCTCGCCATAAAGACTCGTTAACAACTAAGAGGAAAGGGGTCGAATCTCCTTTTGACTGTTTTTGCGGGGTTTAGTTCGATATAGAGTACCTACATCCCATAGGATAATCGGTGTCCTCCCACATCTGGCCGGTTGAGACAAGTTAGGAGGCGTAGTATAATATGATCACGGCTCAAGTCCGAAGTGCTTGCATCGACCGCTGGTGATTTGGTAAGTGGCCAAAAACTATAATATAAAGGAGTGTCATGACCACAGATAGGCTCATTGAAGAGGCCCTTTCGCTTCCTGTCGAAGAACGGGCGCTTATTGCCGATTCACTTTTGCGTAGCCTCAATGCCCCTGATGCCGCCATAGACGCAAAATGGCTGGAAGTGGCAAAAAGGAGGCGTGAAGAACACCGCACCGGCAAAGTGAAGCCCATCCCCGGAGATGAGGTATTTTCCGAGATTGCTGAGCGGTTTGCCAGGTGAATCTTGTTTTCCATCCTGAAGCCAGAGCGGAATTCCTTTCTGCCATCGACTACTATGAGGTCTGCAGGTCAGGGCTTGGATATGATTTCTCCGCTGAGATTCGGCTGACAATAGAAACTATTCGCAGCTTCCCTAAGGCTTGGCCTGTTCTCGAAGGCGATATCCGACGGTCACTGATCCGACGTTTCCCATTGGCCTAATCTTCACTGAAGAAGACGATGTCATTCTCATTCTTGCCGTGATGCATTTGCATCGAGATCCTGAGTACTGGAAACATCGGCTTTAGGTCCTTCCGCTCGGAGCCATTCAAGCGAGTATCGTTGCTATCCTAATGTTTTTATGCCAATAATATCCCTCGTTTTAGTACCCGTTCACCACATAGGCGTTGAGAACAAGATCAACAGGGGTCTCAGGAGTCAGAAATAGCCATTTCTGTTAATCCTGTAA
>Ga0208188_1000566_pt1 | contig 22201 bp, 19 predicted proteins | sample June2015DPH_8_50_FD_184698 | JGI IMG/M metagenome (GOLD analysis project Ga0208188, IMG submission 184698) | Peatland microbial communities from SPRUCE experiment site at the Marcell Experimental Forest, Minnesota, USA - June2015DPH_8_40... | ecosystem: Environmental > Terrestrial > Soil >...
TCATCAAAATGGCTGAGAAAGACTGGCGAAAGGGGATGTTCAAACCCAGCAACGGCGCGAGCATGGCGTTGAGCAGCGCATTGCCGACCGTGGTGAGCAGGATGATGAGCGGGAACTTGATGGCCACATAAAGCGCCTGCTGCGGGTCGCGCCACCAGCCCATCGCGGCGCCGTAAAGTCCCGCGCCAACGACGATGACGGCAACGTGCAGCGCGAACCGTCGTGCGTCCCATTGCCCGGTCCAAGCCGCGATCTTTTCCGGCTCACCGCGCAATAGAACGCTGATTTCGCGTGGACTTAATTCGTCAAGCGCACCCATAAAAGCTCTTCAGCCATTTTCGCGCTCGTTGGAACGGGCGTGATTTGCGACAGCCGTTGTTCAACCGCATTGATAACAGAATCCGGCGTTGAAGTGCCAGCCGTAATCCCGACGATTTGTGCGCCGTCAAACCACCCCGCCTGCAGGTCAACCGCGGTTCGCACGTGATGCACCTTCGCGCAAAAACGGGAGCACGTTTTGACCAGCTCTTGTGTGTTGTTGCTGTGGGCACCGCCGATGACGATGACCACATCACACTTTTGGGCGATTTCAATGGCCGCGTTCTGCCGCTGTTTCGTCGGTTGGCAGACCGTGTCAATGAAACGCACGTCCGACTTTGGAAATCGCTCCCGGATCAGCCGTACCAAATACCGGACCCGGTCAACCGGCTGGGTGGTTTGGGCCACGACGCCAAATCGCGACCGTTCGCAAAGCTTGGCCACATCTTCCCCGTCCAGCACCACGTCAAATGCATCCAGATCTCCGGTCAGGCCGCGCACTTCCACGTGATCGCGCTTGCCGATGATGACCGGGTGAAAACCCTCGCGCACGAGCTTGGCCAGGCTGCGATGGGCAACGTGCACGAGCGGGCAGGTCGCTTCGAGCACGTTCAGGCCGCGTCCGCGCGTTTCGTTGATCACGCGTTCCGACGCGCCGTGGGCCGTGACCATCACCGTCCGCGTGTCCACACCGGCGGGTTGTTGCGCCAGACGGATGCCCTGCGCGCGCAATTCCGCCAGCACGGTTTCGTTATGGACGAGGTTGCCCAGAATGGTCAGCGGCGCCTGTTTCGCGGCCCCCAGCGCCAGCGCGATGGCGTCCTTCACCCCGAAACACATGCCCAGATGTTCGGCCCGGATGATTTTCATATTAAGTCAGGCAAATTAACTTTGTGATACAAAGTAAAGACCGCGATGATTTCAATCCGTTCAAACATTTTTTTACTTTGACCTGGTTTGCCGGATGATTTGCTCCAGCAGATTGATGTATTCAGCGAACGCCTTGCGACCGGTGGGGGTGAGCGAGCAGGTGGTGAGCGGGCGGTTGTTTTGATACGACTTGGCCACGGCCACGTAGCCTTCCTGTTGCAACGCGCGGATGTGGGTGGTGAGATTGCCGTCGGTCATGGTCAGCGCGTCGCGCAGCTCGGTGAACGACAATTCCGGCGAGGCGGCGAGCATGGACATGATGGCCAGCCGGCCTTTCTCGTGGATCACACGGTCGAGCTGGAGGAACGGTTCCGGGTTCACACCGCATTCTTTCCTTTTTCGGTCAGATACAGGTATGCGCCGTAAGCCAGATGCAGCACGCCGAAGAAAAAGCCCATCAACCAATGCGCGCTCCACTCAACATCCGGGTGGAATATTACCAGAAAAAGGAGGCATCCGCCCGCCAATGCGATATAGACCCAGCCAAACAACTTTACGCCGCGGGGCACGAAAAATCCCGCCGCATGCAATGCGCAGCCATAAAAGAGCAACCAAATGAAAGCCAATGCAAACTCATTCCCCAAACCCACCAACACGAAGACCACACCCAGAAACATCCCCGCCGTCAAGGGTGGCAGCAAGGCCTGGGTCACTCGACGGGTTGGCGGCGACCAAAACGGTTCGCGATCTTTGAACGCCTGTCGCCGTGCGATGAGAAAAGCGCCGGCAACCGCCACCAACGCGGCCCCCAGCCAAAGCCCGCCGAACGCCCGCGGCAAGTCCAGATGAAAAACCAACCCGGCCACTGCGGCAAGCACGCCGATGGAGCCGACAAAAAACATGATCGGCGCGAGCGCCCGCCGGTAAACGGCGGAGCGCTCCATCAAAGTACGGATGGTTTGCAGATGTTCGGCAGCCCAGTTTGATTCCATGCCATTCACTTTGCACCACAAAGCCAAAGTTGGCAAGCGCAAAATTTTACCACCTTGCTTTCCCAGCGCGTTCGGTTGAAAATTTTCCAGCTTCATGCCGCCGCCCAAATACATCCCGCCGTTGGGTACGGGGAAAATGTCCGCCCGCCGTCGCGTGCTCGCGCAGTGGCGCGGCGTGGACCTCACACCGCTCGAAACCGCGCAGGCCGTGCGCGCCCGCCGGGTCGGCGACGTGCTGCCGCGCGTGACGAAAGATTTGCACATGGACCAGCGGCGCGCCGAGGCCGAAGTTGTCAAGGTGTGGAATTCGCTGATTGACCCGAACATCGTCGCGCACGCGCAGCCGGCGGGGGTGCGGAAAGGTACGCTGTTCGTGACCGTGGACAGCAGCGTGTGGCTCTCGGAGATCGTCCGTTACCGCCGCAAGGAAATTCTCGACCGGTTGCAGCACAGCTTCGGGCGGGATTTGATTCAGCGAATTTCGTTTCGCGTCGGCTGACTTCAGCTTTGGAAACCCGGTGGGGCGAGCGCCCGTCGGGTCGAAGTCAAACGAAGACCGATCCCCGCGAGCCGTCAACGATTTTGAACCCGGCTCGCCGGGAGTCTCGCCCCACCCAAATTATACCCGGTCACGCCATCAATTCCATCTGTCGTGGGGTGAGCAGCGACACGAGCGTCGCACATCGGCCCAACCACAGTGATTCCGCCTCCAGCTTGCCCAGGCCGCCCTTCTTCAAATCAATAGCCACACCGGGTTCACCTGCCGTTAGCAGCCCAATCAGCTGGCTTAAATAAGGTTCATGGCCGACGAGCAAAACGTTTTCCGGCACAGGCTGTAATTCATTCAATTGCCGGATCAACGCCTTCGGATTGCCGTCGGGCGTCAGCGCATCCGAAAATCCGGGCTGCTTTTTCAGCTTCAGCGATTCAACGATGATTTCAGCGGTTTGTTTCGCCCGCAGAAACGGACTGGAAAGGATCAGGTCGAACCGCAAATCCATTTTCTTCATCGCGGCGGCGATTGGCCGAAGCCGGTGTCTGCCTTTGGGTGTGAGCGGGCGCTCGGAATCCTTCTCGTAACCCGGCGTGCCGGGTTCCACCGCGATGCCGTGACGAAGCAGATAGAGGTTCATGGGCTTTTGTTTTTCCGCCTTTGCGTTTGTTTCCCAAGTTTCGGGGGCGGCCAGAAACGCCGCAATCGGCCGGCCGCGTTCAGATAGATCTGGATCAGCAGCTGGCGCCAGCGCACCAGCTCTTTTTTCAACCGGCGGGCCGACGCGGCGTTGACTTCTTCCTTTTGCACGAATTTGTCCAACGCCGCCAGCAATACTTCCATGTCCTGGATGTCGCCCATCATGCACTGGTAGCCGCGCATGGCGCGGCGATGGTCCTCCGTGACGGCGGGCAGCAGGGGCGACAGCGCCTCGACCATGTAACGGAAGCGTTTGAACGCAATCCGCGTGCGGTGGATGGTTTTGGTGTCGTCGGCCCGCACGTGCCGGCAAAGTTGCGCGACCCGGGCAAACGCTTGGTTTATGGCGCGCTGGACAATCACGAAAGCCCGTTCGCGGGTGATCCGTTTGCGCTGGCGCCGGATCTCCTTTTCAAATGCCGCAAGACACCGGCCCAGACGCTTCGTCTTGATATGTTTGACGGCTTTGCGCGTTGTCCGCGTGAAACGGGCCTGGCGGTCCCGCAGCCAGTCGTAAAACGCGTAAGCGTCCGGAAAGGTGCCCGCCATTCGCCCCACGTAAGTCAATTGGACCTGTGTATCGCGGAGCCGGTCGAAGGTGTCGAGGTGATGTTTGAGCGCGCGGCGGGCCTTCCGGATGTCGCGTTCGGGAACAAACGCCGCGAGCAGTTCGATGGTCGAGAGGAGCCGGCGGGTTTCCACACGCACGTCATGCACCGCGTCTTCGGAGAACCGTTCCTGGCAGCGCTTCAGCCGTTTGCGATAACGCCGCCACTGCGTGTTCAACGAATCGCCGAGGTGCTTCAGCACGTCGGCGGTTTGGACGGGGGCGATGTCTGACTGGCTTTGCCGGCGCATATCGTGATTCATCAAATGCTTTGACCTGGAATGACTCCTCTCGTCGCTTTCAAAGAGTCAAACCGCCCGCAGGGTAGGTTCGCCCTTGCCGACGGAAAGTTACAATTAGGTGACAAATCTTGCCAAGCGCTCAAATTCATGGTTTTCGGCCAACTGTTCGCCTGGTTCCAAGCGGCCGCCGCGTCTTTTTCACTTGGGCACTTCCGTGTGCCGCGCGTAATCTAAGCGCGTCATGCAACCGAGCCGTCGCGCTGTCATTGATGTCGGCACCAACTCGATCAAGTTGTTGGTGGCCGACGTGGCCGGACGCAACGTGCAACCGGTGCATGAGGAAAGCCGGCAAACCCGCCTCGGCAAAGGTTTCTACGAAACCCACCGGCTGCAGATGGAGCCCATCGCCTATTCGGCCAATGCTGTCGCCGATTTTGCGCAGACGGCGCGCAAGCACGGCGCCCGATCCATCCGCGTCATCGCCACCAGCGCCGCGCGCGATGCGGTCAATTCCGAGGATTTGATTTCCGCCATCGAAGCGGCATCAGGACTGAAAGTTGAAATCATTTCCGGCAGGCAGGAAGCCGGGTGGGCGTTTCAAGGCGTGACCACCGACCCGGAACTGGCCCAAGCGCCGCTGCTGTTGCTGGATGTCGGCGGCGGCAGCACGCAATTCATTCTTGGCCAGGGCGAACGCACGCATTTCGCGCACAGTTTCCCGCTCGGTGCGGTGCGATTGCTTGAAAAATTTCCGCACAGCGACCCGCCGACGCGTGGTGAATTCACCGCCTGCCGCGACTGGCTGAAAAATTTCCTGCAAAGCGAAGTCCGCCCCAAACTCGAACCCGCGCTGCGCCGCGAAACTGATTCCCAGTCCGCCGGGGTTCAGCTCGTCGGCACCGGCGGCACGACGAGCATTCTCGCGCGCATGGAAGCGAAGCTCGACCGCTATGACCGCGAACGCATGGAGGCCACGCGCCTCAGCCTGGAGCAGGTGAAAGCGCACCGGAAACGGCTCTGGAGTCTGCCGCTCGCTGAACGCAAGGAAATCACCGGCCTGCCAAAGTTGCGTGCCGACGTGATCCTCCCCGGCGTTGTGATTTACGAAGTGGTGATGGAAGAGTTCGGCTTCAAACTGCTCCGCGTCAGCACCCGCGGCCTGCGCTTTGCCGCCGTGATGGACTGATTCTACTCCCGGAAGCCGTCGGGTGTCGCAGCACGTCCGCAAGCCCAGACCAGACGAAATATGAGCCTTTTAACTCAAGTACTCATGCAAAGCTTAAGGAATTCCTCGACCAATTTATGTTTTTTCTGGAGATCGTCATTTACATAATCAGTGTGAATTTCAGGTGACAGTTGCTTTTCACATACGTCTATTCCACAAAGAAGCAAGAGTGTCATAATAGGATCGATGGTGTCATTAGGTAAGCTCTCGGAACCATAAAAATTTATGGGATAGCCGTCTGCCAAAACAGTATATGTTCTCATTTCACCATTTACAGAAACATGATATTCAGTTTTCCCTTCCTCGATATTTTTTCCCTGATCACCGGCTGTTTTAATGAACCAATCCATGTCGATCTCCTCACGATCAGACGACGTGCTGACCAAAATGCAGTCATTGGGAAGAGAAGTTAAAATTTGGTCATTCATGCTGGTCTCCCCAGTCGTCCCAACGAAAAGCTTCGCCTTCTTGCCTAATATCAACTTATCAAAGGATTCAACTGCTTCTGAAACGATGTCCTTACGATGAAGTGCTTTCAAAAGTTTGGCTGCGTCAATGTCTACCACACTGACTCCCATGTTAAAACTACGATTCAAATGTGCGGCAACGTGCTCCCCTATCGAACCAAACCCGAAAACCACAGCACGCCGACCACTTAGTTTTACATTTGGCACGAATCGTGAGATGTTCTGAATCGTTATGCGCCCAATTTCCGGCGATTCATAGTCGGCCTTAAACTTCGATTCTGCTACGCTAAGGATCGGAACCAGTGGAGATTCCCCAACTTTTTTGCGATCCCGCCTGATCCCTTTTGTAGTCTGCTCAACAATTCCAACGCATTTGCTAAGTATGTCGTTGAAAACAGGCTCATGTAACAGCGGTCCAAAATATCCTCCATCTTCAATCACAAGAACCTTTCGATCTTTCAAGACTTTGGACTGCTGGAGGTGCCTTAATACTTCCTCCGCCACTGCCGAAACATCGTGAGAACGCGTCGCGCGATATACATTTACTCCTCGTCGCTCTAACTCATGGCTTACCAAATCGCGTTTTGCGTATGGATATGGCTTCGCAACCAAGTATATGTCCGAAAATGACGCGCCTAATTTATTCAGAGCTTCAACAAAAGGCAGCAAGTCAGATAGAAAATGAAGCACCATAAGGATAATTTTCCCACCAAATGGCCGCCGGCCTTCACCTTGGTATTTTCTCGCATAATAATCTGCCAAAGTAAGGTGCGTATCAGGATTAATCAACGGATGAACGATCAAATCAGGCTTCGCCACTTCGTATCGTTGGTTCAACCAATTTATGCCGTCTTTGAGCCGTGCGATCCCATCCCGATAACCCTGGCTTCGCAATTTTTCCTCACATTGCCCACACAAAGTCAGAAAATTATCAAGATTGTTGCAGACACATGTGGTGTCAAGACACGCTGTCTTGGCAAACAGTGACATCCCTATGTGAAGCAACCGCCGCGCTAACCAAACGGCGTTGGCATCAGCCCGGTTTTCTGTTCGATTGTTCGATAGAATTGGCACATCGTGATCCCAAAATAATTCGCGAAACGGCGATATGGGTCGGCTGGTTATAAAAATCGTCGCAGGACTGTTTATCATCCCCAAACCTTTAATATGGCTTCTTATTCGTTCAGGGGTTAAGGGTAACGCGTTAACTTCGTCAATCGGTATTTCAATACGCGGCTCTTGCGGTGTAATAATAAAAAACAATTGCAGGTCGTTGACTAACTCGGAGACCTTCTTCTCTTCACAAAAAGCTTCTATTGATGTTAATAGGTTAAATCTCACGCCTCATTTAATGGTGACACCGTTGTGACGTATAAATTTTCAAGGGATAAAATATAAGCGATCTCTGTACAAAGTGTCGGAGACCCATTAAGCTTTTTGCGCAGTTCCAAATGCAGCTTACATGGATTCGGTATCGGATCCGTGACAACTTCGCCTCTCAATAGTTTTGAGACATGAACCATTACATCCGGGTAAGGCGGATTCAGGCGTTCAAATAATTCTTCTATTCCGCAGCTTTTTTCAAAAAGGTTCTCGAAAAAACTGAGCATCGGGATTGCACTTCGAGAAACATGAACGAAAATGTCTCTAACATTCTTCTCAGTCACATCATTCAAGAAGCGATCCATATCAGACCCAGTACGGAGTAATTTCACAAATTCTAACCATTTCTCCTGTAGTAACGGCATTATGTGTTCAACTTCGCGTCCAGATTGCCATCTCTTGACTAAGTCCGGCAGAGACTCACATAGCATTACCGCGAAACTGCGAACGAGGTACTGATGTTTTTGTTCCCATACAATCGGCAACCGCCCCCATGACTGCCAAATGCTCTTTATAAAAAAGGCCGTATCCTTCTGAAAAATGTATTTCCAGTCAAACCAATTTGCAAAGAACTCATTCAGCACTCGAATTGCGTTGTCCTTACCGTAAGCAAGTATGATAAATTCGCGAAAGGCGGGAGAAATTTTATTTTTTACACGCAGGAGATCAAACACCGCGTGAGCAATTTCGTGTGTTATTTTCCACCATTCTTCAATTGGCCGATAAATTGAGGTGGCTGGCAAAGCCAAAATATTTTGTGGATACCACTTTGGCGTGTATGCGTTGCCGAAGAGGACATAACCAGCCCACAACGCCTCGCGCTGGCCATTTGATTTCAGATGCTCAAAAACAAAAGCTGGCAAACACGATGACGCTAGGACGATTGACCGAATATCACAAAGGATCGGAGATTGAGAATGGGCAAGTGTTTCTGGATGAATTTCTAATCCGGAATATCGCTGATTAATGGCAGAACGGGCTAAATCTGCCACTTCTGTTAAAGTGAAGCGAGCTTTCATCGCTTCCAAGTGATCTGGATTGTTTTCTGAGATTTCCTTGCCAGCAGTTCTAATGAAATCAAATGTCCTTGCCATGTCTCGATAATCAGCCTCCAAATTTTTGTCAGACAAACACGCAGACAGTCTAAGCACGAGATCAGCAACCGACGCTCTAAGTGCTTCTGGGTGTATATTTCTTAAGGTTTTGAAAAGTTCTACATCTGCAAATGATTTTACAGGGGGGAATTCCTCTGGTTTTATCTCTGAAGACTTTCCTGACAGTGAACGGCTTGTTTCGAGATACGATGTGGTTTTTACGACTAAGCTCGTGCCGGACCACTTTCCCCGAAATTCAGTGAGAAATTTAGCAAACTCCCCAAATGGAATGCCCGCTTTAGATTTCCAATAGAGAACCAAATCAGTATCGACGTAAGAATCTCTAGCCAACATTTCGTCCGGAAGATCTGCCAATATCTGCGACTCGGCTCTAGGGTCACACGACACCGTGACCACCGGATGTATGTTCCCCTCTAAATCTTGGTATTTCCCACGCGAATGAATTTGATCGTATGAGACCAATGGGAATGTAGTTGTCCTGACAAATAGCGGTTCACGATCACTTGCCATTCCTTTTAAAGCGGCTTGGTCCGTAAGATTCCTAAGACGAGTAATGGTTTCAAGCAGCCTAGGAAGATTTTCGCCTCCTGTAAGCACTAAGATTTCACTGTAGCCCAAGCCAAAAAAAACGCGCGCCTCGCTCAATTGCTTTCGAAGATATTGCGCCATTTCAAAACGGACTTGGCTTGGTGCCTTCTGGAAGTAAACCGGATTGATTTTGAGGAAAACTGCTATCGCGGTTTTCCAATTGCTCACGATTTTTATAAAACCTTCTGTCGTTTCATTGGCTGAATCGGCAAAGAAACGGAAGGGCGCGGATTCCAACACGTCTCCGTCGAGAGGTACTAAACTTTCGACGGCCAGTTTTTTTAAACAGCGAATTGCAACAAGATCAAAATATCCATACGTCCCAAAAAAAATTGTACTGTCCTGCGCCCTAGGATCGATCCGACGGATTACGTCGAATTCTCTCCCCACCTTGGTACGAAAGAAGGCAAGCTCGATACCCCAGTCGGCGAGTTGCATAGGTATTTTTATAGAGTGTCACTTTCACCGTGTACAGCATCGGTGCAGCCGAATGCGCAATGGCCCAAATTTAGCGCCGTTATTAGTGCTGAGACGCAATTTCCCGCAATAAGGCGAGCGCGCGATCACCCTGTGGATCAATTTCTCGAATGTGGTCGGCAGCGTTCCAACAAGCGTCCGGCGATTCTAGATCCGTCACGCCTTCAGGCAAAATTTGCCCGTCGGGACGACGGCTGGAACGAAGACGATGCTCGTTGTACGAGTCGCTTGAGTACAGTGCCTCTGGGGCCGTAGGCCGTTTCATAACACAGTTTAGTTTGGTGTGGGTTGTTGGCTGTATGGTAATGTCATGCATGCGCCGGAATCAAAATGGACGCCCAAAATAGTGGCAAAGGCGCCAAAAGCAACAATTATTAATAAACTTATTCACAGCTGTTCACAAGACCGCGTTAACACTTTTTCATTTGAAAATCTCTGCGTCAACAGGTTTCTTCTTTTGGTCTTTCAAGATTTTATTCAAACCATTAAGCAAAGCGCGTTTGGTTTGCACACGTATGCTCTGGGAATTCTTTTTTGCGTTCTTAACGGTGCGTTCATGCACTTTTGCTTCGCGTGCCAGTTCGCTGTCAGAGATCAAAAACTTCTCCATTATTTTCCCAAGCTTTGTTACCATAATATACCAAATTTTACTGAATTTTACCGGAATTTTATAACAAATTCCTAAAAGGTCAAGCATTTTAATGCGCATTGCAGGTGTATCCCTCCATGAGCGCAACGGTAATTGAGCGGCCTCATTGGCCATTTGGTTTTTGGGCATTCTTTAGTCATTCTGCCCCCCCCCATGGCCTTTAAACCCAAAAGCTCCTTTTTCTCGCAACACTCGCTTTGCGATGAGTGAGCATTTATCGTCCCTCCATGCGCGTTTTGATTGTCGGCTGCGGCTACGTCGGTTTGCCTCTTGGCGTGGAACTGATCCGGCTCGGTCACGAGGTTTTTGGACTGCGCCGAAGTGTGTCAGCGGAAAACGAATTGAAAGCCGCCGGCATCCAGCCGCTCTTCGGCGACGTGACCCAACCGGGAACGCTGGCCAAGCTGCCGCATAATTTCGATTGGGTCGTGAATTGCGTCGCCGCTGGCGGCGACGTGGACGATTACCGGCAGGTTTATCTCCAAGGCACGCGCAACCTGATTGAATGGCTGGAGCCCAATCTGCCGAAGAAATTTGTTTATACGAGCAGCACGAGCGTTTACGGCCAGACCGACGGTTCGCAGGTCAAGGAATCCAGCCCAACCGAACCCGCTGCAGAAACGGCGAAGATTCTCGTGGAAACGGAAAAAGTGCTGCTGGCGGCGGTGGCCGAACGCAAGTTTCCCGCTGTGATTTTGCGCGTGGCCGGAATTTACGGCCCGGATCGCGGCCACTGGTTCAAGCAATTTTTGAAAAACGAGGCGCGGATGGAAGGCGACGGTTCCCGTTTCCTGAACATGATTCACCGCGACGATCTAATTGACTGCATCATCGCGGCGTTGAAGAGTGGTCGGGCCGGCGAAATTTACAATGCCGTGGACGACGAACCGGTCAGCCAGATGAATTTTTTCCAGTGGCTGGCGGGCACCGTTGGGAAATATCCGCCGCCATCCGAGCCCGGGAATCCCGCGGAAAATCGCAAGCGCGGCGTGACCAACAAGCGCATTTCCAACCGCAAACTCAAGATGGAACTCGGCCATCAGTTCAAGTATCCCAATTTCCGCAAAGGCTACAGTGCCGAACTTCTGCGGCTCGACCACGCCGCAAATTGAGTCGGGCTTGTGAGTAATTTCGTTTCGACCTTGTGAAATTTTCCGCCTAACTTTCCCGCCGATGGCCGCTGAAGCCCAACTGACTCCCATGATGACGCAGTATCGCCGCATCAAAGGCGAATTGCCCAAGGACGCGCTCCTGCTGTTCCGCCTCGGCGATTTTTACGAGATGTTTTTCGAGGACGCCCAGACCGGCGCGCAACTCCTCAACCTCGCGCTCACCGCGCGCAACGGCGTGCCGATGTGCGGCCTGCCACACCATGCCGCCAATGCCTACATCGGCAAACTGCTCAAAGCCGGCCGGAAAGTCGCCATCTGCGATCAGCTCGAAGACGCCCGGCCCGGCAAGCTCGTCAAACGCGAGGTCACCCAAATCCTTTCGCCCGGCACGCATTTCGACGAGCGAATGCTCGTGGCCGAACGCAATAACTTCCTCGCCGCGATTTATCCGCTGGGAAAAACCTTCGGCCTCGCGCTGGTGGATTTGACCACGGGTGATTTCATGACGACGGAATTGGAGGCCGGGTCAGCCCTCCTGACCGAATTGGAGCGCCTGCGCCCGGCGGAAATTATTTATCCGGGCGAGTCGGTGGCTGTGCGCGAACTGCTTGGCAGCCGTCCCGCAAAGCGGGATGAGTCGGCGCAAACTTCGCCAAGCGCTGGTCAGCGCGCTTTCACAAGCGCGGCTACGGGGCAAGGCTGGATTCTCAATGGCTACGATGACTGGACGTTCGCGCCGGAAACCGCTCTTTTCACCGTGCGCGACCATTTCAAGGTTGCGTCGCTCGACGGCTTCGGGCTGAAGGACCGCACCGCCGCCATCGGCGCGGCAGGCGCGGTGCTGCATTATCTCACGCAACACCTGCGGCGTGACGTGAAGCATCTCACGCGGCTGTCGTTTTATCGCCGCAGCGACTATCTCGCGCTCGATTACACGACACTGCGGCATCTCGAAATCCTCGAACCGCTCCACCACGATGCCCCGCGCAACGCTTCACTTTACGGCGTGGTCAACCGCACCGTCACACCGATGGGCGCGCGGATGTTGCGCAACTGGCTTTCGCAGCCGCTGGCTGCCGTTGAACCCATTCACCGCCGTCAGGAAACGGTGCAGACGTTCATCGGGAACTCGGCGGGCCTCGACAGTTTTCGCGCGCAGCTCGCGAACGTGCGCGACCTGGAACGCACCCTTGGCCGGTTGAGCTCCGGCAGCGGCAACGCGCGCGATCTGGTCGCCCTGCGCATGGCATTGGAGCAGATACCGGCGGTGAAGGGGATTTTGCAAAGTGTGGCACAGGCCTCCGGCCTGTGTTCTGACAACTTGCAAATTTCAGAAGGCAAAACAGGCCAGAAGCCTGTGCCACTCCTGGGAGAACTTGAATCCCAGCTTGCCGAATCGCCCGACCTCGTGGAGTTGATTTCGCGCGCCATTGTGGAGGACCCGCCGCTCGCCGTGAAAGAGGGTGGCATGATTCGCGACGGCTTCGATGCGGCACTCGACGAACTCCGCGACGCCACCCGCGGTGGCAAGGACTGGATTGCGAAACTCCAGCAGCAGGAGATTGAACGCACCGGCATCACCTCACTGAAAGTCCGGTTCAATTCCGTCTTCGGCTACTACATCGAAGTCACGAAGTCGAATCTCGACAAGGTCCCGCCGCATTACATCCGCAAGCAGACCGTCGCCAACGGCGAACGCTACATCACGCCGGAACTGAAGGAGATGGAAGGCAAAATCCTCGGCGCGGAGGAACGCAGCGTAAAACTGGAATATGAGCTTTTCCAACGCGTGCGCGAGGAAGTGCTCGGTCAATTGCCCAAAATCCAGCAGACCGCCGGCGCACTGGCGCAACTCGATGTGCTGGCGTCCTTCGCAGAGACGGCACGGCTGCACAATTATTGCCGGCCGCAAGTCGCTGATGAAGGCGTGCTGCAAATTCGCGACGGACGCCACCCCGTGCTCGAACAAAATCTCGCCGACGAACGCTTTGTGCCGAATGATGCGGGGCTGGCGGGCAGCGCGCATTCTTCTCCCTCTCCGCCGCAAAGCGGGGGAGAGGGCCGGGGCGAGGTGGCGCGTTCACAAACCCCTCGCCCTGACCCTCTCCCCGCTTCAGGCGGGGCGAGGGAAATGAATATTATTTTCCCCCAAATCGCTTTGATCACCGGGCCGAACATGGCGGGCAAAAGCACTTACATCCGGCAGGTAGCGCTCATCACGCTGCTGGCGCACACCGGTTCGTTCGTCCCGGCAGTGGAGGCACGGATTGACCTGGTGGACCGGATTTTCACGCGCATCGGCGCGAGCGACGATCTGACGCGCGGGCAGTCAACCTTCATGGTCGAAATGACCGAGACCGCGAACATCCTCAACAACGCCACGCCGCGCAGCCTCATCGTGCTCGACGAAATCGGGCGCGGCACGAGCACATTCGACGGCCTGAGCCTCGCGTGGAGCATCGTCGAGCATCTGCACAACCAGGTCGGCGCAAAAACGCTTTTTGCAACCCATTACCACGAGCTGACCGAACTGGCGCAAGGCCTGCCGCGATTGAAAAATTTCAATGTGGCGGTGCGCGAATGGCGCGACCAGATTGTTTTCCTGCGCAAAATCGTCGAAGGCGGCACGGACAAGAGCTACGGCATCCACGTCGCGCGGCTGGCGGGCGTGCCCCAGGAAGTTTTGGAACGCGCCAAGGTGATTCTCGGCAACCTCGAAGAGTCCGAGCTTACGCCTGAAGGCACTGTGCGCCAGAGTCCACGCCGCCAGCAGGATCGCGACAAGCTCAAACAACTCGCCCCGCCCCCGCAGATGGATTTGTTCGGGCACTGAAGAAAAAGGCTGGTTGGGCGAAAAACATACTGTTAAAAGATTTGGGTGTTGAATTGGAATAAACCGGCAGCCCGGACGCGCCAGTGGCACGGGATTCTCTTTCCAATTCGGCCAACATGAAACGAAACATGAAAAGGATCATTTTCATCATTGGTTTATCGGTGGTTCTGATGGGACAGGCCCTGGCCCAAACCAATCAGCCGGGGTCTCCACCAGAGGGGACAAACGAAATTTCATCGGACATGCTGGTATCGAAATTGGGGACGGTTTATCATGAGTTCCGCATTGAAAGGGCGGATCCGGCGGGATTAACGATCAGCTACGTTCCCGACGGTGGCGGGCTGGGGATGGAAAAAGTCCCGTTCAATCTGCTTCCCGATGATTGGCAGCGGCGTTATGGGTACGACCCCGAGAAGGCCGCCAAATTCGATTTGGAGCAGAAACGGGCGATGGCGCAACTGCGGGAGCAGATGATTGCGGATGAGAAGGCTTACAGGGAAAACGGGCCCAAGAAGAGGCGGCCGAGGAAGCTGCCAAAGAGGCTGCGGAAGCGGCAGCGACTCAAGCCACCAATTCACCAGTAATGACCAATTCACCGGTAATGACCAATACAAACCAGCCGGCGCCACCATCACCGCCGGCCAGATACTGACAAATCTGCGGAAAGAATTTTTGCAAGGCTCGTTGCCATTTTTCTTCAGCGCTCTTGCCGGGGACAAATCCACTCCCGCAGTCACCAGTTCAGGGATGTCCGCAGGAGCGCGACCCGCTCAAGCAACCTGCTCCGCCCCTGCAGATGGATTTATTTGGCGGGCAGGATTTGTTGTGGAGGTTGAACGCGATGCCGGTTAGATTTCTCCAATGATTATTATGAAAACAAAAGCATTACGCACCTGGACGGCGGTTTATGTGTCGGTCCTGACGATGGCGGGCGCACCCACATCGTCGGCGGATGACACGGCAACGAACGCCATCCCGCACAAATCCTACACCGGCACGGTCGTGTCCGTTGACGCGAAGGAACACACGCTTGGCCTGGAAGGATTTTTTACGAGCAAGACGTTCAACCTCGGGGACAATTGCGCCTACACTTTTGCGGACAAAGGCGCGGGCGCGATCGGCGATTTGCATCCGGGCCAGCGGGTCGAGGTCGTTTATCAAGAGGCGCACGACGTGCTCGTGGCCGACCGTGTCACCCAGGAACCGATGTGTTACGAGGGCACGGTGAAGGCCTGTGACCCGGGCCAACGCACAATAACATTGCACGGGCGCGGCAGGGACAAGACGTTCCCCATCGCGGGCGACTGCAAGGTGGTGCTCCGCGGTGACAAGTCAGGCTCGCTGGCGGACATTCAAACCGGCAATTACGTCACGGTGACTTACGAAACACCGAACAACAAGCCGACCGCACGGAAAATTACCCAGACCAGCGAGACGTTCACCGGCTCGCTGACGGCGATTGATCTCGATACGAAAACCGTCAAGGCCAAGTCGCTGCTCGACACGAAGAAATTCAACCTGGGCGACAATTGCGCCATTGTGATCAACGGCAAAATCAACAGACGACTGGCCGACCTGAAGCCGAATGACAAACTGGTTTTCAGCTATGACGAAATCAACGGGGTCAACGTGGCGAACCGGATTGCGCTGGTGGGAACACCGCAGGCAACGGAAACGCCGCAGGGCAGCCAATGACGCCATAATTGCGTTGCAGGGCAACAGCCGATTTGAGCGCGTTCCAGCCGGGGCGCGCTCATTTTTTACAGTAATCGGGCGCAGCCTGCCGCCGGGCCGGAGGCCGGCGCTTCGGGGGAATGACAAAAACCTGTGTCTTCCGGTCGCCTGTGCTAAAACATTCCGCGTTTTATGGGAATCACCATCCTTCCCGCGCGGCTTCGCAAATTTGAAATCCCCGGCCGGGTCACGTTCGCCAACGGCAGCGGCGGCCTGCCCAAAATCAACATCACAACCGGCCGCAGCACCGCGGAAATTTATCTGCACGGCGCGCACATCACCGGTTTCCAGAAAAATGGCGAACCGCCGCTGCTGTTCGTGAGCCGTCTCAGCCAGTTTGCCGCGGGCAAGGCAATCTGCGGCGGCGTGCCGGTTTGTATTCCGTGGTTCGGCCAGCGCGAAGGTGACGTGATACACGGATTTGCGCGGAACACGGAATGGGACTTGATTGAAACCGCCGCCCCCGCCCGACGGCGGTGTAACGATCCGCTTCCGGCTGCCGTCAACGACCGCCAATGCCGTCCGGCTGGCGTATCGCGCGGAATTTGTTGTCGCCGTCACCGACCAACTGGCGATGGAACTGATTGCCACCAATGAATCGGCGGACCGGAATTTTGACTTCGAGAATTGCCCGCACACCTATTTCGCCTTCGGCGACATCCTCGATGTTTCCATCGCCGGCCTGAAAGGTGCGCATTACCTGGACAAGACGGACAAGCGCGCGCGCAAATTGGAATCCGCCGCCGCCATCCGCATCACGGCGGAGACCAACCGGGTTTATCCCGACACCCCGGGCACGGTGGAAATCTGCGACGCGAAATTCCGCCGTGCGGTCCGGGTGAACAAAAGCGGCTCGACGGCCACCGTGGTTTGGAATCCGTGGCCGACGCAGCTCATGCCTGACTTCGACCCGGCGGAACACCGGCAAACGGTCTGTGTCGAATCCGGCAACGTGGGACAAAATAAAATCACGCTCGCACCGGGTGCGACGACGGTGATAAAAGTCCTATTAAGCAGCTACGCGGTTTGAAACGCTGCCGGTTGCCGGACCTCCGGCCGCCTTGATGCGTTTGACCGGCATGGCCGAAGAAGCGCGGCCGGGTCAAATTTTTGTTTTGCCACTTTCAACCAATGCATGGTCGAGACATTGACGGACGGTGGCGAGCATTTGGGTGGGAGTAAAGGGCTTGATCAGGAAGTTCCCATCGTCCCGGAATTCGGTTTTGTTGACTTCGGGGGTGTAGCCCGAAGTGAACAGCACGGCCAGGGAGGGCTTGGTGGCGCGCAGGCGGGCGGCCAATTCATCGCCGAGAAGATTTCCGGGCATCATGACGTCGGTGAACAGCAAATCGATTTCAGAATTGTGGCCCTGGAAGACATCCAGGGCGTCCTTGCCGGAAGCCGCCTCCAGAACGCGATAGCCATTTTTGCGCAGCACGGCGGCGGTCAGGGTGCGTACGCGGTCTTCGTCTTCAACCACGAGCACACACTCCGTTCCTTTTTTAGCGGTTGTTTTCGGGGTTTGGGACGGGTCTTCCGGCCGGGAATTTTCCGTGCAGGCCGGCAGAAAAATCCGAAACGTCGTGCCTTTATTGGCGGCACTTTGAACATCAACCCAGCCATGATGTTGTTTGATGATGCCGTAAACCGTCGCCAGGCCCAGACCGGTGCCTTTGCCGATTTCTTTGGTCGTGAAAAACGGATCAAAGATGCGGGGTAAAAACTCCGGTGCAATGCCGCAGCCGGTGTCGGAGACGGAGAGACAGACGTATTGGCCGGGGCGGATTTCAGAATTTTTTTGCACGTCATCGTTGGTGATGGTAACGGCATCAATGCCAACGGCCAGCTTTCCGCCCTTTGGCATGGCGTCGCGGGCGTTGACTGAAAGATTCATGATGACTTGCTCCATCATGCCGAGGTCGGCCTGGACGGGCGGCAGATCGGGGGCGGCCTTCACTTCAAAAGTGATGTGATCCCCCAGAAGCCGCTTCAACATTTCCTCCAGATGGTTGACCACCTGCCCGAGGTTGAGCACTTCGGGCTTGAGCACTTGTCTGCGGCTGAAAGCCAGCAGTTGCCGGATGAGCCGGGAGGCCCTTTCAGCGGCGATGGATATGTCGTTTAGCGATTCGGCGCAGGATGGGTCCTGGCTGAGTTGATCCTGCAGCAAAGAGGCGTTGCCATGAATCACCGTCAAGATGTTGTTGAAATCATGGGCGACTCCGGCGGCGAGCTGCCCCACCGCCTCCATCTTTTGGGAATGGCGCAACTGGGACTCCAATTTCATCTGGTTGGTGATGTCCTGCAGGATCAACAACCAATGCGGGCCGGAAACCAATTCAAACGGTTCGACCGACAACAACACCTGGCGCCCCTCTCCCGAGAGCGTGCGCAACTGGCAGGCGTGGTTGCGGACCGAAGTGTTTTTTTGCAGGGTTTGACGGACGAATTCCGCCAGCCGGGGATCCTCCCACAAGCCGAGTTCGACGGGGGCGCGACCGACCACGTGTGGCCGTTCGCCTCCCAGCATGGCCAGAAACGCTTCATTAACATCAATGATGATTTCAGGATGCAGCGATTGGATGACCAGCGGGATGGGGGTGGCGTGGAAAGCCTTGGAAAAGCGTTCTTCGGCCTTGATGCGCGAAGCGATTTCGTGCCTCAGGTTCGCATTCGCGGTTTCCAATTCTGAAGTCCGGCGGCGCACCAAAGAGTCGAGATCATCCAGTTGGGATTGCACCTTGCGGTTCAAATGCCACTTCTCCGTGAGCGCATGGGCGAGCTGCAGCGCCTCAATGTTGTCGAAAGGTTTCTTGAGCACGACCAGATTGGGGGAGTGACCCAGTTTGTGAGTCATCTCCTCCCAGGAATAGTCCGAATAGGCGGTGCAGACGACGATCTGGATTTCCGGACAGCATTTCCAAAGATGACTGATGGTCTCCACACCATCCCATCCGGGCGGCATCCGCACATCCACAAACGCCAGTGCGTAAGGATTGCCTTCCTCGGCGGCCTGCTTGACCATCGCCAAACCCTCCTGACCCTGGAAAGCCGAATCAATCACAAAATCAGCGCGCGGCGAAGCGGCGGTGCTCTCCCCAAACAACAGCGCCTTGGCGCGGTTCAACCCGACGTTCTGGTCCTGCTCCCGGCCAAGAATTTTCCGGAAATCCGCATGGATCGAAGCATTGTCGTCAATGATGAGTATCCGGTTGCCGGGTTTGGCGGAGGGTGGATTCATAAGTTCCTGACGGGTGGCTGCAGGGGTAAAATCAAGGTAAAGGTTGCGCCGCGTCCCGTGCCGGCGCTGGCGGCGGAGAGCGAGCCGCCCATTTCCCAGGCGTTAAGCGCGCCGAGGTGAAGGCCAAAACCATGGCCGCTCGGGCGCGTGGTGAACCCATGGGAGAAAACGCGCGTCAAGTTTTCCGGGGGAATGCCGATGCCGTTGTCCTCCACCCTCACCATGACGCATTCCCCGTCCGTTTTGGCGATGGTGATGATGAGCCGCTTTTCATCCTGGGTGCATTCATCCAGCGCGTACTTGGCGTTGCGGACAAGGTTGATCAGAATCTGGAGGACTTTTTGTTTGTCGAGCATCAGGAGCGGCACTTCTTCAAACCGGCGGATGACCGTAACTCCATGGCGGGTCAGTGCCGCCGAATTGATTTGAATGGCGTCTTCCACCAGACTGGCGAACGACACTTTTTCGACGACGCCGGCAACGCGCGCATAACTTTGCTGCATGGCGACGATGTCCTTGATGTGATCGACGTTTTTGGCCAATTGCTCCAGTTCACGCAAAGTGTTTTCCTGCTCTTTTCGGAGTTGCCCGGCGATTTGAATAATGAATTCCGGCATCAATTTCCCTTGGGGGTCGGAGGTCAGGAAGGCCCCCGGGTCTCCGTTTTTCTGTTTCAGCAATTCGGCGGCCTTCAGGAGCGCGTGGGTTTCCGATTTGCGAACTTGATCGCGGAGCAAGGTGGCGGAGACGTTGACACTGTTGAGGACATTGCCAACGTTGTGCAGGACGCCGGTGGCCACTTCAGCCATGCCCGCCTGCCGGGATGCCAGCATGAGGCTTCATTGCGCCTGGGCCAGCTCAGTGTGGGCCCGTTCCTCGGCCGCGAACTGATTCTGAAGTTCCCGTGTCCGTTCTTCGAGCTGGGTGTTGGCCGTTTGCAGCTCTGCCTGCGTCTGATTCAGTAGCGTGTTTTTATGCGCGATCAGGATGCCCCAGATCAACGCGATCAGGAACACTGTGAGGACCCCGCCCAGCACCCACAAAAGTCGCGCCCGCGTCCACCAGGGCGGTCGCTGCAGCAACTGCACATCGTTCCAAGAACGGAGGTGGAGCAGGAATGAACGCGGTTGCCCGTATTCATCGCTCTGTACTTCGTAAACCCCGGTCAAGGCGAGCCGGCTGCCGCGTTCCAAGGCTTGCAGGTTTTTTTTGGTTTCAGTCGCAGCCGGCCCTAGGCTGGCCTCGAAGGTGAAATCTTTGGTCTGGATGAGCAAGTGCGGTTCGCCGTCTTTTTCCACCTTGTTTAGCAAGGCCCCCTCGGCTTTCGCCAGGAGACCCTCTAAATTCACATTGACGGAGTTCGTCGCTGACAATTGTACCGGTTTTGGTTCTCCGCCACCGGAAATACGACGATAAACCGCCTCCCGGAAGACAATTTTTTGGCCTTCTTCGCCGGGAAAACCCACCACCTCGACCCGGTCGCCGGGCTGAAGAGCGTCCGCCTGCTGGCTTAAGGCAAAGACACTGTCCGCGCCGTCCTGCACATACAGGTAACGACCCGGCATGTGAAGAATCACTGTGCCGGAGGTGCGGATTCGCTGATTGAGCGCTCTTTCCATGTTGAACCGCCGCAGATTGGCGAGCGGACGGAGCGGCAGGGCGAACAGATCGTGCGGTGCGGGTTCTTCGATCTGGATGTCTTTTGCCTCCGGCGTCCAAATCTGAATCCCCGTCAATTGATGCCGTGTATTGGAAACAGCCGAGCACACCCCGCTCACTTGAATGATTGATCCTTTAAGTGAATCATATGATTGCGAGGCCGGGGTCCACGCTTGGAATTCTCCGCTCGGCGTACTCAGATCGAAACACACCAAACCGTTGGTTTCCTTCAGATCCCGGACAAAACCGCGCATTTCTATCCAATGGCCATCTTCCACTCCGGTGAGTGCCTGTTCGAGGGTCATCAGACGTCCTTCTTCCATGTTCCACCACCCGGACCGGCGCAGGACGGCGTTGGTGACCACGGGCACAAAATCTCCCTCACCGGTCACGCCCTCCAGAAGCACAATCCTTCCCGGTTGCATGGTGTTGGTTTCATCCCACTTCGGGTTAACCACCCGGATCCCACCGCTGGCATCTTGTACGTACACAAAGGAGGTGCTGGAATGCGACCAGGTGACCACGCCGCGAAGAGCAACCGGCAAATGGCGGCCGGCCTCTTCGGGGTTTAATTCCCGAATCTGCTCGGCCAGGTGCAAGGGCAAGTTATGGGTGATCGTCATCAAGGCGGAAGCAGCCGGGTTGGTCGAGGCTGCCAGCCGATACAACCCATCGTGCAAATATTGCTGCACGCCCAGCAAGTAAGGATAGCCAATGGCTTCAACTCGATCCCCAAACCGCAGCGGTTGGCTCTGTTTGCTCTGAACCATGATTTGTCCCGTGGCATCCCAGAGGGTGACCCACTTGCCCGGTTCGTAGCTGCGCACGATGCCCACCACCCGAACCAGGTTGCCCACGGGCGTATCCGACTGTATGTCTTTGCTGAAGGTGATTGGAATGGCGAAACGCGCATCGGTTTTCAACGAACCAATGGCCTGGATGTCCGTCAGGCTGTTGACCAACAAGGAGAGATCGCTCAGATTTCCGTTTCTATCGAACTGGGGAGAGTAAACACCTTTCATGCGAACGGAATCGCCCTCCTTGAAATGAAGTGGCAAACTGTTGGTTCCCTTCGACACATATACCCGGGCGAGGGTACTGCCGGACAGGAAATTGATTATGTAGTGCGTTGGATCCTCCGACTCGCTGTCAACCAGGCCTTTGACCGATATCAAATGCCCCTTCAATTCCTGGGGATTTTTGCCCAGGTCGGCCACCGGTTCGGCTTTGAGTTCCACATTCTCTTCCAGGATGCGAATCCGGGTTTTGCCCCAAACAAACCGTTCTCGCAAGGGCACGATCACACCATCAATGACGATCCGTTGGCCGGCTTTCAAGGGGATGGGTGAGTCGAAGATGGGCAGCCATCTGAGACTGTCTCAAAAGTTATTTTATTGGATGGTGGCGAAGGCAAAGGGGAAACCGGTTGGCTGGACTCGACTCCGCTCGGCTGCCGGGACAATAGCTTCTGCCACCACCGCGCGAGTTGATTTTGGA
>Ga0208188_1000567_pt1 | contig 22188 bp, 19 predicted proteins | sample June2015DPH_8_50_FD_184698 | JGI IMG/M metagenome (GOLD analysis project Ga0208188, IMG submission 184698) | Peatland microbial communities from SPRUCE experiment site at the Marcell Experimental Forest, Minnesota, USA - June2015DPH_8_40... | ecosystem: Environmental > Terrestrial > Soil >...
ACACCGCGAGGTTCGTTAGGCTCACGTTGCCGCGCTGACGCGGAAGGCTGGACTCGATGCGACCGTACTGCACCTCTGTAATCTCCATGAAAAGGAGAATACCACAAAACTTATTTAGTGTTAACACACCCTAGGGAGGTTTAAAAAACTCGGCGCGGCTTCTACTTTGCCGTTGTGGAACCCCATTCTTGCTTCAGAGCTTCAGGATGTGCATCTTTGACGCGATAAAGCACAGGATCACAAAGATGGCAAGTAGTAGAGCAATTACCGGGCTGGCGTAGGCTATCATCGCCGCAGCGACGGTGACGGCAAGCACGCCTGCTAGAGCGCTAAGTTCTGCGAGGATGTCCAGCACTTTGCGTTCGCGGATCTTTAGCATAAACCTAGCTATTTAAGAGTACTGCAGTGGAAAGAGAAAAGCAAGTAAACGAGTTGGGTGGTGGTGGCTGAACCGCATCGCGCGCGGATCGTTCGAACCGATTCTCGCCCCGCACGCGCGAAATACAAACCTGGGGACGTGAGAACGGATTCGCGCACCCCTGCAGTCATGAGCGCGCACGTTGCCACGCCACGAAAACGAGCCCCGCGCACGCACGCGGCCACGCGAAAACGTAAAAATTGAAATGAAAAATGGATCGCGCGGCCCCTGGTCCTGAGAACATACTCCCTGCCGAGGGGAGGTTGAGTTACTGCCCTAATCGTTCACGCGATGCCGCTCGACGGTGATGTGGTCAACCTTGTGCCGGTCGGTGACGTGGTTAACGCTACTCTCATAGTGGCAGTGCTTATTCCCTAGCGGTGGGCTGGTCCAATCGCAGTCGCGCGGTTCATTCTCCACGGTAATTTGATCCGGCGACAAGCCGGTAGCGGTTCGCGGCGTTATGATCATATGCCGGTGCTGAAATCAATCAAGCGCGCTGTGGTGGCTGCGGGAAAATCGTCGGGGGCATTCCAGCTAATTGCCGATTCGAATTGGCGGCGATCCCGCTTGCTAATCCTTGGCTATCACGGGGTTTCATTGGAGGATGAGCACGAATGGGCTGGGGCGCTCTATATGAGCCCGGCGAAATTCCGGTCACGCATGGAGGCCATCAAACGGCACCATTGCACCGTTCTTCCGCTCCAGAAAGCTCTGGAATTGTTACGCCTCCACAAGCTGCCGCCTCGTTCTGTCGCCTTGACTTTTGACGACGGAACCTACGATTTCTACAAAACCGTGTGTCCGATTCTGAAGGAATACGGCTATCCCGCGACTGTGTATCTCACAACTTATTGGATGACGCTCCAGCTTCCAGTTGTTCCGGGCACCTGGAGTTACATGCTGTGGAAAGGGAGGAACTCCGTCATTGATGGCAGCAGCTTGTTGCACGAAGCGGTGACGTTCGATCTGCGTACACCCCGCGGACGCGCAAAGGCACTGGAACAGATGCTGGCCCGAGCGGAATCCCAGAATCTAGTCGGCGAGCAGCGCGACGCTATGTCCGGACAACTCGCAGATTTGATTGGATTCGATTATCAGGAATTCTATTCCAAGAGGATCATCCAATTACTCAGGCCGGAGGAAGTGAAGGCTGTGGCCTCGCCCAGTATCTCGGTACAGTTGCATACGCATCATCACTGCATCGAAACAAACCAGGAAGGCTACATGTACGAGTTAGAAGAAAATCGGCGGCAAATCAACGGCATCTTAGGCTCCAACCCCACCCACTTCTGCTATCCTGGCGGCAATCATAAGCCGGAACATATTCGTTGGCTGCGGGAAGCTGGCATCGTCTCTGCCACGACGTGTGATCCTGGAATCGTGGCCGTCTCTGCCAACCCGCTACTGTTGCCACGTTTGATCGATACTTCTTTTCTTCCCGACGTGCAATTTGAGGGTTGGCTCAGTGGATTCGGAGCGCTTCTTCCTCACCTGGTTCGGCTGCGTGCCGCATGAGCGACCTCGAAAAAAAGATTACAGATACGAACGCGGAATGCGCGAAGGAACTCAACAGCTCCACGTTGTTCCCCGTTGTGGAAAAACTGCGTGCCCAGGGAACTTGCGAGAGTTTGTTGCGGTCCGTATTGGCGTCCTCTAACCGCGAGCAAACGTTGGCCACACTCGCGGCCCAACTCGGACAGGCCCCTGAGCAGCAGGGTACCAAACCTTTGCTCTACCCCGTGTGCTGCTTGCCGGTGTGGCGATGCAAAACCTGGACCGATTGGAAGGCCTGCCGCTGGAAGCTTCTGTAAAGTCGATGTTGTGCGATTATTGCAAATTCTTCGTCAGCCCTCGGCCAGGCGAAATGCGGCTTTTTGAGCCCAACCAATATTCCTTCCTGGCCCTTGCCAAGATCGCTTTATTGGAAAGATTCCCGGCCGGCCAGTTCGATTGGGAAATTTCCGGATTTCCCCGCTCTTGGCTGTTCGACATTCCATTCTCCGCGTTGCCGAAAGTCTCATATTTCCTTGCCCGTAAGTTGAAAGGCTTCGCGCCCTACATCGTGCCGCATATGGCATTCCGCCGGAAAAATCCCTTGATGCTCATCCAAAGGGAATGCGAGAAATCGTGGTATCGCATGGCGATCTCCGCGGAGCAGCAGCCGGAGATTCGCGGGTTAGTGGCCTGCTCATGGCTTTTCTCTCCCGATACATTCAAAGTGAGCCCACATCTCTCCTTTCTCGTTAAACCATTTCTTGAATCGGGTGCGCTTACTACGACCCGGGGGAGGGCTGAAGTCAGCGAGGGCTTCCTGGCTGGCAGCGAGGTCCGTAGAAAACTGTATAAAAGCGGGGAGTTCAAGCCTACGATGGGTCTGGTGTTGTGGGCGCGGAAGCAGATGATCCAATGGGCGCACCAGCATCCAGAATTAAGTGAAGCTTAGGAAAAGTGGCACCGCACGGGCGGGGACGCCCGTGTCTAGATTGGCAACTTGGTTGTAACTTTCGTTTGAAATTTATATCCATTCGCTAAAATATTATCCATTCGTCAGAAAGGTGAGAACGACTGTGAGTGGAGCTCTAAGCCAGAAAATTACGGAACTGATAGTGCGACTACTGCAGGCCAAAGGCGTAGAAAAAGCAGTAGTAAATCCGGGAGACTTCCTCTACGAAGGAGGATTGGGGCTGGATTCGCTGGACGCGGCAACCCTTGCGGCCATGCTGGAAAATGAATTCAAGTCCGACCCTTACAATTCCGGGGAGTTTCCGCAGACTGTGGCTGAGATCGTGAGTTTTTATTCCCGTTCTTCGAATTCCGGTCCTGCGAATTGAAACCAAATGATTTTTGAACTGCTGAGAGACTATGCAAAGCGAGAGCCAGGCCGTCTCTTTCTCCGGAACGAGCCTGTAACCGCGCGGGAAGCGTTCGAGCGGTGTTGTCACATCGCGCGGTCCCTGGCAGCACTTAACTCTCCGCGAATTTATTTCTATGCGGCGGATTCCATCGATCTGGTCCTCTGCCTGATTGCTTCGCAAGCGGTTGACCTGGAAGTCTGCGTGCTCAACCGGAGTTTTAAGACCACCGAGATACAGGCAATTCTGGAGCGACTGGGGAAGGGCGCATTGGTGGTGGATGCACCCTTGGAAATTCCCGATGCGGCAGTGCACCAGTTGGCCAGCGTAGTGGCCTTCTCGCACAGTGAGCCGGTGAGCGATGAGGCGGATTCCGACGACAAGGGCGCAATTATCATTCTCACGACTGGCACCACCGGCGTGCCGAAAGCTGCCAAGCACAAATGGAAGCGGTTGCTGGCACGGCCAGGGCGGCAAAGGCAAGGTGAGAAAGATCGTCACAGTTGGCTGCTGGCATATCCGCTGAATCACTTTGCCGGTATCCAGGTTGTCCTGCATGTGTTGCAGAACCACGAAACACTGGTAATCCCCTCTTCCCGGGATTACGGGCGAATCATTACCACCATAATTGAGCAGGGGGTTGACTCCGTCTCCGGGACGCCAACCTTCTGGCGAATGATGGTTGGACGAATTGGTTCGGACCAACTGGCACGACTGCAACTCAGGCAAATCACTGTGGGTGGAGAGGCTTCGACTCCCGACCTACTGGAGAGGCTGAAGTCGAAATTTCCAGCGGCATCCATTACGCAGGTCTATGCGACCACCGAACTCGGCACCTGTTTCTCGGTAAAGGACGGATTGCCCGGATTTCCAGCGTCCTATCTTGATCGGCCAGTCGGGAACGTTCAACTGAAGATCATCGACGGAGAACTGTATGTTCGATCCGCGGTGAAAATGATTGCCTACGTGGACGGTAGCCCTCCACCCGAGGCGAGAGAAGACTGGACTGCCACCGGCGATACCGTCGACCAGGTTGGCGATCGCGTTCTGTTTCGCGGCCGCAAAACAGAAATCATCAATGTAGGGGGCGTGAAGGTTCATCCCCTCAAGGTCGAAGAAACCCTATTGCGGGTCCCCGGCGTGGCAGCCGCTCGTGCCTATGGGCGCGCGAATCCGGTCACTGGACAGATCGTTGCCTGTGATCTTGAACTGGAAAGCGATGCAAAAGAAACTGCGGTGCGAGAGGCCGTGCAAAAAACGTGTTTGGCCGAGCTCAACCGTTATGAGCAGCCGCGTCAGATCGCCATTGTCGGCCAGTTGGAAAAAAGAAACGAAAAGTTGGTAAGGAGGGGAAGTGCGTAGAACTGTTGTCATCAGCGGAGGAAGCCGCGGGCTCGGCGCGGTCCTCACCAGAGCCTTTCTGACCGAAGAGGGCTATAATGTTGCCATTTGCAGCCGCTCGCGCTCGGAATTTGTCGATTCCATCTCGTCGGACAGCGGTTTCGAGGGCCGCTTCCTGTTCAAGCAAGTCGATCTTTCCGACCGGACCGCGGTCCACGACTACTTGCGCGAGGTCGGAGAGCGCTTCGGCACGGTCCACGTCTTGGTGAACAATGCGGGTGTGGCATTGGACGGGGTTCTCGCTCTACAGACCGATCGCGCCATCGACCAGATGATCGATATCAACCTCAAGGGCACAATCGCGCTCACGAAGGCGTGTGTCCGGGAGATGTTGATCAATCGCTGGGGCAGAATCGTTACCATCACTTCCATTGTAGGAAAGAGCGGTTTCCGCGGACTGTCGGTCTACTCCATAACCAAGGCTGGGCTCGACGGATTCACGCGAAGTTTGGCCCGTGAACTCGGAGACCGAGGCATTACCGTGAACTCGGTCGCGCCTGGATTTCTGGAAACGGAAATGACCCACGGATTGTCCCCACAGCAGAAAGACCAGATCGTGCGTCGAACTCCAGCGGGGAGACTCGGCCGCGGCGAAGACGTCGCCAGCATCGTGAAATTCTTGTGCTCGGATGCCGCCGCGTTTATCACCGGGCAAACAATCGTGATCGACGGTGGAGCGACGGCATAAGTCCGGGGCATGGAAGTTACTTACTTTTCGTGTTAGATCCGGCGTGGAGTGAGGATCCGCCACGTCGGCTGACTAACCACGATGCGTCAGGCGCATCAGGTGAACGAACGCGATGAATAGACTGTGCCGCTGGTTAAATTCGTTAAAACTTGCACATATCTTTAGTTTTTTGCTCGTCCTGGGATTTGTTGTCCACATGGCTGCTGTCGTGCTTCTCAGAATGCACCCGACGATCAACTTTGCCGAGATGGAGAAGATTGCGCGCAGTTTGGCCCAGCATGGCACGTTTGCCAATCCTTTTAGCATGCCGACTGGACCCACGGCCCACCACGCTCCCGTTTACCCTTTGCTGCTGAGCCTAATCTTCCGCGCTTTCGGATATGGCACTGCGGCAGCATACGCGATGGCGGCGATGAACATTTCTTTTGCTGCATTGCAATGTGCTCTTCTACCGGTTTTGACCGAAGTCGCAAAGGTTCGTCGCGTTGTGGGTGTCGCTGCCGGACTTTTCGGCGCCTTGGTGCCCTTTCGGATTAAGCGGGAGATTCGGTGGGAAACAACCCTGTCCGCGCTGGCGATTGTCGTTTTGGCCCTTCTCACCACGCGCTGGTGGCAAACCACACGGCCCTCGCGCTCGTACACGTTTTTCTTGGGTCTTGCATGGGGGGCGGGAATGTTGTGCTGCCCTCCCTTGTTGCTGGTGTTTCTGCTCTTACTGTTGTTCTTTGGCGTATCCGCCTGGAAACGGAAACAGCCACAGTGGCTGCTCACTGTTGCCATTGCCGCTCTGGGCATGGCAGTGGCCGTTTCTCCTTGGACTATCCGGAATTATCGGGCGCTGGGCGGCTTGGTTTTCGTTCGAAGCAACTTCGGAATCGAACTCGATCTTTCCTACCATCCCGGCGCGCACGCCTCGTTTGCCGATAATCTCTCGATTGGATTTCCTAACAACTACTATCACCAGCAGCACCCGTGGGCGAACAACGAAGTTGCGGAAAAGGTCCGTCAAATCGGCGAACTTGAATTCAACCGTCAACGCCGGCGGCGTGCCATAGACTGGATCCGGGCGAATCCGCGCGACTTCGCGAAGCTGACTCTGGAAAGGGTTTTCTTTTTTTGGTTCATGCAACCTCAATCGCAACCGCTGAAAGCTTTGCTGCTGGTTCCTTGGTCGCTGCTGGCCGCCGCCGGGCTTTGGCGCGCGCTGCGCCGGCGTCTTGCTCTGGGGTCCATACTGTTGTGCTTATGGATTGCCTACCCATTCATCTACTATTTTATGCAGGCCGATGCGCGCTATCACTATCCTATCGATTGGACCCTTGCGCTGCTTGCCTTTTATCTTCTTTTCGGGGATCCTAGAACGCCAACTGGTGGACAAGAAATCAGTGAGGTTTCGGAGAATTTGGATCGATCTCTGGGCGGGTGACAGCACCGTCGGGTGCGACATAGTAAACGGCGGTTGGCTGCGTGCCGCGCTCAAAGCTCAGAATGATTCGGCCGACGAAACCAGCGGAATCGGGTTTCGCGATCCACTCGGGGCTTCGTGAGGTCGGCTCCAAATCGAGAAGGCAGCTATCCATAAGCACCGACAGAGTCTCGTGCGGATTAGCTCCAAGAGCGACTACATGAACGAAACGCTCGCCGGTCTCGCTCGCACCGCAATGGCCCTGAATGTTTCCCGGGTTGGACGCGAATGTGTCTGTGAAGATCAAGAAGTGATCGGGACTCTCCGCAACCAACTGGGCTTCATAAGGAGCATTGGTCCCTTGACGATAAAGCGCCGGATGGCGTCACTCTGTTCAGGGTTAAACTTCACTTTCCGTCCTCGATACGTCAGCCCCGCTCATCCCACCCCCGCGTCCCGGCCCACTCGCATACCCCCAGGGGGTATGGTGTAGCGTTTTGCCCTCGTGTCGTATACACCCGTCAAGCGAATGACGGGGTACTATGACCTGAGGGGATTTTGCTACACCCCCCACACCGGAGGCCAGGCCGGGGCCCGCGCCGAGTGGGGCGGGGCGGGAGCGAAGGGCGCGGCGGGCGAGCGGGGAAGGGCGAGCAGGCGAGTGAGAGTGGGTGGGCGCGCGTCCGAGAGCCGCTACCGAAGCTGAGCGGACTCATTCCTTGGGAAGGATAAGAGCCGATTCTTCAGGGTGGACGATCAATTAGTAAGGGGGAAACCGATGGAACAGACTCGCTATATCTATACGGTGTTCAGGTTCATGCTTACTGTAATCGCATGCGGTCTGCTGGCGGAGGCACAGCAGGCAAAGCAGATATACAATCCCGATCCCGGAGTATTGACTTCACCCATTGACGGCAGTACCGTCGTCAGGTTTTACTACCACCCCCGGAACGCAAACCGGTATGTGTACCCACTAGTGCTCCGGGTTGCAGCCGCAAACGACGAGCGAATGAAGGTCGCACCAGTCCTTGCGGAAGGTCGTACGGTCCACATCTCGCTTTCTGAGATGCAGGAGCTGGTCGCGGGAATGACGCGTTCCATCATGATGGGACAGCAGACGAAGGGCGTCGAAGTACTTGAGGACTGGCAGATGATTCCGGTCACCGAGGTCATGGACGTCGTCGTAATCTTCTCAAAGGGAGCGGCACGGGGTGCAATTCCAACGAAAGATCTCTGTAAGACTCTCGGCGCCCTGGACTCCGCAATTAAGACGCCCCGTGCTCATTGGGAGTTCCAGAGGTTTCGCCTTTACTACGGGTGCCGCGTTCCTGGGTTTGACGACGCGAAGTACAACGACGATTAGCCTGACCGCCGAGCAGAGTGCCTGCCGCTGGCGTTTTCTGGGTGGCTAGGGCGAGCGATCCGGGGAGCGGGTGAGGGTCGGGGCATGCACTCGGGTTGCCGGGGTGTTCTGAGAGTTTTTCATTTAGCCGTGGGTTTGGGTTCTGGCCGCGCCGATCTGTGGCGCGGCCCTGCTGCTTTAGGCTGGTGATCAGTTCCTGATTCCGGGTGTTCTTGCCCGCCGATCCGCGCCGTGATCCAGGTCCGATTAGCCGCCCTTTCCGCTCCCGATTCGCTCTCCGATCCCGATCCAATTAGCCGCGCTTTCCTCTCCCGATTGTGCCGCCGATCTGTGCCCTAATCCCAGCCCGATTCGCTGTCCTTTGTGCTCCCGATTCGTGGTCTAATCGCGGTTCGACTGGCGACACTTTGCGAACCGGCCCCGCGCGCCCGCTAGCCTAGCGCCCCAGCCCAGCACCCGCTCTCCCACTCCCACTCCACTCACCCGCTCCACCCCACGCTAGCTTGAATACCCTAGCGCGCCTCGCCCGCCCCGCCCCGCTCGCCGCTAGCGAGCGCGCCCCAGGGCCCACACCCCCAGGGGGTATGCGTGGGATGGATCGCGACGTGGGTGTGCGAGTGGGAGCGGGGTGGGGCGGGAGCGTGGAGAGGGCGGGAACGCGCGCGGCGGCTAGGATGCGGCGTGCGGCCTGGGGGACTTTTCCTTGTGGGATTAAACCTCGTCTCTAATGCAGGTGTTCTACTCGGGATAACCCCGGCGTAAAAGTGAGGCATGGCGAAAACTGTTCACATCGACAAATACGCGCGCGATGCGGAGCATTGGAGGACTCGTGCGGCCATCGCTTACCAAGCGGCGCGGATACTCTTCACGCACGAGAATGCGCTCATGCTCTGCTTTGAGGCTGCGCCCGTCGCGCACCATGCGCTCGAAATGTTCCTGAAGACGGCCCTTATCAACGAGGGGTACACGATCTTCAATCCCGACAAAGCGGGGCAGTTGGACCCATCCGTGAAGTTGGATAAGACAGATTGTGCCTGGGCCCATAACCTCGTGGATCTCGCGAAGCTCTTGGCGGCGAAGCGCCCGGAATTTGACCTATCAGCAGAGTTGATCGTGCCGTGCTACGTGCCGATACGGGGTCCGCTCACCATTGAAAGTGCGTTTGCGATGTTTGACCCGTTTTTCTTCGAGCTTCGCTATCCGGGCGAGCTTGGAGAATTGGACGGGATCGGGCCGGACGATGTGCGTGTGCTCGATGCACTCGTTGAGGTTCTGGCACCCTTTGTCGGCAGTATGACGGCGACGGCTAAGCCGCCATCCCCGGAAACGACTTCACAAGCCCAATCGTCGGAGCAAAGGGATTCAGCGTAAGAAGAACGTGGGAGGAGTGCACGAATGAATCGGTTGAAAGAGCACGCCTACCTCGCGACATGGCTGTCGCTGCTCTGTGCATCAGGTGGTGTGGTCATGGTTCAAGACTGGCGCTAGGAGTTGGGAAAGTCAAGACTGTCGCGGGGCGGGGCGAGTGCGGCGAGCGGGGTGCGAGTGTTGTTTCGTGGCGTGCAAACGTGCGACGCTCTGGTGACGACGTGGGCGATCAAGCCTGAAACTGGATGGGTCCTGACGATCAAGTCGTGGCTACTCAACAGCTCAGGCCTACACAACCCTTGTGGAAAGTGCCTGAGCAGGATCAATTAGTTCTCTGAGGCGGCTGCTTTGGCCGTTCTAGGTCGTGCTCAAAGGCAGATCTCGCGAGAAAGTTTCCGTAGGAAGTTAGGAGAGCATTTGAACGTGGTGCCAGTAACCTGGTGAGGCGCTTTAAGTCATACCGAAGCGTGCCAGTTGAGGGTTTAACCGTCGGAGCGAACACTCCACCGTGGTCAATTGCAGTGAATAGTCGTACTGCATTCATTCGCTGTGGGTTCCCCGATTTCCAATTGGCTTTAATGTTCTTAAGAATCGTTTTCAACTCTTGTTGAAGAAGGGAATACCTAGCCACCCATGTCGGTATGAGATTCCCTGGGGGCGGTTGATCCGCAGTTATTGTTGAACTTCCGTCAACGGTGAACACGCAGAGGTCGAGTCCGCACAGCCTCACCGAGAAAGTCTTCTTAAAATCTACGTAGCGCTTGGTTGTTTTTTCGAAATATGGAAGTTCCCACGTGACGCTTTTGCGTTCTTCCGACACTTCGTCAATAATCTCCGCTAGGATGTCCTTTCCACGTTGGTAGGGACAGCGACGGCAGTTGATGTCGGCACGCTGGAAGCTTGTGTAAGCGCAGCGCCGCCAACTCCGTAGAGAATTACGGTCGAGGGCCTCCTGAATGACAAAATTACGTGATTGGCCGTTTTGGCTACAAATGCTAGTGGTCACGCCACATGCAGTCTTGATCTTCAGCCTCCTTTGGCTTTGGTGGCCCAAGAGCAACAGGCAGTGGTGCTGGTATTTTGGTCTGCTCGCTTATTTTGGGCTGTTTTACGTCATCTTCGTGCGATGAATTCCAGGCGGGCGGATGCCACTGAGTTCTCAAGCCAAAGGTATGGAGGACTCATGAGAAAACGAATAGGCTTGAAGGTGGTCAAGGTTGTTGCAAGCATCGCAGCTGTGGTCTTTCTGTTGGTGCCTCTGGCAACATGGACTCAAGTCCTTCTGTTCATCGGTTCTATCGTGGTCCTCTTGATCTGCTCCGTTGCGACGAAAAATTTGGATGATACCAACGATGATAAGGATGCTGGCTACTGGCCAAATAAGCCGAATGGTTTCTTGTAGAGCAACAAGCTGTATTCATTGTTCAGCGCCGCTCCGTTGAGGGAGTTAGTCTGGTTCCGGGATGCGCTGGCGGGCGGGAATGAGTTCTTTCATTAGCTGCTAAACGCAACGCAAGGGCCGTCCCGATCTGGGGCGCGGCCCTTGTCGTTTTGCGCTGCCGATGCGTTCCCGATTGCGGGGGAATAAGCCGCCGATTCGCGCCGCGATCCCGGTCCCTTTAGCCGCGCTTTCCGCTCCCGCGCGCGCGGGCCCCCGGCCATATACCCCCTGGGGGTACGGTGTAGCAAAATCCCCTCAATGCGTATAACCCCGTCAAGCGAATGACGCTCTGCAGCGGCAGCCCTAGAATGCCCCAAACGAGATTTGCGAAAAAAGCACCATGCGATCTGTTGCGGTTCCACGTAAAAGACGCAGGCTTGCCGAAAACTCACGATGCTCTGCCACGAGCACGACGAAGACCCGAACATGCGCCCCAAACCGATCAGCCCGGAGAAGCGCGAAGAAGTCATCGTGCACATGGCGGCTGGGCTGTTGGGGGCGTATCGCTATTTCCGGGAGCACCGGCAAGCCGAAGCGAGTGCCCACCGGAGTGAGCCTCAGCGCAGTGCTCCCAAGGTCGGGCGGAACGACCCGTGCCCGTGCGGCTCCGGGAAGAAATACAAGAAGTGCTGCGGCGGGGCGATGGTGAACTGAGTGCTCCGTGGCTGCTTCGAGGGCTGAATCTCCGTCTTGTGGGGAGATTTACAGCGTAGGAGCGCTGTACCCACTGTGCCCACTTTTGTGCCCACCACCAAACCCTACCGAGTGTGACGGAGTGTCGCAGTATCACTGGAAAGCCTTGTGGGGCAAGGCATTTGCGGTATTCCATCACATTTCGGAGCACTCCGTGCAAGTTGTTGATTCTTCGTGCGACCAATCCTTGCAGCATTGATCCCGTCCGCGGCGACCGAGACTAGCCGGAAGGCTGGCAAACCCGCCGAAAATTGGGCGACACTGGATGGTGGGGAAGAAATCAAACAAAATCCCGAGCGGGACCTGACCGTGGAATCCCACCCTGGACAGGCTGACAGCGAGCAATGCTTTCCGGAGTATAGAGACATTTTCGACCTCCTGTCTTCCTATTACTCCGCGTGTAGTAACCAGTTAGTATGGGGGGCGGGTACCCCCCGGGTGGATTCTTTTGCGCATCAAGCTGGCACCGGCACCGGTTTGAGCTGTACAGCAGTGGGAAGTCGACAGCATGCGCGAATACCTAATTTACCTAACATGTTGATTGTAGAATATTTAATTTCGCTGTGGCGACTGCTTGACAACTACCCACTCACATTCCTATAATTAGCACTCGTGGGCCTTTAGTGCTAACAATCCTCGATTCTGGGGCAATTCCGGACTCGATTGAACCTACTCAACAACTCTTGAAAGGAGTACGAAACTATGGCAACCAAGTTTACCCCGCTGCATGACCGCATCCTGGTCCGTCGCGTGGAAGAAGCCGATACCACCCGCGGCGGGATCATTATTCCCGACTCCGCGAAAGACAAGCCGCAGGAGGGAGAAGTCATCTCCGCTGGCAAAGGCAAGATCAGCGAAGAAGGCAAGGTCCGGCCGCTCGATGTGAAAGCAGGCGACCGCATTCTGTTCGGCAAGTATTCCGGCACCGAGATCAAGATCGATGGTGAAGACTTCGTCATCATGCGCGAGGAAGAAGTACTCGGCATCCTCACGGGCGCGGCCAAGAAAGAAACCGTCGGATCGCACAAGTGACGCCGTTTAGCGGGCGTCTGAGCCCGCTGGCGTCATCCCGAGCGCGGTTTCTGCGCGAAGGATCTCACTAACAGCCTTCAGCCGTCAGCCATCAGCTAAACCCTGAGACTTGACAACTGAGACCTGAGACCCGATTCAAAAATTTCGCAGGCTTTGCGCCTGCACACATCTTAAGGAGCAAATAGTTATGGCAAAGCAAATTGTTCAGGGAGAAGAGTCTCGCCAGGCCATTCTCCGCGGCGTCAACCTGCTGGCTGATGCTGTAAAGGTCACTCTCGGCCCCAAGGGCCGCAACGTTGTCATCGAAAAGAAATTCGGTGCGCCGACCATCACCAAAGACGGCGTAACCGTAGCCAAAGAAATTGAATTGCCAGACGTGCTCGAGAACATGGGCGCGCAGATGGTTCGCGAAGTCGCTTCGAAGACTTCGGACGTCGCCGGCGACGGCACCACCACCGCCACGGTTCTTGCCCAGGCAATTTATCGCGAAGGCGTGAAGACCGTAGCCGCTGGCGCCAATCCAATGGCGATGAAGCGCGGCATCGAGAAAGCCGTGTGGCTCATCACCGGCAAATTCGACAAGGAAGGCAACCGCGAAAAAGGCGAGCTCGACAAACTGAGCAAGCCGGTCACCGGCGAGATGATTGCGCAGGTGGGGACGATCTCGGCGAACAACGACGAGACCATCGGCAAGATCATTGCCGAGGCTATGAAGAAGGTCGGCAAGGATGGCGTCATCACCGTCGAAGAGTCGAAGACGCTCGAAACCCAGCTCGAAGTGGTCGAAGGCATGCAGTTCGATCGCGGCTATCTCTCTCCTTACTTTGTTACCGATCCGGAGCGCATGGAGTCGGTGCAGGAGAACGCTTACATCCTGATCCACGAAAAGAAGATCAGCTCGATGAAAGACCTGCTGCCGCTGCTGGAGCAGATCGCCAAGGGCGGCAAGCCGCTCCTGATCATCGCGGAGGACGTGGAAGGCGAAGCGCTTGCGACTCTGGTCGTGAACAAACTTCGTGGCACGCTGCAAGTCGCGGCCGTCAAGGCTCCGGGCTTCGGCGATCGCCGCAAGGCCATGCTGCAGGACATCGCGACTTTGACCGGCGGCAAAGCGATCACCGAAGATCTCGGCATCAAGCTCGAGAACGTCCAGGTTGCCGATCTCGGACAGGCCAAGAAGATCACCATCGACAAGGACAACACGACGATTGTCGAAGGCAAAGGCAAGCCGGGCGACGTGCAAGGCCGCGTGAAAGAGATTCGCAGCCAGATCGATAAGACCACCAGCGACTACGACCGCGAGAAATTGCAGGAGCGGCTGGCGAAGCTGGTCGGTGGCGTGGCCGTGATCAAAGTCGGCGCCGCAACCGAAACCGAAATGAAAGAGAAGAAGGCGCGTGTGGAAGACGCAATGCACGCCACCCGCGCAGCGGTCGAGGAAGGCATTGTTCCCGGCGGCGGCGTGGCCCTGGCGCGTTGCGTTGCGGCTCTCGACAAACTGAAGGTCGAAGGCGACGAGCAGATCGGCGTCAACATCGTCAAGCGCGCTCTGGTCGAGCCGTTGCGCCAGATCGCGGAAAACTCGGGCGAAGAAGGCGCGATCGTCCTGGGCAAGGTCAACGATTCCAAGGACCCCAACTACGGCTTCAACGCTCTGACCAGCGATTATGAAGACCTGGTGAAGGCGGGCGTCCTCGATCCGACGAAAGTAGTGCGCACCGCACTCACCAACGCCGGCTCGATTGCGGCGCTGATGCTGACGACCGAAGCCCTGGTGGCGGAGATCCCGGAAGAAAAGAAGAACGCTCCGATGCCCGGCGGCCACGGCGGCGGCATGGGCGACATGTACTAGGACTGTGTAGGGACGGGCGTCCTCGCCCGCCCAGGCCGAGCGAAGCTCGGCAGGAAGACCTCAGCCCCGCTCGCAAGAGCGGGGCTTTTCATTTGAGTGGATGGACACGACTTTACAGGCTGCGGAAGAACTCACGGCTGCGTGCATTACCGTGGAAGAGCGGCCCTTCAGGGCCGCGTAAGTCTCGCGAAATCAAAGAGGGCTTTAGCCCCCGTGGTTGCCTTTTCTCAGCAATTTGCGTTTTTCCGCAGCCTGTTTAGTCGTGCCGCTAAGCGCTTCAAAAGATACCGCGCTTTAGCGACGGGTGGCCGCCTTACCCGCCTGCGCACAACCAGCGCCGGGGGTGCCCCATCCTTGCGCGTCCTTTGCGCAAGGGCCTGCCCTGAGCCGAGTCGAAGGGGTGGGAGCCAGACTGATCGCGCACCGGGCTTTGCCTTTCACGCCGCGTGTGCCCCAAATGAGCGTGCGTAAGATAAAGACCTCACCTCCGCCCGCGTAAACCGGAGTCTCACAATGCCAGCAGTTCAGCGAGCCACTTCTCAAAAAGCCTGAGAAGCGGCGCACCCCCAGTTATTTCGGTCAATGTCAAAAAAAACCCGCGCCATACTTCCCCGTCAAAGTGGCCCACCCGCCGATTCCTTAAGAATCGTAGCCGGGGCCGCCAGGCGACCCGCACTCTTTCCACAGCTTTTCCCAATTCCAGATCCCGGACGCCACCTCGGTCGGCAACGGGAATCCGAGCTGATGCGCGAGCATACACACCTGCCCGCGATGGTGGGCTTCGTGAGAAAGCATGTAGCACAGCATTTCCAGGCCAACCGGCCAAGGCCGAGCCCAGCCGTCTCTGCGAAACTTCTCGACGCGGCCCCCACCGCCGCCGAGCGCTTCCGCGAGCATCTCCGCGCAGCGAGCGGCGCTCTCGGCCAATCCCGCACGGGCCTGTTGCGGCGTGCAGTGCGCGCGATCGAGCTGCGGTGGAACCTTCAGATGCGGAGCTGTAAGCCTGACCCACTTGCAGCGGACATTGTGCATGTGCGTGAAGATCGCCACAATGGGGCGGGCCTTGCCGGGCGGTTTGGCTCTCCAGGCGGCAGGGTCAAGATGTTCGATAAGAATCTGGTTCATGCGATCATTGGCGGCAAAGATCTGGACTGCGGCTCGGCCGAGTTGAGTGTGAACCCGGGGTTGACGATTGGTGTGTTGACGCGCGGTCACGGCTTCCTACTCCTCGACCTATAATACTTCCACGGCGGGTGGCCGAAGCTTTACCCGCACGCACAACCAGCGCCGGGGCGTGCCCCATCCTTGCGCGTCCTTTGCGCAAGGGTGGGAGCCAGACTGATCGCGCAATCGGCTTTGCCTTTCACGCCGCGTGTGCCCCAAATGAGCGTGCGTAAGATAAAGATCTGACCTCCGCCTGCGTAAAGCGGAGCCTCACAATACCAGCATTGTGCTAGCGAAGTGGGTTTGGAACAGACAGCTGAATCGCGGCGGGCGTAACATTGAGAAATTATGCGCGATAAAGTCAGCGTGTTCTACTACCCGAGCATGTTCCCCTACTATGCGACGCTCAAGAAATCCATTCTCCTCTTCGACGAGCTTCACTTCATCGACAGGCCGTCGTTCATGTTCGGCGACGTAGGAACCATCGGTATGGCGTCACCGCTACGGCAAGTGGAGAAATCCTTCCGCAACGAGGGTGTGCCGCTTTACGTCCACATGCCACAAGATGGACCTGTACAGGGGGAGTTTTTAGAACAGGTAACGAACGACATAAATGACCTGGAATTCTTGAAGGAATTCCAGCGAGGGCTTGAGAACTCCATCATTTTCCGCGATCAACAAATTCAGCATGGAGACTACGGTGAAGGAGGTAACCACGAGGACTTGGCGAAGGCACTTATCAACGTAAACGTCGATACCGTGCTTGCAGGCGAAAACACTCCAACATTGCTAATGAAGGATAAAACAGTCCAGCACTTTCGGCTTAAGACTAGTCAGGAGAAAGCCAAGGCTCTGGTTCAGCACGCGCAAACCTGTTCAGCGATGATGAACTTTGCCTTGCGATCAAGTGAACGTCAGGGCGTCTCCCCGCTCGCAGACTCAGCGGTGTACCAGCGCTTGCTGAGTACAAAATATGCTAGGAGTGTGTCCGAGTAATCACTTCTCGTGCTACAGGTTGTAGCCCGGTTCCACGTCGCACCCAACCCGTTGTGCTTTTGAAAAACGATTTCCGAATACTCGGACACACTCCTAGGGCAGCAACTGCATTGAAGAAAAGTGGTGCTACGATTCAACTCACTGATTTGGGTGTCGCGATATTCGATGAGTTAGTTCCTGCCGAACGTCTCGAACAAATGACCATGAGAGATGTCGTGAATTACAGAAAGGAAACAGAAGGACCGCGGGAGGCATTCCTGGAGCATCTATCAGCGTTGCAAGCGAAACAGGGGGCGATACATGATGGTGATTACAGCGCCGCAATCAAGAAAATCATAGTCGGAGATATCATCCCCGAAGCCAGGAAATTCAAGAACACTCTGGACAACGTGTATGCACAATTGAAGGGTGCTCTTGCATCAGGAGTTCTACTGTCTGTAGGCTCGGGCGCGGTATTACAGGTTTATGGGGACATATCTTGGGCAAGTATTCTCGGCTTAGCGGGGGCGGCTGGTATAGTGGGCGCGAACATTGCTAGGGTGTCGATAAATGCGATTGTGCAGCGCCGCGCTGCCCGACGCGACTGCTCCATATCTTATATTCTCGGTCTAGACCAGTGATGTTCCACTTCCTTCCGACAGCCGACACAGGTTCTGTGGGCCGCGATGCCGCTGACTCCAAAGCACTCATCGTACTTTTCACAAATAACACTTGACAACCCGTCTTATAATAGAAATAAAAGCAAAACACAGTAGATACACGCGGCCTATCCACTTATAGCGCCGCGCCAGCCGTGACCTATCCGGCAGATTAAGGACCCGATTCCATCAACCCATGTCGAATCAAGACTTTACCTATAACTATATTCCTTTCAAGACTTTGCCGCCCAGCGCGAAGCTAAGTCTATGATTCTAATATACCGAACCACAGGGGGGTACCCCTTACTAACCTTGGCCAGCGAGCAGATCGCAGCCAATAAACGCAGCCAATAAATAGGAGCAACTATGTCATCCTTTGCAGCACCTCGTTGCCGGCGCGTCAAGGTCAACGGAACCCAATGCGGTTCGCCCGCTCTCCGCAACAAGAATTTCTGTTTCTACCATCAACAGGATCGTCCCCTGACCGTCGAATGTTACTCCGAAGGGCCTCACGCAACCGGCGAAATCGCCTCACCCGTTTTTGAAGATGCGCACTCCATTCAGACCGTCATTCGCCTGGTCGTGCAGATGGTCCTGCAAAAGAGACTCGAACGGAAAACCGCCAGCCTCCTGCTCTACGCGCTCCAGATCGCCTCTTCGAATCTCAAGCGTATGGAACTCGAAAAGCCGCAACCAGAGCAGGTTGTCGTCAACCTCGAAACGGAATCGGAAACTCCCATGGCTGCCATTACTGAAGACGAAACCGCCCGCGAGATTTCGAGCGAGAGTTCAGACGAACGCTCGGACAAAAGCTCGCCAAGCGCGCAACAGGAATGGAACGCTCGTCCAGTCAACGCCTCAACCAAAACCGGCCAAGACAAAGATAAAGATAAAGACAAAAATAAAGACAAAGAGAATGAGAATGAGACTGAAAACGACCGCAGCGACAGTGACAAGGACCTTCCGCCCGGAACGATCCATGCCTGTTATCGGCCAGGACCGCAGTGGCCAGAGCTGAGTCCACAATAGACATTCAGCCATTGATCGCGCACGGCTTCCCAGGTGTATTTTTGCGCTTCATCGTGAGCGTTCCGCGCCAGGCGAGCGGCGAGCGCGGGATCGCGCAACAGACGGATGACATTTGCGGCGAGCGCTCTTTCGTCGCCCACAGGCGATAGCAATCCGCTGCGCTCGTGCTGGACGAGATAAGGCATGCACTCCGGCGAAGTCGTGACCACCGGAGTTCCCGCCGCAAAGGCTTCGATGACCGACAGCGGCATGTTATCGAGCCACGAGGCGTTGATGAAGATGTCGGCCTCGTCGTAATGCTTCCCTATTTCCTGGCGCGAAGCGACGCCGGTGAAGTTGACGCCGGTGAGATTCATGTCCGCAACCAGCTTGCGGACATCGCCTTCGAGCCGACCGCCGCCGACCAGATCGAGCTGCGCGTCGGAGTATTCCTTCTTCACTTCCGCAAACGCTTTTACGACCACATCCACGCTGTAATACTTGGAGAAGCCGCGGGTGCAGACCAGGCGCGGGCGCAGCGGAGCGCGTTCGCGATAGCGGAACTGCGAGGGGTCGACGAGATTGGGCACAACGACTGCCGGCAATCCGAATTCGCGGAAGACATCGACCAGGTAGCCGGACGGAACGACAATTTTGTCGACGCGAGAGAGAACGACCTTGGCGGAGCGGAAGCGTTGGAGGTGGTCGCGGGCTTCGCCGCTGCGATAGTTGACGATGCTTTTCTTGCCGCGCAGTCTTGCGAAGAACCAGGCGGGCGCAGGCGCGAGCAGGAACGACCAGTAGGAAGCGGAAAAGATGTGAGCAATGCCCACGTCTTTGAGGCCGCGCCAGAGATGCCAGAAGTAGATGGGCTCGCGGAGAATCGTACGCAAGCCGGGGATGCGTTCCGCCCAGGCGAGTGGGCCAGGAAGCGGCGGATCGACGGCGAGGAATCTGACTTCCACGTCGGGATCGTTCTGCCAGAGACGCATGAGCAGATCGGCCTGGACAGCTTGTCCGCCGACGTAGCGTAGGCTGGGCGCGACGATGGAGACTCGCAGGCGCTTCGCTGAGCCTTCTTTGGACGCGGGGAAATCCCCGCCCGTGCGGAGCTTGGGCGCTGTCTCCCACCCTTCCGCAAAGTACGCGGAAGGATAGGGCACCCGCCTTCGGCGCTTTTTCTGGAGAAGCGTGGCATAGAGTTCCACGTAACGCTGGCGCACGCGATCGAGGCTGAAGTTTTCTTGCGCAAACTGCCGACCGTTGCGTCCGAGTTGCTGGCGAAGCGCGGAGTGGGCCAGAAGTTTCTGGACGGCATCGGCAAAGCTGCCTTCGTGGTCGGCGGGAATGAAGGCTCCGCGTTGATGGTTGAGCAGTTCGGAATTGCCGCCGACGTCATAGGCGACCACGGGCAAACCAGCGGCCATGGCTTCGAGAATGACGTTGGACAAGCTTTCGGAATCGGAAGTGAGGACAGCGACGTCGAGTGAAGCGAGGACGGCGGGCATATCCTGGCGATCGCCGAGGAAGATCGCGGAGGCGCCGAGGCCAAGACTCGCCGCTTCCCTCTCCAGTTCCTGGCGCAGTGGGCCATCGCCGACGAGAAGAAACTCGGCATTCGGCATGCGCTGATGAACCTGCGCGGCGATGCGCAGAAATCCAGAATGATTTTTGTAACGGTGATTCATCCGCGCGACCATGCCGACACGGAGCGCGCCTGGGCGCTTGGGCAGAGCCGCGGGCACTGCGGTGAAAGCCTCGGCCGGCAAGGCGTTTCCGATGACTGCGATCTTATTGGGCGAGAGGCCGGCGGCGATGAGGCGATCGGCGGCGGCTTGAGAATTGCAGACCACGGCGTCGCACCAGCGAAAAGCCGCGGCCTGAGCGCGGAACTGCGCGGGTGTCATCAGGTCTCCGAGTTGGCGATGGCTGCCGATAACGACGGGCACGCGGGCAAGTTTGGCGGCGGGAATCAGCGTGAGGTTGGCATAGAAATCGAAGGCGTGCGCGAGCTGGATTCGGTTGTGGCGCAGGTGACGGCTCAAGCTGAGGCGAGTGCGCAGCGACTGCCATCCGAAGAGGCTGCCGCCGAGGGGAAATTGCGGAGCGTCTGGGAAGTTGTGGGCGAGCGGGCCGCGGCGCTTGATGCAGCCTAGATGTGTTTCGAATTGCGGAGGGGTGAGATTTTGCGCGAGCACGGTGAATTGGCGCTCGGATCCGCCTGTTTCGAAGGTGTTAATCATCAGAAACAGGCGGATCGGCGGATCGGCGGGAAGGATTGTGTTTATGCTGGCAGCGTTCGTGGCGCGCACCCCGTCATTCTCCCACCGGGGCAGATACTAACACGGAAGCGCCCGGCACTTTTCTCCGGGAATCGGCAACCACCGGAAGAGAGAACAACCCAGCGGGCTTGATGTATTTTTCGAGGAAGTTGCGATGCCAGAGTTCGAACATCAGCAGACGCCATAGAGGTCCGGTATTGGTGCGGCCGCGGAGGAGGTGGTCGTTTATTACTTTCCGAACCCCGTCGGCGGCAAAGTAGCCGCGATCGAGCGTGCGGGGCTCGATCAGCACCGTCAGCATGTCTTTCAGTTCGTGGCGCATCCAGTGAACGAGCGGAAGTGCGAACCCCTGCTTCTTGCGGTACAGAGCTTCCCGCGGCACCCCGACGCGTTCGGCGAGCTTCAACAGAATGTACTTCAGCTGGCGGCCGCGCAGCTTCCAGGCGGACGACAAACCGGCGGCCCATTCGACGAGTTCGTAATCAAGGATGGGCACGCGGACTTCGAGCGAATTGAGCATGCTCATGCGGTCCACTTTGGTGAGGATGTCGGCAACCATGTAGGTCTTGGTATCGACATAGAGAAGCTGGCTGACCGGGTCTTTGGCGGGGCTGTGAGTAAAGTAGCGGCGCAGAACGTTGCCGGGATCCTCGCTGCGGCGCAAAACGTCGCGGAAACCATCGGAAAGCAGCGGCAGGTCGCGTTCAAAGGCGGGCACGAACGAAAGCCCATCGACGTAGCGCTCCTGCCAGGGCAAGGAGACGTTGTAGCTGAATTTGCGTCCGCGCATGGTGTTGGGCAGGAGCGGAAAAATCCGGTTGCGGTAGAACCGGCGCGCCCAGCCGGGAATGTACTCAAAGATGCGGCGGTCGGAGTGGATGCGGTAGCGATCATAACCCGCAAAGATTTCGTCGCCTCCGTCGCCGGAAAGGGCCACGGTCACGTGTTTGCGAGCCATCTGCGAAACGTAATAGGTGGGCAGCATGGAGGAATCGCCGAAGGGTTCTTCGAGCGAACTGGTCACATGCTCGACGGTCTGGACGACGTCGGGCTCAAGGATCATCTCGTGATGATCGGTGCCGAATTTTTGGGCGACAATGCGGGCGTAGTGCGCCTCGTTGAAATCGTCCTTGGTAAAGCCGATGCTGAAGGTCTTGACGGGGCCGGAACTGGCGCGGGCCATCATGGCGACGACGGTGGAGGAATCGACTCCGCCGCTGAGGAAAGCGCCGAGCGGGACGTCGGAGATGAGGCGGATACGTGTGGCCTCGAATAGCCTGCGGTCCAACTCTTCCAGGCACTCTTCTTCGGATTTGGGGAAATAGGTATCGTAGGGCGGCAGGTCCCAATACTGGCGGACGCTGATTCTGCCGTTCTCGAATTCCAGCAGATGTCCGGGCGGCAGCTTTTGAATGCCGGTGAATACGGTGATGGGATCGGCGACATAGCCGAAGTAGAGATACTCCAGGAGCGCCTGCGCGTTGACCTCGGACAGTTCCGGGGCGACGGATAAAATCGATTTAATTTCCGACGCGAAATAGAGATTGCCGTTATGAAGCGCGTAGTGGAGCGGCTTCTTGCCTA
>Ga0208188_1000568_pt1 | contig 22033 bp, 17 predicted proteins | sample June2015DPH_8_50_FD_184698 | JGI IMG/M metagenome (GOLD analysis project Ga0208188, IMG submission 184698) | Peatland microbial communities from SPRUCE experiment site at the Marcell Experimental Forest, Minnesota, USA - June2015DPH_8_40... | ecosystem: Environmental > Terrestrial > Soil >...
GTTCAGGCGGCGATGCGTGCGCCCGCAGGGGCAGGGCTTGGTGATGATGGACGTGATGTCGCGGGTGCGGTAACGGAGCAGGGGCATGGCTTCGCGGCAGAGCGTCGTCATCACCAGTTCTCCGGCCTCGCCAACGCGCACCGGTTCGCCGGTCTGCGGGTCAATGATCTCGATGAGGAAATGGTCCTCCCAGAGGTGCATGCCCTGTTTGTGCACGCACTCAAACGCCACGCCGGGGCCGTTCATTTCCGAAAGACCGTAGGAATTGTAAACGTCCACACCGAGGCCTTCCTCGATTTTCCGCCGGGTTTCCTCGGTGTAAGGCTCGGCGCCGACAAATGCCTTGCGCAACGCGAGATCGCGCCGCGGGTCAACGCCGTGTTTTTCGAGGAAGGTCGCGAGGTAGAGCCCGTAGCTGGGCGTGAGGTGGATGAACGTCGTCCGAAAATCCTGCATCAGCATCAACTGCCGTTCGGAGTTGCCGGGGCCGGCGGGGATGACGAGGCAGCCGATTTTTTCCGCGCCGTAGTGTGTGACCAGCGCCCCGGTGAACATGCCGTAGGTCATCATGTTCTGGAACACGTCCTTCTGCGTGACACCGGTCATGACAAAGGACCGCGCGCACAGTTCGGCGGCGTTGTCCACATCCTGGCGCGAGAAGAAGAGCGCCTTGGGTTTGCCGGTCGTGCCGCTGGAAGTATGCAGGCGGAGGGTGGCGTCGTACGGCACGGCCAGCAGACCGGTCGGATAATTCGCGCGCAGGTCGGCGCTGCTGGTAAAGGGCAGGCGGCGCAGATCGGCCAGTGACCGGATGTCATCGGGTTTGAAGTGCAGTTCGGCGAATTTCTGCTGATAGAACGGCACGCGCGCGGCCACGCAGCGGACGGTGTCCTGAAGACGTTTAAGTTGCAGCCGCTCCAGCGCGGCGCGATCGAGGGTTTCACTTGGTTGGTCCCAAAACATGACTAAACGCCTGATTTAATAATTGTTGCTACCACTCCACCCCAAAATAAAAAGCGCGTCAAGTTTTCCCGCACGGTCGCGGGTGGAATGGAACGTTGGAGTAATGGAGTATTGGGGTGTTGGGCCAATATTCCACTACTCCAGCATTCCACCACCCCCGGTTTTAAACTTCGTCGCCGCCATCCAGTTCGGTATCCACACCGGTACGGGAGCGGGCGAAATGAAGTGCGTCCGCTTCGATCCGAGCCGCGCCAGGAACTCGGACTCGATGGATTGATCCAAAAACATTGCGGTCTTGCCGGCGCTGCGGACGCGGCGGAGGAACCGGCCGCGCCCGCAGTCGCCGGGTCATTTCGCAAATCTAGAACGTGTACATGACTTCCGCGCGCACGAAATCCATCATGCTCCGGCTGGTGTAGTAATCGCCCGGGAAGAGGAATTCGCTCCAGAGGTGGCAGCTCAGGTGCTTGTTGAATTTGTATTTGAGGACCGCCTGGAGGTAATGGCCGCGAAAGTCCCCCGTCCCCGTGAAGTCAGAAGGCACAGTCGCTTGAGTGGGCACATCCTGATCCGCAAACAACGCGTTATAGGTTAGGCTGAAATTCATGTCCTTGATCGGGTCCACACTCCAAGTCGGGCCAAAACGTATGAGATTGGCCGTTTGCCCTACGCGCGTCTCGTTAACGTAGCTGTAAATGTTGTACATCTCGCTCCACTGCGGGTACCGGCCCCACAGCACGTCGAACATTTCGTCGTTCCCCGTTTTTGGATTATCCCCGGAAAGAAACTCAAAAACCATACTCAACTGGTCGTTCATTTTGTCCTTGAAGAGGTAGCTGATCTTGCTTTTCACTCCAAAAGCGTTGAGGTCGTGATAGTTTTCGTCCAACGGGGCCGGCACAAGATTATACTGATATTGTTTCCTTCCGAACTGATACGCCCCCTCCGCCGAATAGTTCCAGTGCTCCTCCACCAAACCCGAAACGCGGCCGCCAAAAGTGTAGATGTCCGCGTTGTCAGAGAATATCGAGAATGGATGGTTGTTGAGGGCCGAGTCGTGTTTGTAGATAAAGAAGCCGTCCAGGTTGGCTGTCGGCAGGCTCTTGTTGGCGATATACAGAACCGCGCCCTTTTCGTTTTGGTCCGTCAGGAGATACGCGTTCGGGTTTTCACCCTGTGTGGTGGAGGGGCCGATGGTGGGCAGCCAGGCGTCGGGCCGCCCGTACTGGACAATGCCAATGGCATCAATAGTGGTGTGCTGCTCTTTCAGATCGACGGTGACGCGGGCGGAATCGAGGAAAGCTGTGAAGGACCCGTCCTCGGGCGTGCCGTCTCCAAACAGCCAGTTGTCACCCAGGTTAATATCCTGGCGGCCAACCGTCACGGTGGCAGGCAGGTCCATCGGTTTCTTCCATTGCACGTTAAGGGTGTCAATAATCCCGTAGCGCCACTGCATGCCCGATTTTTCGAAGTATGTGTCCATGGTCGAGTTTTTCAAGAACTCCCGCGGTTCAGCGGCCAGACGGACGTTCAAACTCAGGTCGTTTGTAATGCTCGTAAATACTGCCGGGAAAAAGCTGGCCCCAATCCGGCCACGAAAACGGAAATAGTCCTGTTCATGCACGGGGCCAAACGGCCCGCTGCTGGGACCCGAACCCAGGCTCAACGCATTGTTGAAGTACTCATTGCGTACCCGGAAATCGCCCCCCCAACTGAACCAGTCCACGGGGTTCTTGACCTCTTTCGCCCACTGGTCGAAGGTGGTCGGCGGCGGCGGTGCCGGAGTGGCCGCGACCGGTGTGGCAGCCGACGCCTCGGCTGGCGGGGCAGAAGTTGCACCGGCAGGCGCGTTGGTTTGAGTTTGAGCCAGGGCGGTCGCCACAGCCAATGCGGCAAGACCCAACGTCAGTTTCAATTTGGTGTTCAACATAAGATTCGGCTTTCAGGTCTGATTTAGGATTGAAGACTTTATTTTAATTTTCCGCTTCCGCGACTGTTTCTGGATCCCGGCGACGCGCCGGTTGCAATTGCGGACATCCAGTTCGCAGAATTGGGATTAGAATTAGAAACAATCCCCGGCGTGTCCAGCCTGCATAAGGCCATTTTTACAGAATGCAGGCAATTTAATGCACAAAATTCCTGCTCGTAATTTTCGGAAAAGGGGCGTCAAAATTGCGGAAAAACAGGTTTTAAGCGCTGGGCTTTGGCCCGGCCCTGATTCCGTAAAAACCGCGCTTGTCATCATCGGCGCTTTTTGTTGCACTCAAACAAACCTTGAGCCACTGCGAAATACATGCCTTCACCCAAACGACAACTCCTGAGCGGCAACGAGGCCATTGCGCTGGCCGCGCGTGATGCCGGCGTGGCGCTCGGCGCCGGTTACCCCGGCACCCCCTCCACCGAAATCCTCGAACGCTTCTCCGAACTGGGCGGGCGCGGCCAATGGTCGCCCAACGAAAAAGTCGCCCTCGAAGTCACCATCGGCGCGGCTTTTGCCGGCGCCCGCGCCATGGCGACCATGAAACATGTCGGGCTTAATGTTGCCGCCGATCCGTTGTTCACCGCGGCCTACACCGGCGTCTCGGGCGGACTGGTTGTCATTTCTGCGGACGATCCCGGCATGGCGTCGAGCCAGAACGAGCAGGACAACCGCCGTTATGCCGTCGCCGCCGGCGTGCCGATGCTCGAACCGTCGGATTCGCAGGAAGCCTACGATTTCCTGTTCGCCGCGTTCGAGATTTCCGAGCGGTGGAAGCTGCCGGTGATATTGCGCGCCACCACGCGGGTCTGTCACAGTTACACGATCGTTCAACCGCGCGGCCCAAACGGCGCGCCCCAGCCGCCGCGTTTTGAGCGCGACATACGCGGCCGCGTGATGATTCCGGCCTACGCCCGTCCCGCCCACAAACGGCTGCGGCAGAAGCTGGCCGAAATCGGGGAGTGGAATGAAACCTGTTCCCTCAACCGCGTTGCACCCAGCGAAAAGAAACTGGGGATCATCACCTCGGGAATTTCCTTCATGCACGCCCGCGAAGCCGCGCCGGAAGCCAGCGTGCTCAAACTGGGTTTCACTTATCCGCTGCCGATCAAAAAGATCGCCGCGTTTGTCAAAAGCGTGAAACGGTGCATCGTCATCGAGGAGGGCGATCCGTACCTCGTGGAGGCCATCCGCGCGGCGGGAATCAAGGTTGAAGGCAAGGCGGAGATGTACCGCTTTGGCGAACTCAGCGTGCCGCGCGTGCGGCGGATTCTCAATAACGACATCACCCCCGAACTGGCGCAGGCGGCAGGCAAGCCGCCGCAACTGTGCGACGCTTGCCAGTATCGCCTGGTGTTCGAGGCGCTGCGCCAGCGCGATTGCATCGTGGCCGGCGACATCGGTTGCTACACGCTGGGCGTGCTGAAACCCTTTGAAGCCATGGATTCCTGCGTTTGCATGGGCGCGAGCCTCGGTGTGGGCCTGGGGTTGCGTCACGTGTTGCCGCCGGAACAGGCGCAACGCGTTGTCAGTGTCATTGGCGACAGCACGTTCGTTCACAGCGGCATCAGCGGTCTGGTGGAGATGGTTTACAATCCGCCGCCGGCCGGACACGTGCTCATCATTCTGGACAATGCCACGACGGCCATGACCGGCCACCAGGAACATCCCGGGACCGGCCGGAAGCTTGACCACCAGCCCACGAACAAACTCGTGATCGAGGACCTGGCCCGTTCGCTCGGCGTGAAACGGATCCACGTGGTCGAGCCGCGCGTCGGTTCGAACGAGTTCGAGCGTACTTTGGACGAATGCCTCGCGAGCCGGGAACTGTGCGTCATCATTGCCCGCCGGCCGTGCATTCTCATCGTCAAACGGCTGCGCGAACTGGAACAGTGCGAGTGCGAAAAGAAGGAGGCCCCATGCGCGGCCGGCTGACCAACGTGGTGGTGGCCGGGCTCGGCGGCCAGGGGGTGCTCAAGGCGTCGGACATTCTGGCCGACGTGGCGTTGCGCGCCGGCTTTGACGTGAAGAAAAGCGAGATCAAAGGCATGAGCCAGCGCGGCGGTTCGGTCACCAGCGACGTGCGTTTTGGCCAGACCGTGCTCAGCCCCATGGTGCCGCCGGGCGAGGCGGATTATCTGCTCGTGCTCGAACCGACGCAGGTGGAACCGCACAAACATTATCTCAAACCCAACGGGAAGTTGATCACGCCGGACGCGGTCGATGTCGGCAAACTGCCGAACAAGAAAACACTGAACGTGGCGCTGCTCGGCGCGTTGAGCGTGCATTTGCCGTTGCCGGAAGCCGGATGGCTGGAAGCCTTGTGCGAAGGTTTTCCCGCCGAATTCTTTGACGCCAACCGCCATGCATTCCTCGCCGGCCGCGCCGGTCAAAGTAAGAAGAAATGAACATCGAACCACGCCGCAATTTGATCTCCCTCTCCGCCAACGAAGTTGGGGGAGAGGGCCGGGGAGAGGTGGAGTTTTTGCAGAGCCGCCCCTCTCCCTGTCCCTCTCCCTGCGCTTCGCTGCGGGGCGAGGGAAGATCGGTATTCGATGTTTTCCCGATTTCAGATTTCAACCCTCGTTTATCCTGGAAATGATTATGAGCAAGAACCGCGAAATTCCCCCCATGCACCCCGCCAGCGCGGTGGATTTCCTGCCCCTGGCGCAGTTGCGGGACGTGCAATTCACCCGCCTTAAATTCATCGTGCAGCGCGCCTACGACAATGTCGCGTTGTTCCGCAAACGCATGGACGAACGCAAGCTCAAGCCCGGCGACCTGCGCACGATGGATGACATCGTCAAGCTGCCGTTCACGGTGAAGACGGACTTGCGCGACACCTACCCGTATGGTCTGGCCGCCAGTCCGCTTCAGGAAATCGTGCGCTTCCACGCTTCGAGCGGCACCACGGGCAAACCCATCGTCGTGGCTTACACGAAGGAAGACCTCGACGACTGGTCGCGGGCGATGGTCCGCAGCTTTGCCGCGTGCGGCGTGCACAGCGGGGACATCGTTCAAAATGCCTACGGCTATGGTTTGTTCACCGGCGGCCTGGGCGCGCACTACGGCGCGGAAGCGCTCGGCGCGAGTGTCATTCCCATCTCCGGCGGCAACACCGACCGCCAGATCATGATTCTGAAGGATTTCGGCGTCACGGTCATTTGCTGCACGCCAAGCTATTTCCTGCACATCATCGAACGCGCCACCGAACTGGGCATGGACATCAAGGAGATGCCGTTGAGCATCGGCGTCTTCGGCGCCGAGCCGTGGACCGAGAACATGCGCGAGCGCATCGAAGCCGGGAGCGGCATCAAGGCTTATGACATCTACGGCCTGTCCGAGATCGTCGGTCCGGGTGTGGCGATGGAATGCACGCACCAGGCCGGCCCGCATATTTTTGAGGACATGTTCTACCCGGAGATCATTGACCCGAAGACCCTCGAACCGCTGATGGACGGCATGGAAGGCGAGCTGGTGCTGACGACGCTTTGCAAACGTGCCATGCCGATGATCCGCTACCGCACGCGCGACATCACCTCGCTCGAACCGGCCCGCTGTGCCTGCGGGCGCACGCTCCGCCGCATCCGCCGCATTGGACGGCGCAGCGATGACATGCTCATCATCCGCGGGGTGAACCTGTTTCCGTCGCAGATCGAAGCCGCGCTGCTCAAGGTGGAAGGCACGCTGCCGCATTATCAGATCATCGTGGACCGCCAGAAGGGGCTCGACACGCTGGAAGTGCAGGTGGAGGTTACCAACGAAGCGCTCAGCGACACGGTGAGCGGCATGGAGCAGTTGCAGAAGCAGCTCGCGCACTCCATCGAAGCCATCACCGGGCTGCGTCCCGCGCTGAAGCTCGTCGCGCCGCGCACGATTCAGCGCAGCGAAGGCAAGGCCAAACGGGTGATTGACAAACGAATCCTGTAGCATCGCAACCGAAACGAGAAAGGCAAGCGCATGAAATTAAAACAACTCTCCGTCTTCCTGGAAAACAAGCCGGGCGCGCTCAGCGAGCCTTGCCGGCTGCTGGCGAAAGCCGGCATCAGCATCCAGACCTTCTCGCTGGCCGACACCCGCGAATTCGGCATTCTGCGCCTCGTCGTGGAGGATTCCGACAAGGCGCGGCGGCTGCTGCAACGCAACGGCTTTGCGGTGAAGGTCACGAAAGTGGTTGTGCTCGAAGTGCCCGACCGTCCCGGCGGCCTGGCCGCCATCCTCGATGCACTCGATGGCACGGGCATCAACGTGAAATACGCCTACGGCTTCACCGTCAGGCGGGAGAACAAAGGCGTGCTCGTATTCTGCTTTGACGACCCGGACGCCGCCATCCGGGTTTTGCAAAAACAGGGGATCAACGTTGAGGGTGGCGCCGGCCTGCTCAAGCGATCGAAAAGTTAAACGGACATGGAAGATATTAAACGATGCCTCAAGAACGACCGCTTTGCCGAGCGCGCGAACGTGGAATTGTTGTCCGTCTCGCCCGGACACGCGACGGCCAAAATGGTTTTGCATCCGCACCACTTGAACGGCCTGAATACGGTCCAGGGCGGGGCGATTTTCACGCTGGCGGATTATGCCTTCGCCGCGGCGGCAAATTCGCACGGCACCGTGGCCGTGGCCCTCAACGTGAGCATCACCTTCATGAAAGCCGCCGTCACCGGCACGCTCTGGGCCGAGGCCCGGGAAGTGTCCAAGAACTTCAAAATCGGGTCGTATGTCGTCGAAGTGAAGGACGACCAGGGAGATTTGGTCGCGACCTTCCAGGGCCTGGCCTACCGCAAGAAGGACAAGCTGCCGATTTAACGGGAAGCGAAGATGGAAGATGGAAATCACGACTTGACACGAATTTCACAAATTCACACAAATTGAAAGCCTGTAAGGCTGACAGATAATAGCCCAGGGTAAGGACGCAAAGCGAACGCCACCCTGGGTAAATTGTCCCATAAATAAATCCCCTCTCCCGTCCGACGGGAGAGGGTGGCTGGAGGCCGGGAGAGGGCGGCGTTCGACTTTCGACTTTGGTTTTGCCTTCGCCCGTCAAATGCGCCAGTCTCGCCACATTCAATAGAAGTGGGCGCGTTCGGATGAAGACGATTCTCCTCCTGGAAGATACCCACCATCCGTGGTTCAAACCTCTGCGTCTTTGTCCACCCTCCGTAGCGAGGCTACTGCGTAGGACGGGCGTCTCCGCGTTAAAATTCAGGAGAAATTTTTTCACAAGCCGGCTTGCGGGCGGAGCGGACGCCGACTAAACATAACCCCAACATTTGCGGAGTGATGGGCAATTTTTGACCAAGTGAGCGGTCGGACGTAATGCCAGCGATTTTTCCGAGGTGGACAAACTGGTTGCCGCTGCAGATTCCACGCCCGAAAACAAAATGAATTGGTTCGCGGTTTCAGCCGTGCCACACTCGCGCCGGATTCGCGTGCCTCATGCAAACCGCAACCTTGGGAACCAGTTCTTTGCGCGCCAGCCGCCTGGCTTATGGCTGCTGGCGCCTGGCCACCGCGCCCGCACGCCGCGCCGACGACAAGTGCGCGGTCATCGCGGCCTACGAAAACGGTTACACGGTGTTCGATCACGCGGACATCTACGGCGGCGGCGAAGCGGAAAAAATCTTCGGCGAAGTGTTGCGTGACGTGCCGGGGATGCGTGAGCGCATTCTGATTGTGACCAAGGCCGGGGTGTGCCGCGCCGATGACCCGCCCGGCTCGCCTTATCACTACAACCTTTCCGGCGAACACATCATCCAGTCCTGCGAAGGTTCGCTCCAGCGGCTGGGCGTCGAAGCCGTTGATCTTTTCCTGTTGCACCGCGCCGACTGGCTCGTGGACCCGGCGGATGTGGCCGGGGCGTTCGCAAAACTCAAGCAGTCGGGCAAGGTGCGGTTCTTCGGCGTCAGCAATTGTCGTCCGTCGCTCGTCAGCGCGCTGCAAGCCGCCTGCCCGATGCCGTTGGTGGCGCACCAGGTGGAAATCAGTCTTGGCCAGCTTGCCGCGTTTGAGGACGGCACGCTCGACCAATGCGTGGCGGCGAAAATGACGCCGATGGCGTGGAGTCCGCTGGGCGGCGGCCAGTTTGCCGGCGGCGCCAGGCGGCTCCTGAAATATCAGGAAGGTTATCGCACCGATGACGTGCTGCCGTTGCTGGATGAGTATGCGCAGGCACGCGGCGTGACCCGCGCCGCTGTGGCGCTGGCGTGGCTGCTGAAACATCCGTCGGGCATCGTGCCCATCGTCGGCTCGACCCATCCGCAACGCGTCCGCGAGGCCGTTCGGGCGGCGGAAATCAATTTGAGCCGCGAAGAATGGTATCGCCTGCTGGCCGCCGCACGGGACGAACCGTTGCCGTAGCAGTGTACGGCATCCGCACAGTCCAAGGTTTGGGAACCGGAGCCATCCTTGATTTTGTGTATCAGTCTTGACCGGGAAGCCGGTTTTTGAGACAGCGTCCGCACAATCCAGGATTTGGGAACCGGAGCCATCCTTGATTTTGTCTATCAGTCTTGACCGGAGACCGGTTTTTGAGACAGCGTCCGCTGGGAAGAGACCATTTTTTACCCAACCATTTCCGGCCGACGGAGTCCTTCCGCAGGATGCCGCTGCGTAAAGCCATCCATTACAGCTTCTTACAACTGTTGATGTTTAGTGGCATTAGGGCTGCTTAGTCCGGAAATCGGGGATAATCGGACCGGGGAACTTTATTGACTTAAACTGCGCTTGTGTTGGTGGATGCGGCACAAGCGCAGCGACTCGATAAACGGTCCGGCGATGTAATGACTCGGAAGCATGACTTCTATGAAGAACGAGTGTCTGGCAGTTCTTGTCCGCCACCGGCAGGCAGACGAAGTCCAGTCCCCGGCACACAGTATCCGGCGGTGGTTCAAAGTGGCATTGGCCGCGCTGGCCGGGCTGATGCTTTTCACGTCCACTTCGGCCTTTGGCCAGCAGGCATATGCCCTGGAGTTCAACCAGGCCAACAACCTTTTTGGCACCATCAACCTGTTGACCGGCAGTTTCACGCAATTGGGCAGCGAAGGGGGAACCCTTTTCAACGACATTGCCGCCGCGCCCGATGGCGCGCTGTACGGCATCATCAATTCGACTTCATTTGTGACCGTGAACCCCAACAACGGCGCGGTCATGAGCAGTGTCTCTTTCAACGTGAGCGGCATCGAGTCTTTGGCCATTGCCCCCGATGGGACCCTTTACGGGGCCACCCAAGGCGCCCTTTACACGATCAATCCCGTCAACGGCATTGCGACATTGGTGGGATCCTTCAACAACAGTGTCATCGGCAATTCGGGACAAAACATCCGCTTTGGTTACGACGGCATCCTGTATGACACCGACGGTGGAGTGAATGCCACCAGCACGCATTTGTTCCAGATCAGCACGGTCAACGGGGCGGCCACGTTGATGGGGACGGTGACCAACTTTCCGGGGTTGTGCCTGGAAAACGCCGGTTCGCAGATGTATGGCGTGGGCATCCAACTCGGCGCGGCCTCCACCCTCATGCAGAACCTGCTGGGAATTGATCTAAATACGGTCGTGCCCGGGGGAACCAATCCGGACGGTTCAACGGTGAACATCAGTTACCAATTGTTGACCAGCAACTTTCCCAATAATTTCAACTTTTCATCCGCGGACCTGTTTGTCGTTCCCGGTTCCATTCTTCCCGTGCCCGAGCCCAGTGCGTTTTTGCTCTCGATTACGGGCGGGGTGATATTTCTGTTGATCAGCCGCAAACGCATGCAGTGTTGAGACGGCAGGGCGGCACAGCCCGGCTTTGCGTTCCCTGCGGTTGTAGTGTCGAGCCTGCGGCTCGATTCGTTCCGGTCACAGGCCGGACGCTACACCGCCTCCCATCACCTTCATCCGGGTTTTCCACGCAATCCACGGTCGGACACGGAGTTACGAATGAATCACGCGCCGGGCACTTCGTCGGTTCGGGACGGACACGCTAATTTTGTCCTCCACCTGATTAACCGGAGCCAATAACGTGAATTTTTTCACAAACCTTCTTGCGGGCGAAACACACGCCGACTAAACATAACCCCAACATTTGCGGAGTGATGGACAATTTTGACCAAGTGAGCGGTCGCACGTAATGCCAGCGATTTTTCCGAGGTGGACAAACTGGTTGCCGCTGCAGATTGGCGTCGTGCTGGCGCTGGTCGGCGGTGTGGTGACTGCGGGTGTCACTTATTATTGCACACCCAAATACACGCGGGTCGGCTATGAACCGGTCCAGCCGGTGCCATTTTCGCACGCGACCCACACGGGGCAACTGGGCGTTGATTGCCGCTACTGCCACAACACGGTGGACAAATCGTGGTTTTCCAGCATCCCGGCCGCGTCCACGTGCATGAATTGCCACAGCTTGGTGCTCAAGGACGACCCGCGCCTCGCGCTCGTCCGCGAAAGCGCGGCCACTGGCAAACCCATCCCGTGGGTGCAGGTGAACATCGTGCCCGATTACGTTTATTTCAACCACGAAGTCCACGTCGCGCGAGGCATCAGTTGCGCGGACTGTCACGGTCGCGTTGACCGGATGAGCGAGGTTTCACACGCCAAGCCGTTAAGCATGAGCTTTTGTCTCGATTGCCATCGCCAGCCGGCGGCGTTCATCCGTCCGGTGGACAAGGTCACGGACCTGGGCTGGCAATGGAGCACCAATGCCGTCGTCGCCGCGCTGATGCAGAGGACCAACGGCGCAACCTTTGTCCACGACTGGAAAATCGAATCGCTGCAAAGCTGCTCCGCCTGCCATTGATGAATGATTTGAATCACAACCTGATTCCCCAAGATGGTGGCCGCCGACGTGAGGAGGCGGAGGTTTCGGCGAATATTTCCGGAGATGTCCGCCTCGTTACCTCGGCGCCTACGGGCCGCCGTTACTGGCGGAGCCTGGATGAACTGGCCGACACGCCGGAGTTCAAGGAATGGCTGCATCGCGAGTTTCCGCAGGGCGCGAGCGAGTTTGAGGACGGCGTTTCCCGCCGGCATTTCATGAAAATCATGTCCGCGTCGTTCGCGCTCGCGGGCCTGGGCGTGATGGGCTCGGGTTGCCGCCGGCCAGTGGAAAAGCTGGAGCCGTTCGGCCAGCAGCCGGAAGGTTATGTCTATGGCGAACCGGAATATTATGCGACGGCCATGCCGACGCGCACCGGCGCGGTCCCGCTGGTCGCCAAATCCTACGAAGGCCGGCCCATCAAGCTCGAGGGCAATGCCAAATTCCCCGGCGGCAACGGCGGCACCGACCGTTATGCGCAGGCTTCCATCCTGAATCTTTACGATCCCGACCGCGCCAAACGTTTCACCAGCAGCGGTAAGACCGTCTCACGCGAGGCGGCGTTGGGTTTTCTTGATGAGTTGTCGAAGAAATTCGCGGCGAACCAGGGCGAAGGCCTGGCGTTCCTCACCGAAAGCAGCACGTCGCCGTCGCGCGCGCGGCTGCAAAAAATCATTGCCGACAAATTCCCGAAGGCGCAGTGGTTCACCTACGACGCGATTGATTCGGACATTCATCAACGCGCGGCAACGCAGGCGTTCGGCCAGCCGGTGAGTCCGGTTTACTATTTTGACAAGGCGAAGGTCATCCTGTCGCTGGATTGCGATTTTCTGGGTGGCGAGGACGACACGCACAATCACATCCGCCAATTTGCCGCCGGTCGCAATCCGGGCGAGGGGATGAGCCGGCTTTACGCGGTGGAATCGCTGTTCACGCTCACCGGCGCGAGCGCAGACCATCGGCTGCGTGTTCCAGCGAGCGAGGTGGCTCAAATTGCGTCAATGCTGTTGCAAATTGCAGGCCTGTTGAACCGTGGCGCCACCGCTCTCGACACCCGGGACGATCTGGGAAAATGGGTTGGTGAATGCGCGAAGGATTTGATTGCGAATGGCAAGAACGCCCTGGTCGTCCCAGGTCAACGCCAACCGATTGAAGTTCATTTGGTAGCCTGGGCAATCAATTCGGCGCTTGGTGCAATTGGCAACACGGCGATTTTGCTTCCGTCGACGGAAATGACGAATGTCGGAATCACAGGATTAACGAGAAGTCTAAACGTCGATGGTGGCGTAATAGATGCGCTCGTTGTTCTCGGCGGCAATCCGGCTTACAATGCTCCGGCTGGTTTGATTTGGGCGGCGGCACAGCGCAAAGCCAAGACTGTTGTCCGCCTCGGTTACTACGAAGACGAAACTTCCGAAAACGTCGATTGGACTTTCCCGGCGACGCATTACCTTGAATCGTGGGGCGACGCGACGGCCAGTGATGGTACACTCATGCCGGTCCAGCCGCTCATTCAACCCCTGTTCGGCGGATTGACGGAACTCGAATTCCTGGCGCGCATCGCCGGCGAATCGCAGACGAACGCCTATGACATCGTCCGCACGACGTTTGCCGGTGCGGAGGAGGACTGGAAGAAATTTCTGTTCAATGGCTATCTGGCCGATTCAGCGGCGAAGCCGGTCGACGCAAAATTTGGCGCGACCATTCCAGACGTGAAGTCCGTTACGCCTTCCGCCACCAGCCTCGAAGTCATTTTCTATCGCGACGCGAAGATGGACGACGGGCGCTACGCGAACAACGGCTGGATGCAGGAGTTGCCCGATCCCATCACCAAACTGACCTGGGACAATGCCGTACTCGTCAGCCGCAGGACGGCGCGCGAACTCGGCGTCCAGAACGGTGACGTCGTCGAAATCACCTTGAACGGCCGCAGTGTCAAGGGCCCCATCTGGACGCAGCCGGGCATGGCGGATTATTCGCTCGGCCTCGCGCTTGGCTACGGCCGCGAAAGGGGAGGGCGGGTCGGCACCGGCGTCGGGTTCAACGCGTATAAAATTTTTACCGGAAGCTATATCGCGACCGGCGCGACGGTTCGCAAGACGGGCGAGACCCACACGCTGGCGACGACGCAAAGTCATTGGTCAATGGAAGGCCGCCCGGCGGTGCGCGAAGCGAACCTGGCGGAATTTTCCAAGGACCCGGGTTTTGCAAATGAAATGCACGGCACCGAGCCGCCGGTGGTGGCGCCGTTGTATCCCAACCCGCTCGACGAGGCGAAGAAGACGGCGTTGCATCAGTGGGGCATGGCAATTGATTTGACGGCGTGCGTGGGTTGCGGCACGTGCGTGATTGCCTGCCAGAGCGAGAACAACATTCCCATTGTCGGCAAAGACCAGGTGCATCGCGGACGCGAGATGCATTGGCTGCGCGTTGACCGTTATTACACCGCCGACCCGGCGAAGGAAAAGTGGTCGGACGCTTTCCAGAAGGACGACGAGCAGCAATTTGCCGAATGGATTGACGACGTGCAGGCGGTGAACCAGCCGATGCTTTGCCAGCAGTGCGAGGCCGCCCCGTGCGAGAACGTCTGCCCGGTCAACGCGACGGTTCACGACCAGGAAGGTTTGAACGTGATGGCCTACAACCGTTGCATCGGCACGCGGTATTGCGCGAACAACTGCCCGTACAAGGTCCGCCGGTTCAATTACCTCGATTATAACAAACGGCCGCTGGCCGACCTCAAGGGACCGTTTTATCCAACGCCGCTCACGCACAAGACGGACGGCAAATGGGACCTGTTGAGCTGGTTCAAGGCACCCGACGCCAGCGGCATGCGCGAAGAGGACGAATGGGACCTGCTCAAGATGGCCAAGAACCCGGACGTGACGGTGCGTATGCGCGGCGTGATGGAAAAATGCACCTACTGCACGCAACGCATCGAGCAGGCGAAGATTGCGCAGAAGGTCAAGGCCGGCGCGTCGGACAACGTGCGGCTCACGGAAGCCGCCGGCACGGTCCCCAAGACCGCCTGCCAGCAGGCGTGCCCGGCGGGAGCGATTGTGTTCGGCGACATCAGCGACCCGGACAGCAGCGTTTCGCGGCTCAAGGCGCAGCAGCGGAATTATTCCGTGCTCGGCGATTTGCTCACGAAGCCGCGCACGACATACCTGGCGCGTGTTCGCAATCCAAACCCGAACATGCCGGATTACCGCGAGTGGCCTTACAGTTTTGAGGAATACGAAAAGCGCGGCGGCGAACTTGAAGCCAAAAAGAAAGGAGCGGGCTAATCGAACATGAATTCGATTTATAACTTCTTTCAAAACGAAATGACCAATCCGGCGGTGTGCGGTTATTCTCCGGAACCGGGAACCGCGCGGATAACTCCCTCGCCTCCACAAAGTGGAGGAGAGGGCCGGGGAGAGGCGGCGCGTCATTTTTTATACGAACCCCTCTCTCCGCCTCTCTCCCCGCTCCGCAGGGAGAGAGTGATCGGATCTGGTGTGTGGAATACCGCTGATTCGAAAGGATCCGGCTAATGGCTGAAGCTGCGACCAATTTGAAGACGTTCGCGCCGCCGGTGAAATTGCAACGCGCGCCGATTGTGGAAAATAACCGCGGCCCCGGCTGGCTGACGGACAGGCTCTCGGCATTCGCCGAAGGCAAAACACCGCTTTGGTGGTGGATCTTGTTCGTTCCGGCAGTGTTCGGGGCGGCCGTGTTGCTGCCGGCCATGCTGATTTACCAGGTTTCCACCGGGGTCGGCGTTTGGGGCAACAATCAACCGGTGGCGTGGGGCTGGGACATCATCAATTTCGTGTGGTGGGTTGGCGTCGCGCACGCGGGCACGTTGATTTCGGCGATGCTGTTCCTGACGCGGCAGCATTGGCGCACGACAATTGGCCGGGCGACGGAAGCGATGACGGTTTTCTCGATCATGATGGCGGGGCTGTACCCGGCCATCCACGTCGGGCGCGTGTGGTTTGCCTGGTTCATGTTCCCGATCCCAAACTCGAACGGCCTCTGGCCGCAGTTTCGTTCGCCGTTGATGTGGGACGTGTTCGCCGTCAACACCTACCTGGTGGTTTCCATACTCTTCTGGTACCTGGGATTGATTCCCGACCTCGCCGTGCTGCGCGACCGGGCGACCACGCGGGTGCGGAAATTTATTTACGGTTTTCTGGCGATGGGCTGGATCGGCTCGGCTCGGCACTGGCACCATTATGAAAAGGCCTACGTCGTTTTGTCCGGCTTGTGCACGTTGCTGGTGTTCACGGTGAGTTCCATCGTCGGTCTGGATTTCTGCACGTCGCAACTGGCGGGCTGGCACGCGACGATTTTCCCGCTGTATTTCGTCGTGGGCGCCGTGTACTGCGGATTTGGCATGGTGCTGGTGCTGCTCATCCCGCTGCGCAAATGGTGCCATCTCGAGGAAATCATCACGCCCCGGCATATGGACCGCATTTGCAAATTGACTCTCTTGAGCAGCCTGGTCATCGCCTACATCTACGTGATGGAATATTTCATCGCGTGGTACAGCGGCGACCCGTACGAACGCTGGGTTTTCGGCCACCGCCTCCTGGGCCACACCTACTGGTACGGCGGCTGGATCATGCTCGTGGTCAATGTGGGCCTCGCCCAATTGCTTTGGTTCAAAGGCGTCCGGCGAAATCTGAAACTCGTCTTCGTCATCGGCGTGCTCATCAACATCGGGATGTGGTTCGAACGCTTTGTCATCATCGTCGGTTCGTTGTACCAGGATTTTCTGCCGGCGAACTGGGGTGTGTATTTCCCGACGTGGGTGGACATCGGCACCTATCTCGGCACGCTCGGCGCCTTTTTCACGATGTATCTGCTGTTCATAAAATTCCTGCCGCTGGTTGCCATCGCCGAGGTCAAGGGCGCCCTGCCGCAGGCCGACCCGCATCATCCCTTGGGCGGCGCGAAAGGAGGCAAACCGTGACACTGTTCTTGATGAATCTGGCCGGTCGCGTTCGGTGTCCCGCCTTTAGGCGGCAATTTGCCGTGTTTCATCCGGACCGCCTGAAGGCGGGACACCAAACAAGCTCCATGTCGAGTTGCATCATTACGAAGGGAGGCAAATCGTGACGGCGAAGAATTACGGTCTCATGGCGGAATTCGATTCACCCGCGGCCATCCTGGCGGCGGCGGAAAAAGTCCGCGCTGCGGGTTACCGCCGCTGGGACGCGTTCACGCCGTTCCCGATTCACGGTATGGACAAGGTGGTGGGATACCGGAATTCGCTCGTCGGCTGGTTTGCGCTCCTGTTTGGCGGCGGCGCGTTTGTGGCGACCATGGGCTTGATCTGGTTCAGCAACGCGTTCGATTATCCGCTGATCGTCGGCGGCAAACCGATGTTCAGCCCGCCAATGTCCTTCGTGCCGTCCTACATCATGATGGTGCTGGGGGCCGCCGTCGGCGCGTTCGTCGGGATGCTGGCCCTGAACGGACTGCCGCGGCTGCATCATCCGCTGCTGCAGAAGGCGCGCTTCGCGCTTGCGTCGCGCGACAAGTTTTTCCTCGTGATTGGCGCGAACGATCCGAAATTTTCCGAAACCGAAACCCGCAGGCTGCTGGAGTCCCTCGGCGGCACGCACATCGAACTGGTGGAAGCCTGATGCGCCATCTTCCATACATCATTTTGATTTTGCTGACGGGCGTGGCCGTGGGCGTTGGCATCGCCGGGCGGCAGGGACGGTTGTCGCGCCAGCCGCCCATCGAGGTTTTCCCGGACATGGACCGGCAGTTGAGACTGCGCCCGCAACAGCCCAACGACTTTTTCACGAACGGCCTCAGTTCGCAATTGCCGCCAACCGGCACGATTGCGCAGGGCGCGCCGCTGCAAACCGTCAACGGCGCGGTTTATCCCTTTGAAGACGCGCCGGTCAACACCGGCCGCGTCACCGGCACCACGAATTTTGTCGAGACCAATCCGCTGTCCGTCACCGGCCCGTTGCTCCAGCGCGGACGCGAGCGCTTCGACATTTATTGCGCGCCCTGCCATGGCGCGCTCGGCGACGGCAACGGCATCACCAAAAAGCTCGGCGTGATGCCGACGGTGGCCAATTTGCAGGACAAACGCATCGTGGAAATGGCCGACGGCGAAATTTTCAACACGATCACCCACGGCAAAAGCACGATGGGCGCGTACGGGCCGATCCTGCCGGTGGCGGACCGCTGGGCGGTCATCGCCTACCTGCGCGCTTTGCAATTGAGCCAGTTGGGTTCGGTGGATGATCTGCCTCCGGACCAGCAAACTGCCTTGAAAAAATGAAGAACGGAATTTGCCATAAAGCAGCGCAGGCGTCTCGCCTGCCCGAGCCTTGTATGACGAGGCAAGAATGCCTCGCACTTGTGCGCCCGCGACAGGCGGGACGCCTGTGCTACGGTAAAAACCCATGAGTTCATCCAACGATACCACCCCGTTGCCGCCGCCGCTGGACTTGTCCGGATGGCGGAAGGCGCCCGCAGTTTTGATGGTCGTCGGCGCGGTGCTGGCGGTGATTGGCGCTGCGAAGAATCCTTCGGAGTTCGGCTGTTCGTGGCTGCTGGCATTCATGTTTTTTCTGAGCCTCGCGCTCGGCGCGCTGTTCCTCGTGATGGTCCATCACTTGAGCGACGCCGGCTGGTCGGTGGCCACACGCCGGTTCTGCGAGCATATCGCGTCGCTGCTGTTCCCGTGGCTGGCGATTTTATTCCTGCCCATCGCGTTTTATGCTCCCAAAATTTATTCATGGATGACGATTGATCCGGGCAGCGACCCTTCGTTGAGCGCCAAACGGCCGGTGTTCACGATGCCCGGATTTTATATTACGTCGGCGATTTTCTTCGGCGTGTGGTGGCTGCTGTCGTCGCGGTTGCGTTATTGGTCGCTCAAGCAGGACGAAACCGGCGATGTGCTTTGCACGCACCGGATGCGTTTTCATTCGGGGTGGGGGATTGTGGTCTTCGCGCTGACGCTGACCTTTTCCGGCGTGCTCTGGATGCAGGCCGTGCAATATCAATGGTTCTCGGCGATTTACGGCGTTTACTTTTTCGCCAGTTGCGCCTGGGCGGCGCTGGCGGCGGTCTATGTCATGACCGTGCTCCTGCAACGCCAGCGCATCCTCGACCGCGTGCTGCACGGCGACCAGTTTTATTTCCTGGGCCTGCTGCTCTTCGCTTTCACAGTCTTCCAGGCTTACATCGAGTTCGCGCAATACTTCGTCGTCTGGAACGCAAACATGCCCGCCGAGAATTTCTGGTATCTCATTCGTGAACATGGTTCGTGGTGGTGGGTGGGCATGGTTCTCATCTTCGGTCATTTTTTGCTGCCGTTCTTCGTGCTGCTGCCCGTGAAGGCGAAAACCAATTTCAAAATCATGCTGCCGGTTTGCGCGTGGGTGTGGGCGATGAATTTCGTGGACCTGTCGTTCAACATCCTGCCCGTGCGGCATCCCGAAGGTTATCCGTTCAAATGGCTCTGGCTGCAACTCGGGTGCCTCGCGTTCATGGGCGGATTTTTCAGTTGGGCCTTTTTGAAAAATTTCAACCGCCATGCGCCGTTCCCGCAAAAGGATCCGCGCCTGCTCGAAGCCATGGGAATCCGTTACGCCGCGCGTGAAGAGATTTCCGGCACGACATCAACCACCGGAGGTCGCCCATGAACCACGAACGCACCGTCTGGCCCGTCGGCGTCGGCTTCCTCATCGCGTGCTTTTTGTTCGCCGCCATCGTGGTGAAGGTGAAATGGTCCATGCCGGTCCCGGCCATTGATGCCGACCGCGCCGCCGTGCGCGCCAAGGCCCTGGCCGAAATTCGCGCCGCCGAAAACCAGGCGCTGAACCATCCCGGCTGGATTAACCAGGGTCGCGGCTTGGTGCGCCTGCCGATTTCCGTTGCGATGCAAATCACCGAACGTGAAGGGCAGGATCCTGCCGCCGCGCGGTCAAATTTGACTGCTCGCGTCGAAAAAGCGACCGCCCCGGCGCCCAAAGCCCCGGAGAAACCCAGCGCCTTTGAATGACCGTGAACGAAAAATCTGACAACAATTTTGGTGGGGCGCCCGTCCTCCGCAGTAGCAGTGCTACGGAGGGTGGAAGCGTCCCCGCGGGCCGGCTCGTCAGCAGCCTCGCCCCACCGGTTGACACTTCCCTGCGCGTGCCGTTGCTCGCGTTGTTTGGCGGCGCGGCGCTGTGGCTCGTCATCGGTTCCATGCTCGCCATGATTGCCTCGATTAAATTTCATGCGCCCGATTTTCCCGCCAATTGCCCGTGGCTGACTTATGGCCGGGTTCAACCGGCTGCCGACGACGCGCTGCTTTACGGCTTCTGCATTCCCGCCGGACTGGGGGTTGCGCTGTGGCTGTTCGCACAACTCGGCCGGGCACCGCTGCGCGGCGCCATCGTGCCGGTCGTCGCGGCAAAACTCTGGCATCTGGGTGTGCTCGTTGGTCTGGCTGGCATTTTGTCCGGCAACAGCACCGGTTTTGCCTGGCTTGAATTTCCGCGCGCCGGTTCGGTCATTTTGTTCTTCGCTTATTTGCTGCTGGCGTTGTGGGCGATGATGAATTTCGCCGCCCGCCGCGAACGCGCGCTGTATCCGTCGCACTGGTTTTTGGTCGCCGCGCTGTTCTGGTTTCCGTGGATTTACCCGACAGCCAATTTGTTTCTGGTCGCCTGGCCGGTGCGCGGTGTGGTCCAAGCCATCATCGGCTGGTGGTTCGCCGGTAATTTGCTCTTCGTCTGGCTCGCGCTGGTCGGCATCGGCACGGCGTTTTATTTCCTGCCAAAATTCAGCGGCCGACCGCTGCAAAGTTATTACCTCGCCCTGTTCGCGTTTTGGACGCTGATTCTTTTCGGGACCTGGTGCGGCATTCCGCCGGGCGCGCCGGTGCCGGCCTGGATGCCGGTGCTCAGTTCCTTCGCCGCCGGGCTGACCGTTGTGCCCGTGCTCGCCGTTGCCGCCATCGCGTGGCATACTTCGCGTGGAAGTGACGCCCCGTCGCTTGAGTGTGGTGTAGCGTCGAGCCTGTGGCTCGAAAAATCGGCTCATCGAGCCGACACTACAGCCCATTGCGAACCGAAGGGCGGGCCGTTTTGTTTCATCCGTTTCGGCCTCATGTCCTTCGTTCTCTCGTCGCTGATGTTCATCGCGATGGCGTGCCCGCGGATCAGCCGGGTGACGGAATTCACCTGGTTCGGCCCGGCGCAGACCCAGCTGCAACTCTACGGTTTCTTCGCCATGACGATGTTTGGTGCGATTTATTATTTATTGCCACGCGCCGCCGGGTTTGAACTTCCGTTCCCGAAACTTGCGCGCGCCCAATTTTGGATTTCGATGCCCGGGGTCGTGCTGCTGGTTTTGCCGCTGGCCATCGGCGGGGTGGAGCAGGGGATGAAACTGAACAATCCCAACATCACCTTCATGGATGCGACGAAGGCGATGTTGCCATTCCTGCGCACCAGCACCATCGGCCTGCTGTTGATTCTGTTGGGCAATTCGCTGTTCGCCCTGAACATTTTTGCGATGGCGTTTGTTTGGGAAAAGTCGCTGGTTAAAAAGGCATTTGCCATCTTGACTGAGCCGCTGGAAAAGTCGTCCGCCTCCGCTTCGCTACGGCGCGACCGCGCCGTAGCCGAAGGCGAAGGCGGGGAGGTGAAGGTGTGAAAAACGGCGTGCTGATTTTTCTCGCGGTGTTCGTCGCCCTGGGCGGTTCCTGGTGCGGCCTCGTGCTCGTGCCGGAATTGCAGTTGGGCGGCGCAAAACAGACGACCATTCTCAATTCGTCCGATGTTTATCCGATTGGACGCCCCGGCGAGGCGAACCAGGGTTTGTCGGTTTATCGCGCCAACGGCTGCGCCGCCTGCCACACCGAGCAGGTCCGGCAGACTGGTATTGCCTGTAACGTGGAACTGATGGACGCCGGTAAAAACCCGGAAGCAGTGACGAATCTGATTTCATCCCTGATATTGACCAATCTGACCAAGGAAGTCGCCGACAAGGCCGCGGACCAGATCACCGCCGCTGGCGGCAAGACGGAAATTCACATTGTCGCCACTGGCTCGGACATCGCGCGCGGGTGGGGGATGCGCCAAAGCGTTGCCGAGGATTTTCTCCACGACCAGCCGGTGCAGCTCGGCAGTCTCCGCGCCGGGCCGGATTTGTCGAACATCGGCGCGCGCGCGGACGCGAACTGGCAGTTGCTTCACCTTTACACACCGCAGAGCGTGGTGAAAGGTTCGACCATGCCGCCGTTCCGTTACCTGTTTGAAGTCCGTAAAATCGGACGCGAACCC
>Ga0208188_1000569_pt1 | contig 21855 bp, 19 predicted proteins | sample June2015DPH_8_50_FD_184698 | JGI IMG/M metagenome (GOLD analysis project Ga0208188, IMG submission 184698) | Peatland microbial communities from SPRUCE experiment site at the Marcell Experimental Forest, Minnesota, USA - June2015DPH_8_40... | ecosystem: Environmental > Terrestrial > Soil >...
ACACCAAGCTCCTGTGACAATTCCACGATGTTGTCGCAGGTCTTCAATCGCTCCACAGCCATCCGGCGGAATTCTTTCGGGTATCTACCCACTCGTCTCTTTGCCACTTGCAGTTCCTTCCCTGCAAGTGTGCCTTATCCGAGTGTCTCAAGTTAAGGGTTCAATCCACGTTACCGCGTTTGAAACCGCGCCCTCGTGACCGGACTTTTGAGGCACGAAGTCAAATTGTACTTCACTGGTTTCGGCACAAGGCAGATTCGGAATGCATGACGGGCTACTCTGACGTAACGCAATTAGGGAAGGGTTGCCGACCATCCGGTCGGAATACGACACGCGGGTGTTCAGACTGGACACGTCTGACCAAAACCTCTAGAGCCAAACGCTCCTCGGAGTGATGTTCCATCCTTCGATGTTCAGTGCCAACTTGTTTCTTGCCGCCCCCGGTGGGTACTCAATCTGGACCGCCTTCGACTCACCCGGAAGCAACGGGAAGAAGTTGTCCCCATAGATCACTGGCAACACTCTCTCCCCTATTCCATTCATTAGCTTAAGCCGAACAGCAGGCACAATCGTGGTCGTTGTGTTGGCAACCACCGCAGTGACTTTTGGAACCCCTCCGGAGTGACGCCTGGCCTTGGCGGTGAGCCGTACCTCAGGCAACTTGCTTAACGATTCGTAACGAAGCGGGTCCCGGCGGGTGCTCCGCCAGTAAAAGTTGGTTGAGATATCGTGAGCACCATCCTTCAGATTCAGTCGTAGGAACTGAACGTCTCCGATGTCTAGCGGGAACTCCAGTTGAGTGATCTTCGTGAGCCCAAACGCCAGATCTATGGGAAACGACTTGTGTAAACGGCTCTTGCCGTAAAAGTCAATAATTTCTATCTCGGCGCTGAGTTTCGGGAGCTTGGCGGGGGTAAGGTTCAGCACCGCAATCTCATCGGTGGCACAGTTCCAAAAGATGTGTATGGGCTCGCAGGCTTTCCGACTGGCGAAATACGCCGCTGTGGGTTCCAGATAGTAGTCGTAGGTCTGCCAAAGCAGGCTCGGCCAAACCGACTGGCTCGTCCAGAGGAGGACTCCACTTCCGCCGTCTTCAAACTTCGATGCCCAAGCCTCGAAGATCGCCTTATACGTTTCGAGGTTCACCATCTGCGCCTTACGACAGAAGTCTTCCACACCGCTGGGCTCACCGTACGCCGTCACCGCTCGCGTGTAGTAAGAGCAATCGATCAGTTCCCAGCTGCATTGGTAATCGTGGGTTGCCCAAGTGTCATTGATAGGCCAGAGCTTGGCCTCCGGCATCATTCGACGAACGCTCTCGACGTTAGGTACCGCGACAGCGCCCATCTCAGTGGTGAAACCATGGGCGTTTTCAAAGTACCAAGCAGGCAGCTTGGTGATGTATGGCCCTTCACCGTGAACACCGTCGCGAATGGAGCATCCGAAGTAATGGCGCGTGCCGTCGAGTTCCTCGGAGGCCTGCTTGAGGTTCGCGTTGAGAGGCTCGGGGGGATAACCTTCGTTGCGTCCACACCACACGACCACGCAGGGATGTTTACGCGAGCGCTTGATCTTGTCACGAGCATTGAGCAAGAACATGGTGTGGTCAAGCGGGTCGGGACCGTCCTTAGGATTCGCAATCCAGAACTCGTCCCACACCATGATTCCGTACTTGTCGCAGCTATCGTAAAAGGCATCTTTTGCGGTCATTCCCACCCAGTTACGGATCATGTTGAAGTTCATTTCGCGGTGGTAACGCAGGCGAGCGTCAAAAAAATCTGGGTCATAACGAAGGTTGGAATCGTCCATCGGCCAGTTCCCGCCCCGTGCCAACACACGCACGCCGTTAACCCATAGCTGCATATCTTTGTCGGGCGGAATATGGCATTCGACTTTGCGGATCCCAAACTTCGTCTTGCTGCGGTCAGAAACGGAACCTGCGGAGATGAATTGCAGATCCAGGTCATAGAGTTCCGGATTGCCGAGCCCATTGGGCCACCAGAGACGAACGTTCTGCAGCGACAGCTCAGGGTGCGCTGCCTTGTCAAGCGTAATCGTCTTGGTCTCGTTCGGCTGCAGTTCAACGCTCTGCTCGAATGCCACGGGTTCGATCCTACCGCGCAGCAGGCCGGATTGTGGTTCGTCGGTTGCGTTTTGCAGGTCGACCGTAACGGTGAGATCCGCAGCGGGACCCTCGCCCAGCTTCACATCCGAGATCACAAATGGATCAAGAATGCGGATCGAGCCGGTGAAGCTCAAGTAAACATCGTTCCAGATGCCGATGTTGCGGCCGCGAATGGTAGGGACCCAGTCCCAGCCGATTGTCGAAACGAAATTCGGGCTGTCCAGCCCCGGGTCGCCGCCATTGTGGCGATAGTACTTGAGCCCCTGTGTCTTCGCCGCACCTGGATGATCCAAAGGATGAATCAACACCGCAATACAGTTCTTATTTCCCGGACTGACCAAGGCGCTAATGTCAAATCTTCCGCGGAGGAAAGCGCCACCAATTTGCCCCGCATTCTTGCCATTCACGAAAATCTCGGCCCGATAGTTGATTCCCTCAAAATTGAGCCAGACAATCTTCCCAGCGTAGGACTCGGGCATCACGAACTCGGCGCGGTACCAATACCTATTCGTCGAGAATGAATCCGAAACCATGTACTGCTGGTCGCCGTAATTCGGATCGGGGATGCAGCCGTTGTCCAGATAGGTACTGAGCACGGTGCCAGGAACCGTGGCAGCGAGCCACTGTGTATCGGTAAACTCGGGCGCCGAGACCTGCGCACTGCCGCCGTCACCAACTTGCGCGGCGTCCTGAAGGCGCCAGCAACCGGTGAGACTAAGCCGCCCATCGATTGGATTGAACACAGGCTCCCGTCGCGCAACTACCTTTCTTTTACCGGGCCCATACACTTCGAAGCTTCTGATCGAATACCCCTTGTCATCGCTTGCCAGACCTTCCAGCCGGACATAGCGGGCGTTAGCAGTCTTGGCCCATACCTCGTCCGTCGACTGCTCGCTCTGATCGACTCTGCCGATTTCCCGCCAGACTCTTCCGTCGTGCGAAATTTTGACCACAAAAGAGCGTTTGGGCTGCTCTAGCCAGTGAACTACCACTTTGGAGACCGGGTGACTCTCTGCCAAATCTACGTACATCCACTCCGTGTCCGATGGCGCGGAGCGCCAAAAACTCCCGGGATTTCCGTCGGTGGCAAGATGGGCAGTATGTATGGAATCTGCCGAGCTCGACTGATAAGCTGCCCGGTGCAGAGCGTGGTTAGTCATGCGCGCTTCGGGGTCTACCGCGAAAGCCGGTTGTAAGGTTACGGTCATGGCCGCAACGCCCAGAGTGCCTTTCACAAAATCCCTGCGGGTAATGCTGTCTCTCATCTATGGTTCCTTTTGCTGTTTCCAAGAGCCTGCTGAAACTACCCTTTCACGCGGCATTCTGATCGATCCATGGACGGCAAGAGCGTCCGTTGCACCAACGGCTTAGTTTACGTCCGGCTTGTAGGAAGCTGGAAGCTTCACTTGGAGTCTGCAGCCGATTGCGGGCATGACCGAGTAGCCGGACGGGATTGCTCCCGTCCAGCCCTCTAGGAACTGTGCATGAAAGTTCCCTCTCACACAGCTCAAGCCCTTCGAACGCCTCTTTCGGGGAGACGCGGTTTCGAGATAGAAAGGCGTTGGCGGTGAACCCTGTCATGGCACTCCGGATGAAGTAGAACGCGGTTGTCTGCGCTTCGCGAACCACCCGGTTTGTTGCCGCCCCGCTCCTACCTCGTAGGCTACATGCGATGGCACGCACGGTCCGATAGTGTTTTTTGCCTCTGGGACTTACTCCTGACGGTTCTCCTCTGCTGCAGCGCGACACCGGCGCGCAGGAAGTGTACGCGCTGGATTTCGAGGCGCCCTGAGTGAACACTCTCTGCCGCTAGCGCTCTTGCAGGAACGTTGGCGCGAACGGCAATTCCACGAATGCTTGCGGACGATTCTGGGCGAATCACGGGCTACCCTGAAGTAATCCCAAGGGAAGGGTTGCCGACAATACGCCCAGAGTCTCGTATTTCGCTTTGCGCAACCACATTTCCGCCTTTCCGCCAGCAAGAGCACTTTTCCGGTTACACGACTAATCGGGCGTTGACCGGGATTCGTGGGAAAATAAACGGGATGTCGGGGTCGGTGTTCTCAGGGTGCAATTCTACGCACGATGCCATGTGGCCACGATCCCAGGTTCAGATCGCAGGGATTCAATTCGCAGTCACTTGCCAGCCAGGCGTGAGGCTCGGCTGCAACGTCAGCCCTGCTTGAAAGTCGGCTTCGCCGTAAAAATTCATAAACCAGATCGTGTTCGTCGACGTGCTTGCATTCCACAAAAGCAGGTCCTTCGCCCCGTCACCATTGAAATCGCCGATGGCCTGGATCTCGGTATCCGCCGGCAGTTTTGCAAACACCTGGCCTGACGAAGTTGTTTTCAGGAAGGGTGTAAAACGCGTTATTCCCAATTGGCCCGTTGGATGGTTAACCCATATGATGCTCGCATAAAGCGTTCCCAGAGTTTGCAACTTTCCTGTTCCGGCAACGCTCCAATCTGCATCAAAGTGGCCTGACGTGCTGCCGTAAGCACTCGTGTAATTAGCGGTTGCAGAATAACCTAGCGCCGTAACGTCGAAATCCTCCGTCGTCGGCTCTGACGAAGAATTAAAGTAAACAATTTCAAGATTGCCGCCCGCATCTCTTAGCAGAACATCGGAACACCCATCGCCGCTAAAGTCGGCTACCCCAGCCACCGACCAGGTCGAGGCCGTCGTGGGTTGAAAAGTCTGCTGTCTAACAACTTGATCGCCCTTCATAAACAAAACTTTTCCCGTTTGCGCGCTGCTATTCCAAATCAGAATATCCGAATACCCGTCGCCGTTAAAATCTCCCGTGCCGGCGACGGCTTCATCAGAGCTGCGCATTTTGTAGACTTGGACAAACTGCGCACTCCAAGGGATGGCGCTGTTCCGGTAGGGCTCCTTCCATATGCCGACCTCTCCATTGGCCGTGTCGGTGACCACGGCGCTGGCATAGCCATCCCCGAAGAAGTCGCCGTTGCCTTGCACGTCAAAGTTAGCCGTGAGAGCCTTTTGAGAAATAGAAAAAAGTGAATACTGGGAACCGATCACAGGAGTCGCCAGAGTAAACAGAGGTATTTCAAACTCACTGGGGTTTTCCTGGTTTCTAAACAGGAGATCGCTGACGGTGTTTCCGGCATAACTCATATTGCGATTGGCGTCCAGGGTGATCACGGGACTTGGCGTAGTTTCGTTTCCGATCACTACGTCAATGAAATTCACATTTGAAATTTGATGGGCAAGATTGAATCCCCGGAAAATCGGCGGGAACTCTTGAGCATCAGTCACTTGAATATTATTAAATTTGAGATCGCTGACGGAACCAAGTTGATAGTTGCCACGCTGGAAGTTGCTTGGAATGATCTCGATTTTAAAGACCTGCCAACTTTCGTTTTCAACGCGAATATCTTCGAAAGTATAATTACTCAGATTCCCGGGTCCCCCTTCATTGGCAGCAAACACGGCGTTGGACGTATTCGGCCAATTATATTCGGCGCGTATCACGTCGGAATCTCGAACTGTAATATTCGTCACATCACCCTTGAGGCCGGCTCCCATTTGAAAAGCGGCGGCATTGTTCAATTTCCAGACCACGCACTTGCGAACTAGTAGGTTGCTTGCAGTGAGCTTAATTGAATCGTCGCCATTCTTGACAAAGCTGTTTTCAATCACACTGCCAGTGTCTTGCGGCCCATAACTTGCTTGAATGCCATCGGAATTGCCAAGCCACGCAATCACTTTTACGTTGTCCACCCTGTTGCCGCTCCCGCCGTTGATAGACACGTTGTAAAAAGGCGACTGAATGAACGTGATCCCTTCGACTAAGAGATTTTTCACATTGCCTTGTGCCACAACCATATCGGGGCAACCGGCCGTCGTTTCTATACACTGAGCCTTTGGCAAATCCTCACCTGAGAGAATTCCTCTTCCCTGAATCGCTGCATTCGCGGCTCCCGGTGCAAAGGCGAAGAAGCCCTTCACATAGGCTCCCGCAGCCAAGTACACCCTTTCATTCGAAGCGACGGTGAATGGCGTCAGCCCCAGGTCATAAATTCCGGGTCCAAAATATATGGTGTCCTGGAAGCCACTGAGCCGCGGGAGAGCTTCCCCGGATCGCACCGATAGACCTGGTCGGACCGGCAGAACATTAGAGTCCGTCGGATTTAGGCGCTCGTCTTCCATTGGGTTGGCAAACACCAACATAGGATTTGTAAGATTTGTATCGTTGGCCTCGGTGCAAGTGTCTCCGGTAGTACAAAAATCAACCGCGAATTGCCCAGGCCGGTCCAGCGTAAAAAAAACCGAATTGCCTTTGACGATCGGAATAATCTCCGCATGGCTCGGGAGAATGCGAGCCGAAGTGAAAGGACTGCTGTTTGTCACTTCAACGGTGACCGAACCGGCAAACGAAAACGATGTCCACGAAGTTGCGTGCTCGAGCGTCGAGGAACTGCTGATACCACTAGGCTGGCCATTAGCCAAAAACCCGGGGTTCTGAACCTGGTAAACAAACGAGCGAACCCATCTATGATGGTGGCGGAGGCGAACCGTATACTGCGACGAGGGAATAATCCCCGGAGGGGTCGCATCGACCTCCATCTCGCCGCCCAAATCTGTCGACGCGGTCGGAGACGACGGAGACGCCGATGATCCGCTGTTGGAGTAACCGGCAGAGCAAACACTCAAAGCCACAACCGCAAAGAAAAGGCGCGCAACCATAAAGACCCCGGGCTTCTTTGTTTCGCATTGCCGGAACATAAACCAGCGCCTTTTCGTTCGAGCGATTGAAGCACCCGCTCGTCTGCACGTCTTAACCCGAAGGTAAGCGAAAAGTTGTAACCCGAGCCTAACGCACTCTCTTCGGAGTACTGCCGGATAAACGCTAAACCGGACCAGTGCCTGCTAACTTCTCAAAAGCCCGGTTGTGGGAATCCCTGTTTGGAGCCACTGTTGATCGTGCGCGGATGACGCTAGTGTTTTATCGGAAGCGCGCATTCGAGACTGAGTGGGTGTGGCGACGATGCTGTGGCGCGCTTTCGATAAAACCGTCAGAAGGGAGCCGCTTGCGTTTGCGGCGGATGCGGTCTATGGGAATTCAATCGATTTGGAGCTGGAAGTCGTTGCAAGGAAGGGAGTTGCGCGAAAAGCTTTGTTATTGATGTTCGTCAATGTACTGCTCCTCGCGTTCACCCCGATGATAGTACGCCGCGGCTCTTCTTCTTTCAAGCGAAGATACGCTTGCACCCATACACGCGGCAGCGTCCGCCGCGTAAGCGGCTTCGTTCTGACGGGCAACTCTTACCTAACCCGGTAAGGTAAGGTTGGCCGACAATACGGGAGTCAGGAATTGCAGTCTTGAACTTTCGAGGACCTTATTACCGCATTAGCGCCGCGAGTCCGGTGGCACTAGGTTATTCGCACGATAGTAGACCACAAGCTGGCCATAGTGCTCGCCGCTGTGCTCGATGGCGAACGTCCAGATGGAGGAGTTGTGGGCCAGCCGGTTCCCAAAAAATTTCGATGTATTGTCCAGCCCCGCGTCGCCCTGCTGTTGAATCACTTGCGCTCCGTCGGCGACGGCCTCCTGCACGAACTTCACCACGTCGGCCTTGGTCTTGAAAGCGTCGCGCGAAGGATTGTCGCCCTCGCCGAAGTCAGGCCCGACCTTGGATCCGGAAACCCTGCGTATCAGAACGAAATCCAGTGCGGCGGCGTGGAGAAGATTCTGGGCGAAGGTGCGCTGGTCCTTCTGCACCTTGAAGTCGTATTTGTCTTCGGGAAAATCCTTCGCCATAGCGACGAGTTTGTTCCCAATGTCGTTCCACCTGTCCAACATCTCATCGGATCGGGAGCGCGCCGGACTCGGAACTTGATTCTGCGTTTGGGCCTGACTGTGAAGACTCATTCCAACGGCAGCAAGCAGAGTGACCGCAACTAGCGCAAGTGGAGACCGTTTCATTGTAGATTGCTCCTTAGTTTTGATCCGCTTTCAGAAATTCCGTCGGGGGTTAGACGTAGCACTACTCCCAAAGTTTGAGCAAATTTCGGATCAAAGGGCGAAAAACTTGCATGTGACTGGAAAGATTGATCCAACATTTGGATGGCACCCGAGTGACGGACAAGCGGGAAGTAATCCCAAGGTAAGGTTTGCCGACAACACACCCAGAATCTTCGCATCCACGTGCAACGTACTGCACAGGCTATAATTACGCGCACGAATGGCTCTAGCCTCGGGCACGAAACTCGGGCCTTACGAAATCCGATCGCCGCTCGGCACCGGCGGCATGGGTGAGGTGTATCGCGCTGCGGATTCGAAACTGGGACGAGATGTTGCGCTGAAAGTGATTCTGCAGGAATTTACCCAGGATACGCAGCTCATGGCTCGCTTCCAGCGTGAGGCGCAAGTTCTCGCATCCTTCAACCACACCAACATCGCTGCCATCTACGGCCTCGAAGACAGCGGGGGCGTGCGTGCGCTGGTGATGGAACTGGTGGAAGGGCCGACGCTCGCCGACCGAATCAGGGAAGGCGCGATCCCGCTGGAAGAAGCGTTGCCCATCGCGAAGCAAATTGCGGAAGGGCTCGAGTACGCGCACGAGCGCGGCATCATTCACCGCGACCTGAAACCGGCCAACATCAAAGTCACGCATGATGGCAAGGTCAAAGTGCTCGACTTCGGGCTGGCCAAGGCATTGCAAGGTGACGCCGGGCCGAGGAACCTCTCCGACTCTCCTACCTTGACGTTGGAGGCCACGAAGGCGGGGATCATTCTCGGGACTGCCGCCTACATGTCGCCCGAGCAGGCGAAGGGCAAGGCAGTGGACCGGCGGGCGGACATCTGGTCATTTGGGGTGGTGCTCTTCGAAATGCTCACGGGCCGCCAGATGTATGTAGGCGAAACTGCGACCGACATTATGGCGGCGGTGGTGCGCGCCGAGCCAGATTGGAGCTTGCTTCCGAAGAATTTGCCCGGGCGCGTTCGCGAGCTGCTGCGGCGCTGTTTGGCGAAGGACGATAGACGGCGTCTGCGGGATATTGGGGAAGCGCGGCTGATGCTGGAGGATGCGATGAATGCGGCGCCAGAAGCCGCCGCGCCGGCGGTCCTGGCGAAGCCGCAGTGGCGCGCCCTGCCGTGGGCCGTTGCTGCCGTGGCAATCGCTTTAGCCGGATGGATGTTATGGCATCGTACTGGCTCCTACGCGGCCTCAGGCTCTGCGATGCACCTGGAAATCGCCTATCCGCCCAATGTCGAACCGATCTCGGGGCTGCAGGGTGGATTCGCGATCTCGCCAGACGGACAGAGTGTCGCGATGATCGGCGTAAGAGATGGTGTGCGGCGACTCTTCATTCGACGGCTCGACCGTCCAGAGGCTACCGAGATCAGCGATAGCACGGGCGTGAACGCCGCATATTTCTCTCCCGACAGCAAGAGCGTGGCATTTGCGCTCGGCAGTGGAACAGTCACGCGAATGTCGCTGTCCGATCAGCAGCGAGCAGTCCTGGCGCATGGCGCCGATCTGTCCAGCAGTGTGGCCTGGGTCTCAACGGACATTGTTTATAATGACGGTGGCGCGTTATGGAGTGTGCCCGCCAACGGCGGCACGCCCCGCCAGTTAACGGTACTCGATGCCGCCCGGCACGAAGTACTGCACAGCGACCCCGCGGTGTTGCCGGCAGGGCGAGTAGTGTTGTTCTCTAGCTTGACCAGCGATGCGGGCACAGAACGGATCGAAGCGGTGTCCCTTGATGGCCAGAAAAGGACGGTAGTGATTGAGCATGCCGTCACTCCCGTGTGGTCACCCACTGGTCATCTGCTGTTTGGACGCGACGGCGCGGTGTGGGCGGTGCCTTTCAACGAGAAGAGCGCGACCACGACCGGGACAGCGGTGCCCGTTATACCGGCCGGTGTAGTATGCACGGTGCGTTCTGGCAGCCTGGGTTTCCAGTTGTCATCCATAGGCGATTTGGTCTTCGTGCCTGCGGACTTTGATTCCAAGAGAGTGATATCCGTGGGCCGTGACGGTTCGGAGCTGGCCCTCAACCTGCCGCTGGATCGCTATGGAGCCCCTCGGATTTCGCCGGATGGACGCCGCCTTCTAGTGGAGAGAGAAGGGAGCGTCATTGAAGCGCTCGACATGTTGCGCGGGACACATGCCAAGATCGCAGCCCCCGCTATGGGGACAAGTTTCCCCACCTGGACCTCCGATGGAGAAGGCGTGGTGTTCCGACGCTTCAATCTGCCTTTCTGGGCAGCCGCGAACGGCAGCGGCAAGGCAGGACCTGTGCCAGAGGGAAGTATCAATGACTATCCTTCGTCGCCGGGGCCCGATCCGGACAGCATTCTCGATGTTCGCATTAGGCCGGAAACCTCAGGAGACATTTTCCTGATGTCGATCAGCGGCAAATTTCAGCCCAAACCCTTGCTGGCGACGCAAGCGTACGAGGGTGGACCGGAACTTTCGCCGGACGGGCACTGGATACTCTATCAATCGAACGAGTCAGGCCAGCCGGAGATCTACGTCCGCCGGTTTCCCGCAATCGATCGCCAGTGGCAGGTTTCCGAAGGCGGCGGAGTACAAGCGCGGTGGAGCAGTACGGGCCGAGAGATCTACTATCGTGGAGGCCAACACATGATGGCGGTTGCCGTTGACCCGTCCAAAGCTGAGCCTACCTTTGGGAAACCAGCGGCGTTGTTCGCGGACGAGTACGACTTCGGGCAAGCTCTCTCCATCCCCAACTACGACGTGACACGCGACGGGCGGTTCATTATGTTGCGGCGCGGTTCGCATGGAAGCAACTTGCGCGTGGCCATTTACTGGACAGAGGAATTGAAACAGATTCTCGCAGCAGGCGGCGTTCGTTAGCCTGTTGCTTATGTTGGCCAGTCGATAGCGGTGGGCGCTTAGTGCAGATTCCTCCTGGATCACGGGCAACTCTTACCTAATCCGGGCAAGGTAAGGTTTGCCGACGATTCGGGAGTTACTATGTGATAGTTCCTGGGAAGCTGCTGATATCACGGCAGGATTCAGCGGGATGACGCGAGAGAAGGAGCTACGGAGATACGAGAAGATGGCCAAATACGTGATTCAAGCTAAGCGTGGTGCACCGCCGGGAGGAGCTTATTCCCAGGGATGGCGGGCCGGGGATTTCGTCTTCGTTAGCGGAACGGGTCCGATCGACCCGGTCCATGGCGGGCTGGTCGGCGACAGCATTGAGCAGCAGGCGGAGCAGACCATTGATAACATTGTTGCCATTCTCGAGGCGGACGGAGCTTCTCTTCGCGATGTGGTGAAGGTTCATGTGCACCTGAGTGATACGAGTTTGTTCGCGCGCTACAACGCGGTTTACGCACGACGTTTTTCGCCGCCGTATCCGGCGCGCACGACGGTAGGCAGCGATCTTGGTCACACTCCAGGCATGCTGATCGAAATCGACTGCGTTGCGTACAGTGTGAAGAAAACGGGCCCGAGACCAGTGCCTGGGGCAAAGAAGAAGACAAAGAAGAAGGCCAGCCGCCGGAACAAATAAAATTCCCGCTCTGTCGCAAAAAATGCCACAAGGAGGGGCCACCCCGACCAAGGTCGCGGCGCGGAATTTCTTTCCTAGATTGTCTCGCCTAAACTGGCTCGGTAGCCGCGAGACCCACTGAGGACTTGGCCAACGCTAACGTGGGCAGCAGCGGCGCTTCGCGTCCGCGGGCGGTAACTTTCTCTACTGATGCGATCTGGCCGTTCCGCACGAGGAGCGCGGAATCAAAGTTGTTCACCGTGGGGCAGATGTGGCGCGGTAGGAGATAGAGCGCTTCGCCTACCTGCGGACCTGCGGTTTCGCGGTTCAATGCCATCGGAAGATGCTCTTCACTGGGCGCGAGAGGCGTCAGTTCTGAATGTGCGGCCACCACGCACGTGGGCACGCCAGCATCGGCCGAGACAGCTTTGTGGCCCGCGTCGCAGGTGATGATTCCGTCGTGTGGCCGGCTGACCACACGTGTTAATACCAGTGCCGCTGGCGCGTAGCCGTATTCAGCGGGCAGTTGCGCCAGACTTGTAGCATCGCAATAGACAATTGTTCCAGGCGAGACACGGTGGATGAACCCTGCGCCGTGAAAACCTTTGTACGCGAGAGAGCAGGGGAACGTCGGCGTCCCTGCGGTGATGACTTCCGGCACGCTCATCCCACTGTCCTGGATCGCGATCACAAGTTTCAGCAAACGATCGTAGCCGGCATGCGCCGCTGCGGTCCGTTCGGGCTCGTCGACTCCCCCGTGCTGGCCGTCATAGTAGTGCAGGCCGCCGAATTGCAGTTCCGCTTCTTTAACAGCACGCACAAGCCTAACCACTTTGTCGGTCTGGCCCTGTTCGACTCCTGTTCGATTCATGCCAGGATTTATGTCGACAAACACCTCGACTGAGCTGCCTCGCCATTGCCGCACCTGTTCTTCGTTCTCGACCAGGACAGAAATCCGGACGCGCGGGAACTGATTCGCTATTTCGAGCACGCGGCGTGCTTTTGCGCCCACCACCGGGTAGGCAAGAAGGACGTCGGCTACTCCGCTGGAGCAAGCTACCAGCAGTTCGAGCGTGGTTGCGCACTTGAAACTCCGGACACACCGCTCAACAAGCATGCGAAGCGTGTAGGCCAGCTTTGCGGTCTTGATGTGCACACGCCAGCGATCCGGATCTCCTCCGAGCAGATGCAAAGTCCGCGCAATGTTTGACGCCACGATTTCCGGATAGACCACAAGCGCAGGAGTAAGGACGTCTTCAATGCCGGCCACGCGGTGACGTTCGTCCAAGGGAAACTCGCTCAGCATCAATTTATGCGCTGCCATCGCGGCTTCGATCATATCGCGCAAACCTGAATCAGCGCTATGGGCCCGAGTATTTCCCGTCCGCCACGGAACGACAGGACTGGTCCGGATGCGTAGTGGCTCGGGCAGACCCTTTCGGTGGGTGGGATCACTTCGCGCCTTTCCGAATGCTTTGCGCGCTTTACAGTTACTCTGACTTTGCGTTCTTCGCGGCATTTCTTTGGCGACGGACTATTGCCTTGGAACTGAGTCGCCGGGCGGGCAGTGGGCAATCTATGAAGGGGGACCACTACCCACCTGGCGGGTCGTTGACCATCTTCATTGCTGCTAGTAGGCTCTGACTTCCGCGATGTTGGCTAGCGATCCATCTGACCATTCCGAGCGAAGTGATTTGGTTCGTGTCCTGGGTCTTGGGCCGGCGATCGCCATCGTCATTGGCGACACGATCGGGACGGGAGTTTTTCTTGTCGCTAGCGACATGGCGCGCGACGTGGGCTCCGCCACACTGGTGTTGATCGCCTGGATCCTCGGCTTGCTCATCGTGCTTTTGGGCGCCTTCTGCTATGCCGAACTCGGTGCGGCTTTTCCGAAGGCCGGCGGCCCCTACGTCTACCTTGGCCGAGGGCTCGGCCCTCTCTGGGGATTTCTCTTTGGCTGGATGAGTTCGTTTCTCGAGCGGCCAGTCGCTATGGCCACTCTGGCGGCCGGTTTCGTGCGGTTCCTGGGATTCTTGTTTCCCATTGTGGCCACGCCTTTGTTCAGCAGTCACATCGGGCGTTACTTATTCACGTTCACGACGGCCCAGCCGATTGCGGCGTTGATCGTGGTGATCGTGACGGCGGTCAATGGTTTCAGTGTGCGGATGGGTGGCGCTATCCAGGTGCTGCTGACATCGCTCAAGATGGGCACAATCCTGGTCATTGTTGTCGGAGGAGTAGTGTTCGGAACAAAACACGCCGGCTCAACTGCGCCAGCGATAACATCGTTCAGCTTGGGAACGATTGGCGCCTTGCTGACAGCGCTCGTTCCTACGATGTGGGCTTACAACGGCTTTAACGATCTAGGCGATCTGGGGGAAGAGATTGTCCAGCCGCAGAAGAACATCCCCAGAGCCATCATTTTTGGGCTGCTCACTGTGGGTGGGCTGTATTTGATGGCGAATGTTGTGTACTTTCATGTGTTGCCGTTCGCACAGGTGGCGGCGTCCCAGCATGTTGCGTCGGACGTAGTGCAATCGCTGAGTGGTTCGCGCGGCGCAGCTTGGCTCACGGTCGCCATGGCCGTGTCGGCTCTTGGGGCGCTGCACGTCGTGGTCTTGACCGGTGCTCGCATCCCGTACGCCATGGCGCGCGACGGTTTGTTCTTCCGTTTCGCGGAGCGCCTTCATCCTTCCCTTCGTACGCCCACCGGCGCGTTGGTTTTCCTGGGCTCGATCGCTGCGCTGCTGGCGCTCAGTGGGACGTTCGAGGAACTCTATTCACTGTTTGTCTTTGCCGTGTGGATCTTTTTCGGGTTAGTGGCGATTGCCCTGATACGTTTACGCCAAAAAGAGCCGAACCTGGTTCGGCCTTACCGCGCTTGGGGATATCCCTGGACGCCGCTCATCTTTTTGGCTGCCGCGATGGCTTTGACGGTCAACTTGTGGATGGTCCGGCCCGTACGTTCCTCGCTGGGGCTGGGAGTGATTGTTCTCGGTATTCCGTTCTTCTACCGCTGGCGCAAACGGCCTCGTGCCGCAGACATACATTCCAGACGGAACTAGTGGATTCTAATGCACCGGCGGCCCATTGCGGGTAGGTTCCGAGTGGCCGGCTATCCGGGAGTTGGCCGCCAGCGTGCCTGTGGGATTCCAGGCCATGGGCGTCGGAAGCCGTAGCTAGTCATGGAATGCTCAGCGCTTTCCCGCCCCCAGCAGTGCGCGGCCGGGGAAAACATCTGGCACGATCTTGCCTTCGTCGACAACAATGGTTCCGCCTACCACCAAATAGCGCACGCCCACGCTCGGTTCCATGGGCTTCGCGAAGGTGGATCGGTCACTGATGGTCGCAGGGTCGAACACAACAATGTCGGCGTCAGCGCCCTCCTGCAGTCTGCCTTTTTGCCGTGCAGCGGGAGTGGAACGCTCAAGCATCTCCGCCGGCATGAGACTCATCTTTCGCAGCGCATCCATCAGCGTGATCGTCCCCTTTTCGCGCACATATTGGGCCAGCACACGCGAGTAGGTTCCGGCGTTGCGGGGATGGCCCTGGATGCCATCGCTGGCGATCATCACCAGTGGGTGAGGGATCACTTTGTCCACCATTTCCTGTGTGTTGGAGAAGACCAATACCAACTGCGGCATGCTGGAGTTATGCAGCTCGTCAAAGCGCGCCTTGGTTAGGTGCTCGCCAGTGTTTGGAAGCACCAGGTCGCTATAGTCAATACCAAACTTCTCCCGCCAGCCGGGGTTGAAGAGCGCTGAGTTTATGAAGGTCATGCCCGCAGTGTAGGGGTAGGCCTCGGTGGTGACATCGAGGCCACGGGCACGCGCTCCTTCGACCATGGCAAGACACTCCATGGCGTCGCGCGCGCAGGTGCTGTTAATGTGCACGATGTGCAGCGAAGTCCCCGTGATAGCGGCTGCTCCGATGACTTCGTTGGTCGCCTCAATGGCCGAGCCGGGCTCGACGCGGCCCGCGCTGCGCATGTGAGTGTATACGGGAAGTCTCCGTTCGGCCGCGAGGCGGAACATGTCAATCACTTCCAGCCGAGTTGCTCCCGGGGTGTACTGGATTCCCATCCCTACAGCCAAGCCGCCGGCTTCCAACTCTGCGCGCAAGCGTTCCCGCATAGCCTCGATCTGCTCGGGTGTGGCTGGCTGATCGGTCGCGGGGCCGTTCTTCGGCAGGATTTCTCCGGGCGTCAGCGGCACTCCGAATACCAGAGCCCGTGCCGCCACATGGCTGGCCGACGTGCCGTAGTGAATGAGCGACTGCCCCTCTTTTGCTTTCAGGAACTGAGCGACGTCAGGCGCGCCGATTTCCAGTTCGAGCGCCGTGGTTACGCCGTCGAGTGCCTTGACGCGCTGGCTCTCCAGCTCCTGGCCGTGCTGGTGTAGGTCAATGAATCCGGGAGCGACCACCAGCCCACCGGCATGGATGACACGGCGTCCGCTCAGCGCCTCGGATGAGACGCAGACAATCTTTCCGTCGCGGATGCCAACGTTGCGCACTGCATCTAGGCCGGTTTCGGGATCCATGATACGTCCACCTTCGAGCACCAGGTCGTACTGCTGTGCGCACACAATGGTGGTTGATAATGCCAGAAAAAACAGAAAGAAAATCAGCTTGCGCATGGTTGCTCCGTTGGACGGACGATCATAGCAGGAGGAGTTCCATTCGCAGCTCGCCTCCCCGGGCGGGTGACGCTAGTGTTTTATCGGAAGCGCGCATTCGAGACTGAGTGGGTGTGGCGACGATGCTGTGGCGCGCTTTCGATAAAACCGTCAGAAGGAAGCCGCTTGCGTTTGCGGCGGATGCGGTCTATGGGAATTCAATCGATTTGGAGCTGGAAGTCGTTGCAAGGAAGGGAGTTGCGCGAAAAGCTTTGTTATTGATGTTCGTCAATGTACTGCTCCTCGCGTTCACCCCGATGATAGTACGCCGCGGCTCTTCTTCTTTCAAGCGAAGATACGCTTGCACCCATACACGCGGCAGCGTCCGCCGCGTAAGCGGCTTCGTTCTAACGGGCAAGCAGGAAGTAATCCGCCCTGGGCGAAAGCTGGTTTTGCCGTTTTACGAACGCTGGATGGGAATAATTGGCAAAATCAGGGTTTCGCCGCCCCAAAATCTACTGATGAATGGCGAAGTCAATCAGCCAAGCTGGCTGCGGATTCAATCCGTCAACCGTGTGTTTGGTCTGACACTTACGATCAACCTGATCGATTGTCCCGGAGATGCCATCCGCATCCAAACAGGCTGCAGATGGTCGTCTAACATGACGTCAAAAGTGATCCTGATGTTAAGCGAACTGCGGTCTAAAGATCAAAAGCCACCGCGCTGCGTAGTAAGAGCATGGGCTGGCTAAACCTTCTTGAGCGATGGTTGGTGGACCCTCACACGACGGTCATCATCCCATTTGACTTCAGCGTCATCTTCGTTCGTTCGCTGGACGGTGCCGAATTCTCCAGTTGGCTTGCCGAAATTACCTAGCCCTTCGACGCGATCTCCGGGGAGCAATTCCTGGTCGCTGGTAGAGGGATCGGCGAGCGATGGTCTCCTGGCGCGGTCCGAGTCAGGAGTCGCCCCGGGGTGTGATAAGGGCGGTCGGGGGGCTTTCGGTAGCTTGGGTATGGAATTACGGGCGATATGGGTCATACTCAATTATTTCTTTCCAGGAGGCTAGAAGAACTCTCGATGGTCACAGCATAGGTCTGGGAACAATGGCTCGGCTGGTCCGGATTGCACAGTTCTAACAATTAACTTGGCTAAATCGGCGAGAGTGCGGCTCGACTGCAGCGAGATCGGCAGTCTACACAACAAATATGGCTACGCCTGCGTCCGTTCATCCCAAAGCGCCGGGGGCCGGCAGCCACTTCAATAGCAATCGTATCCTCCGGGCTGGGCGAATGTCGGCACGAAAGAAGCGCAACTCTCGAAGCTAGTCGTGGAGAACGATGTTGAGAAGTGAACTGTGAACCTGCAAGGCATCGCCGGCGTGATAATCAATAAAGCCCAATTTCCTAAACCTGTTCATGAAAAAGCTAACCCGCGAGCGAGTTGTACCAACCATCTCTGCTAAGGACTCCTGACTGATCTTGGGGATTACAGTCTCGGGCTTGCCCTCCTTGCCGAAATAAGCCAGCAGCAGCAATATCCGGGCCAGTCGTTTCTCACTGGAATTGAAAAGCTGGTCAACCAAATCCTCTTCGTATCGGATGTTCCGTGTCAGCAAATAGGCCACGAACATATCGGAAAACGCCTGTTCCCGGTGAAGCACTTCCATCATGGACTTCTTATCTATTCGCATCACAGAGCAATCGGTCATTGCAGTTGCCGAGAACAGTCGAATGGGCTGCCCTGTCAGGCAACCTTCCCCGAAGAAATCGCCCTTGTTCAGAATGCCGATTGTTGCTTCCTTCCCGCTCTGCGACACAACGGTGAGTTTTACCTTTCCTTCCTGTATATAAAACACAGCATCGGAGGAATCGCCCTGAGCAAAGATCGTCTGCTTTTTGGGAAAAGCTACGATCTTTCTACCGCCGTTGATGGTCGAAAGGAATGTCTTGGTGTCGAATTTGCTGACTTTCTTGGCCGCTGCCACGGGTGTCATCATTGGCCCCCTCCCCAAGAACTTCCGAATGCGCAGAAGGCAACTTCCTATCATCCAGGATGAATGAATGGGCAAGAGACAAGGAGAACGTCAAGTTTCCCGGGCGAAACTGCAACCCGCTCGACGGAGACAATGATTTCATCCTCGGCGCCGAAAGTCAAGACAGGCGCAGACTCTGGAGCGATGCGCGAGCGGATCCTCGACTGATGTCAGGCACAATCGCTAATTCAAGAACGGCGACATCCGAGAGTGCAACCTGAAATTCCTCGACCTCGCGTGTTGTGTTCGGGGGACTAAAATTCCACTGCTGGCGCACAATTTCTCGAAACGAGCACCCGCCATCCCCAGACCATCGCAAGACAGGGGGATGGCTGCCGATCAACATCAAGCCGGGATAACTCGAAACATCTTCCGGCGTCCTCGAGCTTCCCATTCTTCACGGGTGAGTTCAATCAGGTTGGAATTGCCACCCGAGTTTTGCGGCTGACGGTATCGTCCGAGTTCACCCATCGCCCAGAACGGACTGTGCTTGGATAAGGTACCAGCCGCTTTTCGAGTTTCCACTTCTCCCCAGAACTCCGGTAAACACTTTTCCCGATGATCAAGGAAGAGCCACCACAGATCATCGTCGCTCATGATTCTCAGCTTTACACGAAGAAGGTCGGTTCCGAGCCCCGTAATGTTCATGGCTGATTCCCCAAAAGGCAAGAAGTTTACCACGGCCTGATGGCAGAATCGAGGCCCGCGAAACTGTTCACAACCCTCCAGGGACAGTCGTCCCACTTTTCGCTGACTTCGTCTCCAAGCCTTTGCGCATGTACTGCAGAAGTGTGCAATTTTGAACAGACAGAGGTTCTTGGGATGCGTAACATACGCGTTTCAACGTCATGGGCTTTTTTGACGACGCTGCGCTATCAGCGTGTAGTGTCGGACTAGCATGACAAACCAACTGAGCGACCTAGACGCTTACACAGATGAGGATCTGGAGCAGGCGCTTGCCCGCGTGCTCGCGCAGGCTCAGGCAGACTTGCTGAACGACGCGGACGTACAGGAATTCTGGCAGCTATGCGAAGCGATTAAGCGGCGTGTGCTCACTCATGTCGTTAAACCGGGATCGCACTATTCTCTTCGATGACACCCTGCATCCAACTTTCCGGCAAACAACGTTTATGATTATGATGAAGACCAGTAAATCGCCTTCTCTTATTCTTCTGGCAGCCGCATCCATCGCATTGACGTTGGGAGTTGCAGCATGCAACAAGAACCCAACCCCAGATAACAGCGCCCAGAGTCAACCGGCGCAGACCGATCAGTCGCAGGATCCAGCAGCCGCGGCCAATCTCGCCCCTGCAAGCGAGACTCAGGCGACCGGTACCAACAATCAGCCGGACCAAAGCGATTCCAATAACGATTACGACGCCGACGACCAGGATGCAAACTACGGGCAGCCGGAGCTTCAGGCTCCAGACCCTCCGCCACCGCTGCCGGAATATTCGCAGCCTGATTGCCCCGGCGATGGCTATCTGTGGACGCCGGGATATTGGAGCTATGCTCCTCAGGGCTACTACTGGGTTCCCGGCGCGTGGGCGCGGCCGCCCGAGGTGGGCTATCTGTGGACGCCAGGATATTGGGGATTTGTCGGCGGCCACTATCGCTATCGCTATGGCTTTTGGGGCCGGCACATCGGCTACTATGGCGGCATTAACTATGGATTCGGCTACGTTGGAGTCGGCTATCAGGGGGGATACTGGAACGGAGATCGTTTCAACTACAACCGTGCCGTCAACAATGTGAACATCACCAACGTTCAGGTTTACAACCGCACCATAACAAATACGGTCATCATCAATAACACCACCATCGACATCACCAATAACCGCTCCAGCTACAACGGACCCGGAGGCATCAAGCGCCGGCCTCTGCCGACCGAAATTGCCGCAACGCGTGAGCAGCGTATTCCTCCGATGAGCACGCAATTGCAGCAGCGGCAGGAGGCGGCACAGAACCGCCAGCAGTTTGCCTCTGTCAATCACGGCCGCCCAGTCGTTCTTGCAGCGACGAAGCCCATCCCCGAAGGCAAGCCAATCGCCCCGGTAATTCCCGCTCGCCCGGCTGCGGCCACGCGACCGGCGCCGTCGAACGCGCAACCGAATCGTTCCCAACCGGCTCCGGCTCCGGCACGTGCGGCCGCTCCCGCGCCGGCAAAGCCTGCTGAGCCTATGAGGAAAACAGTTGAGCCCGCCCAACCCGCGTCTAAGCCTGCTCCTTCGACGGCGCGGACGAAGCCCACTCCGGCCTCTCCCGAGCGGCGCACCCAACCATCACGGCCGGCTGCACATCCGGCACCGGCGAAACCGGTGACGCAGCCACCGGCGAATAGGCCAACTGCAAAACCTGAAGCCAAGCCGGCCACCCCGCCTCCGGCTGCCAAGCAGGCGCAACATCCGGCGCCGGCTAAACCAAAAACTCCGCCTTCTCCGGCCAAGAAGGAACCGCCAAAAGAAAAGCAGAAGCCAAACTAAATTGGGAGAAGTGTCGCCAAACGGCCCGTGGAATTCATCAAGCGGAGCACGGCTTCTCGGTCCTTGCGGATAGCAATGTAAGAGCTCTCCAAAGTAGTCTCTGAGCGAACTCGCGATGACTGGGGGGATAAGGGTCGATCGTGTTTTGAAATCCTGCACACAACTTTCCGGTAATCAACGTTGATGATCAAGACCAGCAAAGCACCTTCTCTTATTCTTCTGGCAGCTGCATCCCTTTTTTCTGCTTGATTCTTACGGCCTAATCATAGGCATAAGGAGTGACGAAAATGAAAAGGTGTGCGCTGTGGCTGTTCTCTGTGATGTTGCTGCTGTTACTCGTGGTCCCAACGCTAGTTGCACAGAATCCCAATTACAATAACGGTCCCGTTTGGCGCGTCATTTATGTTGACGTAAAACCGGGCATGGGCGACGGCTTCTGGACCGACATTCGGCAGAATTTCAAACCAATCTACGACGAGTTTAAAAAGCAGGGTTGGATTGTGGACTATAAGTTCTACACAAACCCGGTCGGGCAGCATCCCAATGACTGGAGTGTTGCCATAGCAATCGAATACAAGACCTGGGGAACTCTGGACGAAATGGGGGAAAAGGCCACCGCGATTTCGGAAAAGCACTATGGCAGCCGACAGGCTATGATGGATGCCGCGAAGAAGCGCAACGAAATGGCGCCTACTCTCAGCACTTCACTCGCCCGCGAAGTAACCTTGAAATAACTGATTAGGAAGAGAAGAAAGGAGCCGCCCCATGGGGCGGCTTTTGTCGGCTCGTATCACATAACTGTCGAAAACAGGCCTTTTAGCACTCAGAACCCGGTCAATGAGGCGATTTTTCGCCAATGATCGAAGCTAAGAACACGTTACCTCTGTAACGGCCACGGACGAGCCATGGTTTCGGCGCGCTGGTTGCCGCAAACTACCAGAGCCATAAGAACTCAGGCAGGAAATTCCCTCTGAGTAGAGTTTTCGTTTTGGGTAATCCGGAAACTTCGCGTTACAAACAAGTCTTTTCGTTGCAAGGCCATAATGAACGGAGATGAGTAGATGCCATTCGCACGCGCAGCCTCAAAGATCCGGCG
>Ga0208188_1000571_pt1 | contig 21759 bp, 22 predicted proteins | sample June2015DPH_8_50_FD_184698 | JGI IMG/M metagenome (GOLD analysis project Ga0208188, IMG submission 184698) | Peatland microbial communities from SPRUCE experiment site at the Marcell Experimental Forest, Minnesota, USA - June2015DPH_8_40... | ecosystem: Environmental > Terrestrial > Soil >...
AGGCAGCAGACCCTCGACCAACGTCGCCGGCTGCACTACTCAACTGCAGCCTCAACCTCAACCCAGATGGGCCAGATCCTCTCTTAAATCGATTGCTGACTTGTCCAAAAGGTTCTGACGACGTACAGTTCCGAGCCGTGAATTGGAAAAACTGGCGGAGGCCATCGGACGCACTCGTCGTAAGGGCGGTCAACATCCGACGTATGTTCTTCCCCCGCGTCCGGCTTTATCGATTCCTCATCACTCAAAGCCGATGAAAAGGCGCACTAAGGATAGCATCCTATCAACTCTTGAGGGCGACCTCGCAATCGAAGAGGAGAGACTTTTGAATGAAGCAGACCGGCAAAATGGTCATCTCGCGAAAAAGTGAAGCTAAGGCATATCTCCAACTGCCATACGCGCGAATTTTGATTCCCGCAGAAGAAGGTGGATTTACTGCCGAAATTCTGGAATTTCCCGGATGCTTCGCAGAAGGGGAAACTCCTGATGAGGCGTTTCGTAATTTAGAGAGCGTTGCTGAAGAATGGATTGAAGCTACTCTCGAACAAGGACAAGAGATTCCACCACCCTCGGCAAGCCATCCGTATGCTGGCCGGATCGCTTTGCGACTTTCTAGAGATTTACATCGCTTGGCAGTGCGGAAGGCTGAGCGAGACGGAATCAGTTTGAACCAATCTCTCGTAACGGCCATTGCAACATGGGTTGGCGCCGATAATTTTTACGAACGGATGATGCGTAATTTTCAGGTGAATTTCATTCAGGCGAACTTTATTCAATACGGAGTCGATGAACCTGAATCGGTTACGGAGGCTGGTCCAAAAGAAATGGCTGCCTTGCTGAGAGGTTCAGTAATCGGAATGATGAAACAGGGTGCAATATGGGTGAAGTAAATCGATATGAGTTTTCGGCACGAGAGCTTGCGGAGATTCTCATCAAGGAGCAGGGACTACACGACGGCATTTGGGCGATCCGCATGAAGTACGGTTTAGTTGGCGGGGATGTCCCCCTACCAAATACTGGCGAAATGGTACCCGGCGGAGTTCTTCTTATTCCAAGAGTCGTACTCCAGAAGCTTGAAAAGGAAACAGGAAATTCAGTCAACGCTGCGAAGGTAAGTCGCGCTAAGAAAAAGAAATAGTCCGCAGCATTCAACTGCGGTACGGCAGGCCCCGCATGACCAAAAGTGCGGGGCTTTTCTTTTCTACAAACGTCTCTTGAAAATGCAATCCCGATGGAAGCGGGAATCAGCGATCACGTCCGGGCGTTCGAGGAAATCGGGGCCTTACGGCTCAAAGTTGAAAACCGCCCACTACCCGAAACTTGTTGGGCGGTTCGCTTACAGATCGGCACGGATGCGCTTCTCATCAAGCCACTGAAGCCATCGATCCAGTCCCTCGCCGGTGCGCGCGGAAACCGGGAAGACCCGCGGTTGGGGCATCACGCGCGCGATAGCGTCGTCGAAGTTCCGGATGGATACGCCAAGATGCGGGAGCAGATCGATCTTCGTCAGCAGCACCGCGTCCGCGTTTCGGAAGATGACGGGATACTTGAGCGGTTTGTCTTCGCCTTCGGTAACGGAAAGCGCGACGACGTTCAGCGCCTGACCGAGATCGTAGATCGCGGGACAGACCAGATTGCCGACGTTCTCGATCACGAAGAGATCGAGACCGTCGAGTTCGAAGTCGTGCAGCGCCTTATGCACCATCTCGGCGTCGAGATGGCACGCGGAGCCGGTGGTGATGGTCGCGGCCGGTATTCCCGCCGCGCGCAGTCGTTGGGCGTCGTGATCGGTCGCAAGATCGCCGCTCACCGCGGCAAGCTTGCGATTGGCTCCCGGCGCGCGCGCCATTGCCTCGAGGGTCGCCGTCTTGCCCGAACCGGGCGAGCCCATCAGGTTGAGCGCGAGGACACCGTGCTCGACGAAATGGGCGCGGTTATGGTGCGCAACCCGGTCGTTGGCAGAGAGCAGCCGCTCGTGAACCTCGACCGGCACTATTTCCGGGTCGCCGCATCCGCAGTCCTGGCACATCACGGCACCTCCATCTCGATTTGTTCGAGGATTATTTCGTCGCCCGACACCAGCCGTGCAGGCATTGCGCATTGCCCGCAGCGCAAGATTTCGCCGCGCGCGATCGTCCGGCCGCATTCGGGACACGCCCATTGCTCCTCGACGCGCTGGACGCATAGCTCCGCGCCGGCACAGAGCGTGCCCTCGCGGAACATCTGGTAAGCCTTTGACAGCAGATCGGGATCGACTCCGGCCGCGGCGCCAATCCTGACCGTCAGGCGATGCACTGCGATTGCATTGTGCGCGCGCGCCTCTGCGCCAACGCGCTCGAGCAGCGAGCTCACGATCGAATACTCGTGCATCGCGCGATCCCTATTTGCCCTTGAACCGCGCCTGGGTCCTGGAGAAAAACGCGTCGATTCCGGCGGCAAAATCACTCGAGTCCGCGCTCCGCGCGAGGCTCTCGAGCTCACGGTCGAGATGGTAATCGAGCCGGTCCACACCCGCCGCTTCGTTGATGAGACGCTTGGCAACGGCATACGCGCCGGTCGGTCCAGCGGCGATGCGTTGCGCAACCGCCATCGATTCGGCGTCGAACTGAGCGGCGGGATACACCTCGTTAATCAGTCCGATCCGCAAAGCGCGCTCGGGATCGATCCGCGGATTCATCAGCACCAATTCCATCGAGCGGCGAAGCCCGATGAGCCTGGGCAGGAAGAACGTTGAGCTTTCGGCGCCGGTCAACCCGGTCTTGCTGTAAGCCCATTCGAAGCTGGCGCGATCGGACGCGAGCACGAGGTCGCAAGCCATCGCGATACCCAGCCCGCCGGCGGCCGCGATTCCGTCCACTGCGGCAATAAACGGCTTGGGAGCGCGTTTTATCTCGGAGATCGTGCTGTGGATGTACTCGAGGATCTGCTTGAAGATCTCGCCAAAGCGATCGCCGCCGGCGCTGGGCTCCGGCGCGAGGTAGCTCAGGTCGGCGCCGTCGCCGCCCGAGCGGATATACTTCAGGTCCGCCCCGCTGCAGAAGATGCCGCCGGCGCCGCGCAATATTACCGCGCGCACGGCGCTGTCGCGCGCGAACTGCAGGGCCGCCTTGCGGAGATCCTGCGCGGTCGCCACATCGAGCGAGTTGAATCGTTCGGTGCGATCGATTGTGATGATTCCGACCGCTCCGTCGCGCTCGATCTTGATGTGCTTCATCGTGGCATCACCCGCCGCTTCAGCAGATTCGCGGTAGCAGCTCGCCCTCGGGCTCAGCGAGCAAGCGGCGCCCGAAGCCCGTGTCGAGAATCACGAACCCCGGCCGTTCGGCGACGCAGACGGCGACGACTGCGGCGTGACGGCCATACGAATGCGAGCGCAAGGCGGCGAGCACGCGATCCTCGGCGCCAGGCCGCACGGCGATCACTGCCTTGCCCTCGTTTGCGGCATGCATGGGATCGATCCCGAGCAGTTCGCCGGCGGCCTGCACGCTGGCGCTGATCGGTACGCGCGAAGCTTCGAGCACGATTCCGACGTTGCTCTTGTGCGCCATCTCGTGCAGCGTGCTGGCGAGCCCGCCGCGGGTGGGATCCTTCATCGCGATCAGTTGCTCGCCGCCGGCCTCGATCGCGCGCCGGATGAGCCCGTTGAGCGGCGCGACGTCCGAGCGCAGGTCGCCCTGGAGATCGAGCGAATGACGCCGCGCCATCACGGCCAGACCATGATCGCCGATCGTGCCAGTGACTATAAGCTTGTCGCCGGGCCTGAGGCCGCAGTCCGGAATCACGCGGCGGGTGAACGCAACGCCCGCGGTGTTAAGCGCGATTCCATCGATTTCGCCGCGGCCCATCACCTTGGTGTCGCCGGTGACAATGGTGGCGCCGGCTTCCGCGCATGCAGCACTGATCGAAGCCGCGATCCGTTCCAGGTCCGCGCGCGGAAAGCCTTCCTCGATAATCACCGCGCAGGTAAGCGCGGCGACGTCGGTCGCACCCATCATCGAGAGATCGTTCACGGTACCGGACACCGCCAGGCGCCCGATGTCGCCGCCCGGAAAGAACGCGGGCTTGATAACGTACGAGTCGGTCGTCATCACCAGCCACTGGCCGCCCGCGCGAATCGCCGCGCCATCGTCCATGGCGGCAAGCCCGATGCCGCCGTCTGCGGGAGGTTGCGCATCGCCGATGAAGACCTGTTGAATCAACTCGCGCATCGCGCGGCCGCCGGCGCCGTGCTTGAGCATCACCTTTGCGTCCGGCGCGATCCTAAGCGCGCTCATCTTTGTCCCTCAGATCGAGTTGTCCGCCGTACTGATGCCAGATCCGGCATGTACCCTCGGTGCTGACCATGCACGCACCCACGGGGTTATCGGGCTCGCATTGCTTGCCGAACAGCGAGCATGACGATGGCGATGCGATGCCGGCCATGATGTCGCCGCAGATACAGCTATGCGCCAGACTCGGCGGCGCATAGTCCCAGAGCCGGCTCACGTCGATCTTGAAGCGCCGGCGCGCATCGAAGCGCGCGAATTCGTCGCGCAGGCGGAGGTTGCCATTGGGCACGTGCGCAATTCCGCGCCATCTTCCGCCGACCGGCCGGAAGACTTTCCAGAGAACTTCCTGCGCGCGGCGGTTACCCTCGCGCGTGACACATCGCGGATACATGTTTGCGACTTCGGGGCGGCGGTCGCGCACCAGTTCGAGCAATTTTGCGAGCCCGGCAAGAATATCGAGCGGCTCGAATCCCGCCACGACGACCGGGATGCGGTGGCGTTCGACGAAACGCTCGAAAATAGCGCAGCCGGTGATCGTCGCCGCATGGCCCGCCGCAAGGAAGCCTTCCACGCGCGTGTGCGGCATCTCGGCGACGATCTCCATCACCGGCGGAATGTACTTGTGCGCGGAAAGGATCGAAAAATTCGGCGGGGGCGAGCCCAGCAGCACGGCCGCAGTTGCGACGGCGGTGGTTTCGAAGCCGCTCGCAAAGAAAACCAGTTCTTCGTCGAGCTTTGCGGCGAGTTGCTGAGCCTGCGTGACGCTGTAAACGACGTCAACTTTTGCGCCCGCTGCCTGCGCGTCGGCCAGCGATCGCGCGGTGCCCGGCACGCGCAGCATGTCGCCGTATGTCGCGATCCTGATGCCGTCTTCCGCCAGAGCGACGGCTTCATCGACCTCGGGCATGTCCGTCACGCAAACGGGGCATCCGGGTCCCATGATCACTTCCAGCGCGCGGGGAAAGATTGCACGAAGGCCGAAGCGCGCGATCGCCTGCTCGTGACTGCCGCAGACGTGCATCACGGAGACGGGTTCGCGGCCGATTTCGCCGACCAGACGTTCGAGCAGAGAGGCCATCTGGGCGGCGCGCGCGGGGTCGCGGAACTGCATCGCGTTGCGGCCCGCATCGTTCATTTTTTTTCACGCGTCGCGGCTATCTCGCCCCGGATGTCGGCGGCCAGGAGATCTTCGCTCGAAATCGCCGCGAGCAACTGCTCGTAAAGCGCGAGCGTCTCTTTCACTTCGGCGGGTGGGATGCGGCGGATCGCGAAGCCGACGTGATTCATCACATAGTCGCCCGGCTCGACCGGTTCATCGACGATGTCGAGCCTGACATCGCGCCTGACCCCGAAAAAATCGACGGTGGCGACCGACCCATCGACCGTCAACACCTTGCCTGGAACGCCTAGGCACATACTCGACCCCCGGCGGATTTTCTTGACTTCGCATCGGCAACGATAGCTTGCCCGAGCGCGATTCCGCCATCGCCGGGCGGCACAGAGCAATGCAGGTAAACGTCGAATCGGGGCGACAAGGCGCCCGCGATTGATTCCGCCAGCCGCGCATTCTGGAAGCATCCGCCACTGAGCACGATCGGGATGCGTCCCAGGCGCGCGGCAGCGGTGCGAACGATCTCCGCGGATGCGGACACGAGCGTGTTGTGGAAGCGCGCAGAGATTGTCGCCGCCGACACGCGACCGCGGAGATCGCGGACCGCTTCGCGCACCGCCGCCCGCAGATCGATCTGCCAGGGCGCTGCGGAGCGATCGATGTCAAAGCGGTAGCGTCGCCGCTCGGCCGGGTCGGCCACCCATTCAAGGCGCATCGCCACCTGCCCTTCGTAGTTCGCGCGCGCCAGACCGAGTGCGAGCGCGCCGAACGCGTCGAAGTAGCGGCCGACGCCATGCGCCAGCGGCGCATTGAGATGTCCAGCTATCATCGCCCGCACGATCTCGATTTCGCCGGGCGCAATCGTGCGGAACAGCGCGAGATCGGCGAGCGGCGCGGCGCCATCAAACGCATCGTCCAGCATTGCGAGCGCTATTCGCCATACGTTGCGGATAGCCGCATCGCCGCCCGCGAGCGCAATGGGGCGAAAGGTCGCAAGCCGCTCGAAATCAGCGGTGTCGGCGGCCATGAACTCGCCCCCCCATGCATGACCGTCAGTGCCGTAGCCGGTTCCGTCGAAGGCGATGCCGAGAACCGGACCGGCAAGGCGATGCTCCGCCATCGCGCTGGCGACGTGCGCATGATGATGCTGCACGGCGACCGCAGGCACCGGGCTGCGCCCGAGCGCATAGGCTGTCGAGAGATAATCGGGATGCAGATCGTGTGCGATCAATTCCGGCTGGACGCCAAGAAAGCGCTCCATCCGCGCGATCGATTCCTCGAACGACTCGAAGGTCTCGAGATTTTCGAGGTCGCCGATGTGCGGCCCGAAGTATGCGTCGCTTCCGACGCCAATGCAGAACGTGTTCTTGAGTTGCGCGCCGCACGCCAGCACCGGCCGGCTAAACGGTTGCGCAACCCTAATCGGACGCGGAACGTAACCGCGCGACCGGCGCATAACGGTGGCACGCGCCGCTATCACGCGGACGACGGAATCGTCGCATCGCGTGACGATTTCGCGGTCGTGCATCACAAACAGGTCGGCAATCGACTTAAGCCGCGCAATTGCTTCATCGTCGCGATACGCGATTGGTGCTTCGGACAGATTACCCGAGGTCATCACTATCGGACGGCCGACTTCCGCCATCAGCAGATGATGCAGCGGAGCGTAGGCAAGCATCAGGCCGACGGCAGGAATGCCCGGAGCGATTTCGGGCGCAAGCGCCGCGTGCCGGCGGCGGCGAACGATCACAATTGGCCGCTCGCTTGCGAGCAGGACCTCCTTGTCCGCCGCGGTGAAATGCGCCAGGCGCTCCGCCTCGGCGGCATCGCGCACCATAACCGCGAACGGTTTCTCGTCGCGATGCTTGCGCTCACGCAGGCGGCGCACAGCCGCGGGATCGGTCGCATCGCACGCGAGGTGAAACCCGCCGATTCCTTTGATCGCGACTATTTTGCCTTCGATAATCGCCCGGGCGGCCGCGCGGATAGGATCGTCGTCGTCGCGCACGGTCCGATTCGCGCAATCAATCAGCCGCAGCCGCGGGCCGCAATTCGGGCATGCATTGGGTTGCGCATGAAAGCGGCGGTCGGCTGGAGATTGGTACTCGCGCCGGCACTCGGGGCACATCGGGAATCGCGCCATGGTCGTGGCGGGACGGTCGTAGGGGATGTCGCGCGCAATCGTAAAGCGCGGGCCGCAGCTGGTGCAGTTGGTAAATGCGTAGCGATAGCGGCGGTCGCCGGGAGCAAAAATTTCGGCGAGGCATTCAGGGCAGGTCGCGAGGTCGGCAGGTATTGATACACGGCGCTCCGCGCCATGGACGCTCGCGGCAATCTCGAACCCGGTGCGCCGCTCGAAGGCCAGGGGACTCGTCCGCACACCGTCGAGCCGTGCAGCCGCGGGCGACTCTGAGGCGATGCGAGCGACGAAGCGATCCAGCGCGTCGCGCGATCCGAAGGCTTCGATCGTGACGCCCGTCGCGTCGTTACAAACGCTGCCGCTGAGTCCCTCCTCGCAGGCGAGCCTATAGACGAAAGGCCTGAACCCGACTCCCTGCGAGATCCCCGACACTCGGACCTTGCGGCCCGCAAGTTCCAACGCACGCTCATCTGCGCCGGCAGCATGAGGGTCAGCGACATGTCGCTCTTGAGCGTTCATGACTTGCCTAACGAATGGATGTACGCCACCAGGTCCCAGATCTGCCGGTCGGTGAGGGTCCGCCATGATGGCATCGCGCTCCCGTGAACGCCGTCGTGAATCGCGCTATAGATTCGCGCAGCGCTCGCCGAATCGGACCATGGCGGGACCGTGAGATTTGCCGGCGGGGGGTCTATGCCGACGCGGCGGGGTCCGCGCCCATCGCCCATCGCGCCATGACAGATTGCACAGTTCTCCAGGAACAGTCCGTGTCCTCTCTGCCGCGCCTCGCGCGATTCAAGAAGACCGGGTGGCATCTGCGCCTCGCCGCGCGATCTACCGCTCGTGTTGCACCCCAAGATCGGGCACAACGCCAACAGCACGGTCAGCGCCACTCGCCGCGCTCTTCTTCGGCGACAGTTCATAGCCAAGACCTCGAGCTTCACACACTATCGCCTCGATGAGACTGTCCAGCCCCGCCTCGACCGCATCGGACCGCTCGAGACTTAAATCCATTTTTTCCGGCACGAGCCCCAGGAGCGTCACCGATGCCGGATAGGAGTCCATGAGTCGAGCCGCGTCCAGAAGATCGGCGACCCCAACCTGGTGAGGAGAGAGGCGTTCACGCACTGCGGGCGCCACTTCCTCTCCATCGATACGAACCAGGCTCCCGGCACGCGCGTCGGCGCGAACCGCGTCCACCAGAATTGCATGCTTCGATTCGGCAAAAAGCCCAAGCAGCGCCAGCCCCAGAGTGCCGCCATCCGCCAGGCGCACGCCCGGGGGCACGTCATACTCGCGCTCCAGCCTCGTGACAGCCGCGATACCCAAACCGTCATCGCCGAGGAGCAGATTGCCGAGTCCGAGTACGAGCAATTCGTCAGGCATCGCGCGTCTCCCGGACAACCGTGACTTCCCTTTCTTTATAACCGGAGAACATTGAATCGATTTCGTTTCGTTCGGTAACGGAAAATAGAACAGACAAATAAACGTGAAGGATCATGAAGACGAGCAGCAGCCACATTCCGATGTGATGAATCAGATGCACCATCTGCAGGCCGCGGAAGAGTGGAATCAGGAAGACGAAGGCCTGGAACAGCGAGTTCGGAGCCGCGTACACCGTGTACAATGCAAGTCCGGTCAAAACCATCACGAACTGGATCAGAAAGACGACGCCGTAGGCCAGGCCGGCAGTGCCGGTCTGCCCGGGATACGGCAGCGGATCGCGCCGCCAGTAGCTGAAAAAGTTCAGCGCCTCCCAGGTGTTGCGCAGGCGTTCGCGCGACACGGGAAGATACTGATCCCAGCGTGCGTATTGGTTGCCCACAAACAGCCAGTAGATGCGCACAAACAGGGCCAACGCAAAGACGATCGCGGCGTACAGATGGATTACGCGCATCGTCCCCATGACGAAGTGATCCCGGGCAGGCCCGCTGACGGCTATGAGCGGATCGCCGATGTAGAAACCGGTAACCGAGAGGACCGCGATGGATAGGACGATCAGCCAGTGCGTTAGTCGAACCGGCAACTCCCACACGTATACCGCGACCACTGCTTCGGTCGGACTGACAATTTTAGGCGTGGCGCTCATACAACCCTTACGCGAGCCAGCTCGCGCCTCCGGGCGTCCACCACGTGCACGCCACAAGCCATGCAGGGATCGAATGAGTGAACAGTGCGCAGAATCTCGAGCGGCTGGTCAGGTTTGGCGATCGGCGTGCCGACCAAGGCTGATTCGTAGGGTCCGCGTTGGCCGGCTGAGTCGCGCGGACCGGCGTTCCAGGTGCTCGGCACGACGCATTGATAGTTCACGATCGCGCCGTCCTGGATGTGCACCCAGTGGCCGAGCGCACCGCGCGGCGCCTCATGAAAGCCCGCGCCATAGCATTCCTTGGGCCAGGAAGCGGGATCCCACTTGGAATTATCCTGGATACGGTAGTCGCGGCGCGCCATGCTCTCAGCAAGTGCGGTCACCCAGTCATCCATCTTTTCGATCAACACCTGAGTTTCGATCGCGCGCGCCGCCAACCGTCCGAGCGTCGAGAATAACGCCTCCGGGCCGGCGCCGAGTGCGGTCAGCACCTTACCGACGAGCTCCTTGACACGCTGCTGGCCGCTGCCATATGCGACCAGCATCCGTGCGAGCGGTCCGACCTCCATCGGCTGACCGTCGTAGCGCGGCGATTTAAGCCAGCTATATTTCTCGTCCGTGTTCAGACGGTCGTAGGGTGGCGTGGGCCCGGTGTAAGCGGGATTGGTCTCGCCCTTGAACGGATGAAGTCCCTTGTCGTCGCCGCCATCGTAGTTGTACCAGGAATGCTTCACCTGCTCGGTGATCTTCTCCGGGATCATCGGCTCAATGCGCGTGATGTTGCGCGCGTGAATTACGCCGCGCGGCAGGAATAGCCGCGGTTCGCTGTCGTCGCCCTCGGGATATTCGCCATAGGCGAGAAAGTTTCCGACTCCGGCGCCGTAATGCGTCCAGTCCTTGTAGAATCCGCCGACCGCGATGACGTCGGGAATATAAACGCGGGTGACAAAATCGCGGCCCTTCGCGATCAGCTCTCTGAGCGCCGCGATGGTGCCGATGTTGAGCGACGCCTGCGAGTCGGGATCGACCGGCGTCGCCATCCCGCCCACCAGGAAGCTCTGCAGATGCGGATTTTTGCCGCCCAGAATCGCGTGGATGCGGATAAACTTGCGCTGGAAGTCGAGCGCCTCAAGGTAGTGCGCGACCGCCATCAGGTTTGCCTCAGGCGGAAGCTTGTACGCCGGATGCCCCCAGTATGCGTTGGCGAACGGACCCAGCTGACCTCGATTGACGAAGGTCTTGAGGCGATCGCGGACGCCCGTAAAGTATGTAGCGCTGGATAGCGGCCAGTCCGAAATCGATTGAGCGAGCGAGGCAGTCTTGGTCGGGTCCGCGGATAGCGCCGAGACTACATCGACCCAGTCCAGCGCGTGGAGATGGTAGAAATGAACCACGTGATCCTGCACTGCCTGCGCGGACATGATCAGGTTGCGGAGCAGGCGCGCATTGGGCGGAGGATTCGCGCCGACTGCGTTCTCTACGGCGCGGATCGATGCGATCGCGTGGACGGTCGTGCAGACGCCACAGATGCGCTGCGTGAAGACCCACGCGTCACGCGGATCGCGACCCTTGAGGATTATCTCGATCCCCCGGAACATCGTGGCAGACGACCAGGCGTCGGTCACCTTGCCGCCGTCAACCTCGGCTTCGATTCGGAGATGCCCTTCGATGCGCGTTATGGGGTCAACCACGATGTGCGTCATTTTTTATCTCCCGAAGGGCGGTCAGAGTCCGAGGGCTTCGTTCCCACGCGATGCCGCACGATCTCGCCGATTCCGTGAGCGAGCGAAGCTGCGGCCACCACGGCGGCAGCGCCAATTCCGATTCGGTCGAGGTTTGACCCGACTCCGAAGCCCGGAACATTCGGGAGACGCCTGTAGAAGGGCGTCATGGTGTCCCAGAAGTTCGGCTCGGCGCAACCGACGCACGGATGGCCGCACCCGATGGGCCAGTTGGTGGCCTCGTTCCACCGGACCACCGGACAGTTCTGCGAGGTCGCCGGCCCTTTGCAGCCCATCTTGTAAAGGCAGTGCCCCTGGCGATGTGCGGGGTCGCCCCACATCTCGACGTACTGCCCCGCGTCGAAATGCGCGCGCCGCTCGCAGTTGTCATGGATGAACTTTCCATAAGCGAAGAGCGGACGGCGGTACTGATCGAGCGGCGGCCACTGCTTCACCGTCAGGTAATAGACCAGCAGCGCGGTGATGTTCTCGGCGTTCATCGGGCACGCCGACAGGTTGATCAGGTTCTTGACGTCCGGCACCGCATCGCCCACCGCGACCGCGCCCGTCGGATTGGGCCGCGCCGCGGGAATTCCACCGAACGCCGCGCAGGTGCCGACCGCGACCGTCGCGGCCGCCGCGCCGCAGACCTCGCGCGCGATCTGGAGCGCCGACTTTCCGCCGATTGTGCAGTACGCGCCGTTCTTTCCGGTCGGAATCGATCCTTCGATCACAGCGATGTATTGGCCCGGATGTCCCGCGACGGTCTGGTTGAGCGCTGCCTCGGCCTGATGGCCCGCGGCCGCCATCAGGGTCTCGTGGTAGTTAACCGAGAATGTATCGAGAATTATTTCGGCGACGGTAGGACGGGTTGCACGCAGGAAGGACTCGGTGTTGCCGCAGCAATCCTGAAACTCGAGCCAAACCAGTATCGGCTTGTCACCGGTCGCAACCGCCTTTGCGATCGCACCGGCCGCCGAACTGGGCAGCGCGAGTATCGCGGCCATCTTGGCGCAAAAACCGAGAAATTCGCGGCGTGAGATTCCACGCCTCTTGAGCTCGTCGAGCAGCCAACTCTGTTCTCGGGCCATAAAGCGTCCTCCGGCGAAGGCAAAGGCCGGTGAGTCCGCGATGTCCGGCAAATCGACGGCGAGCCAAGCTCGACCGGCCAGTAAAAGGATTCCCGTTCTCTGGAAGGCATAGAATGTGCCAGCCCGAGGCCGCATCACGCGTCCGCCTGCGCCTGCTCGTCTTTGTCTGTCCCTGCTCTCAACTGCGAGTAATCGTGGAACTTTTTTTAAAAAATCCCACAAGTGTATGATCCGATTGGGTCGGCCATTGCGTTAATCGGCTGTCTCCATCGGCATCGCCAAAATTGCGGAATGTATCGAAGTGCGCCAGCGAATCGGCGGCGAAACTCGTTCCAATCGAAGAGGCTTTTTGCAGGAATTCTGCGCTGCTTGAAGTTCTTGTGAACTTCTTATGAATCTGGCTTGAACTGGCACGCATGATGCGTCCACTTCGCGCAGAAATGGACTGCAAGCGTGAATGGGTTTGAGCTGCCACACGTGGTGTGCCCGCTTCGGGTAAAACTGGGCTGGAAGAAGGAGGAAAAAATGCGCAGAGCTACCAAACTGACAGTATTGGCCATCGGACTTGCGATCTCGTTGGCCGCCGCGCGACCAACTATAGCGGCCGACGGCGATCCTCCGGGCAGGGCGAAAGCCGTGCGAGCGTCGCAGCAGGAATTACAGCTGAAAATCAACCAACTCCAAGAACAGAATCGAATGCTGGAAGGCCAGAATCGCGCAATCCAGGAACAATTAAATACCCAGAAGCAAGAAATCGACACATTGATGCATCAGATGCAAGCGACGGCACAACCCGTCGCAACTCTTCAGCAGCAAATGCCACAGATGCAGCAAGAGCTGAGTGATGTTGCGAAGAAGCAGCGCTCGGTGCCGCTCGAGGTCGGCTTCCGCACGGGATGGTCCGAATCGCCGTATGGAATGCCGGGAGGCTTCTACTACGCTGCGTTCCTCAACCATCGCTTGCTGACGCATGAGGACGGTATCCCCGGCGGATTCCTGTCGGGCGAGATGCTGGTGGGATGGACACAGGGTAACCAGAAAAACACGACTGCAAATCTCGCCAGCCAGCTCGTGGGCCCCCCGTTTAGCACTTGGGTCTATACGCTCTCGCTGCAACCGACCGTGCAATACCATCTGGACCCCGCGCTTTGGGGAATGGAGTCGTTGGCCGCGTTCAAGCCATACGCGCTCGCCGGCCCGGCGATGTACATCAATCTGATGAGCACGCCGATTGTGGTGAAGGACAACCCGGGAGCGGGCTATCGCCATTACACGGCCGACGCTCAGGGCGGTGGCGTGTGGGGATTGGGCTTCGAACTGGCTTTGTCCGCGCTCAAGGTCGCGCCGATTCAGGGGCTGCTCGACAAGTCATTCGTTGGAGGGGAGTGGCGCTTCAACCAATACGGAAACGGCCAAGGCTACAGCCAATACACCGGTTCGATTTCCTTCGGATGGTAGCTCGACCGCGCCCGGCGGCGAGAGAGAATCCCGCCGGGCGCATCATCGGGAAAACCGGGGGCTTCGCGCAGACCATTCATTTCTCATCACGCTTGGAATGATCTGCTGCCATGAGCGTACCTTCGAAGCTTGAGCTCGAGCACTTCGTCTCGACGTTTCCATATTCGAGCGAGGCATTCCTGGTCGACGAGGTGCTGTGTATCGACCTCGCGCAGCGAGAGATCGAAGCGCGTATGGACACGACGCGCTCGCTGCCAGTCGCGCGGTATCAAGTGGGCGATCCAGGCATCCATCCTCGGCACGTATCGGGGCCCGACCTTGTACTGCTGACCGGCAACCTCGGCTGCCTTCACGCCTACTTCCTGCACAGCTGTCGTTGGGAGGAGGGATGGGTCGGGTTCGGCAACCGCATCCATCGTGCTGATTTCCGAAGTCTGATAACCATTGGACCGCCGCTCCGGCTCCATTCCAAAGAGACAAAGGCCCGCGAAGGGCCGAAGCGGGTTGTGCTGCGCTACGAGTTTCGCTTCTGGCAGGAGGAGAAGCTAGTTTACTTTGGCGACCAGTCGGCAATCTTCGTTAAAGGTCGGGCGTTCGAGGGAGATTAGCCGCAATTTCCCTTTTTGACCCTGCCGATCAAGGCTGTATAGAGCAAATCTCGGTTTAATCATCGCTGAAGCGCCGGGGATCGAACCGGGAATTTTCGACGCGATGGCGGGAACCATGGCGGGCGGCAGGGTTCATGCGGTGCTGCCTGGCATAAGCAGCCTCCCCGGCTCAGAATTTCAAAGGATGCTTCGCAACCTCCGCGTATCCCCTGACGCAGAATTGTCAAACACAATTTTCATTCTTGCCCGAATCACGATTTAGGTGAGCCTGGCGGGAGAGGGTCCACGCCAGCCATCGCAACCGCTTACTCGATGCTCTGATTCGGACAATAATATGTAAAAACCTCGGAAGGACTTCACCTTGGCAAATTCCCGCTATGACCTTGTCGTAATCGGCTCCGGACCCGGCGGATACGTCGCTGCGATTCGCGCCAGCCAGCTCAAAATGCGCGTCGCAGTTATCGAGCGCGACCGCCCCGGCGGCGTATGCCTCAACTGGGGATGTATCCCGTCCAAGGCGCTGCTCAACTCCGCCGCTGTGATGGACACGATTCGCGGCGCGTCCAAGGAACACGGCATCGAAGTCGGCGAGGTTCGTTTCGACTTCACCAAAGTGATCGCGCGCTCGCGTGCCGCCGCCGAAAAGCTCTCCAAAGGCGTGCTCTACCTTCTCAAGAAAAACAAAATCGATTACTTCGAGGCCGACGCGGTCATCACCGGCCCGCACACCGTTTCGCTCGCCCCGGTCGAAGGCAAGTCCGCGCCGCAAGCCGCCGCGCTCGAGGCCGAGCGCATTCTAATCGCGACAGGCTCGGGCGAACGGCTGTTCCCGGGAATGAAAGTCGGCGACGGCGTGATTACCAGCAAGGAGGCGCTGGTGCTCGACACGATGCCTGCGAGCGTCGTCGTGATAGGCGCCGGCGCAATCGGACTCGAGTTCGGCTATTTCTACAGCGCGTTCGGCGCCAAGGTGACGATCGTCGAGATCGAAAAGCAGATGCTCCCCGGCTTCGACGCGGAAGTCGCCGAGGAGCTGCGCCGCGCGTTCGTCAAGCGCGGGGTCACCGTGATGCTCGGGCATGGCTACAAGTCGATGGTGCGCAAGGGCGGCCTGTGGTCGGTCGCGGTAACGGCCAATGGCGCCGAAAAATCCATCGACGCCGAGGTCGTGCTGGTGGCAGTCGGCCGCACCCCGCTCAGCCAGAACATCGGACTCGAAAAAATTGGCGTCGAGCTCGAACGCGGCGGCTTCATCAAGATAAACGACTCGTTCCAGACCACCGTTGCGAGCATCTATTCGATCGGCGACGTCGTCCGCCCGCCGCTGCTCGCGCACAAGGCCAGCGCCGAAGGTATCGCCGCGGTTGAAATCATGGCGGGCGTGCGCGAACCCGGTTTCGACCTGCTCGCGATCCCCGGATGCATCTACTGCGAGCCCGAAGTCGCGACCGTGGGACTCAGCGAAGCCGACGCAAAAGCGCGCGGCATCGAAGTGAAGGTCGGCAAGTTTCCGTTTCGCGCGATCGGCAAGGCGGTTGCGATCGGCGAGACCGTGGGCTTCGTGAAAATCGTCGCGACCAAACAGTACGGCGAAGTGATCGGATGCCAGATAATCGGACACGCCGCCACCGACATCATTTCCGAAGTCGTGCTCGGCAAAACGCTCGAGACCACCACCGCCGAAATCGGCAAGACCGCGCATCCGCATCCCACGATGTCCGAAGCAATCATGCAAGCGGCTTTGGCCGCCGACGGCGAAGCGATAGACTTCTGACGATGGACGCGCGCGGGGCACTCACCGTCGCCGATTTGGGCGTGGTCGATTACGACGCCGCGCTTGCGATCCAAACCGCGATGCTCGCGGCGCGGCTCGACGGCACAATCGGCGATACGCTCCTGATGATGGAGCATCCGCATGTTTTCACGCTGGGCCGCGGCGCGGACGAGCGCTTTATCGTCAGCAATCCGGCGAGCGTGCCGATTCGGCGGGTCTCACGCGGCGGGCAGGTGACCTATCACGGCCCCGGACAACTGATCGGTTATCCGATTCTCAAACTCGAGGGGCGCGCCCGCGATGTTACGAAGTATCTTCGAGGCCTCGAGGCGGCGATGATCGACGCGCTCGCGAAATTCGGCATCGACGCCGCCCGCCGCGACGCGATGACCGGCGTCTGGGTTGGGTCGCGCAAGATCGCGTCGATCGGCGTCGGCATCCGGCGCTGGACCACCTGGCACGGCTTTGCACTGAACGTATCCACCGACCTCAGCTTCTTCGATTCGATCGTGCCGTGCGGTATCGAGGGATGCCGCATGACTTCAATCTGCGAGCTGACGGATCGGGCGGTGTCGGTCCGCGAGTTCGCCGAGGTGATGCGCGAGAGTTTCGGCCGTGTGTTCCACTACGATGAAATAGTTCTCGCCAGCGCATCGCAGATAGCGCCGGCGCCTCAACTGATGGTTGGCGATGGTTGAACGAAGGCATCCCGACTGGATTAAAGTTCGCGCACCAGTGTCGCCCGAGTACTTTCGCACCAAGGCGATCCTCGCCGGGCTCAAGCTGCATTCCGTCTGCCAGGAGGCGTGCTGCCCGAACATCGGCGAATGCTTTTCGCATCGCACGGCCACCTTCATCCTGATGGGCGACGTGTGCACGCGCAATTGTCCGTACTGCGCAGTCGCGCACGGCAAAGTTCGTCCGCTGGATTCCGATGAGCCGCGGCGAGTCGCGGAGGCGGTGGCGCGCCTTGGACTGCAGCATGTCGTCGTCACCTCGGTCGATCGGGACGATCTGCCCGACGGCGGCGCGGCGCATTTCGCGGCCACGGCGCATGCAATCAAATCGACGCCTACGCCGGCGCGCGTCGAAGTGCTGGTGCCGGACTTCCGGGGATCGTTCGCCAGCGTTGAGACGGTGGTGCGCTCGCCAATCGATATCTACAACCACAATATCGAGACGGCGCCGAGTCTTTATCGCACGGTGCGGCCGGGCGGAAATTACGATCGATCGCTTGACGTCATCCGCCGTGCCAAAGACTCCGCGCGCCGGCTCGGCAAGCCGATGTTCACCAAGGCGGGCGTGATGCTCGGGCTTGGCGAGACCAACGGCGAGCTGCTCGATGTGATCCGCGATTTGCGCAGCGTCGGATGCGACATCCTGACGCTCGGGCAGTATCTGCGGCCTTCGGCGGAGCACATTCCCGTGGCCAGGTACGTGGCGCCGGCGGAGTTCGCGGAGTTGAAGACGGCCGCGCTCGCGATGGGGTTCCATCACGTCGAGTCAGGGCCGTTGGTGCGCAGCTCGTACCACGCGTGGGAACACGTGAACTAAAGAAGCCTGGCGCGCGGACTTAAAAAGAGCAGCGGGCCGCGGAACATCAGTCCCGCGGCCCGCCAATCGTCAAATTACCTTTGATTTAATAACGAATCCGGAGCAGCTTACCACCGTTCCTCGTGGAGCTTCTTGACGTCGTGCACGCGCGTCTGCAGGTACGCGTCCTGAACGGCGCCGTAGAGATCGATCGCATAGCGATCGGCTTCCTCGAACTGGTTCAGATGCAGCGAGCGATAGTTCACCGCTTGAACCGCGCCCTGCCCGGTGGCCACCGTGACCGCCACCCACAGCGGAACGAAGTAGCTGATCGGATTCATCGCACCGTCGGCGACCAGGCCGACTGTGTCGCCAATCGTCGAAGGTCCAAAAAACGGCAGCATCAGGTACGGACCGGTCGGAATGTTGTAGTAGCGAATGGTCAGACCGAAATCGTTGGGACGCGGTTTGAGCCCAAACCAAAGGTCGGCAGGATCGAAGAAGCCGGCCAATCCGAGTGTCGTGTTGATTCCAAAGCGGGCGGCTTCGCTGCCGGCCTCGGCCAGCTTGAGCTGAAACAGGTTGTTGGCGAAGCGCGGGATGACATGGGCGTTGTCAAAGAATCTGCTCACGCTCTCACGCACCGGCTGGGGCGCGATGGTGGCGTATCCGCTGGCGACAGGGCGCAGCACCCAATCGTCGAGCTTGAGGTTGAAGGTGAACATCGGCTCATTGAATGCCGCGATCGGATCGGCATAGCCGCCCTGATTGTTCTCGCCCGGTGGCTGAGTCGACGGATTGCCCGCCGATTGGGCGGCGGGATTCTGCGACATCGGAGCGGCGCCCTGGCTCAGAGCCGGGGCCGCAAACGTAACGACCGCAAGCAGGGACAATGCGAACATCGTCCAGCGCGCGCCTGTTCTTTCGATTTGTTTCGAACCAGATCTCATTTGGCCCTCCTGCCATACCTGTTAACTAAGACTTTCAACACGCCGCGTCTTTCTTACGATGCTTGCCGAGCTTGTATGAAAGATCGCTTCGCGACATTCCAAGCCGGCGCGCGACTTCCGCCTGGGCGCCATCGGTTATTTTTAGCGCACGCTGAATCACTGCTTTCTCAAGCGAGGCCAGAAAGTCTCGAAGATTGTGCGTCTCGGGCATCATCTCGGCGAGCTGGTCGGGAGTGAGCTCGGCGGAGCTGCGGGGCGCGAAGCCGTTTGCGTTGCGAGGCGTTGAGACCGGGAAGTTCTCCGGTGTGATTTCCTCCTCAGTTGAGAGAATGCATGCGCGCTCGATGAGGTTACGAAGTTCGCGGATATTCCCGGGAAAGTCGTAGCTGAGGAGCGTGCGCATCGCCTCGGCGCTGATTCTGCGAGGTGGCGTCTTCAAATCGCGCACAGCTTGCACCAGGAAGAGAGCGCAAAGCTCGGCTATATCCTCGCGATGATCGCGCAGAGCAGGAACCGTGAGCGGAACTACAGCCAGCCGGTAGTAGAGGTCCTCGCGAAAACGGCCCTCCTGTACGCGCCGCTTCAAATCCCTGTTGGTCGCGACCAGCAGCCGCACATCGGTGCGCCGGGGCTTGGTTGATCCGAGGCGGGTGACGAGCCCGTCCGTCAGCACCCGCAGTAGTTTGGCCTGTGCCGGCAGCGACATTTCGGCGGCCTCGTCCAGAAAGAGAGTACCTTCGTGTGCTGCCTCAAAAACTCCCTCGCGCGCGCGGTCCGCGCCCGTGAACGCTCCCCGCTCGTTTCCAAACAGCTCGCTTTCCAGAAGGGTTTCGGTAAACGCCGCGCAATTGACGGCGACCAGGGGCTTTTCGGCGCGCAGGCTGTTGCGATGAATTGCACGGGCCACAAGCTCCTTGCCGGTTCCAGTTTCTCCAGTGACGAGGACGGTAGCGTTGGTTGGTGCAACGCGCGCAATGTTCTCGCGAAGTTGGCGAATTGCGAGACTGTGCCCCCTGATCTCCGACGAGCCTTCAAGGCGCACCACCGTGTCGCGAAGCCTGCTGTTCTCACGCACGAGCCGCGTGTGCTCCATCGCGCGGGTGGCTGATGCCAGCAATACTTCCGGAACGAAGGGCTTCGTAATGAAATCAAACGCGCCGCGGCGCATGCTCTCCACTGCGAGTTCAATTGTCGCAAACGCGGTCAGAAAAACGACTGACAAAGTCAGATCGGCCTCCCGCGCCGCAGCCAGGACGTCCAATCCTTCACCATCACCCATTTTCTGGTCTGTTATGACAGCGTCGAATGTGTACTCGGCAAGCGCGCCCCGCGCATCTTTGACGCCGGCCGCCTCGACTACTTCGTGATGTTCCTGCTTCAGATTGGAGATGAGTATCCGCCGCAGGTGCGGTTCGTCATCTACAACGAGTATCTTGCCCATACTGTGGCCCCTATCTAAGAGATTGGCTCGGGAAGTGTGCCGGTATCTCGATGGAAAAGCATACCCGCCGCGTTTCGTTGATTCTCAATGTAATATCGCTGCCGTGCGCGAGCGCGATATTGCGCGCGATCGCGAGACCGAGTCCGTTGCCGCTCTGTTTGGTAGTGAACAGTGGCTCGAAAATGCACGCCACAATTTCAGCGGGAATCGGTCCAGCCGGGTCAACCACGTCGATTCTGATCGTGCCATTCCCGTTCATCTGAGCATTGAGTTTCACCCAGTCACCCCGATGGCATGCATCGATTGCATTCAGCACGAGGTTCAGGAGCGCCTGATGCATCTGAGTTGCATCGAACTCTCCCTCAAGGTTCCTATCGACCGCCACATCGATCGTTACTCCTTCATTGGCCGCATACGCGCGGGCGACGGTTGCGACGTAGTTCAGCGTGTCGGCGAGGTTTACTTGCGCGATTTGCACGGCGCGCGGACGCGCGTAAACCAGGAAGTCGGTGGTAACCCGCTCAAGACGCACGGCTTCTTCCGCTGCGATCGAGAACATTTCTTCTCGTTCTGTTTCGTCCTGACCCGGCCGGGTGGCGGTTGCCAGTGAGCTGGAAATCATCGCAACGGGATTTCGGATCTCGTGTGCGATTGCCCTGGACAATCGGCCGATCGCGGCGAGCTTCTCTTCAGAGAGCAATTGCTGACGGGTGCGCTCGAGTTCCTCGAGATTGCGCACGAATTTTGCCTCGCGCGTGCGAAGATTGTTGACCAGGAGCCACACCAACACTCCCATCACGCTGTAAATCACTGACATTGCGCCGGCTTCAATGTACTCGCCGAATTTCATGCCATAGGCGCCCATGAAACTTATGAAGTCCGCCAGCACGACCACTGCGATCGTGGCGCCGAGGCCAAGCCTGAAAGACGCTTCGAGTATAGGGAGAAGCATCAGGGCGTAGTACGCAGTGTCTCCTCTGATGGTTAACGATGTGAGCAATAACGCGAGCGTCGAGTTGAATCCGAGAGACCAGAACGTGAGGATCCGTCGTGTCGGCCGAGAAAGCGGCGCGTTCTTCCTGCGAAGCCAGATGAGGTGAGCCGCCTGGACGATCAAACCAACCCCCAGGACGATGATGACCGACGCGGAAGGTCTGCCGCGAACGAACCTTGAGATTGCCTGCAGCGCTAGTAGCGCACCAATCAGCAGGAGATTGAGAGAGGCAAAGACGAATTCCTGCCGGCGAAAAGATTCGTGATCGTCGGCGGCGAAATCGGCAGCGCCATCACCCATCGTGGCTGCAAGGGAACTAAGCGCCCAGAGATTTTTGCTCGGTTTATGCTCAGTCATCTTTGGTCAGCGGTGCGACGGATCGATATGAGCAAACGCGATGCCGCCATTTTTGTGATTGAATTCTTTTGACAATGGCTCAGATTTCATGAGCCCCTGTCCCTGCTGAAAATTCCGAAAGCGGCGAGAAGACTGGAGTTTTTTGCTTGGCCGCCGTAGCGTCGCGGGCATGCACACCTTTTTGTCTGCGCTCTCTACCACGATCGCATGCCGGTTCCGCAGCC
>Ga0208188_1000578_pt1 | contig 21630 bp, 18 predicted proteins | sample June2015DPH_8_50_FD_184698 | JGI IMG/M metagenome (GOLD analysis project Ga0208188, IMG submission 184698) | Peatland microbial communities from SPRUCE experiment site at the Marcell Experimental Forest, Minnesota, USA - June2015DPH_8_40... | ecosystem: Environmental > Terrestrial > Soil >...
AACCCCTCGATTTTCTTGCCATGACGGAAAATGCCTCCTTTTCGAATCGGAAACAGCCAGCGTTCCATCCGGAGTTTCCGGATGGACGCTAGGCTAGCCTCTGGCGGCGGTCTCACCAAAAAACCGGCCCTCTGCGAAAAAATGGCCGATAAACCTTCGTGAGTTACGGGCTTAGTGCACGCGAAGACGCGAAGGCGCGAAGGTTGAAGAATCAGGTATAAAACGAGAAAATCGCCGGCAAGAGTTTGTCTCGGACTTGATCCGGGTAGGTGGAAAGAGGATGCAGGGCGCTGGATTATCCAACTTCACGCTCTTTCGAGGAGAGAAAACGGGTCTTCGCGTGGGATCGAAATAATCTTGCCGGTCTTAGCTTTTTTCCGGGCGCGGATTAGATTGAATATCAGAGGGATAAAAAAATAGTTTTGAAAAAAGGAGATATTTCATGGCTGTTAAACCGATACCGGAAGGTTACCACACCGTGACGCCCCTTCTGTCCGTCAAGGGGGCGGCGCGATTGATCGACTTTATGAAAAAGGCGTTCGGGGCAACGGAAGTCTATAGATTTCCTGCGCCGGACGGCAGCGTGATGCATGCCGAGCTTAAGATCGGCAATTCAGTTATTATGTTGGGCGAGCCGATGGATGGGTCTTTTACGAGGCCTGCAACTTTCTATGTCTATGTACTGGATGCCGACGCCACGTACCGGGCGGCCCTGGACGCCGGTGGCGAATCGCTTGAAGTACCGTCCGAGCGGTTCTGGGGTGACCGGATGGCTTCGGTCAAAGACTTTGCCGGGAATAATTGGATGATCGCCACCCACGTGGAGGATGTCGATTCGGACGAACTTGCAAGACGGGCCCGGCAGGCCATGGCAGCGTGATATCCTGAGAATATATCAACTTTACATTTAATGCTGCCGGTAAGTACGAAACGACCCGCCTCCCCATTCGAGGGGGAGGCGGGGTAATAACTTAAAGTGTGAAGGGTGCAGTTAGAAGGGAGAACTTCCGGCTAAACGGTTCTGGTCATGGACCGTCCAGGGAGACCGTTGAGAAAAGACCGGATTATTTTCAGTCTTTACCCTTCGCTCTTCACTGTAATCGTCACCTTGACATCAACTTTGCCTCCGTTTTTAGGGGCGGGGAAACTCCACTTCTCCACCTGCGTGGTGACGCAGTTCGCAACTGTTCTATCGAAACCGCTCAAACCCGAGACAGCGTGAAAATTTACGACCGAGCCATTCTTATCGATGGTCCAGTGCAGGGTGAGTCTTAAGGACGCCACAGGTGTACTGAAGCATCGCTCTATCATGGGGAGGTTTTGTTCGACTACATTCCTTACCGTTTCTTTGGAAAGCCCGCCTTGGACCTTCAGGCTTTCTATAACCAATTCTCCATGCTGCTTCCCTCCCATGGGACCGGCCTGTGCGAGCGTTGTCCGCTGAGACGCGGTCCCGCCGCCCGAACCTTGCTGCCGGGATAACGATGCTCCGGAACCAACTCTCATGTCCGCAACCACGCCGTGGGAACCCGATTTGGCCATATGCGCAGTGCCCGAACCGACGGCATAAGGGGGGGCCGGGTAATGGCTCAACATCCCCGGCGCGTTCCCGGGCAGCGCGTTGTCCGAAACTCCCTGGGGCAAAGGCAAAGGCTGCTTTACGGTGACCGCGTCCGCACCCTGGCGGCGCGGCTGCGCGTCGATCGCCACAAAGGAAGTATAGGCGGTGAGCAGGTTGTACTTGATGCCCAGTCGCGTAATCTCCCCAACTCTTTCATCTGAGGCTTCCAGCTTGTTATAGTCTGAAAGTTGCGTCACGCGGGAGCGTGCCCAAAGATAGCGAAGAGCTGAATTGCCTTCCAGGGGCCTGGTCCCGGCGACATCGATCCGTTTTTCCCATTTTTGCCGGCCGCTCAAGCCGGATAAGGTGATCGTCCCCTGCGGCTTGCCCTTCCACTTGCCGAAAACCACAGCCGGGCGCTCTGCAAAGATATCCGGCACTCCCGAAGGCTCTACATCATAGGCTTCGAAATTGCCGAAACTGAGCTTGATTTGCGTAAGCACAGGGGATTGCACGTATTTACGGAACTTTTCGGCCATACCCGGCGCTTCCTCAGCCCGTGAAATGACAAAGGGCTCTCCGGCGCCAACACGGGCCATGCCTTCGATTATGTAGCGGTTTACGCTCGTGCCTATGCCGAAGGCGAAGACGTTGGCATCACCAATGTGTTTGCGGATGAGATCGAAGACTTCGGGCTCGACGGTAACATATCCGTCAGTCGCTATAACGACGGTACGCGCAAAGCTTTCGGTCCGAGGCAGCGTAAGCGCGCGCTGCATGGCAGGCAAAAGCTCGGTGCCCCCGGCCCCCTGTTGCTGCTGGATCAGGTCGACTGCGCGGCGGATATTCTCCGGGCTTGCAGGTACGGAGCGCTCTGAGAAAAGGTCCGAGGCGCCGGAAAACGTCATGACGTTAAACATATCCGTCGGCTTAAGGCCGGTGAGCAGTTCCCTGACCAGCGCTTTTGAAATCTCAAGTGGAAAGCCGCTCATAGATCCTGAAACATCGACAATGAAGATATACTCCCTCGGTGGCATGGAGTCCGGCGTCACGCGTTTAGGCGGCTGGGCAGTGAGAAGGAAGAAGTTTTCTTCCTTCCCTTCGTAGAGCAGCAATCCCGATTCGATCTGCTCGCCGGCAAGCCGGTACCTGAGAATGAAATCCCTATTGCCGCCGGAATGCTCGTTGGGGTCCAGCTCAATGTTCGCAACGTTTTTGTCCTGGAAGGCGATGGTTGCCTTGTGGGACGGGCAGCTCACCTCCTGGATGGGAACGCCTCCGGACACCCTGGCCTTGATATCGAAAGAATAGGGTGCGGATTCGCCCTGGTGCAGATATGGGTTCTGAGACCACTTCTCCGAGGCCGGCGCCGTGGCGGCCGGTTGATTTGAATACCGGGGTCCGACAACTGTCGGGTAGACGAATTCATAGACGCTCTCAGTGGGTACGACTGTTTCGGTGTAGCGCAGTTCGGTTTTGATTTCGTCTCCCGGCAGGATATTGGCCACGTTCATCTGGAAGACATTGGGTCTGTCCTGTTCAAGAAGGGAAGCGCTTTTGCCTTCCTGTTTCGCCTGTTCATAGGCTTGGCGGGCTTCTTCCCTCTTTTGCACCTCCGCTGTAATCGTGCGCTCCCCAATTGTCATCTTCATACCGTAGACCGAAGCGCGGGTGGATGCGGGGAAAACGTATATCGCCTCTATGGGTTTTTGGCCTACATTGCTGTATACCTGGGAGACGACAACATCGGCGATAGTTCCCGAAATGTTTACAGTGACCGAAGTGGATTTCAATGGCATCTGATCGACGGATGAATCGTCGGATTTTACGAAGAAATAAGGCGAAAGGGTCTTGTCGTCAGTCTCTTCCCCCTGTGCGAATGGTTGCCTGGCGCCCGGAGCGGCCATCCCTGTTCCAGGGTGGTTAACTACGGGCAAAAGCATCGTCACAAGCAGTGTGAAGAGTATTTTCTCGCCGAATGGAAAAAGTGAACGCTTCATTTTTGCTCCTTGTTCGTCTTTGGGTTGATAATCGATTCTTTCAACCCTCTTTGACAACAAAGGATGCAAAAAGGTTCCCTATTTTTACCATTTCCCTTAGTCACGAGTGGTGAAGCTGACAGAAACCCGGACTTTCGAATCGGGGGCGAGGCTGAATTCTTTATCTCCGTTGATTTCCACTTCGCCGAGTTGACGCAATTGGTCGAGAAATGAGGGATAGCCCGTGGCAGGCATCTCGGCCAGCAGAGTGTCGGGTTGGTTCGCATCCCGAGCGGGACGGGCACTCAAAACCTTCCCATTTGCCCGCTTGATCAGCCGTATGACATCGGAGGAAATCTCTTGCGCTTCAGGCGCCGGACTGTCTTCAGACACTTTTGCGGGCCTTGAAACTCCTTTTGACACGTCCGGCTTCAGACTTCTTTGGTCTAGAGCGCGAGTCCCCGTTGACCCTGCGCCTGGTGGTGAGAAGCTTTCGACCTTGAATTGGCCGCCGTGAGTTTTCCCTCTGGCGGAATCCCAATGCGACTTTACAGTAAGGACCACCGATTGCGTTTCAACGCCGGCGGGACGGTGAGGCTCACTCGCCGGCATTGCGGCCCTGTTGAAATCTTTTTCATCCTTCCAGGGCGAGGGTGGAGACGCTTGGAGCGATTGAGGCGCCTTAACCGATTGCTGAGCTTCGAAGGGTGGAGGCGCCTCAACGGATTTAGGCGCTTTGACTGAAGGAGGCGCCGGAGACACCAACGCCTTGTGGCCGCCCTCCCGGATAATCACCTGTGAAGCAGCAATTACCAGTACAGCAGTGGCCGCAGCCCCCGCCAGTCGAAAGAAATGCTTCCCGGCGAACAAGAGCGACAGTCCGTCTTTAAGCCTTGAGAGAATGGAAGGCTTTTCCACCCGGCTTCGGACTTGTTCGAGAAAGTCCCTGGGAGCTTCAACCTTAGGCAGGGTCTTAAGCGCGTGCGATTGCTCTCTTAGGGCTTCAAACTGCATTGTGCACGGCCTGCACACGGCCAGATGAGCCTCCACGTCCTCCCGGAACTCCACTGGGATTTCCGTGTCCGTATTTTCAAAAAGAATGACTCTAATCTGAGAGCATTCCATGGGAACTACCTCTTTTCGATTCCCCCCCCCGGAGCTTATTTTGGAGGAGCAGTCTCGCGCGAGCCAGTTTGGATTTCAGGGTCCCGAGATTATAACCCGTAATTGCGATAATTTCTTCATAGGAGAGTCCCTCGACGTGCCTCAGGACCATGACGGTCCTATGGTCGTGAGAGAGGGAATTGATGGCGGCTTGAAGCATGATCTCCTTTTCCTTCTCCGTCATCCGAACCAGGGGTGAAGGGGCCGGGTCCTCGATTTCAAAGTCCCCGAGTCCTTCTTCTTCAGGCGAATTGTGCGCGAACCTCAGTACCATTTTCCAAAAGCGATGCTCGGCGGAGTCGCGCCGGTTCTTGCAAATGTTCACAGCAATTGCGTAAACCCAGGTCGAAAAACTTGACTCGAACCTGAAGCCTTTGAGCGATCGGAACACCTTTATGAAAGTCTCCTGCGCACACTCTTCGGCGTCACTGTAATCGCCTAGCAGCCTATAGCACAGGTTGAAAATGCGATCCTTGTGCCGCAATACGATCCTGTCCAGACCCTCGCGATCTCCCGATAGAAAAGCGGCAATATCCGTTCTGTCTTCTTCTTTCGCCATGGTCTGTACCGAAAGAAACCGTCGTTTCCTCTTAATATTTTAGACAGGGCCGATTCGAGAAAGTTCCACCGAACCTCAAGATTCCGTGATCGGAAGACTATCCGAAGGTTGTGTAATGACAAAATTAGAATATGATAGCTGTGCAGGAATTGTCAATTCCGTCCGTTCGCCGGGGCGCTTTCTTGACTTATTATACGAGTTTGCGTTCAAGATTGAATTAATCGAAAAGAGCGGGGAAGTGACTTCCCCTGGCCCCCCCAGCCCCTGCAAGATTTGGCCGCGCGCGCAGACGCGCGCGGCCAAGCGCTCGGCGCCGGCGGCGGTTGCCCAGCACTTGCTGGGCGGCCGCCGCAGCGCCATTCTTAAATAGCAGGATCATGGTCCGGGCATGGAGAGCTGCGAGGGGGTGGGCCCTCTCAAAAGATCGGGCGCGAACTGGGCACTCACAAAAAGATCGTGCCCGGACTGGGCGCTCACAAAAGATCGCACCCGGACTGGGCACTCACAAAAGATCGTGCCCGGACTTGGAGCGTTTAACCACGATAGAGATGTCAAGCCCGGACCTGAGCGAAGTGAGGGTTCGGGGGGCAAAGTTCCCCGAGCTTTTCAGCTTCTTTTGGTACACACTTGAACGCGATTGGTATTATCACTCGACGAAGTGGCCTCGGAACCGTTCAGTTCAATTCACGTTTGCTCTCACGTGCGGCGCAAAAACTTATACCGGCTGGGGTGGGGGCCGGGCAAAGGAGGCAGCAGGAATGGATCACCAGGATTCGAGTCGAGACAATCAGGGCGACCCTAAACCAACAAGGAAGCCGGATGAGAAGTATTGTGAATCATGTGGTGTAATCATCAAGAGCAGCGCTGAAGCATGCTCCGGATGTGGAGCCAGGCAAAAAGGCATGATAAACAAGACCTCACTGCTCCTGCTTACCTTTTTCCTGGGAGGGGTTGGCGGACACAAGTTTTATACCGGCAGAAATTTGCAGGGCATCTTACATATTCTCTTCTTCTGGACGGGAATTCCTGCCCTGGTCAGTCTGATAGAATTCATTATTTATGCGTCCACAAGCAGTGAAAGGCTCAATGAAAAATATCAAGCAAGAGGTTCTGCGCTAATAATTGCTTGTGTGGCTATCGGCGTGGGTTTGATTTATATGGCGGCCATATTAGCCGCTATTGCGATTCCTCAATTTATTAAGTACAGAGAGCGTGCCTACCAGGCTGCGTTTAAATCGGAATTGCAAAATTTTATGACTGCTGAAGAACTATATTTCCTGCAAAACAATAGATACACATCCGATTTAACCGAGCTGCAATTAACACACAAAGCACCACTTGTCGAAATTGATATCATAAGTGCCGATAAAAACTGTTTTGAAGCAACGGTAACACACACTAAGCTGCATAAATCAGTTGCGATTGATTGCCACAGTGTGGATCAGATTCCGGAGGACTGAAGGGAAAGGACTGATACCAGTTTGCGTTCAAGATTGAATTAATCGAAAAGAGCGGGGAAGTGACTTCCCCGCACCCCGCAAGATTTGGCCGCGCGCGCAGACGCGCCCGGCCAAGCGCTCGGCGCCGGCGGCGGTTGCCCAGCACTTGCTGGGCGGCCGCCACCGCGCCATTCTTAAATAGTAGCGAAGCTGCGAGGACGTTTTGGGGGCAAAGTTCCCCCAGCTTTTCAGCTTCTTTTGGTACAGACTTAAACGCAACTTGGTATGAGGACTGAAGGCTGAGGGCCTCCGTCCTCCGTCCTCAGCCCTCCGTGGCGCGTACAAGCGGGCGAAACACCACTCCCAGATTGCCCAGCGCCGGGCCGGAGGTCCTCAGTCCTCCCATATGTGCTCATTTGCCCGATGACCCAAAAATTAGACCTGCCCGTGGCACAGTGGGGCGAGTTTACTTATATTTGATGTGTTTGGGGGGTTATTGGGGGGAAAATCCAGGGTATCGAAATTCGAAGAGAGGGAAAAATGGCGGAAAACAGACCAGAAAATCAGCAGGATGGATTTATGGGAAGCCAGGTTGAGGAGAATCTCAGGGCTGCATTCGATGCGCTCCCCAACAAGGTTGCGGTGATGCTCTTTACAGAAAAGGGCCAGAACGATGTTCTCAATCAGGCGGCGCGGGACCTGCTTAAGAGCTTCAATAAAATCTCAAATAAAATAGAGCTCAGCGAGTTTGAGCTTTCCGGGACGGAAGCAAAGAAATACGGTGTTAATAGTTCACCCACACTTATTTTCGACCCGGATCGATATTCAATTCGCTATCTTGGGGTCCCTTTTGGAGAAGAAGCCAGGACCCTGGTTGGCATGATACTGTTGCTTGGCTTTCGGACCGGAAATATGAGTGAGCATTCCATGAAGGTCATGGAAAGGATTAATTCCAAGAGAGAGGTCAAGGTTTTCGTCAGTCCGACCTGCCCTTATTGCCCTGACCAGGCGATCAATGCGGTGAAGGCGGCCATCGAAAGACCGGAAATCGTCTCACTTGAGATAATTGACATCCAGTCCAATCAGGAAATTGCGAATCGCTACTCCGCGTTCAGCGTCCCGCAGACCTTTGCAAACGATATACTCATTGCCTATGGAGCGCAGTCAGAGGAGCTGTTTGTTCTCTCGCTTCAAAAGCTTGAACAGCAGACTGTCTTCATCCCCGAAATAGACGCCGAGCTAATCGAAACTGACGTGGTTATCGTCGGTGGGGGGCCGGCGGGGCTTGCCGCAGGCATTTACGCTGTACGCAGCGGACTTAAGACCGCTGTGATCGAACGAGGGCCCCTCGGAGGGCAGGTGGCCGCCACTCCCATAGTGGAGAATTATCCGGGTTTTACACGGGTGCCTGGAAAAACGCTTGTCGATATTCTGGTCAGCCACGCTCTGGAATATGTACAGATATTCCAGGGGGAGGAAGTGGTCAGCATTGAACCGGGAACCAAGATAGTAGTTCAGACCAGCAGAAGAAAGTTTCTGGCCAGAGCACTTATCCTCGCAACAGGGGCCAACTACAAGAAACTTGGCGCCCCCGGTGAGATGCTCTTCATGGGCCGGGGCGTTAGCTACTGCGCAACCTGTGACGGTCCGCTGTTCAAAGGCAAGAGAGTAATTGTTGTCGGGGGAGGCAACAGCGCCGTGACCGAGGCCCTCTATCTCAATAACATAGACGTTTGGACAACACTGGTGCATAGACGAAACACCCTGAGGGCACAGGAGCACCTGGCCAAAAATATTTTTTCGAACAACATGGAAGTCCTGTGGGACACCGAAGTCGTAGAAATAAAGGGTAAGGAAAAGGTGAGCGAAGTCATTCTGCGAAACAACAGGACCGGTCTGGTATCTACATTGCCGGTGGATGGAGTTTTCGTTGCGATCGGATATGAGCCTTCAGTCGATCTTGCAAAAACGCTGGGCATTGAACTGGATTCCGACGGTTTCATTAAACATGATTCCCATCACCGGACCAATATTCCGGGAATATATTCCGCCGGAGATGTCGAAGGGGGCTACAAACAGATAGTGACTGCAATGGGACAGGGAACCGAGTCTGCCCTTTCGGTGTTCGAGGACCTCATGCATCCGTACTGGTCGGTTGAGACGGAAAAGCGGACGGGAACCGCAAAGAGTTAGAAGCGGGAAGCTAGAAGCAAGAAGCAAGAAGCAAAAGACAACCACGGATAACACGGATTATCACGGATAAAGAGCGGGAAAGAAGCAGGAAGCGGCAAGCAAGAAGCAGGAAGCAAGAAGCAGGAAGCGAGAAGCTAGAAGCAGTGAATAGTGAATAGTGAATAGTGAAGAGTGAAGAGGGAAGCGGGAAGCAGGAAGCGGGGAGCGGGGAGCAGTGAATAGTGAAGAGTGAAGAGTGAACAGTTAGCGAGTGAACAGAAAAATCAAAAAAATAATTTCTTTGCGGTTGGCTGTTGCGGGGCATCTTTAAAGCCGGCAAAGACGCAGCCAGAAAGAGAAAATCTTTTTTGCGAATGGAGTCAGGCGAGTACGGTTGTACATGTCGGCAACCTGTTTAATGGCCTCGGCCTGAGTGGGGTAGGGGTGGATGACGTTTGCTATGGCTTTGAGGCCCAGACCGTTGACCATGGCAAGACTTATTTCGCTTATCATCTCTCCGGCGTGCCTGGCCACGACGGTCGCGCCCAGAATCCTGTCGGTTCCCCGTTTTACATGCACTCTTACGAACCCGTCCTCTTCCCCGTCTAGAACGGCCCTGTCTACATCCGCCAAGCTGCGGACGAAGGTGTCTACATCAATTCCACTCTCCTTGGCGTCTTTCTCATTTATTCCCACATGAGCAATCTCCGGGTCTGTAAAGGTAGTCCAGGGAATAGTCAGAGCGCTTAGTTTCTTATGTCCTAGGAAAAGGGCGTTTTGAATCACGATGCGTGCTGCGGCGTCGGCCGTATGTGTGAACTTGTACTTAAGGCAGATGTCCCCGGCGGCAAAGATGCGGGGATTTGTGGTCTGAAGCCGGTCGTTGACGATTACGCCGTTATTTTTATCGTATTGGACCCCGGCGGCTTCGAGGTTCAAACCTTCCACATTGGGGGCCCTTCCTACTCCTGCCAGGATCTTGTCAACTGTGAGCCGCTGCTCTTTGCCGTCCTTTTCATATAAGATCGAGGCGCCATGTTCCGTGAGAGAGATTGTCCGGGGTTTGGCCTTCAACAGCAACTGAATGCCTTCCCTGAGGAAAGCCTCATGGAGAATCTGGGCCGCATCGCTGTCTTCACGTTCCAGGAGATGGCCGCCCCTGTGGATTATAGTCACCCTGGATCCAAGCCTTTGGAAGGTCTGGGCGAGCTCGCACCCAATCGGGCCGCCTCCGATGACGGCAAGACGCTCCGGGCGCTCCGTAAGTGAAAAAACGTTTTCATTGGTGAGATATCCGGTCTCCGCGATCCCCTCTAGGGGAGGCTCGGTAGCTCGCGCACCAGTTGCTATCACGGCCTTGCTGAAAAGAAGCGTTTGGCCTTCGACCTCGACGGAACCCTTTCCCGCAAAGCGGGCTTCCCCCAGGAATAAGTCTACTCCAAGTTCTTTAAAACGCATGGCGGAATCATGGAAGCTGATCCGTGATCTCAGTCTGCGCATCCGCTCCATGACCGCTGGAAAATCCACCTCCATCCCTTCAGGGACCTGCACGCCGAAATTGGAGGCAAGCCGCACATCCTGAGCCGAGCGTGACGAGCGAATGATGGACTTGGATGGAACGCAACCGTAATTGAGACAGTCGCCTCCAAGCAGATGCTTTTCTATAAGCGCCACCTTTGCCCCAAGACCAGCGGCCCCGGCAGCAGTAACGAGCCCCGCTGTGCCCGCCCCGATGACCACCAGGTTATAGCGGCCCGACGGCTGAGGGTTTTTCCAGCCGGGCGGGGAAACGTTTGAAACCAGTACCTGATTATACTGATCTTCCGGCAGGAGCTTTGGAGATTTATCCCTATTCATGTCGCCTTCTCTCGGGCATCTGCGTCCTGCCGTGTCTGTTGCTCACTGCTTATCAAACTGATGGACGTTTCCACCCTCAGACTGGTCATGGAAATCGTCAAATTCGATCTGTTCTCCTGTCACCGTAAAGATTACACGCTCGCAAATATTGACGACGCGGTCGCCTGTGCGTTCCAGATTGTGAGCTACCCACAGAAGGTGGTTTACATCTTCGATGTTGCTGGGGTCCGACAGCACGAAAGTCATCAGCTCGCGGTATATCTGGTCGTAAAGAGCGTCAATCTGCCTGTCTTCAACAGGGATCGAACGCGCCGTCTCAGCGTCTCTGTCGATGAAGGACAGGAGCGCTCTGTGGAGCATATCAGAAACCAGCGCCGCCATGCGCGGGAGATCCAGAAGCGGTTTTAACAAAGGTTTTGAACTGAGATGAATTGCAATCTTTGCGATCCCCTTCGAATAATCGGCGATCCTCTCCACCTCTGAGGCAATTTCCAAAATGGCCGCAAGGGTCCGCAGGTCCTTAGCCATCGGCTGCTGTCTGGCTATAAGACCAAGAGCTTCCGATTCGATTGAGTAGCGCCTCCGGTTGATCTCGTCATCGGCCGCAATCAGGCGGCGGGCCGATTCGACATTCCGTGTCTTGAGGATCGTGATTGACTCGGTTAGGGTGCGTTCGACCATCACGCCGAAATCGATCAGTACATCCTGAAGTCGTTCCAATTCCTTTTCCAATAAAGTTTTCACTACAACTTCTCCCCTCGTTCAAGAAAACCAATTTCGAGGCCGCTACAGCAATAATACTTATTATATAAGTAACATAAGTGTCTTAGAATTCAATTGCATTTTCGCCTTCACGGTTCCGGATGTACAGAAAAAAAGCCCCCGTCCCATAGATGGGGTGGGGGCTAAACACTAAAAACAAATTCCGGATCGAGTAGATTACAATACCTTATTTAATCGAAGCGATATTGTAAAATCCTCCCGAAGTGAAGTCGGATATCGGTTTTACTAGTACATGCCTCCTCCGGGCGGCATGCCTCCCATGCCTGCGCCTGCTTTGTCATCCTTCGGCAGGTCGGCGACCATACACTCGGTGGTGAGCATGAGGGCAGAAACGCTGGCAGCGTTAAGCAGCGCCGTGCGGGTCACTTTGGTCGGATCGATTACGCCCGCTTCGATCAGGTCTTCATATTTAGCCGTTTCTGCATTGAAGCCGAAGGCGCCCGATTTTTCCTTGAGTTTTTGAACGACTACGGACCCTTCCTCGCCGGCGTTGGCAGCAATCTGGCGAGCAGGTTCCTCGAGAGCGCGCTTGATTATCTTGAGGCCAAGCTGCTCGTCGCCGCCAAAGTCAACCTTCTCAAGTGCAGGCAGGCAGCGCAGGTAGGCAACTCCGCCGCCGGGAACGATGCCTTCTTCCACTGCGGCACGGGTGGCGTTGAGTGCATCTTCCACCCTGGCCTTTTTCTCCTTCATTTCAGTTTCGGTTGCTGCGCCAACGCTTATCACTGCAACACCGCCCACCAGCTTGGCAAGGCGTTCCTGGAGCTTTTCACGGTCGTAATCGCTGGTGGTCTCGTCGATCTGAGTGCGGATTTGGCGGACCCGACCCTCAAGGGTCTTACGGTCGCCGGCGCCGTCGACTATTGTCGTGTTGTCCTTGTCGATCCGGATAGTCTTGGCTTTGCCAAGATCGTTCAAGGCAACAGTTTCGAGCCGGATGCCCTTCTCCTCGCTGATTACCTGTGCGCCTGTCAGGATAGCTATGTCTTCAAGCATCGCCTTGCGCCTGTCGCCAAAGCCCGGGGCCTTTACCGCGCAGACCTGGAGGGTCCCTCGGAGCTTGTTGACTACCAGGGTGGCAAGCGCTTCGCCTTCAATGTCTTCGGCGATAATCAAAAGCGGCTTGCCCATCTTGGCGATCTGCTCCAGAACGGGCAGCAGGTCCTTCATACTGCTGATCTTTTTCTCGTTTACGAGAATCATGGGCTCGTTGAGCAGGACTTCCATCTTCTCAGGGTCGGTGACGAAATAGGGGGAAATATATCCTCGGTCAAACTGCATCCCCTCTACCACCTCAAGGGTGGTATCCATCGACTTGGCTTCCTCGACCGTGATTACGCCTTCTTTGCCCACCTTGTTCATCGCTTCGGCAATGATGTTTCCGATGGTCGCATCGTTATTGGCGGAAATGGTCCCCACCTGGGCGATCTCTTTTTGGTCCTTGATAGGCTTGCTGATTTTCTTCAGTTCGGCGACCACGGTTTGGACAGCCTTTTCGATGCCCCGCTTGATCGCCATGGGGTTATGACCTGCGGTCACCAACTTGGAGCCTTCATAGTAGATGGATTGTGCCAGAATGGTTGCCGTGGTCGTGCCGTCTCCGGCGACGTCGCTGGTCTTGCTTGCGACTTCCTTTACCATTTGCGCGCCCATGTTTTCGAACTTGTCCTCGAGTTCGATTTCCTTGGCTACCGTAACGCCATCTTTGGTCACAGTAGGTCCGCCGAAACTTTTCTCGATGACCACATTACGCCCTTTGGGGCCAAGAGTAACCTTTACTGCGTCTGCGAGCGTGTTGACGCCATTGAGCAGCAACTCACGCGCTTTGGTATCATATATCAACTGTTTTGCCATGTGACTGTTCCTCCTGCTGTTTTTTCGAATGAAGCGAAGACTTATTGGATAATCGCAAGAATATCGTCCTCGCGCATGATAAGAACTTCCTGGCCCTCGATGGTGATATCGGTGCCTGCGTATTTGCCGAAGAGAACGCGGTCACCCTTTTTGACGTCGAGCGCTCTTCTGGAACCGTCTTCCATGATCCTGCCGTTTCCGACCGCGAGGATTTCTCCCTGGATGGGCTTTTCTTTTGCCGTATCGGGAATGATGATCCCGCCTGCGGTTTTTTGTTCCTCTTCCATGCGTTTGACCACGACGCGATCGTTGAGCGGTCTGAGGTTCATAACAACTCCTTTCGCTTTGAATGAATGAATTTTGGGCAAAGGCCGACTGTAAGAGACCAGCCCGGTGTTAGCACTCGCCTATGATGAGTGCTTTTAATCATCGGCGATTCATTTGGCAAGTAAAAAGGACAGACTCGGCGGGAAAAAATGTGAAAAGATTGTCCCGATCTCCGCCTGGGGCGCCGGGACCCGCCTCTGGTCTTAGACAGGCCATGGAGAGCGTGGAAAACAGACCGAGGCCGGTTCCGGCGCATGTGGTTCAATATTCAGCAAAAATTGAATAAAAAAATATAAAAAGCCTTGACAGCGATTAATTCCCGGTTATTATTCGCTCCGCTTTCTCCAGTTGGAGAACTAAATCATACCGAGATAGGGGGTGGTTATCATGGTTTGCTCAACAATGAAGGTGGGAGCCGAATGCGCCTTCATGACGAAAACGGGATGTGGCTACAACGGCGGTACCTGCCATCAGGTCGTGGATCAGTGCGAGGGATGTCAGCGCACTGTGGAATTTGCCAGCGGGAAGTTCTGCAGCAGTTATCCGAATCCTTCCATTAAGTGGAAAACCAGCGCCTGTAATTTTGCAACTCATAACAAGGTAGAACAGCAAGATCGGCAGAAAATCAATCCTCTGAAGGCTTCCAAAAGAAACAACAAGAAGAAGTAAAGCTTTTTGCTGGTTAGTGAGAGCGGCCTCCAGTAAGGCCTAGGTCCGGGAGGTTTGCTCTCATCATTTCCTCGTATGATATACTTACATAACACGCTGAAGAAGCTGTCTGCAGCTGCTTCGAAAAGATCCAGGCAGAACCACGGATGGGGAGCGTAGCGGGGTGGATAGACACGGATAAAATAATTCAGCATCCAGACCCAGGCGCCGCTCATTTTCACGGTTTCAAGGGTGTCCCCTTGGGACATGAATAACTGTCTGCAAAAAAAACATACATCTGCTGTCATTTAAAGTTTCACTCTGAGCGTATAATCATTCTTGTTTTCGTTTGACTTCCCTGGCGCCCATCCGTTATGGAAGTATGGGTGAAATTTGACATTCTGCGGTCCATGCCATACGCCGGGGTCGGCTTTGCCGTTAAGACTCGTCCCAGAAAGGAAGAGCAACAGTGGAACAGACTTTGATTCTGACCGGAACACAGGCTGCGGCAGAGGCGGCCAGATTGAGCCGCGTTCAGGTCGTCGCCGCCTATCCGATCACCCCCCAGTCCAAAATACCCGAGATCCTGTCCGGATATGTTGAACAAGGGAGTTTGCAGGCCGAATTAGTGCGTGTCGAGAGCGAACATTCGGCAATGGGCATTTGCATCGCCGCATCCATCGTGGGGGCGAGGGCTTTTACTGCAACATCGGCAAACGGCCTCGCCTACATGCACGAACAACTGCACTGGGCCGCCGGGGCACGGCTTCCGATAGTGATGCCGGTTGCCAACCGTGGAATGGGAGCGCCCTGGACGATTCTCAACGATTCGCAGGACAGCATCTCACAACGCGACACCGGCTGGATGCAATTCTACTGCATGAACAACCAGGAAGTCCTTGATCTCACCATCGTCGCTTTCAAGGCCGCTGAGCAGCTTCTGATTCCGTGCATGGTCTGCTTCGACGGATTTTGGCTTTCACACACCTTTATGCCGGTGGTCATACCCGACCAGCCAAAGGTCGATTCTTTCCTTCCGCCGTATGTTCCTTTTCACACGCTCGACCCGGAAAACCCGGTGAACATCAATCCAGTGGTTATGAGCGACCCTCTTTCAGACCCCGACGGGGTACTTTCGCCCAGCTATATGGGCTTTCGGTTCCGGCTCCAGCAGAGCCTGGAAGACGCCCTTCCGGTTATCAGGCAAGCCGGCAAGGAGTTTGGCGAGCTTTTTGGCCGCTCCTATGAGGACCCGCTCTACCGCTACCGGGCTGAGGACGCCGATTTTCTTTTCATCACCATGGGAGCTCTTGCCAGCGAAGCGACCGAAGTAGCCGACTTTCTAAGACAAGAGGGTGTGAAAGCAGGCGTTCTGGGCGTTCGCGTGTTCCGGCCTTTCCCTGCAAGCGAATTGCTCGAAGCGGTCCGGGGCAGGCTTGCTGCTGCGGTTATCGAAAAAGCCATCAGCTATGGATACCAGGGCGCACTCATGACCGAATTGAAGGCCTGTCTCTACAGGGAAAACGGGGGCAGTCCCGTGCTCACCAACTTCATCGTGGGCCTTGGTGGAAAAGACGTCTCAGCCGCCGACCTGCTGCGGGCCGCCCGCGAAAGCCTGGCAGCGGCGAAAAGCGGTATGGCGCCCGATAAACCACAATGGATCGGCTACGGGGTTTAAAATACCAAAAAGGAGAAAGATAATCGGCCATGTGTGCGCAAACAGCCATTCTCGACTACCCTGACAAAGAATATATCCTTCCGGGCAACCGTCTGTGCGCCGGCTGCGGAGTCACCATCGCATACCGGTTTATTTTGAAGGCGCTCGGGCAGAAAACAATCATTTGCATACCCGCCTGCTGCATAACAATTCTGCACGGCATCTACCCCAAGACGCCGATGGTGGCGACCACTGTCAACAACACGTTCGCCAGCACTGCGGCTACCGCTTCCGGATTGGCAGCCGGTCTCAAGGTCACGGGGCGTGAGGACTGGAACGTCATGGCAGTTGCCGGAGACGGCGGGACTTTCGACATGGGAATTCAGGCCCTGAGCGGCGCTGCCGAGCGCGGCGATAACTTTATTTATTTATGCTATGACAACGAAGCCTACATGAATACGGGCGTTCAGCGCTCCAGCGCAACTCCGGCGGGGGCCGTGACCTCTACGACGCCGGTAGTGCCTAAAGTGCAACCCAAGAAAGACTTCATGCAGATAATGGATGCCCACAACCTTCCCTACCTTGCCACTGTTTCGTCCTCCTATCCGGGTGACGTTTACGATAAGTTCCTGAAGGCTCGAGACATCAAGGGAACCAGATTTTTTCACCTGATGGCGCCGTGTCCGACCGGGTGGTGGTATGCCACAAAGGATACTGTGAAAATCGGTCGCATGATGGTCGAATCCTGCGTCTCTCCGCTCTATGAGATTGAAAACGGCCGTCTTAGCCTCACCGCTAAGAGCCTGAGCATCGCCAAAAGCGGCAGAAAGAAACCGATTGACGAGTACATAGCTATCCAGGGCCGTTTTAAGAAAATCACTCCGGAACAGGTGGCCGAGTTTCAAAAAAGAGTGGATGAAAAGTGGCAGGCACTACTGAAGAGAGCGGGGTTTTGAAAGAATAGTGAATAGTGAATAGTGAATAGTGAAGCAGGAAGCGGGAAGCGGGAAGCGGGAAGCAGGGAGCAGGAAGAGTGAAGAGGTCGTAACCCTTTATGGTGAGATATCTTAGTGCGTGCCTTATAGCGGTCCTTTTGGTTGTATTTGTCACCGGCCCGGCCTGTGCGCAGGCGCCAAAGATCAAAGATGTAATTCTTGCCACCACCACCTCGACAGTTGATTCGGGACTTCTCGATTATCTTGTGCCGATATTCGAAAAGAAGACCGGTTACAGGGTAAAGACAATTGCGGTCGGTACGGGCCAGGCGCTGGCAATGGGCGAGAAGGGCGAAGCGGATGTCTTGTTGACGCATGCCCAGAAGGCCGAAAAGAAGCTGGTTGATTCGGGGGCTGTCCGGGATTACCGGCTGGTAATGCACAATGATTTCATCATCACAGGTCCGCCGGAAGATCCTGGGAAGATTAAAGGGAAGAGCACCGTCGAGGCGTTAAAGGCAATTTCCGGAAGCGGGGCCCTTTTCATCTCGAGAGGCGACGATTCAGGGACTAATAAGATGGAGCTTACGCTCTGGAAAGCAACCGGCCTGAATCCGGAAGGGGCCAAATGGTACCTGGAATCAGGGCAGGGGATGGGCGCCACCCTGCTTATGGCATCGGAGAAACAGGCCTATACCCTGAGCGACCGGGGAACATACCTTGCGGAAAAGCATAACATAAGGCTCGATATACTCTGCGAAGGAGACCCTTCGCTTCTCAACATTTATCACGTTATGGAAGTAAACCCGGAAAAGTTCGCCAAAGTCAACTCAGAGGGCGCAAAATCGTTCGTCGATTTCATCACCTCCCCGGAGACCCAGAAGCTTATAGAGACATTCGGGGTGGACAAATTCGGGCAACCGCTTTTTTCCCCTGACGCAGGCAAGCAGATGTGATGAGGATCGGTTTTTATTTTCCTTCCTTTGATTCGGCAAAGAACAAGTCCCGGAAAAGCTCATCGGCGGAAGCCTTTGTGAGGTCGTTGAGCTTTGCAAATCTTTCCAGGATTTGTTTGGCGAAGGGGGTTAGTTTGGAGCCTCCTCCGCGGACCCCTCCGGTTTTTCTGTCAAGAAGGTCTCGTCCCAGTCTTTTCTCGGTGGCCCGGATTTTTCCCCAAACGGCTCGGTAGCTCATTTGAAGTTCCTGGGCAGCCGCGTGGATAGAGCCGTGTCTTGAAACCGCCTGCAAGATATAGAGGCGGCCCGTCCCAAAAACCACCTGGCCGGTTTCGTTTTCGATCCAGATCTTGGATTTTACGGAAAGATTAGAAGGGTTTGGCATTTGTCGGCGTGAATCCTTTGCTGTGTGTACAACACTGAGTTCCGTTCAAGAAAGTGTCAAGTGATATTCTTCAAGAGCGTGGGGAGCAGTGCCCCCCACACCCCCTTCGCCGCTACGCGGCTTAGTTTGGCGCTGCGGCGGCGGCCCCACGCATGCGCGGGGCTTGCCGCCGAAGCGCCGAGCGATCGGCCTCGCGCGCGTAGCGCGCACGGCCGAAATCCTGGGGGGTGAGGGGCATCTTTAAAGTGAGAAATCATTCCCCCGCTCAGTTTGGGGTTATTAGGCGCTCTTTTAACGCAACCGGGTCTCAATCATTATAAAACGCTTGCATGGCGTCCGAGTAGTGCCCGTTTTCGCCGTAGATGTAAAAAGGCTGTTCTACCTTGAGTTCTTCGCCCCCGCCTTTGCGGCATTCAAGGTGAACAAGCCGGCCCGAACCGCGCGGGTACGGGTAGACGATCGTCAGCCGTTTCGGGCTGAAACCGTGGTCGAGAGAAGAGCGCAGCAGGTTTGCAAGCCGGGTCGCTGGATAGACAAGGGCAACCCGCCCGCCCACCCTGAGCAGATACCGCGCAGCCTCGAACACGTCAGCCAGGGTTGCAGTGAGTTCGTGGCGTGCAACGGCTTTTTGCATGTCGGGGTTTATGCGGCCGGTACCGGGCTTCCTGTAAGGAGGATTGCTGAGCGCCAGATCAAAGCTGCCGGCCTCGAACCCGGATGAAATCTCACGAAAATCCATCTGGTAAATCTCGATGCGGCCGCCAAAATTATTTTCATTGACGTTTTTTCTGGCAAGCTCGGCAAGCTCCGGCTGAATCTCCACTCCCGCAATTTTGCGCTCCGTGCTTGCCCGATAAGCCAGCACGAGCGGTATCACGCCGCAGCCCGTCCCTAGTTCTATCACGCGGTCCTTTTTCCCTATACGGGTAAGGCCTGCCAGCAGGACCGCATCAAGGGAAAAACGGTAACCTTTTTGTTCCTGGCATACGAGCAGCCTTCCGCCAAAAAGGGCATCACCGGTTTGGGGCCGTTTTTCGTTGAGTGTCTGCGAGGTCAAAAAATTTCCTCGTTGGGGGAAAGAGGGTTTATGACCAGTCCGGATATTACCTTCGGGTAAAAGTAGGTGGATTTATGTGGCATTATGAGACCTGCGCTTGCAACTTCACGGACCTGTTCGATTCGCGTGTGATTTATGAAAAAGCCCGCGTCGAATCTATGGGATTTTACCGCATCGAGAGCTTCGGCGAAATCATGCATGAAGCTGATATTACGTTCATTTGCGAGGAACTGGTCCGAAAGTCCGAGAAGGCCCCGGAGCACTACCTGGTCAAGCACGACGACATCAAGGGTTGTCATCTGCACAGGCGTCCCCTGCTGCGCGAGCAAAGATGAAACCACATCTCTTTTCGCCGTGAGCAAGTAGACGTGCGCCGCATCTTTGCAATAGAAACCAATGGTGGTGTCTTTCCTCAAGCCCCCTTCCCTGATCGCTTCTTTCCATCTCAGTTCGCCGCCGTTTTCAGATTCAAAACGCTCGACATGGAAGTAGCTTTTCGCCCTTTCAAAAAGCCCCTCACAGTCCCAGTCGCCAAGATTTCTCAAAAGGCGGTGAGTGGGCAAAATTGTGAGCCCCGGTTCGTTCATATCCGTAAGGTATACCATTATGAACTCATAGGAGGCGTTAGGGTTGCCGCTTCCGTAACGCTCTCGGAAGGCGTTTCTGTAGTTCAGCGCGGTTTCGTAGCGATGGTGGCCGTCGGCAATAAAAATCGGCTTGTCCAGCGTGAGCTTGCGGACTTGATCGAGGACGGTCCGGTCGGTTACAGGCCAAACCCTGTGAGTCATACCGTAGAAATCGGTAAACGAAATCACCGGGTCGCCCCGTTTTCCGGAGGCAAGAGCGAGGTAGGCCTCTTCGTTGGAATCCGGATAAAGCGCGAATACCGGGCTCAGGTTTGCATTGCAGGCCAGCATAAGGGCCAGGCGCTCGTCTTTTATGGCCTGGAAGGTTTTCTCATGGGGCCGGACCCTGCCGGAGGAAAAATCCTCGAGCCGCAGGGCGCAGATGAAGCCTTTGCGGGTTTTGACCGCATCGGGGCCCTCTTTATAGTCCAGTTCGTAGCAGTAAACGGACGGGTTCGGATTGCGCAACAGAATTCGCTGGTCCTGCCATTGCCTGATCCATCCGGCCGCCCTGGTATGGGGATTATCCTCGCTGGAGTCTTCCGGCGCAGGCAATCCCAGTTCCAGGCGGATAAAATTATACGGATTACTTTCGTGAAAGGCCCGCTGCTCCTCAGGGGATATAACGTCGTAAGGAGGAATAACCACCTGAGCGAGGTCGGGAACCATTTCCTGGTTGTAGCGCAATCCCCTGAACGGAGCGATTTCAGCCATGAGCCTTGAGGGTCCTTTCTGCCGGTATGCCTTCGAGTAACAGGCGCTCGTACCGAGGACATTTTTGCTAACACAGGTCGGGCCGTTTTACAAACGGAAATCTGAAGGCGCCGCGAGTTGTGAAAAACTCGAAAAAAGAACTCGACGCTTCGCGAGGCGAAGCCGTGCCGCGGCGAAAGCCGGCGGCCCCCGCCCCGGCGAGCAGTCCAGACCCTTGCGGGTGGGATGTAGAGGCCGGCAATTGCTTTAGCAGGGTGATGAAAAAGGCTTGAAATTCCCACTTTGCAGTAAAAACCCCGTGGGGCCGTCACCCCGATGGAGCCTGCCCCGGAAGTGTCCAGTCCGGGGGGCGGGGTCCAGTGTTTTGCTTTAAATATCAAATAGTTCAAAAAAGCTCTGGATTCCGGCTCTTTTGTCGGCAGAAGACGCTGGAATGACGAAATCACCCTTCTTTTTAAGGCTCTTTTCCCACCAGAGAACCCTTTTTCAGCACCCTGTTAGAAGTAAAGGATATAAACCTGGATTATGCGTGAGCATGCCCGGCAATTGTAATGCATTTGTCCCAGCTATCCTTATATTATGGCGCAAGTTCGTCAGGTGGAGCAAAAGCTTCATGCGCACAATTTGCGACAAATAAAGAGGGACCAAAAGGGGCGGATTTCGACTGATACCAAGTTGCGTTCAAGTGTGTACGAAAAGAAGCTGAAAAGCTCGGGGACCTTTGCCCCCCGAACCCTCACTTCGTTCGGGTTCGCGCTTACACATTGGACCGATGCTCGACGCTGGACCCTCTCTGCGCTCAGGTCCGGGCTTGACGTCTCTAGCATGGTTAAACGCTGGACCCTCACTTCGCTCAGGTCCGGGCTTGACATCTCTAACTTGGTGAACCCTCACTTCGTTCGTGTCCGCGCTATATGTTTGAACCTGCGTTCGATGCGTATAGTTCGTGCCCGATTA
>Ga0208188_1000582_pt1 | contig 21565 bp, 14 predicted proteins | sample June2015DPH_8_50_FD_184698 | JGI IMG/M metagenome (GOLD analysis project Ga0208188, IMG submission 184698) | Peatland microbial communities from SPRUCE experiment site at the Marcell Experimental Forest, Minnesota, USA - June2015DPH_8_40... | ecosystem: Environmental > Terrestrial > Soil >...
CATCTTCAATCATTTCCGGCCGGAACATCGCGTCGCGGGCGGCAACGGACAATGCCGCTGTGCTCGTGCTTCACTTGCAAGAAGCCGGCGACAACCACCGGTCGCTGGTGGGCGGCAAAGCGTTTAATCTGGGCAGATTGATTGCGGCGGGTCTGCCGGTGCCGCGCGGCTTTTGTGTCACGACGACGGCGTTCGATCTCTTCCTGGCTTCGTGTTCGAGACGGACTGAATTATCCCATCTGCTGGCGCAATGTTCCGGCCATGACATTGGGCGGATCGCGGAATTGAGCCGGAAAATTCGCTCCTGCCTGGCGGAGGATCACGTGCCGGAGGTGGTGAAGGATGCGGTGCTGTCCGCGTGGCGGGAACCGGGGGAAGAGCAGAGCTTTGCCGTGCGTTCCAGCGCGACAGTCGAGGACGCAGCCGGGATGTCTTTTGCCGGTCAGTTTGAATCCATTCTGAATGTGCGCGGAGCGGACGCGTTGCTGGCTGCCATCAAGTCGTGCTGGCTGTCGCTTTTCTCCGAGCGGGCGCTTGTTTACCTGGCGAGGCAGCAGGTGTCAGCGGAAAAGGTCAAGATGGCGGTTGTGGTGCAGGAAATGGTGGACGCCAGCCACGCCGGGGTTGTGTTCACTGCCGACCCGCTGACCGGAGCAACTGACCGGTTCATCGTGGAGTGCGTGAGCGGCCTGGGCGAAGGCTTGGTGCAGGGGACGGTTCAGCCTGAGCGGATGGTGGTTGAAAAGCGAACGGGGCGCGTGCTGGCTTCGCCTGCTGAAGAGCGGAGCGCGGACAGCTTTGTCCGCGCGAACCATGTCGATGCCGTGAGACTTGCGGACAAAGCTGTCCGCGCTCCTATGCTTTCGTCCGCCATGCTCGCGAGGCTGTGCGATCTGGCCCGCCGGACAGAACGTCTCTTTTCAGCGCCGCAGGACATCGAGTGGGCGCAGCGGGATGACGGGGTGTTCCTGTTGCAGTCCCGTCCGATCACAGCCAAAGCTCCCGTCAAAACGTGGGAGGACCGGCAGATCTGGAGCAATTTCAACACCGGCGAAATCGCGCCCGACGTGATGGCACCCATCACCTGGTCCTTGTGGCAATCGTTTTTGGGAGGTGCTGTGTTGCGTTCCACCTCTCGCCTGCTGGGTGCAGATGCCAGGCACGCTCCGCTCGTTGGTCTGGTCGCTGGCAGAATTTACTTCAACGCCAACACCCCAATGGCCGCGCTCAAACCATTTTCGTTCCTGCTCAAGAGTGCTCCGGACGCGGGCTTGGCGCTCGGAGGCGGACAGGTCGAGGCCTATCGGCAGGTGCTGGCCCTCCCGCCGGAAGATCTTCCCGACCTGGGTTTCCGCTGGCCGAAATACATTCTCTCCTGGCCCCGCATACTCTTCGATTTAATCACTCATTTGCCTCACCAGGGCGAAGCGTGGATTGCCCGTTTCAAGACTGGAACAGATGAACAGGTCCGCGTGGACGTTGAGGCTATGTCCACGCCGGAGTTGGTTCGTTTTTGTGTCCGGCTCATTCGGGAGTTTTTCAAAAGTTGGGATTTGCTCTACTTGGTGACGCCGGCGGCGGTGCTGCCGGTATTACATAAAGCCTGCCGCGATTGGCTGGGCGAGCCGGAGCCGGCGCTCGGCTACCGTTTGTTTTCCGCGTTGGGAGGCATCCCGACAGCGGAAGCCGGCCTGGCACTCTGGCGGCTGGCGGTGCTGGCTCGCGCTGACCGCGACACGGAAGCTGCGGTGTGTTCCGAAAGCGGCTGGCCGCAGATTCGCGACACGCTTCAGCGCACCGAATCCGGGCAGCGATTCCTGGCCGCCTGGGACACATTCATGGCCGAACATGGACACCATTGCCGCGGCGAACTCGAATTGTTCAACGCACGCTGGTCGGAAACGCCCGATTACGTTCTGGGGGTCGTGCGCGGCTATCTTCGCTCAATCGGCCAGTCCGATCCGCTGGAAAATCAGCGTCAACTCGCCGGCGAGCGGGAACGGTTGACGGAGCAATGCCGCCGGCGGCTGAAGAACCCGATCAAACGCTGGATTTTTTCCTGGTCGCTGCGCCGCGCGCAAAAACTGGCCGTCTTTCGCGAGGAATTGAAGAACCAGGTTGTCCGGCAGCTCGCCTTCATGCGCCGCGTTCTCCTGGCCCTCGGCCAACGGCTCAAAGAACAAGGCATCCTGTCCTGCCGCGACGACATTTTCTTCCTGGAAATTTCCGAGATCGAACCGGTCGCGACGGGCGGTGCTTCGTTCGATTGGCACGAACGCATCGCATTGCGCCGGCGGGAATACGAAAAAAACCTGAAGCTCAACCCGCCGCCGTTCGTCGTCGGCAAGTTTGATCCAAACGCGCCAAATTGGCCGATGGCGAACACTGACGCGAAACTTTTGACCGGCATTCCGGTTTCTCCCGGCATCGTCACCGGTTCCGCCCGCGTAATTTTGCGCGCGGATGAGCACGAGCAGGTTCTCCCCGGCGAAATTCTCATCGCCCCGTTCACCGATCCGGCGTGGTCGCCGTATTTCATCACCGCCGCCGGCTTGGTCGTGGAACAAGGTGGGATTCTCTCGCACGGCAGCATCGTCGCGCGCGAATACGGTCTTCCGGCGGTGACCAATGTTGCCTCGGCCACGCGGGTCATTCGCACGGGCGACCTGGTGCAGGTGGATGGAAACCGCGGCTGTGTGAGCGTCCTCAAGCGTCTGGCGGAAGACCCCACTGCGGAAATCCCGCAAACAACGTGAAGATCAACCGTGGTTGTTCAGTTTTCCGCCGAGTGCAGGCCGCCGGTGCCGGTGCGGAAGGCGATTTCAGCCCGAACGGATATCAGCGTTTATTTTCCGGAGACGCCGACGATCATTGGCCGCCGTAACCGGCCGTGAATTCGATCGTCAGGATTCCGTCTTTGAGCGACTCATTGAGCACCCGGTAGCGGCCGCCGGTGCTGTTTTCCTGGCCGGCTTCCAGAAGGACTTCCTTGCTCGAACAGATTTTGCCAATGTTCTTCACCACCCACTCGCGCGCCTCAATGCCGTGTCCGGAGATATCCACCGACAAACTCCCTTTTTGGGTCCGGGCGTCATATTGGTAACTGACAACCTTGAGCGTGGACAAAGACAGGTCTGACGAGCGTGACTCGCCCGGGGCTGCAACCGTATTCATCCTTTCGGATCTCGAATTCACGAGCGCAATTTTGACGGTCATATACCCGTCGTTATCGCCACACCATCCCGGCCCGTCGTTGATTCTGAAAAACAGGATGCCGTCCGAGGCGGGGGTCAGGTCGTAGGAATTGAGAACGGCAAACGGTTGTCCCCGCTCCCCAATCTTTGCGACCAGAGCCGAATGACTGTAGCCTTGAACGATCTTCATGTTGTTGTCCCAAGCCAGGGCGTTATAGCAGCCGACGCCATCCGGCCCGGTCCAGCCATAAAACCCGCCAACGAACCATCGCCCCTCGGCTTGAATCCTGTATTTGTTCCCCGCGGTTACAATCAGCCCGGAATTTCTCCATTCTTCGGCTTTGGCCAGGACCCGGCTGGTCACTTCTTCGCCGGGAGGCAAATCCGAAACGGCAACAACCTGGTCGCTGTAGTGAATGCCTGCGCATCCGGCAAAAAACACGGAAATGCAGGCGATCGCCATTCGCGTGAAAAATTTCATGGTCGGCTTCTCTGGTTCAAAAAGGTGTCAGTCCCAACAATTTGCAATTTTCTGTTTTTTACATCGCTACCACGAACGACCGCATCATGCGCCTGACGCATTGATGGCTCAACAGAAATTCCGACCTCGAATTAGTTCTCCGCCGAGTGCAGGCCGCCAGTGCCGGCGCGGAAGGCGATGTTCGTCTGGTCCGGGTTGCCGGGAACGGGTGTTGCGCAGTTCCACAGGCATGCGCCGCAGTGGATGCATTTCTCGCGATCGAACGACGGCACGCCGCCTTCTCCCGGCGCGATGGCCTGGCCGGAGCAGGCCTCGATGCAAATCTTCGTCCCGCATTTCTCGCACAGTTCCGGGTTAAGAAACACGACATGGTCGGCGTAACCGGGGGGCGCCTGCACCTTGCCGCCCATGAGCAGCGCGTCCTGATGCGACATGAGCAACTGGCCGTCGTAAGGAATCGCGGGCCAGCCGACTTTCTCCATCAGCGCGCCGTGGAGCGAGCTGTTCCGGGCCTGGCATTCTTCATGAAGCTTTGCGATTTCTTCCGGTGACACACGGCCCCGATAATATTCCTCAATGGACGGAATACGTTTCCACGGCGGCACGGGATCGCCGGAGAGTGAAAGTTTTCCGTTCGTCAAACCCGCCAGCGCCATGCCGATCATGCCACGCACCACGCCTTTTTGAAAACCGTCGCGCGACTTCTCGGCCGCGATCGCTTCCTTCTCCACCCAGCTTGCGCGGCGGCGTTTCACATAGGCTTCGTCGAGGTTCTGCCGGGTGAACGGTTTCTTTACCTTGAGCAATTCGAGCACGGCTTCGGCGAGTTGTGTACCGGTGGCCCAGGCTTCATCCACGCCGGAGCCGGTGAGCACGTTCGTGCTACCGCTGCCTTCGCCGACGCGCGCATAGCCGTCGCCAACGAGATGCGGTTCACCGCGGCGGCCCGATTCACCAAGCGTCTTCGCGCCCCACGAACGGAGCTTGCCGCCTTTGAGGTAACGCCAGAGATACGGGTGCAGCATCCAGTGTTGGAGCTGGCGATAGGCCGTGCGCATCGGGCTGTCGAACCACGACGGCACGAAAATGCCGAGCGACGCGACGCGGTCGGGATGGACGTAGAAGAATCCAAAAATCTCCGGCTCCGGAAAACCGAACGTGTGCAACACAGTGCCGGGTTTGAGCGGCGTGTCTTCAGGCAAATCCACGACGAACTTCATACCCACCGCCCAATCGCGCGTGTGATGACCCTCGGGCATGCCGAAGTGAGTATCCAATTGCTGGCCGATGTGACCGACCGGGCCGTCAGCAACGACCGTGAGTGCGGCGTGGATGTCCATGCCCGGCGTGAAACCATCGGCAGGCTGCCCTTTCTTGTCCACGCCCTGATCGAGCAAACGCACGCCGACGACTTTGTCCTGCTCGATGAGCACCTGAGACACGGGTGTTCCGGGCCAAATCTGGACCATTCCGGTGCTTTGCAACTGCGCGCCGACCCATTGCATGAACTGACCCATTGAAAGGATTAGGCCGCCATCCTTGTGCAGGAATGAAGGCGTCCACGGCAGATTGAGCGCGTCGTGTTCCACCGGGAGCGCCCACTTGAACGTGCGAATCATCGCATCCGCCGCGCGCAACGTGGCCGAGCGCCGGCTGGCGCCGACGGGATCGAGCAAATAAAGAATTTTTTCTTCGCCGACCGGCGCGGTCATCGGAATTTGTGCCTGGTCGAGATCGGGAAACGTTGCGCGCAAAGCCCGCGCTTTCGTCACGACACCGGAGACGCCGAAGCCGATGTCATCTGCGCGTTCGTAGCAGAGAATTTGCAGCATCCCGCTCTGCGGGACGGACATGCCCGGCGCAGTTGCGCTTTCGATGGCCGGCGTGCCATCCGCATTGACCAGTTGCTTCGAGAGCGTGGTGAGAAATCCCGCCGTGGCCGGACCAAATCCGACGCAGACGATGTCCACGTCCATGCGCTGGCGGTCAATGGTTGGCGAGTTTGGTTCAGTCACGGGCGAACTGATTACTAAGACGGCCAACAAAAGCAATCCACTTTATTGAAGAGAGCCGGCTAAAAGGGCGCAATCCGACATGCGCACCGGAGCGCCTGCCTCCGGCCCTGCGTGGCGTTGTCAGCCTTGATTGGTCGGAGGGACGCGCTCTGCGAGTCCCAAATCTTTGCTGGGTTTCCGAACAAGTCAGGGGCTCGTATAACTCGCCCCTCCGACAGAAACTCCATTCAACATTTTAGGCCATACGGCTATTACAGGCTTTTTACCACACGCATCACCTTTGTGGCGTCGGCTTTGCTATCCACGGCGATGTGGCAGACAAATTTCTTTCCGATGGCCGCCGCCGACATGCCGCGCAGGTTCAGTCCTTTCGCAGCCAGCGTCCGGGCGAGTTGCGCGCCTTGTCCGCGCTTGTCGGATCCTTCGATCCGCACCGTGTGCAGGTTCCTGGCCTTTTTGAATCCCGCGGCACCGGCCGCGCCGCATTGTTTCGACCCCTTGATGGGCGTGACAAAGACGACGCCCGTGCGGGGCTTCTCCGGCGCGCGCCGCGCGATGAGGAACTCGAGGTTCACGCCCGCCGCTGACAACGCCTTGAGTTTGGCCGCCAAAGCGCCGGGTTTGTCCGCAATCGAAACCGCCCAGGTATCCACTCGTTGTGCTTTCATAGAATCAGACTCCTTTCATTGATTGCCAAAGACCTTTCTCACCAACGACGGCGAGCATAAGCAGCGCGCGAAAAGCTGTCAAACGATTCGATGGCGTCCTAATTTTGTTGTAGTGTCGGCGCTGTGCGCCGATTTGGTCGAGCCGCAGGCTCGACGCTACACGATTTTAGGGCATCACCAACGCTACGGCGGCGGGTTCGCTTAAGATTGCGTCCCTTAGCGTGAGTCTAAACCGGATAATCCAGCGCTTCGCGGGTCATCACCTTCGTCAGCGCCTCGGCGGCGCGGTCCTTGGCCAGGCGGCAGCCGGTGAGGCAGCCGTCCAGCTTGGCGCGCAAGCGCATGAAGGTTTCGAGTCCGGCGAACTTCACGCACGGGCCGGCTTTCAGCGGATGCTCTTCGCCAGCCTCGAACACATCCGAGTAGGCACGGGCGGAGCCTTCAATGCCGGGGATGAGTCCTTCGAGCGATTCGAGTTCCGCGGCGCAATAACAGACGTGGCTGCTGGTTTCATCCCAAGCCGGATGACGATTGTAGCCGTGGACGAGTTCGGCGCAGATGCGGCCGACTTCGCCACCGGCGCGCGCGGCTTGCACATGGCAGAGGTCCGTAAAGAACGCAACCGTGCCGGCAAGACCGTCGGCGAACGCGGGATTCACGGCGCCTTTCGTTTCCAGTTCGATGACATCAAGGATGAATTGCCGCGCGGCGAGCAGCCAGCACAGCGCATCGGCCAGCGGGAAGGTCACGCCCTGGCGCGCCTTGTGGTAGAGCTTCACGCCATCGGCATCTTTGGCTTCCTGCACGTGATTGAGCGTCCAGAGCCAGAGTTGCATGGCGCTGGCGAGCGTGCAGGCGCCGGTGCCGGGACGGTCGGAGGCGATGCGCCGCATTTCCAGAATCCACTGCTTGAATTGCGCGAGAAACAACTCGTTGGTCATTGTGATGGAAAGCTGCAGGCGCTGCACAGCTTCCGGCCCTTCATAGGTTGCTTCGAGTTGCGCGTCCATCCACTTCTGGCCGAGGAAGCCGGGGCAATCCTCCGTGACGCCATAACCGCCCATGAGGCTGACGGCCTCGCGCATCATGGTCGCGCCATGGCCGGTGTTCCAAAGCTTGCACGCCGGGCAAAGGACGCTGGCGAGCGAGTCGAGTTTGACGAACTGAACGAGCAGATCGGCTTCAAGTTCTTCCTGGCGCTTCAATTCCCGTTCGCCAACTGATTGGGAGGTAATCTGAAGCAGTTCCAGCGCGTCCTTTTGTTTCGCCGCCAATTCCTTGAGCGCGGCGCGCCCGGCCAACTTTTTCTCCGCGAGCAACTGGTCTTTTTGTTTTTCCAGCGGGTCAAGCACGTCGAACAGCCGCGCGGCCTCGAAGCCGAGCGAGGCGCTCGCCTCGCCGGCGGCCCAGATGTCCACGAGGCGATGCAACACGTCTTCCTTTTGCTGCAAACCGAGTTCATAGCGGGGCGTGCCAGGCGCGCCTTCACCGCCACGGAAACGGCGGCGCTGGTAAAGAATCACCGGCTCGACGGCGGAAAGCAGTTTTGCGGCGGTCATCAGACCGACGGTCACGCGTGTGCGGCGGAAGACAGCTTCGATGATTTCGCCGTTCGAATAATTCGGGACGATGATGCCGTCCTTGACCGTGTAGCCGCCGACGATGCGGCTGGCCGGCACCTTGAGATTGAAGACGGGATCGTTGGTCGAGGAAAGCTGGTGGACGAGTTTCTTCGTCGGCGTGCCGCGGTCCCAGGTGCCGGGGTCGCCTTCTTCGAGGATGACCATGCAACTGCCCTTGATTCGTTTGTCGTCGGAATCCACGGCCGCGGTCACGACGTTGGCGAACCCCATGTTGGTGATGAACCGCCCGCGCTTGTCCACTTGCAGCACCGGCTCGTGGCCATCCTTCCACTCGGCAACGCGAATTTTGCCGGCGAGCATTCCGGTCTCAACCCCGGCAAACGGGATCGGTTCGGTAAGCGCAAATGCGGCGCGGACCTGCTTGCGTTTCTCACCCGGCTTGAGCGGCGCGGCGCCGCCGACGTATTTGGCGCGCTGCTCCGGCGTTCCGCGCTCGTGAATCGGCGCCAGGCCCAGATTGCCCGCAAGGCTGCACGTGGCCGCCCCGGCGTCCACCCACGAAAGTTCGAACGCAACCAGCGCCAGCGCGAGGTTCTTCGGCCCGGCGATGAAGCCGCCCTCCTCCGGGTCAAGGGCCGCGGCGGTGATGCCGCTTTCGTCGAAGTGTTGAAGCAGTCCCGCTTTCGCGGGCGTCCACTCGTGTGAGTTGCGTCCGCCATCCGCGACGACGCGGGCGACCGGCCCGCGCGCCACGGCGCGGCTGGCCTGCACGAGCATGTGCAATTCGTAACGGTCGGCGAAACGCCACATGATTTGGCGGACGTCGTCCCCGGGGAGAGTTTGCAATCCCGGCGCGGATTTTTTTCCAGCGATTACTTCCATAAAAAATCTTTCATTTTCGAGCGGTTCTTTTTGTCATCTATATTTTTGCATAACTTCGGCAACCCAAACAGACAACGAACCTTGCATAAGAATTTGTCGTTTTTCCAGAATAAAAGGTGGGGTTTTTAAAAAATAATGTCAGAAAAACGTTCCGCTGATTCCGGTTTTGGAGAATCGCCGCCGGTGGGGAGCTTGTTAGAAGTGTTTTTGGAACCACAACAGCGTTTGCTTCAGCCAGTTAAAGTTGAAATAGCCGCGGAGGTATGCGTATTGGACGAACAGCAGTCCGATAAAAACCGCCGTCCATTCCCAGCACAATTTCCGTTCCTTGCGGCCTTTGATCAGACCCAGCGCGGCGACCGCGTTCCCGGCCACGGCGAGGGCCAATCCCCACAACATCAACCGCCGGGCTTGGGGAACTGAAGAAATCTGCCAATCCCCAAACTGCACTCCGGTAACCGCCGGGATGCCGAAGAAGATGATCGCCAGCAGAACACAGTTGACGCACTGGATCAGGAATCTTTGCATGAACCAAGCCTGGCGGGCGTCTGTCGTCCGGTCTTCATGTTTGACCAGTTAATTGATTCTCTCCGCAATCTGGTAGCGAAACATCCGCTTCTTCATCCAGCGCACCGCCAGCAAATCATAAAATGATGCGAACAGGCGGTTCCAAACGCCGTAATGGCTCTGGCCGGCATGGCGGCGGTTGGCCGCAATCGGGATCTCAGTGACGGTGAACCCTTCGATCTTGAACAGCGTCGGCATGAAACGGTGCATCCCCTTGAAAAATTTCAAGTTCTCGATGCACTCGCGTTTGAACGCCCGGTAGCAGCAGCCCGCGTCGCTGATGTTTTCGCCGGACAACTTGTTGCGGACCCCATTGGCAATCCGCGACGACGCAGCCTTGATGAAACCGTCGCTCTGGCGCCGCGCCGCCACGCGCGAACCGCAGGCGCAGTCGAATTGTTCGAGCGCCGCCAGCAATTTCGGCAGGTCGCGCGGGTCGTTCTGCAAATCAGCATCGAGGGTGACGATGGCCCGGCCGCGCGCCGCCTGCATGCCTGCCCACAACGCCGCGGACTGCCCGCAGTTGAACGCGAACCGCTGGGCGCGGATGCGCGGGTCGCCCGCCGCAAGATGTTTGAGGAGTTCCCACGTCCGGTCCTTGCTGCAATCGTCGGTTATGATGACCTCATAAGACAACTTGAGCGGCTCCACCGCCTCGCGGATCGCCGTGATGAGCGCCATCAGATTCCCCTCTTCATTGTAGCAGGGAATGACGAAGCTAAGTTCGGGTGTCTCGGGCATTTTTGATTCCGTAAAACTCTGCAATTACATCGCAGACTTTGTCGGCAGCGTCGAGGCTCATTTCCTGGCAAAATTGCGGCAGCAGCTAGCCACCGCGGTCACCACGAATAATGCACCGTGTAAGTCACCGTGCGTTCCTCGTCGGGCTTGACCGGCACGCGGAACTCGATGGTCTGGGCATCGGTCTTCTTGAAGTCGTCGGATTTCTGCGTGATGTCCCAACTGCTCCAACGGTAGAGATGTTCGACCACGCGGATTTCCTCCGGCTCCTTTTTGCGGTTGCGCAATTTGATCTCGAACGATTCGTCCAGCCACTTGTCGCTGGTGTCCACACGGAAATTGGTCTGCTTGCGTTCGCCGACCAGATCGAAGGCGTTGCCGGTGGTCACGCGGATGGTTTCGTTGCGCGGCGTGTGGTCAATCCTGTCCTCGCCCACAAATTCCATCTGGCCGTCGGCATCGCGGCGGTAAAACCGCAGCTTGCCCTTGGGCAGCGCGATGCCGAGATGGTTCGTCTCCGCGTTTACGAATTCGCGCATCACCCGGACTTTCTTGTTGCCTTCGTTGCCATAGCCCTGGTCGTAATTCAACCCGCCGTAAAACCGGTAGCTGGGCGCGCCGTCGTACACATAAATGACCGGCGCTTTCACGTCCGTGGCCCGGACGAATTCCACCTGCTTGGTTTCGCGGTCGAGCAACGTCGTGGGCCGCGCCAGTGAATAAAGATGAAATTCGTCGAACGCTTTTTCGGTTACTGCTGCTTCATCTGCCATCGCCATGTTCATCGCTTTCATTCGCATTCCGCCCAACGTCGTAACACTGCGCGGCTGAATTTTGTTCACGTCGCCGGCCATGAGTTTGATTTTGGCGTCGCGGAACGTCTTGCCGCTCTGGTTGTTCATCGTCACCCAGCCAATCAAATCCACCGTGTCGCCCTTCTCCGGCGAGACGAGATTGTAATCCGCCTCCCAGGTGAATCCGCCGGTGATGTAGCTGACCTCGGCGTCGAATTTGCCCGGCTGGTCGGACTGGAGCAGCCAGTTCAGCGTCGGCTTGAGCACCGTGTCATCGCCCAAGTCGGGAAACAGCGGCAGTCCGGGCAGGCTGAACTGCAATTTGCCGTTCACCTCGATGATGGGCTGTTCCGGGTTGCCGCCCGGCACGAAGCCGCTGCGAACGATCTTGCCCGGAACAATCTCGCGCACCTGCGTGTTGTCCTTCAGGCGCAGAGTCTCAAAGTCAATCGTCTTGCCCTCGAACAACGACAGCAGCAATTCCTGCGTGACGGGGTCGTTGCGGTAGTTCTGCTCCCAGATCTGGAGCGAATGTTTGCCGCCCGGGTCGCGCAAAATGACCGAGTCCGGCTCGACGCGCGCGGTGGCGTCGGCGTAACGCACATTGTTGACGCCGGACTTGAGGTCGAGCGGGACCATGTCGCGCACGACGGCGAAATCCTGGTTGTAGATGGTCAAGGCCGGTTCGGCGCCGCAGACTGCCTGCGCCATCAAGCCGGCCAAACTGGCGCTGAAGATGATTTTTTTCATGGGTTTTTGCTTTCTTCTTCTTTAACACCGGGGCGGGCAATGGTTGTCATAAAATTGTAAAAGCCTTGTAAAAATCCTGCGTTTCTGCCGCGCTGGGCAAAGGAAGGAAACGGGCGTTTCATAACCGGTTTGGCTGGTGGAATGGCATAACTGATTCATTGGACGGCGTCGCGCAAAAAACGTTCCCCTATTTTGGAGGGCAGCGCTTCGTTGCTGCCCATTTTCAGGATACGAGGCACTGACAAAGCCGTGCCCTCCATTCAGCTCACGGTGAGCGAAGGCGGTAGAAGCGGCCGGGATAATTCGTCCACTGCGAATCGCTGAAATAGGACGAGCCGTTGGTGCCGATGAAGGTATTAAGTGTGTTGGTTCCCACACGAGACCAGCCGGGATTGTCCAGGTTCGTGCAGGCTTCCACCACGACGACCAGGTTGCTGCTCCCAATGATGTTGAACCCAAACCGGTTCGTCCGCACGCCAAAGCTGGCATCGCTCTGCGCACGCGGATTCCAAAGCACCACCGGAAGCCCAGTCAACTGGGCAAAGTTCGCCCAACCTGTGGTGCCCGGCAGGTAATAGACAGTCGCATTGTTGTCACCGCCGAATCCCTGCGAGCCCACGCTGGGAGCGTTACCTTGGAAATAGACTCCTGTCAGTTTGGCGCAGCCACAGAACGCGAAGTCCCCAATGTTGGTGACGCTATTGCCAATCGTGACGCTGGTCAGGCTGGTACAGTCATAGAACGCATAGCTTCCGATGTTGGTGACACTGTTGGGGGTTATGAAGTTGGTCAGGCTGCCGCAGTTAGAGAACGCATCGCTTCCGATGCTGATGACGTTGGTGCCGATCGTGACGCCGGTCAGGCTGCCGCAGTTAGAGAACGCGAAGTCCCCAACGTTGGTGACGCTGTTGCCGATGATGGCGTTGGTCAGGCTGCCGCAGAAATAGAACGCATTGTTTCCGATGCTGGTGACACTGTTGGGGATCGTGACGCTAGTCAGGCTGGTGCAGTCATAGAACGCATAGTTCCCGATGCTGGTGACGCTGTTGCCGATGATAACGTTGGTCAGGCTGGTGCATATTTCGAACGCATAGTTTCCGATGCTGGTGACTTTGGTGCCGATCGTGACGCTGGTCAGACTGTAGCAGGCGTTGAACGCTAAGTTTCCAATGTTGGTGACGCTGTTGGGGATCGTGACGCTGGGCAGGCTGGCGCAGTGCCAAAACGCATTACTTTCGATACTGTTGACATTGGTGCCGATCGTGATGCCGGTCAGGCTGGTGCAATTAGAGAACGCACCATTCCCGATGCTGGTGACCGGCCAGCCGTTGGTCGTGTCGGGGATGGTCACCGCACCGCCGGACCCGGTGTATTTGATGATGGTAATCGCGCCGTTGTTGGTCGTGAAAGTGAACTGCGCCTGCACGGCGACGGGCAGTGCCAAAAGCAGCAGCAGCGGCAGCAGTCTCGCGGCGCAGGCGGTTCTTAAACACAAAGCCATCGTGTTCGGATAGGCGATTTTCGGAATCGAGCTTATTGTTTTCATAAGCTTTTTACCCAGGGTGTGCCTTGTGTATTTACTTTTCTTAACACAATGGCTTTGAATGGTCAAGCTGGAATTGGCGGGCGGTCCAAAATGGGGCGTATCTGCGCATCGTCCCCGGAACGCCGGCTTCCAGCACGGCGCGATGGTGAAACAAACCTCAACGAGCCGTGCCGGAGGCCGGCGCTCCGGGGGACAGTCAAAATGCTCCCGTTTTTTGGGCACCGACGAAGCGGTGAACTCCAGCTTAATTCAGCAGCCGGTACCAATTGTCGCGCTGGTGCGGTTCGTAACCAAGGTCCTGGATGAGCCGGTGCATGTCAGCCGCGGTCATGTGAAATGTCGTGCCGGCCTGGCTGACGACATTTTCCTCAATCATGATGCTGCCGAGGTCGTTCGCGCCAAACTTGAGCGCCACCTGGCCGATTTCCTGACCTTGCGTCACCCATGAACTCTGCACGTTCGTGAAATTGTCGAGGTAAATCCGGCCCAGCGCCTGCGTCCGCAAATACTCGTGTCCGCCGACGGTCGGCGCCTTGAGCTTCGTGTGCTCGGCTTGAAACGTCCAGCAGATGAACGCGGTGAAATGACCGGGTAGCACAGGCGTCCCGCCTGTTTCATTTTTTCCTGACGAACGGCATGCAGCCGAGACGGCTGCGCTACGTTGAAGCGACTTGTCCTGCTGCGTGCGCAACCGTTCCAGATGTTCGATGCGATCCTCAATCGTTTCGACGTGGCCAAACATCATCGTCGCGCTCGAATTTAGTCCGAGCTGGTGCGCCACGTCCATCACCTCGAGCCAGTCGTCGCTCATCGCCTTGAGTGGCGAAACTTTCTTGCGTATGCGGTCCACGAGAATTTCCCCGCCGCCGCCGGGAATTGAGCCCAAGCCGGCCTTCACAAAATCGCCGATGATTTTCTCCAGCGGCTCGTTGAACACTTCGCGGAAATGGATGAACTCGCTGGGACTGAAGCCGTGGATGTTCACCTGCGGGAATTTGCCTTTGATGTGCGAGAGTAAATCGAGATACCACTGCTTCGTCAGTTTCGGGTGATGCCCGCCCTGCATCAAAATCTGCGTTCCGCCCAGCGCGACGGTTTCCTCGATTTTTTTATCCATCTCGGTGAACGTGATGACGTAGGCATCGTCGTCCTTTTCCGTGCGATAAAACGCGCAAAATTTGCAATAAACATTGCAGACGTTGGTATAATTGACGTTGCGGTCAACGATGTAGGTGACGATGTCATTGCCGCGGCCGTTGAAATCCTTCGCCTTGGCCAGTTGCCGGCGGCGGTCGGCGAGCGCGCCGAGTTCCTCGAGCGGCAGATGATAAAGCCGCAACGCCTCGGCCTGGTTGATGCGCTGGCCGTTCCAGACCTTTTGCAGCATCCCGTCCAATGTTGCGTCGTAAATCACGCGCCCAAACTAGCGGCGTTTTGCCATCTTCACAAGTGGAAGGGCCTGATTTTATCTGGTGCGGCGGAAATTTTCCGGTTCGATGGTTGCCAGCTTGTGGCAAACCTCTTTGACGACGTCCATTTTTTTCAAGGCCTTCGCCGCAGTGGCTTTGTGCAGGTAGGCTTCCACCAGCTTTGGGTCCAGCGCGATGGCCCGGTCGGCATATTCCAGCGCCTTGTGATGACGTCCCAGTTTGCCGGCCATCGTGGCCAGATTCGACCATGCGAGTTTATTGTGTGGATCCATTTTCAAACCCTGCTCCAGGCAGCGGATGCCCTCGCTTGGACGCCGCAATTTTTCGTAGAGCAGCCCTCCCAGGTTGTTCCACACCCGGGCATCGGTGGTTTCCAACGCCAGCGCATGCCGATAAGCCGTTTCCGCCATTGCAAATTGTCCCATCCCGCTCAAGCCCAGGCCGATGTAATACAGCGCCCGGTAATCGGACGGGTCTCTTTCACGCCAACTTTGGGCGAAAGCCAGCACCTCCGGCCACAATCCCTTTTCGCACATTCCACGGGCAATCTTGATCTTTGCTTTTGCGTTCGGTTCCATATTAAAAAATTCCAATTTAACAACAGACAGCCCCTTCGACGATAAAAAAGTGAGCGGACTTCCTCTGGCGGGCGCATCTCAATTTTTAAGCAGGGCCATATAAATCAGAAACCACAGTATTGCAGTTATTTCATTAACACCCTGCTTTAGCGGGGTGTTGGTGACTGACCTGACGTCGCAACCGCTTCAGCGGTTTTTCTCCGCACCGGAAACCGCTGAAGCGGTTGGTGGGCTTTGGCTTCGCCCCACACCCCGCTAAAGCAGGGTGTTAATGAGAGCCAGATAGGAACCGCACAAAAATTGAGATGCGCCCTCCTCTGGCAGAACTCCGAACGCGAGTGTTGGCCTATTTGCGCACCGGCCCTGTCCTGTTGCGGGGGCAATAAAGTTTCCGCAGTACGACGTCCGTATCGCCCCCCCGGTCGGCTGGACCCGGCAGATGAGAATGCCCGCAGAAGGTCCTGTTTCAAAGCTCCAGCTTTGGCTCGCGTGACCAGAGAAGATTTTTCAGCCCGAACAGTTCCAGCGCAAACGGGATGTAGCCGCCGTAACCCAGCAGCGGCATTTCGAAGACGTGCAGGAATTGCGCGCCCGGGGTGTGATAGATCCACTGCGGCCAGGACCAGTAATTCCACATCTCCCAAAAAAATCCGCAGATCAGCGCGCCGAGCGACAGCGAAATCACCGGCCGCCAGTCGCCGTGTTGCAGCCATTCCAGAAAATGCGGCCGGCCCAGCCGGCGGTTCGCCGGCTCGAAGATGAACACCAGTGAAATCCAGACCAACGGATAGAAAAATTTCGGCCATGCCAGCGTCAACGCCAGCATGACCAGTCCGGCGAACAGCAATCCAAGACCAATCCGGGTTGTGTCCGGGATGCGCGCCCCCGCCGGAAGTGATTTCACCCAGCGGAACGTCCGCACCAGTTCCGCGGTTTCGAACACGGCCGGCATGACGGTGGAAAACGACAGCGTGCAGAGCGCGTAGTATTCGAACGGGGTGAACGCGCCGGCGCCGAGATATTCCCAGTTGCCCGTCCGCCGGTTGATGATTTCAAACAGCCACCAGGCCGGCACGGACAGGATGAAGAGCAGGACGAATCCCCGGCGCGAACGCGACCACAACGACGCGCCGGCGCGCCGCCAGACCAGAGAGTCCACCACCAGGATGTAGCCCAGCCACAGCGGGAAGAACAGGTAGGCGGTGCGCAGGCCGGGCAGCGTCCAATTCAACGGCCAGCACACCGCCAGCAGGAGCAATCCCAGCCAGCCTTGCGGCGCAAATCGCGGCAGTTGTCGTGCGGCATCCATTATTTGACCGACACAAAATAACCGGCGCCGTTCGGTTTGGGAAGTCGGGGAACAGCGCCGGAGGCACGCCGCACGGCCTGAACTGGACCCACGCGGAACAACTAAACCGCGCGCCGCTGGAATTTCTTTGGGAAGGGAAAATAACCCGCGAAGGCATGTTCAAAAGCGTTGTCGTTCTTCCAATTGGAAACGTCGGCTGGTGAAACATTCAATCACAATCAGCGGGTCATTGCCAAAACCTTGATTTGCGATAAAATCAAATAGTGGCTGACGTATCAAACAATCGCGCCGCCGTACATGCTCCGCTACATCCCAGCGATACAGCGGAGCAAACTTTTGGTTGCCGTCGGGCAGAACCGTATTATTGCTACAATTTCAAGACGGAAAGTGTTTGTGCGTGGGTGCGAAAAGATAACATGTGCTTGTGCCCCCCGCAGCGCTGGCACATCCGCTTTGAAAAAATGAAAAAGGGCGCAAAGTAATCAACTCGTCTTCATCTTTCTTGTCCACTGGTCCGAATAGGAGAAGGGTTTTTTGCGTGGAAAATTTTAGACCATTGCCCGCCGAATTCTTTTAACGCAGATTTCTGGCCGCGCTGCCAACGCGCATTCCCAAATCCGAACAACACACCACCCAGAGGCGCGCAGCTTGCGGGTAACGCGCCGATCGCGATTTCGATTACTCTTAATCTTGGCGTTCCACATCGCCGCGTTGCGTATTGGCTTCAAATTGCGACCACAACCGTGACCATGCCAGAAGCAGCCGTCAACGAATATGGCCAACTTTGACTTTGGGAAAACAAAATCAGGTTTCCCCAGTAACGGAAAGCCGCGTCGCCATCCCCGCAATCGCACAACACGCATGAGCGATAACAATTTCAATTCTGTTGTCGTGTTTCGTTTGCTTCTAATTCGCGCCATCAGCCTGGAGCGGGACAGCCCGCCGAAAGTCGTCTTTGCATATTTGCTTCTGCCCGGCCAATGACTCATGCAAAAAACGTAGCAAGTGGCGATAAAAAGTCGAGCAGCTCCCCTGCCTGGGACATTCGATCAAACGAATGGGAAAAATCGCTGAATACTTTAGTCTGTTTAAAGAAATCAATGAATCTTGGTAAAGTTGAGCATGATTCACAGGCGGCGATTTGCCGACAGCCTCCGCAACGCAAGAGAGAATGCAGGAATCAGTCAGGAACAACTGGCTGAACGGGCCGGACTTCACAGGACCTACATAAGCCAGTTGGAGCGTGGGCTAAAGAGTCCGAGCTTGGATGTCATCGTTGCCTTGGCGCGCGGACTTCGCATCACACCGCTAGAATTTACATCACGCCTCTTATCCGAAGGGAGCAAGAAGTGAAATTTCTCTTTCGCAAGGGTTGCCAAGTCAGCGTCAAAAGACCCGACAATTCATATAACCAACTTAATCCAACAACCATAAAGGCTTCGATTGCGGGATTTGATTCAGCAATCAAGCAGCTGCGGAATTTTGAGGTGGATATTTTCGGCCTGCTAGGTATGAGAAATTTGAGTTCGTTCGTCGGCGAATTGTTCGGCTCATATCTTCTCAAAGAAAGCGGTGGTTTGTTTGTCAAAAATCCGCATCAGGACGGTTATCCTGATATGCTTCTGCTCGACAAATTCGGCATGCCGTTGTGGAAATCGCTCGCGTCGCGCGTGCGAGAGAAAAAGCCATTCAGCCCTTTTGCCACTGGCGGGATTGAAATCAAGGCGACGGTTGGCAGCGTTCCAACGCCAAAAGAATTCGCAAAAAAGAACCTCGCAAAGCCCGATATTGGTGATCAGAGAATCGAGTGGTTGAAGGGCTATGATTGGAAGGCTCACCATCGCGATACAAACAACCTGATTGGTGTCCTGTGGGACTTCATCAACAGCGCACCAAGTATTGCGGCCATTTTTTACTCCAACGCTTTGACAACCAAACATTGGGGGAAAATTATTCAGCCTCAGGAAGGCGGTGGGCGGACAACCAGCGTTTCCATCATGACGCGCGCCGGTGTGGCCGTCATGTATCGGGGTTGGCTGGTCGTTCTGGACGACGACCGTTACATCAATTTTCTAAACGCACACAATTGTGGCCGACTAATAAGCCGCGATGTAGCTACGCGGTTTGAAACGCCGTCTCAAGATTAGCTTTGAAAAATAGCGGCATGTCTTCTTCTAGCCGCCCGTTCGCTATATTCGCTTCTTGATTTAAGAGGGTAATCAAGTGACGGAAAATAATTTCCAATCCGCGCGGCGGAATGCTTTCCCCGATAATGTGGTAAATCAATCCTGTGCCGACCGGCTTGCCATCCTTGCGTTTGAATTCGTATTGGTAATCCGTGACCGTGTGTAATAGCAATGCTTCGTAAATTGACAGCACGCGGTTTTGTGATGGGTGAACTTTGTTATCGCTGCAAGCGTAGGCAAAATTTGTTGTCAACGCACTGGCCGGAAGATTCCAAGCCATTCGCTTGTACGCGCTGGTATACCCTTTCATCAATCGGATCTCGCCGCCTTTGCGAACCCACGGGCGTGGAAGCAATTCGCCGCAGCGCAAACAGCGAATGGGCGTTTCCTTTGAAGCACGATTGATTCCGTTTTCATCGCGTGCCGCACTATGGCCGGGATTTTCTTGAAAGCCACAAGCGACACATTGGTTATCAAAAGCCAGTTTCTCGGGTGGCGTGTTGCTTACCCAAAAATATTTATCTTCATCGAGCAGCGGGACAAAGTGAAACGGATGTTCACCGCGTGCGGTCGCGGTATCTTTTGCGTCCAGTGGAGGCAAATCCGCAATCGTGTCTCGCACAGTGACCCACGGCTTTAACTTTCCGCTTCCGCTTTGCGAGTGTGTTTTTTGCGGCAACAAAGAGCCGATTAATTCAAGCTGGCTTTTGAACTGCGGCTCGCGTGAGAAAACGGTTATCAATCTCTGCCTTCGTTGTGGAATTCCGTAGTTAGCAAACTCAACAACCTGTCCACGCCCGACATACTTATGCCCCAAAGTTTCTGTAATAAGTTCCAGCATGGGAACAAGTCGCCCCGCCGAATCTTCAATCAAGGTGCTTTCCATCTCTGGCACGTTTTCGAACACAACCAGCCTCGGTTGCAACGCGTGTGCGATTTCCAAAGTTGGGATGATCAGCCGGTTTCGCGGATCAAGTGTGGGCTTCCGTCCTTCGCGAATTCCCTGCAAAAGTTTTCCGCGACCATTTTTCGACATCCCCTGACAAGGCGGTGTGGCAAACAAGATGTCCAACGCGTTGCTGCTCAGAAGCTCTTTCGTCTTTTCGATGATGAAGTCTTTTAGCTGCCAAATGTCTCCCGTAACGGGAAAAGTTTTGGGAAAGTTGTGCGAATAAACTTGATGCCGTTCATCGAGCAACTCACAAGAAAGCAAAACCTCGACGGGCAGTTTTTGGAACGCCAAATCTCCTATTCCTGCCGAGGAAAAAAGGCTGATTGCTTTCAGGCCACTGCTCTTCATGTCTCGAAATTAATTCTATTTGCCTTCGGGTCAAAGTTAATTCACTTCGGCATCTGCAACCCCACCTTGTCCGCCACCTGGGACACGTCCTTGTCGCCGCGGCCGCTCAGGTTCATGATGATGAGCTTGTTCCGGCTCATTTTGGGCGCGCGTTTCATGACTTCGGCGACGGCATGGGCGCTTTCCAGCGCGGGGATGATGCCTTCCAGCCGCGCCAGTTTCATGAATGCCGCCAATGCCGCGTCGTCCTTGATGTAGGTGTATTCCACGCGTTTCTGGTCGTGCAACCACGCGTGTTCCGGGCCGACTGCGGCGTAATCCAGTCCGGCGCTGACGCTGTGCGTGAGCTGGATCTGCCCATTTTTGTCCTGCAAAATGTAGGAACGCGTGCCCTGCAACACCCCGAGCGAGCCACCATGAAACCGCGCCGCGTGCTGGTTGGGTTTGATGCCGCGTCCGCCCGCCTCCACTCCCACCATCTTCACCGATTTATCCTTGAGAAATGGATAAAACAGTCCCATCGCGTTCGAGCCGCCGCCGACACAGGCCACGAGCAGGTCGGGCAGGCGCTTTTCCTTGGCCAAAATCTGACGGCGCGCTTCGTCGCCGATGACGCGCTGGAAATTCCGCACCATCACCGGATACGGATGCGCGCCATAGACTGTGCCGAGGATGTAATGTGTCGTGCGGATGTTCGTGACCCAGTCGCGCATGGCCTCGTTGATGGCTTCCTTGAGCGTCTGCTGGCCGGCCTTCACCGACACGACCTCCGCGCCGAGCATTTTCATGCGATAGACATTGAGCGCCTGCCGTTCGCAATCCACCGCGCCCATGTAAACCACGCATTTTAATCCGAACATCGCGGCGACGGTGGCGGTGGCCACGCCGTGCTGGCCGGCGCCGGTCTCGGCGATGATGCGGGTCTTGCCCATGCGTTTGGCGAGCAGGATCTGGCCGATGGCATTGTTGATTTTATGCGCGCCGGTGTGGAGCAGGTCCTCGCGCTTGAGATAAATCTTCGCGCCGCCGAGTTCCCTGGTTAATCGTTCAGCAAAATAAAGTGGCGTGGGGCGGCCACAAAATTCCCGGAGATAATACTCAAGCTCGCGCTTGAACGCCGGGTCTTTTTGCGCGCGGAAGTATTCCGCCTCCAGCTCGCGCAACGGATGCATCAACGTCTCCGGCACGAACCGCCCGCCGTAGGGACCGAAATGGCCCCGGGCGTCCGGCAATTTGGCGCTGGAATGCTTGCTCATCGCCCAATTTTCACGCAAAGCACAGGCTGGCGCAAAGGATTTATTTAAGCCACAGATGAACACGGACCTGATAGGGCGCGTCACTCCGTGCGCGCCGCGGTTCGCGTTCGTTCGGCCGGCGGGCAGAGGACTGCCCGCCCTACCACGGTTCGTTCATCCGTACTACTATCTCGAAAAGTGTCGTTTTCCTGCGCAAATTTTTAACGCGAAGGAACACAACGCCTTACTGTAGCGCAGGTTTCCAAACCTGCTGGGTCGCCGATTTCCAAATCGGCAGAGCTTCGG
>Ga0208188_1000585_pt1 | contig 21527 bp, 15 predicted proteins | sample June2015DPH_8_50_FD_184698 | JGI IMG/M metagenome (GOLD analysis project Ga0208188, IMG submission 184698) | Peatland microbial communities from SPRUCE experiment site at the Marcell Experimental Forest, Minnesota, USA - June2015DPH_8_40... | ecosystem: Environmental > Terrestrial > Soil >...
GATGGATTCATAGATCGGCTGGAGGCAACCTTTCCACTCCGTTTCCAGCGCCTGCCACCGGGCCTGGTTGTCCGCGTTCAGTTTCGCCATTTTCGCCGCGTGAGCATCCGCGAGCTGTCCCGCCTGTGCGTCCGCCTCCTGGCGCAGACGCGCGACGCCGTCCGTGTAATCGCGTTCAATCTGTTTGAGTTTTGCGCGGTGGAGCTGGTCGTTCTTTTGCAGGGCGCGAAACCCTTTTTCATCAACTTTCTGGCCCCGGATGCCACGCGTATCGTAACCCTCCTTCAAGGTCTGCTTCCATTGTTGATTGAGGGTGCGGTTGGTGTTCTCAAACTCTTTTGTGATTCGTTCCTGTTCCTGCCGGCACCGCAATTCGGCCTGGTCCAGCGAGCCGTCATGCAGCCGGCGCGCCTTCGCCAGGTTGCCGGCAATCGCGCTGGCGGCCGGCCCGGCCTGGCGCTTTCCGTGTTGATGAATCATCAATGCGATCACCCAAAGAAAAACCAGCGCTGCGCCCGTCACCCAATAAGAGATGGCGTTCAATCCAAGGTGATGGAGCAGGGGAACCGAGGCGCCAAATGCCAGCAGCAGCAGAATCGTCAACAGCCACATCGGCAGGTATTTGAAAATTCGCGGCAGCGGAATTTTTTTGAACTGATTCAACTCATCGCGCGATTGGATCTCCAGACGGTGAAACTCGTCAAACAATTGATCCTCAGCCGGGGGACGATTCGGCTCCGGCCATTGCCGGTGCGGAGCAAGCAGTTTGCGGAATTTGCCATAACCGCGAAAAGCGCTTCCGGCCGTTTTTTCCAGAAGCACGAAAGCTTCCCGGCTTTCGGCCAGCTTGATTTTGAAATTTTCCAGGGTTGCGGCGGCATTCGCCAGTTCGGCGTCCCGTTTGCGTTCCGCTGCCATTGTGCTCGTCTGCAGCCCGTGCTTTTGGCGTCCTTCCCGGTCGGTTCCCTCCATGACCTGCCGGTTGCACGTGAGGTGGGCCTGGGAGATGCGGGCTTTTCGCCTTTCGAACCCGGACCGGCAATTTTTCTTTTCCGCTTCAAAGCCGGTTTCCGCGCCGGCGATGCGTTCGGACAACCGCGACGCCTGCTCCTGGGTTGATGCTTCAAATGCCTTCGTTTCCGCGGAGGTCCGGGCGCGAAACTCGCCGTATAATTTTTCCTCCCGGGCGGCAAAATCCTGGATGGCGCTTCGGAACCGGTCCAAAAGCGCGAGCATTTCATTGGCTCCCCAATGCCTATTCACAATCGTTCCTGACCTTGGTCATGAGTTCATTCAGCTTGTCCATCACCGTGATGGTCTTGTCCACGTTGGCGAAGAGTTCGATCATGTAACGCTGTTCGAATTCCTGGCTTTTGGCGTCCCTCCAGTAATTTTTGGTTTCATCCCACCGGTTCGAAAGTTCTTTCGTGATGGCGACCAGCCGGTTTTTGCTTCCGCTCAAGCTCATGATCGTTTTCCCTTTCCGCCGTCCGGTTTGCCGGTTCCGGTTGGAAGCGGGCCGGGCGGTCCGGCAATGTCCGCCTTGTTTCCCGGCGCCGTCAAGCCGGTTGAATTGCCCGGCGGGGCGACGTCGGCATACGCTTCCAGTGCCTTCACCACTTGAACCAGATAAGCGACCGCGCGCCCCATATCAATGGTCAGGAACCCATGCAACTGGGTCACCTGCTTGACCAGCGGGTCGGTCCGGTTCTCCAGCTCCCGGTTCCACTTTTTCAGGACCGCCATTTTGGCTTCGGCTTCCCGGGCGGCGCGCTCCGCCCGTTGCACGGCCATCAGTTGCAACGCCGTCGATTCTTGAAATTGGGAAAGCTGGGCGTTGAACAATTCCGCCCGTGCCTCCTCCAGTTTTCTGCCCCGGACGCGCGTTTCACCTTCCCAGAGGCGGCGTTGATCATTTTGCACCCAAAGCCGGGTGCGCAGGACATCATCGCTCGCCTCCTCCAAAACGGCGCGCGCCCGGGTCAGGAATACAATCAGGTCGGCCCGGAAAGATTCCACGGCTTCAAAGGAAGTAACTTGGGCGCGTTCGGCCATGGTCAGACGAAACGGGGTGATGGAGCGGGGGAGTGATGGAGTGATGCAATGTTCCAACACTCCAATACTCCAACACTCCAATACTCCGATCTTTTTGCTGTGGTTTTCATTGGCATCGTTTGGCGTCGGCGATCAGTGTTGGTTCAGATATTCCTCGATGCGCTGGGCTTTTCGCAACAGGTAAGGCGTGTGCTCCTTGGACAGCTCGACGAACTTCTTCAGCGCCTTCATCGCCAGCCTGAATTCATCGGCGAACTTCTCGTGCTCCTGATCCTGCCAGGTGTCCCCCAGCGACGTGAAGCGGGCTTGCAGCAAAACCAGCCGGTTCTCCAGGTCGGTGTTGAACCGTTGCAGTTCGTCGGCAAACCGCCGCACCTTTTCGGGATCCATGATTGCTTGGGCCATAATTTCCCTTTCGTTGGGTTTCTGGGCGATCCGCTGATTTGGCGAATCGCCGGAAGGAATCTATCATGGTTGCCTCCCGCCGCCGAGTAATTTGTAACCCGAAAACGGGAATGAGAAATTTACAGGAGCAAACCGGTTTGACGCGAATTACACGAATTGACACGAATCAAAACGCGCTGCCATTTTCAATTCTTCCTTCGTACTTGGTAAATTGAACCAGCCGACGCTACAGCGGTTTCAATCCGTCTTCATCCCCCCTTCGTTAACTACGGCGCGGCAGGCCGCGATTCAAGATTCTGTTGCTCCGTTGGGGCATGGCCCATTTGTGTCGATTCGTGAAATTCGTGTCCGCCACTCCGCTTCTCCACCCCAGATACGTTTGTCCGCCAATAGAACTTGCCGTTTTCCCGCGCCGGGATAGAATGTTTCCGTGCCGATTTAACGCGGCACGTCACAGTGTTGGTTGCCTCGGTAGCTCAATTGGTAGAGCAGTTGACTCTTAATCAATTGGTTCTAGGTTCAAGTCCTAGCCGGGGTACCATCTTTTCAAATAGTTGAGAGTTGAAGGTTGAGGGTTGAGGGTTCAGGTGAGGGCAACGGCTTGATTGGCAGAGCAGCCCCGAAAGCTTTCGGGGTTGGTTCCAGGTTCAAGTCCCAGCCGGGGTACCACTTCTCCTTTTTTGACCAAAGCAATCACCCCTGCATTTGACAGGCTAGGCAGAAGGCCGGAACTGGGACATCATGAAGCCACATCATCAACGACTTCATGCCATATCCAATTAAACCGAAACATCCATTCTTGTCCCCGAACTTTGTCCGCGTTTGCGCGTGGATTGTCGCCGCCATCATTCCGTTACTGATTGCCGGGTGCGCGAGCCATAAAGTTGCAACTGCACCGGCCACGGCCAAGCCTGCGCCGTTCTACCTCGGCGCGGACATTTCCGCGTTGGCCACCATTGAGCAGCGCGGTGGCGTTTACCTGGATGGCGACCAGCCGGGCGATGCGATTGCCATTTTCATGAAGCACGGCTGGACCTGTTTTCGGCTGCGCATCTGGGTGGACCCTGCCAACGGCGTGAACGGTTTGGATTACACCACGAAGCTGGCCAAACGCATCAAGGACGCCGGCGGCACGTTCATCCTCGATTTTCACTATTCCGACTGGTGGGCCGATCCGCAGAAGCAAAACAAACCCGCCGCCTGGGCCAGTCTCGATTTTGATGCGCTGGTCAATGAATCCGGCGCCTACACCGCCCAGGTCGTCAAGACGTTGAAGGATGCCGGCGCCACGCCGGACTTTGTGCAGATGGGCAACGAAATCACCGGCGGCATGTTGTGGCCCGATGGACAGGTGAAGGTCCCGCTCTCCACCGTCAAGGTGTTCGAGGGCGAGGTGAAGGTGATGTCGCCGCCGGAACCGTACGACGATGCCAAACAGTGGGACCATCTCGTCCGACTGCTCAAGGCCGACATTGACGGTGTCCGCTCGGCCACCACGCCCGAGGACCACGTGCGCATCATCATTCACATTGACTGCGGCGGCGACTGGCCGGTGACCAAGTGGTATTTCGATCATCTCACCGATGCCGGGGTGGATTACAACGTGGTGGGCCAGAGTTATTATCCGCACTGGCATGGCTCGCTCGAAAATGTACGCGACAATCTCCGCAAGACCATCCGGCGTTATGGCAAGGACGTGATGATTGTGGAAACCGGTTATCCTTCGCGCGACACCCGTCTTTCGCCTGCCGCCGCCAAATACATGACCTGGCCGGAGACACCCGCCGGGCAAAAACAATTCCTGGCCGACCTCATCCAAACGGTCAAGGACAGCGGCGGCATCGGCGTCAACTACTGGCATCCGGAGACCACTTACGTTCCGGGAAACACGAACCGCTGGCGCGGGCCTGACGCCAATTCACTCTTTGACGCCAAGGGCCGTCCGTTACCGGCGATGAATGTGCTGGGTTTGCAGCCGGAAACGGCCCATTCGATTCCATGATGGATGGAGGAATTTCTGAGGCTGATGAAGGACAATCGGGTACTGCGACTGTTCGGTGTCCCGCCTTCAGGCGGCAAGTGACACAACGGCGTACCGACCGCCTGAAGGCGGGACAACAAACACAGGGCACTACCAGCGAACCGTCGCGTGGGAAACGGAGCGCCGATCTCCGAATCGGCGTTTTCCATGGGTTTGAATGCGTTGCACGTGCCGGGTCGGAGACCGGCGCTCCGGGGACGGGACACCAAACCGAGGACGCTTCATTTCGTCGTGCAGAATCCGGTTTGAACAAATATCCTGACTTCATGCGCGCAATTTTTTCGGCCTGGCCCCGGCTTGCCATTGCCGGTTGCGGTTTGTTGCTGGGCACAGCGTTGATGATTCAAACGGCGGCGGCAGAGCAGGGGACGACCGGCCAGCCGGCCTTCGACGTTACCAATGTGCTGCAAATTTCCCGCCTGAGTTCAGCGGACCCCAAAGTCAGCCATGCCATCCATTTGGAAGGGACCGTCTGGTGGGCAAATGCGGCGCAGGGAAGATTTGTTTTGAAAGATGAATCCGGGGCGGCGGAATTGGAAATGGATCTGGCCGGCCAGCCGGTCCAGCCGGGACAACGAGTGCGCGTGGAGGGCAACGGCATCATCGCCAGAAGAGGGGCCGGCTTCAGGATTGGCGCCAAAGGGTCGGTGGTGGACAACAACGGCATTCATTCGATGATTGAAAAATCGGGGGCGGTTTACTTGGAAGCTGGCCGGCACCCGATCCGCGTGGATTGGTTCAACTGCGTCGAGAAATACGGCCTGGAGGTGGACTACGAAGGGCCGGGATTGCCGCGCCAGAAAATTCCCGCCACCGCGCTCTTCCGGATGCAAACGGACATGGCGGGCGGAACGGGCAACTTAGTGAACGGTTTGGATTATCGATGTTATGAAGTGGAAGGTGAAATATTGCCCGATTTCAGCCAACTGACTGCCGTCAAAAGCGGCGTGGTTTCCAATTTCGATCTCAGCGTCATGGCCCGTCCGGAACATGTGGGAATTCAATTCACCGGTTACCTCGAAGTTCCACAGAATGGCCTGTACACGTTTTACCTCACATCGGACGACGGCAGCCAGTTGTTCGTCGGCGAGCCATCACTACGGCTGCAGGTGATCGGCCAGGGACAGCTTCCCATACCCCGGCAAATCGTCATTGGCCAGATGCTGCGCGACGGGGAAGACGGCCAATGGGCGGGGGTCGAAGGGAAGGTGACGTTCGTGAATGAGCAGCCGGACGGGGTGAAGCTGGAGTTGAGCGCCGGGGCTGACCGGATGCGGGTGGAAATTGCGGACGGCTCGCAGTTGCCGGCCACGCCGCTTTTGAACAGCCGGATTCGCGCGACGGGATTTTGCCAGAGCGCCGACACCGCCGACGGACAAAAGGTCCCCGGCGTTTTACTGGTGCCCAGCGGCAAAGAGATTGAGGTGATGGAAACGCACCGGGAGGCGATGGAAACCACGAGCACCAATGCAAATGCGTTGCCGGTGCTGACGACGGCCGCCGAAGTGCATCGCTTGAAACGGGAGGAAGCGCAGCGTGGGTACCCGGTGAAAATCCGTGGTGTGGTCACCTGTGTGGTGCCGGAGCGCCAGGCGTTCGTCCTCCAGGATTCCAGCCGCGGACTTTACGTGGAGGACCATTCCGAAATCCGTTCCCGTCCGCCGCAAATCGGGGAATTTCTGGAAGTGAAAGGTGTGTCAGACCCGAGTTTGTTTGCGCCGATTGTGGATGCGCAACAGATCATCAGCCTGGGCGACGGGCACCTGCCCACGCCGGTATATCCCACCTGGGACCAGTTGTTGAACGGGAGCCTGGACGCGCAGTACGTGGAAATCCAGGGCATCATCACGGCGGTGCAGACCAACGGGGTGACGCTGCTGACACAAGGCGGCCGCATCAAGCTGGCCCTGCGAGTGACCGGCCTGAAACCCGAAACGCTGGAGCATTATGAAGACGCGCTCGTCCGGGTGCGGGGCTGCCTGCTTGCGTCGTGGGATTATGTGACCCACGAAGTGAAGGTGGGCGAAATCCGGATTTACAGCGCGGACATTTCGGTGGACCAGCCGGCGCCGGCGGACCTGTTTGCCATTCCCTCGAAGGCGGCGGCGGACTTGTTGTTGTTCGACCCGCAGGCGAGCGTGTTCCAGCGCGTCAAGGTGTCCGGCCAGATCGTGCATGTGCGGGACACGGAATATTACATGACCGACGGGCGGAGCGGTCTGCGGTTCGTCACCAAAAAACTGGAGCCGCTGGCAGCCGGCGACCGGGTGGAAGTGGTGGGCTTCCCGGAATTGAGCGGGGCGTCACCCGTGTTGCGCGAGGCGGTGGCGCGCAAAACCGGCCAGGGACCCCTGCCGGAAGCGAAAAACCTGCCGGCGGACAACATGATCCAGTCGGATTACGACGCGACCCGCGTGCGGGTGAAGGGCGTGCTGGTGAGCGTGCAGGGGACGCAGACCGAACAGATACTGGAAATCCAGAACGGCGTGCGGACCTTTGTGGCGCGGCTGGATGCCACGAACGGGCCGGTAGAATCGTTGCCGGTGGGCAGCCAGTTGGAATTGACGGGAGTATATTCGGGGCAGGGCGGGAACCGGGCGGTGGGCCAGGACATATCGTCCTTTGAATTGCTGCTCAATTCGCTGGCGGACATCAAGGTGCTGGCGCGGCCGCCGTGGTGGACGCTGGAACGGCTGTTGATCGGCATGGGCGCGCTGGCATGCGTGCTGGCCGTGACGGTGCTCTGGATCACCCAGCTCCATCGCAAGGTCGAGGCCCGCACCGCCGAGCTCGAAGTCCAGATCCAGGAACGCCAGCGCGTCGAGCACCAGCGGGTGATGGAACAGGAACGGGCGCGCATCGCCCAGGACCTGCACGACGAACTCGGGTCGGGCATCACCGAAATCAGCATGCTGGTCACTGTGGCGGGTTCGGGGTCCGGCGCCGACAACGGGCCGGGCCGGCACCTGGAAGAGATTGGCGACCGGGCGCGGCAGATGGTCACCGCGCTGGATGAAATCGTCTGGGCCATGAACCCCAAACACGATTCCCTGATGTCGCTGGTGAGTTATTCCTGCCTGTACGCGGACCGTTTCCTGAAACTGGCGAACATTGCCTGCCAGTTGAAAGGGGCGGTTGACCTGCCCGACCGCGCGGTGTCGTCGGTTCACCGGCATGAGTTTTTCCTGGCGTTCAAGGAGGCGCTGACCAATGTGGCTCGCCACTCCGGCGCCACCGAAGTCCGCCTGGGGGTGCGGCTGATTGGAAACCGGTTGCGGTTGTCCATTGCCGACAACGGGAGGGGACTGGCGGCCGACGCCGCCGGGCGGGGCGGCGACGGACTGGTCAACATGCGGGTGCGACTGGAGAAGATGAGCGGGCGGTTTGCAATCGCCAGCCAGCCCGGGCGCGGCACCACGGTGCGGTTTTACATGCCCTTATAATTTATGATCCGGGTCGCCATTGTTGAAGACAGCAAAACCATCCGGGAAAGCCTGACGCATTTTGTGCAGACTGATCCGGAGTGCCGTTGTGTCTTCGCCTGTGCGACCGCCGAGGAGGCGCTGGTGGGAATTCCCAAGCACCAGCCGGAGGTCGTGCTGATGGACATCCAACTGCCCAAGCTGTCCGGCATCGAGTGCACCGCCCAGATCAAAAAACTGCTGCCGGCGGTCCAAATCATCATGGTGACGGTGTATGAAGATACCGAACGGATCTCCGCGGCGCTGCGCGCGGGCGCGTGCGGTTACCTGCTGAAGCGCTGCACCCCGGCGGAACTGGTTTCCGCCGTCCGCGAGGCCCGGTTGGGCGGCGTACCGATGCCCCGCGAAATCGCGCGCAAAGTCATCGCTTCATTTCAGCAGCCGCTCACGGTCGCGGCGGGGGTGGACGAACTTCGGCCCAGCGAACGGAAAATTCTCGAATTGCTGGCGATGGGACTCGCCAACAAGGAGATTGCCGACCGTCTGGGCTTGAGCACCGGGACGGTACGATGGCACCTGGAAAACATTTACAGCAAGCTGCGCGTTCATTCGCGCATGGAAGCGGTGTTGAAGTTCCGTTCCATAAAATCCACCTAAGTCATTTCCTGCCGGCAGGTCATATTTTTCGTCCCCGGAGCTGTAATTACGCTCATTGTTACCGGGGTTTTTGGGAAACGGCACGGTTTTAGACCTGACATTTGTCAGGCTAGGCAAAGGCGGAGAGTTGGAGGAGTATTGTTGCCGACATACTCTATTTCTATATGATTTCAAAACGCCGTCTGGCGCATCATGGCGACCCGTTGCGAGTATTCCCGGCTTTCACGTTGATTGAATTGCTGGTGGTAATTGCCATCATTGCCATTTTGGCTGCCATGCTGCTGCCGGCGCTTTCCGCGGCAAAATTCCGGGCCAAAGTCGTCAATTGCACGTCGAACTTCCGGCAGTGGGGAACGGTGTCCAGCCTTTATGCCAACGAGGACTGGCAAAACAGTCTGCCTACCTCTGCCATTGCCAATTCCGGTCATAATGCCTGGGACGTGTCCACGAACATGATCCCGCAACTGGCCCCCATCGGTTTGACGGTCCAGATGTGGTTTTGTCCGACCCGGCCCGATGAATTTGACACAGCCAATAACCGGTTGTTCACGGATTTGGGGCGTTACATTGTCACCACGGATGATTTGAATGCGTCTCTCAGGCTGGTTTACGGTTCTGGCAATTTCTGCGTCATCAATCACGCCTGGTGGGTGCCACGGGCGGTTGGCGGCGACCCCCGTTATATATTTCCTTCACCTTTAACTACCGGAACATTAAGCACCCAGTGCCGCACGACCGACGGCTGGCCAGTCCGGATTACTGACCTGGTTGCCGGCCTCCAGCCGATCATCAGCGACTATTGCTTCACTTCCGGACCCTCCTTGCAAACGAACGTGAACTTGGCCGGGGCGGGACATTCCTACAACGGCAGTCTCCGTTCGGTCAATCTCACCTTTGCCGACGGTCATGTTGAAACCCACCCCCGCTTTCAGATTCAATGGCAATACTTTGGCAATGCAGCGGCTTTCTACTGATTTTAAAGGGATTTTCGCGAGCCTGACGTTTGTCAGGCTAGGCAAAACCAATAAACAAGCGATAATTCATCAACCAATAAACCCGTAAAACAAAAAACTCAACCTTGGAAAATCATGAAAATGAAAACCATTCTTTCTGTCACTTCCATCCTCGCTGCTTTGGCCTTGATTACGTTGCCTGCGAAAGCCCAGATCACTTATCTTGGCCCCGGCGTCGCTGACGGCGGCGGCCCCGCGGATGGCGGAGCTATTAGCAGCGTTGTGGTCAACAACGATGCGAACAATATCACTTTCACCATCAATTCGACCCAGCCGATGGCATCATGGATATTTTATGCGATCGAAATTCAGCAAGTTGGCCTAGGTGGCAGTGGATTTACATCACTCGTTAACCCTTGGGGTGAAAACGTTGGTATCAGTACCGGTGAAAACGCCTTAATTAACACTTGGGGAACTGGTGCCAGTGCATTAACATATAGTGGTGGTACTTGGACGCAGAACGCATCGGGGTCCTATGCTGCTGGCGGCACTGGAAACACTTACGCCACAATGACGTTTGCGCTAAGTAGCCTCAATTTGAGTGTCGGCAACAGTTTCTACTTTGACGTTGTGTCGTCGTACGCCAGTCCCAGCGGGCAAGCTGCTTATGGTGCATTGGACAACTCGGGTTATCTTGCAGAGTCAGATAATAGCTATCACCCTTGGGCTGGTGGCAATTATTATGACTCTGCTACAGCCTCCGGTTCGACCTTCGGTACGAGTGCGACCGAGTACACCATTGTTGCCGTTCCCGAACCCGCCACGCTGGCGCTGTTGAGCGGAGGGGCAATCCTCCTGATGGTCCTGCGCCGGAACCGCGCCCGGCAATGATGCGGAAAAGATTTGGGCATCCGGTTTTTACGACTTACCCGCCGATTAGGACGGAGGCGGGGCAGAACATAACAACATAACACTGCACATGACTATGAAACTCGCCAATATCACGATGAAGCTGACAATAGCGGGCGGACTCTTTCTAGGTCCGATAATTACGGCCTCCGCCGACCCGGTTATTTTCAACATCAATATGTCGGTCCAAACCGCCTTGGGAAATTTCCATGTGGGGAATGGCGACACGGTATTGGTCGCCGGCAACTGGGACGGTTGGGTCACGACCCACACCATGGCGGTCACTGCCGACCCTAACGTGTACAGCATCACGCAAAACCTGGCGGCGGCGAGTTTTCCCCAGTACAAGTTCATCATCAATCCCAACGGCAATTCCAGCGGCAACAGCTTGAATTGGGAAGTTCCCGCCAGCACCGGCGGAGGCAACCGTTTTTTTAACAGTCCGGGAGTTCCCGTTGGCGGCACCAACCTGCCGGTTGTTTATTTCAGTGACGCGTCCAACGCGCCGAGCTATCAGGTTTGGATAACTTTCCAGGTGAGCATGCAGCCTTACGTCATTCAAGGTAAGTTCACCATTGGCAGTGATACCGTTAGCGCTTTTGGTTCCTGGAACAATTGGTTATCCAGCGGGGGGCTCCTGTTGACGAACGTTCCGGGCACCAGCAACTATGTCGGCACCTTGACCACGAGCGCCGTGCCGACGAATTCGGTGGTGAATTACAAGTACGCCATTGACGGCTCCGGCGGAACCTGGGAAGGAAATGTCGGGACCAATGGGGCTGCAAACCGTACGTTTATTCTTACCAGCACCAACGAGGTGTTGCCGCTCGACTATTTTAATAATATCACAAATCCCTACTCCAGTTTTGCGGTGACGTTCCAGGTGGACATGCTGGTGGAATATGTGTTGGGGAACTTCGATCCGATTGGTAACGGGGATACCATATACGTCAATGGCGACTGGGATTGGAATGGAGACGCGATGCAATTAATGCAAACTGCCGCCCCCTATGTCTATACCGGGACGGTTGCCCTGGCATTTTCGCCCGGGACGACAGTCAATTATAAATACGCGATGAACGAGGGCATATCGGCCAATAGTTGGGAGATGGATGGTGTTGGGCCGGGCGGCGCTCAAAACCGCCAGTTTGCTATGCCGGCTTCGGCCACCAATCTGCCCGGCGACTATTTCGATAATTACCTCAATCTCGGCCCGGTGACAATCAGCGGCTCAGGCGCACAAACCGTGCTCTCATGGGCCTCCGGCAGCAACGCCAATAATCACATCCGGCTACAGAACGCGACCAACCTGCTTGGGGGATGGGTGGACGTTGTTCCTAGTACCCAGGGAAAAAGTGCGGCGACCAACAACTTTGGCACCGCCCCAAGGTTCTTCCGGTTGATAGGACCTTGAAGATTGAATATAAATAATAACTGCCGTCCGGATCGACGGCGGCAGTCAGGAAGCCGAGACTGTTTGACCGTATGCAGAGCAGTCCCGGCTTTGGTTTGGCAGAATTCGGTCTGGTTGTAAACAGTCGCATGGGCATGAAATTCGCAAATCCGGTTCCTGCCGCCTCGGTGCTCTTCACCACCTGCAGGCCGGCGGCCGCCGGCTTCCTGGTGGGTCTGTTGCTGGGGACGGCTTTTGCCGCGTCCGCAATTCCAGTCACCTACCAGGTAAACCTGGGGACGCAAATCGCCCTGGGGAATTTTCATCCCGGCGTGGACACGGTTTTTGTCAGCGGCACTTTTTCGTCGCCCCAGTGGGAAGACACCGCGTCGGACGGCGCGAACAACTACCTGTTGACGCCGGTGGCGGGGAATACCAATCTGTACACGGGCACATTCAGCATCGGTGCCAGTAGCGGAACCCTCGAGTCCAACAAGTTTGTAATCAATCCCGGCAGCAACTTCAGCGCCTTGGACTGGGAACTTCCCGTTTCCACTGCCGGCGGCAACCGCTCCTTTATAGTCCCCGGCGTCGCCACCAATCTGCCGGTCGTTTATTTCAACGACCAGGTCCTCCCGGCCGCCGCTCCGTTCGTGGCCGGCGCGGACTTCTCCGATTTGTCGCTTTTCGAAGCCCGGAATGTTACATATAAAGAAGGCGGAACGAATCAGGATGGGATTCAAATTCTCAAGGACCACGGCATCAATTGCGTGCGGCTGCGGCTATGGACCGGCACTGACGCAATGGTGGCGACAAATAATCCTTACAATTACACCAACAACCTCAGCTACACCATGCCCCTGGCCGTGCGGGTCAAGAATGCCGGGTTGCAGTTCATGCTCGATTTTCATTACTCCGACACTTGGGCTGACCCCGGTCATCAAGCCACCCCCAACGCCTGGACAAACCTGAACTTTACCCAGCTTGTACAGCAGATGCGCACCTACAACAGCAACACCATCACCGCCTTTGAAGCTGCGGGAGCGATGCCGGATTACGTCCAGATTGGAAATGAAATCACCGAAGGCATTTTGTGGACCAATGGGCAGCTTACGGGCACGTGGAGCAGTTCCAACCCATCATGGATTCAGCTTGGCAAATTGTTGAATGCTGCAATTCAGGGAATCCAGGACGCTACGAACGCTACGGGCGCTAAAATGCCAAAAATTATCGTTCATATTGACCGTGGCGGAGACTGGGCCACTACCGAGTCGTTTTTTGACAACCTGAACGAGCAGTCAGTCCCCTTCGACATCATCGGTGAAAGTTATTATCCGGTTTATCATGGTCCGCTGAACAATGCGGTCAACTGCCTGACGAATGCGGCCAAGCGCTACGCCAAGCCCGTGTTTATAGCCGAGACCGATTTCCCCTGGAACAACTCCTACTGGACCACCAACATTTGGGGTTTTACGCCCTCCACGAACGGCCAGGTCCAGTTTCTCGTCGCGCTGGCCCAAGTGGTAAAGAGTTTGCCCGGCAATTTGGGCGCCGGCATTTTCTGGTGGGGGGCGGAGTATCAGTGGGTAAGCAGCGTGAACGAGGCCGGGTTTTACACGGCGTCATTTTTCGATTCCGGCGGCAACGTGCTGCCGGTGGCGAGTGCCTTCGGACAAATGGTTGCACCGGTCACGCTGGCTCCCGGGCTGGCGGGCACGACACTGACCCTGCAATGGCCGTTGAGCGGGGCGGGAATGACACTGATGACGGCAACCAATTTGATGTCGCCGGCGGTCTGGCTGGCGGTGCCGAACACCGTCCAGAACACCGGAACAGGGTTTACCGTCACCCTGCCGGTGGATTCCAGCCAGAGCCGCCTTTACCGTTTGCAGTCGAACTGATGCCGGAGCCTTGGATCCGTGGAACCAAGAACGACAAACCAACTCAAAATGCGCAGCTGGCGGTGGTGGATGGCGGCCCTGCTGCTCCTCGGTGCGTTGTCCGCCAAAGCGATTGAGCTGGCCTCCATTCCCTTCGACAGTCAGTGGCGGTTTGTCCGGGCCGAGGTGCCGCAGGCGCAGACGCCGGAATTTGACGATCGGGCGTGGGAGACGGTGACCCTGCCGCACACCGCCCACACCGAAGCGTTGGTGACCGGTCGGGGTGCACGCCAGTGGCAGGGCATTTGTTGGTATCGCAAAACGTTTGACCTGCCAGCGGAAGCCCGCGACAAGAAAATCATCCTCCGGTTCGACGGGGCGATGAACGCGACGGAAGCCTGGGTCAACGGTCAATCCGCCGGGAAATTCATGGGCGGTTATCTGCCCTACGTCATGGATATTTCAAAGCTCGCCCGGCCCGGTGAAAAGAACGTCATCGCGGTCCGCCTGGACAATCGCGACAACCCGCTCACCGGTCCCAAACCGCTGGCGGACTTGGATTTCAATCTCTATGGCGGCCTGTATCGCGACGCCTGCCTGATCCTCAAGAACAAACTCCACATCACCGATCCCATCCTGGCCGACAAGACCGCCGGTGGCGGAGTGTTTGTGACCTTCCCGGCCGTGTCCCGGGAGCAGGCGACGGTCAATGTCCGGACCCAGGTGAAGAACGACGATGAAACTCCGCGCACCTTTGTGGTCAGAACGACCCTGCTTGATGCCCAAGGACAGGCTGTGGCCTCGGCGGAATCGGTCCCGGAGGCATTGGCCGCCGGAACAGACCGGGAGGTCATCCAGGAAATCCAAGTTGCGAATCCGAAACTCTGGTCGCCGCAATCGCCCAGCCTGTACCAGGTGCGGTCAGAGTTGATCGAAAAGGGCAGGACCGTTGATGCGGGGCAGACCCGCATCGGCATCCGCCGGATTCAAATCACCAAGGACGGTTTTTGGATCAACGGGCAAAAAATGTTTCTGCGCGGTGCCAACCGGCACCAGGAATATCCCTACCTGGGCAACGCGCTCTCCGACGATGTGCAGTATCGCGATGCCCTGAAAATCAAGGAGGCCGGCTTCGATTACGTCCGCCTGTCGCACTACCCGCAATCGCCCGCCTTTCTGGATGCCTGTGACGAGCTGGGGCTGGTGGTCATGGACAGCATCATGGGCTGGCAGTATTTCTGCAAGGACCCTGCTTTTGCCGGGTTGAAATACCGGGAATGCCGTCAACTGGTCCGCCGCGACCGCAATCATCCGTGCGTGATTCTCTGGGAGGTTTCCCTGAATGAGAGCGACATGCCCGCTTCGTTCATCGAGCAGGCCAACGCCATTGCGCATGAGGAATATGCCGGCGACCAGTGCTACACCTGCGGCTGGAAAAAAGGTTACGATGTTTTCATCCAGGCCCGCCAGCACGGCGGCTGCCGTGAGGTCAAAGACCGGCCTTGTCTCATCAGCGAGTATGGGGATTGGGAATACTATGCGCAGAATGCCGGCCTGGAGCAGGAAAAGTGGAAGGACCTGCACCCTGCCGCGCGCAGCAGCCGCCAGTTGCGCGGGGACGGCGAGGCCCGATTGTTGCAACAGGCCCTGAATTTTCAGGAAGCGCACAACGACGACCTGAAAACTTCCGCGTTCGCCGACGGTGTCTGGGTCATGTTCGACTACAATCGCGGTTACGCACCGGATTTGGAATCGTCCGGCGTGATGGACATCTTCCGGCTGCCCAAGTTCAGCTACTGGTTTTTCCGCAGTCAACGCGATGCCGGCGAGCTGATTGCCGGCCGTCCCCTGGGGCCGGTGATTTACATTGCCAACTACTGGACGGTCGACTCCCCCCTCGAGGTGCGGGTCTTCAGCAATTGCGAGGAAGTGGCCCTTTATTTGAACGGGAAGCTGGTGGAACGGCGTCGCCCCGACACCTCGCGCGTGTCCACCCACCTGAAACACGCGCCCTTCACCTTCAAACCCGACCGCTTCCAGCCGGGCACATTGCAGGCCGTCGGTTACATTGGCGGACGCGAGGTGACGAGTTGTGAGCGTCGCACGCCAGGCGAACTCGACGGGTTGACCATGGAATTTGATTTGAGCGGCCGGCCTTTTGGGATCGGCAACAAGGACATGACATTTTGCTATGCCAGCCTGAAGGACAAGACCGGTACGCCGATTCCGACCGCCCGGGTGCCGGTCTTCTTCGGCATCACCGGCCCGGCGCAACTGGTCGGAGACAATCCCATCATGAGTGAAGCGGGAACTGCCACGGTATTGGTGGCCAGCGACATCCCGAAACCCCGCTGCGCGATTTACGCCATTTGTTTGATGAATGAAAAAGACCGTACCCGGATATTGTCCGCAGCGGCTTCACCTGATGGAACCAAGGTGCCAGACTACAAAATCCATTACACCACGGACGGCACCGAGCCTTCGGCCAGGTCACCGGTGTATTCGAGGCCGGTCAAAAATGCGCCACAGTTGCGGGCGGCAATCCTGGTGAACGAGGAGGTCGTGGCCCGCGCCGATTCACGCACCAGCGCGCCCGCGACCAGTGACAGTACGGTTGCCATTGCCAAAGCAAACGCTCAACGGGAATAATTCCAACCCCGGACAAACCGGTTGAACTTCATCAACCCGGAACCGGTTCCTCTGTGGCAACCTTTAATGGTTCAAAAAGCCGCGGCGATGGTTTACCCTGTTTTCATGCACGCCATTTCCTTTGCCCGTCCGGGACGGACGGTGGGCCGTTGCTGCCTGGCGTTGACGGTCATTTTGGTTGCGACCGGGCTTGCCGCGGCGGGTCAGGAGACGGCGGGGCTTTCGTCTCCCGTGGTGACCAATATCGTGCAGTTGCGACGTTTGAGTTTCCAGGGATCAAACGTCCGCTACTCGATTCGTCTGGAGAGTAATGTCTGGTGGGCCAATCCAACCCAGAGGAAACTGGTGCTGCATGATACGTCCGGGACTGCGGAGCTGGAAATGGATTTCCATACCCAGCCCGTGCAATCGGGACAACGGGTGCGTTTGGAGGGAAACGGCACCATCACCCGGAGGGGCGCGGATTTCAGAATCGGCGCGGATGGATCCTCGGTTGCCGGCGGCGCATCGCCGTTGCGGCTGGAAGTCATCGGGCGCGGGGCGTTCCCGGATCTGCGCTGGATAGCCATCGGTCAGCCGTTGATCCCAGGGGATGAAGATCCTTGGGCGGAAGTGGAAGGCGAGGTGACCCTGGTGAGCGAACACCCGGACGGTTTGCACATGGAGCTGAGCGCGATGGGGGGTCATATGCGGGTGGAGGTCGGTGACGTCTCCGGTCTGTCCACCGCCTCGCTGTTAAACCGCCGGATTCGCGCCATGGGATTTTGTCAGAGCGCATTCACCACCGCCGGGCAAAAAGTCCCTGGTGTGCTTCTGGTGCCGAGTCGCCGGGAGATTGAGTTCATTGAATCGCCGGCGCAATACGATACCAGCGGCAACGCGAATACGAATGGGGAAACGCTTCCCACGCTGACGACTGCGGTCGCCGTCAACCAGATGAAACGCGAGGAGGCGGAACGCGGATACCCGGTCCAAATCCAGGGCGTGGTCATCTGCATCGTGTCGAACCGTCCCGCCTTCATCGTGCAGGATGCCACGCGTGCGGTGTATGTGGTTGTGGATTCGGCGAACATTTCCGAACTGCCGCAAATCGGCACGTATTTGAAAGTCGAAGGCAAAACGGACAAGGGTTCGTTTGCGCCGATTGTGCGGGCGAGAGAGATCAACATCCTGGGATTGGGGAATCTGCCCGACCCCATTCAACCAACCTGGGACCAGTTGATGAATGGCACCCTCGACGATCAATGGGTGGAGTTGAAAGGGGTCGTGGTATCCATTTCCTCCCGTCCGCTTGGCTGGACGTCCGTCCGGCTGCGCATGCAGGACGGCACGCTGCCGGTGGATTTTCGGGTGCTCGGGATGACGTCGGAAATGCTGGACCATTTTGAAAACGCCGTGGTCCGCCTGCGCGGATGCCTTTTCGTTTCCTGGAACAATGAGACCGGCCAGGTGAAACGCGGGGTGATCCGGATGTTTGTAAACGATATCACCGAGGATCAACCGGCGCCCACGGATTTGTTTTCGACTCCCGCCAAAACGGTCGCGGAGTTGATGCTCTATGACCCCCAAGCCAGCGCCTTTCAACGAGTGAAAATAGCGGGACAAATTATTTACGCGCAGGGCACGGAATATTTCATGGTGGACGGAACCAACGGCGTGCGTTTCCTGGCCCGGCAACCGCTGGCATTGAAGGCGGGTGACCTGGTGGACGTGGTGGGTTTCCCGGAATTGAGCGGTGCCGCCCCGGTTTTGTGTGAGGCGGAGGCGCGCAAAACCGGGCAAGCCCTCCTCCCCAAGGCAAAAAAATTGTCGCCGGACGATTTGATTCGGGCGGGCAACGACTCGACCCGGGTGCGCATCGAGGCGCTGCTGGCCGGGGTGAGAAAAACCGATACGAACCAGGTGCTGGAAATGCAGGCCGGACCGTGGAGGTTTCCGGCCCGGTTGAATGCGCCGGGTGAATCGACGCGGTTGCTCCACCCCGGAAGCCGGCTGGAGCTGACGGGTGTGTATGCCGCAACGGGAGGCAACCGGGCTCCGGGCGGGGATGTCACCTCATTTGAGTTGCTGCTCAACGTGCCTTCGGACATCCGGGTGCTGGCCACGCCGTCGTGGTGGACGCTGCAACGGTTGTTGGTGACCGTGGGGGTGCTAACCTGCGCGCTGGCCGTCATGGCGTTGTGGATCACCCAACTCCACCGGCAGGTCGAGAAACGCACCATCGAGCTGGAAACCCAGATCCAGAAACGCCAGCGCGTTGAACACCAGCGGACGATGGAGCAGGAACGCGCCCGCATTGCCCAGGACCTGCATGATGATCTCGGCTCGGGCATCACGGAAATCGGCATGCTGGTCGCACGGGCGAAATCCGCCTCCGCCCCTGACGAAAAGCGCAGCCAGTATCTTGGACAGGCGGGGGAGAAGGCACGGGAGATGGTCACGGCCCTGGACGAAATCGTCTGGGCCATGAACCCCGCCCATGACTCGCTGGCCTCGCTCGTCAGTTATTTCTGCCTTTACGCAGACCGTTTCCTGGGACTGGCGAATATCACCTGGCGGCTCGAAGGCCCGCCGGCCTCGGCCGAACTGGCAGTGGATTCGCGGCACCGGCACCAATTGTTTCTCGTTTTCAAGGAGGCGCTCACCAATGTTGTGCGCCACTCCGGGGCCACCGAAGTCAGCCTGGGCATCCAGGTCGAGCAGGGCGAACTGCGTCTGATCCTCGCCGACAACGGACGCGGCCTGCCGTTGAATGCCCGCACCGGGGAAATGGACGGCGTGAACAATATGCGGTCGCGCATTGAAAAACTGGGCGGACGGTTTGAAATTGCGGGTGAAGCCGGAAAAGGCACCATTCTGCGGGTCCAGGTGCCGTTGAAGTGAGAATTTATGACCCGAATCGCCATCGTTGAGGACAACAGGACAATCCGTGAAAGCCTCATGGAATTTGTCCAGGCGGACCCGGAGTGTTGCTGCGTGTGCGCTTGCGCGACGGCGGAGGAAGCCCTGGAGGCCATCCCGCGGCATCAACCCGAGATTGTGCTGATGGACATTCAATTGCCGAAACTCTCGGGCATCGAATGCACCGCCCAACTCAAACGATTGCTACCCGCGCTTCACATCATCATGGTGACCGTCTATGAAGACACTGAAAGGATATTCAAGGCGTTGCGGGCCGGCGCGTGCGGTTACCTGCTGAAGCGGTGCACGCCGGAAGAACTCATTTCCGCCGTTCGCGAGGTCCGGCAAGGCGGCGCGCCGATGTCGCGGGAAATCGCGCGCAAAGTCATCGCCTCCTTCCAGGAGCCGCTCAAGTCGGCGGCAGGGGTGGAAGAACTATCGCCGCGAGAACACGAGATTCTCGAATTGCTGGCCCAGGGCTTTCCCAACAAGGAAATTGCCCGCCGGGTGGGAGTGAACGATGGGACCGTCCGGTGGCATCTTCGGCATGTTTACAACAAACTGCATGTCCGCTCCCGCACCGAAGCGGCGCTGAAGTTCAAGTCGGCCAAAGTTGAATGAATCGAGGGGTGCGGACACCTTCGTCTGCGTGTTTGATGGGTGGCGGGCGCAAGGATGCGCTTCTCGCTGGCAGTCTTGGAAGCCCGCTTTTATACGGGCGCCCAGGGGGCGTCCAAGCTCCCCATCCACCCCCAAAAACCATACATTTGTGCAGCTAGGCAAATCCGCGAGTTTGGGCATTATGCAGAGAGATAAAGAGCCAAACTGACTTTGGTAAATGCTCTGCATTGCTGCGAGAGTCAGGCTTGGATATGTACAAACAATGTCGCAAGACGCATGACTGCCATAAAGACCGCAGTAATTTTCCAAACGGAATTAATCACAACCTGAAACGCTTATGAATCAAACCGCCCTCCTCCCTGGTTTTATGTGCCAATCCACAACCTGTGCCCGTCGGCACACATCGAAACTATTTACTCTCGTCGTTCTGGCCTTGCTTGCCCAACTGGCAGTCGTGCCTTTGGCGCCGGCAGCCACACTGACTTTTGATGGCAATACTGGTACGACCGGCGCCCAGGATGGCTCGGGTAACTGGGATACCACAACCGCCGACTGGTGGAACGGCACCACCGATGTTGCTTGGGACAACACGACGCCCGGCAACGCGGTCTTTGGGGCGGGCAGCGGTGCGGCTGGAACCATAAGTGTGGGAAGCGGCATTAATGTTGCGAACGTTACAAATAATTCCCCTGGCAGCGGCTTTTACACCATTAGTGGGAATCCGTTGACACTCGTTGGCAATCCGACCATCTACGTTGCCAGTGGCACAACCCTCTCCATGGGCACAGTCCTTAACGGCACCGGGTACACCTTGGAAGGCGGTGGCTGGCTCACCAACAATCCCGGCGGCAACAACACCTACAGTGGTGCGACCATCATTGACAACGGCGGGCTGGTAGTCGGCGGCAATGACAGCCGGATTTTTTTGCCGGGCGATGTAATTGTGAACGCCAATGGAACACTGATGTTCTCCAGCGGGTCCGCAGCCGGTGGCATTTTGGGCGGCAACAAGAATTTGATCCTCAATGGTGGTGTTTTGTTCGGCACTTCCAGCTCAAAATATATACCTGTCAACAAGATGGTGATAGACAATGGAGGGCAGATGCAGGGGTTAAGCATTACAATTATGACGAACTTGGACGCTCGCAATGGGTTCGTGGGAGGGGGAAAAGGGGTTGGCAGATACGTGTATTGCACCCTGGCCAAATCAACAGCGGGCACGTTGACCATCACCAACCAAATATACAGCACCGGCGTTGGTTACTCCAACGTGACTTTGAATGCCGGACTGTTGGTTCTTGACAAGTCCGTGGAAAAAACGGCCAGCAAAATCACCGGACCGCTCATCTTCGCCGGCGGGACGCTGATTTTGACCAATGGCAACGGAGCTGCCGCTGGCGGTGAGAGCAAGATTACCGCCACCACGGTCAACCCCGGGGCTTCGGCGGTCAAGTCATGGACTGGCACAGGGGCAACGGCGGCGAATGGTGCCATCGCGCTCACGGCGATTACGCGACAGTTTGGCGGCACTTTGGATATCAATACGAATACAGGGGGTGGTTACCTGAATACCATTACAACGACCACCGCGAACAACAACGGCATCCTGGGCGGATGGGCTACCTTGAATTCAGCCGATTG
>Ga0208188_1000587_pt1 | contig 21462 bp, 16 predicted proteins | sample June2015DPH_8_50_FD_184698 | JGI IMG/M metagenome (GOLD analysis project Ga0208188, IMG submission 184698) | Peatland microbial communities from SPRUCE experiment site at the Marcell Experimental Forest, Minnesota, USA - June2015DPH_8_40... | ecosystem: Environmental > Terrestrial > Soil >...
GGCCGCGGCCGGCGCGGCAACGCGTGGGTCTCCCCGCCCGGCAATCTCTACGCGACGCTCTTACTGGGCGATCCGGCGCCGGCCGAATACGCGCCGGAATTGTCGTTCGTCACCGCTCTCGCGGTTCATGACGCCATTCTCGAGCTCGCTCCCGGCTTGCGCGATGCCCTGGCGTTGAAATGGCCGAATGACATTCTTTGCGGCGGCGCTAAGCTTGCGGGTATCCTGATCGAAGGCGAGCGCGTTGCAGACAAATTTGCCGTCGCTATCGGTGTCGGTGTGAACTGCCTGCACCACCCCGAACAGACCGCTTATCCGGCGACCGATCTGGCCGCGGCCGGTGCCCCCATCTCGGCCGAAAACATGTTTGCGGCGTTATCCGGCAAGATGGTGAAACGGCTCGCACAATGGGCAAAAGGCGCCGGCTTTGCCGCCGTTCGCGCCGACTGGATAGCCCGCGCCGCCGGGATCGGCGGCGAGATGCGGGTGCGGTTCTCCGGCCGCGACTTTTTGGGACGCTTCGAGGCGCTCGATGAACAGGGTCGATTGCTGCTGCGCCTTGCCGACGGCGGCTTGCAGGCGATCACCGCCGGTGAGGTGTTCCCGGTGGCCGGCGCGCCGCTGCCCATCCGGCCGCCGACCGCGGGGCACGTGGACTGATGGCTAGCGAGCTCGTATTCGCGCCGCTCGGCGGCGTCGGCGAAATCGGGATGAATCTCTCGATCTACGGCGTCGGCGACGGCCCGCGGCGCAAATGGCTCATCGTCGATTGCGGCGTGTCCTTCGCGGCCGAAGAGCATTTGCCCGGCGTCGATCTGATCCTGCCGGACATCCGTTATCTGATCGAGGAACGGCGCAACATCGTTGGCCTCGTCCTCACCCACGGCCACGAGGACCATATGGGCGCGCTCATCGACCTGTGGCCGCGCCTCAATGTGCCGCTCTACGCCACGCCGTTCACGGCCGCGCTGTTCGAGGCCCGCCGCCTGTCCGAGCCCGGCGCGCCCAAAATCCCGATCAATGTCGTGCCGCTCGGCGGCCGGCTGGCGCTCGGCCCGTTCGCGGTCGAGTTGATCAACGTCGCGCATTCGATCCCCGAATCCAATGCACTCGCGATCCGCACCGCGCTCGGGACCGTGGTGCATACCGGCGATTGGAAGATCGATCCCACCCCGCTTGTCGGCTCGGTCACCGACGCGGCGAGGCTCTCCGCCCTCGGCGACGAGGGCGTGGTCGCGCTTGTGGGCGACTCAACAAACGCAATTCGCGACGGTCGATCGCCGTCGGAGGCTGACGTCGCAAAGACCCTCGCCGAACTCGTGCGCACGGCGCCCGGCCGTGTGGCGGTCACCACGTTTGCGTCGCACGTGGACCGCATTCGCGCCGTCGCCGACGCCGCGCGCGCCGTCGGGCGCGAGGTCGTCCTGGTCGGCCGGGCCATGGAGCGGGTGGTCCAGGTCGCGCGCGAGACCGGCTATCTCGGCGGCGTGCAGGACTTCCGCGGCGTCGAGAGCTACGGCTACCTGCCGCCCGACAAGGTGCTGGCTCTCTGCACCGGCAGCCAAGGCGAGCCGCGGGCCGCGCTCGCCCGCATTGCCGAGGGCGAACATCCGGAGGTCGCCCTCGGGCGGGGCGACCGCGTGATCTTTTCCTCCCGCGCCATCCCCGGCAACGAGAAGGCGGTGGCGCGCGTGATCAACGGCCTGGTGACGCAGGGCGTCGAGGTCATCACCGATCAAAATCATCTCGTTCATGTCTCCGGGCACCCTCGGCGCGCCGAGCTCATCGATATGATCGGCTGGGTGCGGCCGAAAATCCTCATTCCGGCCCATGGCGAAGCGCTGCACCTTGCCGAACACGCCGCGCTGGCACGCAAGGCCGGCGTTCCCGAGGTGCTGGTCTGCCGCAACGGCGATCTGGTCCGTCTCGCGCCCGGACCGGCGGCCATCATCGACGAAGTCCCCTCGGGAAGGCTTTACAAGGACGGTTCCATCCTGGTCGCCGCCGACGCGCGCACCGTGGCATCGCGCCGGCGGCTGAGCTTTGCCGGCATCGCCACCGTCGCGCTGGCGCTGAGCGAGGAGGGCGCGCTGGCCGCCGACCCGGAAATCGAGCTGATCGGCATTCCGGAATTCGATGCGGCCGGCGAGCCGATGGGCCAGATCGTGCGGACCGCCGTCGAAGAAGCCTTCGCGTCCATGCCGCGGCCGCGCCGGCGCGACCCCGATGCGGTCGCCGAGGCGGTGCGGCGTGCGGTGCGCTCAGCCATCGCCGAACGCTGGAACAAGAAGCCGATCTGCCACGTCCACGTGCTTTGCGTATGACGCCTCTGGCCGCCTTGCCCAGGCGCCATCATATTCATGGTCTTACGAAATCGGGGATTGGACGCGCAGAATGTTCAAGTGGTTCGCGCCGCTCTTGCTGCTGGCCGGTAAGCCTATTTTACTGGTCAGTCGGGACATTCAATACCACTAACAGAACGTGTGCAAAGGTCCTGTACAACCCAGTGTGAGGGTCCCCGCTTTCGCGTTCCCCGTATTCGCTGCATTCTCCAGCGCCGCTTCAGAGACTTCATAGTTTAGGGTTTGTTCGTCGGTCTGATCGAGGTCGATTTTGATGTCGTTCATGGCATTGATCCTTTCGTTCGTTAGCGCTTCTGCGCTCCCGGCTGTCGCGGGCCGGCATTCCAGTTAAGGCCCCGGCAGATCTGGCTGTAGCAACTACCCCCGAGAAATGCTGTGCGATTATTGTTGCCGGTTTCTCCTTGGTCGTGGCGGCATAGGCGGGGCACCCGCAGCCGTGTTCAACGCCGACAGAGGCGAACCTATTATCCGGATTGCCCCTTGGTGCTTGCCGGAGTTATCTGGCTGGCAGGGTGGGGCTGCCGCCGTGTCCTCCGCCGACGCTGAAATTCGTTCGCCGAATTCGAACTGAGGTACTATCAGAAGTTGCGCCTTACGCCGATAGAATGCTCACCGGGCGTCGATTTCGCCGTGCGTAGCTGGGCGACCGAAAGCATGCAGATAGGCGGTTCTTCCCAAATCCATTACCATTGCGCAGCGGGCGAATCACTGCGCGCGGCGTTGGCGGAAGGCCGTGGAGGTGAGCATGATCATCACAGTGGCAACCATGAAGGGCGGCAGCGGCAAGAGCACGGTTGCCAGCTGCCTTGCGGTCCATTGGCATCTCAGGGGCCGGCGTCCGACCCTCATCGATGCCGATCCGCAGCGCTCCATCATGCGGCTTGTCGCACGCGAACGGGCTCTCGGCGGCGTCGCCGTGCTGGAGGACGCGACCGAGGAGGCCTCGAAAACGGCGCGGCGCCTCGCCCAAGGTGGTGGCCTGGTGATCATCGACACGCCGGGATTTCGCTCCAAGACGACGCTGGATTGTCTGGCGGCGGCGGATTTTGTGCTTGTTCCGGTCAAGCCGTCGCCGTTCGACGTTGACCGCATGCTGGATACACTGAGCATCCTGACGGAGCGTGGCGACGGCCGCCAGCCGCTGTTCCGCTGTTTGCTGACGCAAACGACGCGCGATTCAGTCATCGCCAGGCACATCCGTTCCGAGCTCGCCGACGCCGGCCTGCCGGTGCTCAACTGCGAGATGACAAACCGGGTCGCCTATCCGGAGGCCACGCTCTGGGGGGCTACGCCGAGCCTCATCAGCTGGAAAGGACCCGCGGCAAGGGAAATCGCCGCCATCGCCGAAGAGCTCGACATGGTGCTGGGAGCCAAACAGGCGGCCGCATGACCCGCAAACAGCTGCCGAAGGCTATCAGGAAAACCAGCCACGAGCTACGGACGATCGCCGGCGGCCCGACCCACGACGAAGAGGCGCCGGCGCCGCAGTCTGCTTTGCCACACGATGCGGTCAAGGGCGGATCCGCCGCTGCGGCTTCCGCGCCGCCGGGGGCAAAATCGCTATTGCCGGCGGCTCCCAACCCTGCCGAACGATGGGCGGCGGGGCGGCGGTCCGCGGCACGAAAAATCGTCGAGCGCCACAGGACCTACGCGGCGGTGGGCGGGCTGTTCCCGCTGCCGGTCGTCAATATCGCCGGGGTGACCGCCATCAACATGCGGATGGTGAAGCAACTGAGCGATCTTTATGGGGTACCGTTCGAGCGTGACCGGACGCGATCGATGATCATTGGGCTCATGGCGGGCGCAGTGCCCACCGGCCTAGGGGCGGCAACCGCCTCAACGCTCGTCTTCGTCGTTCCGGGAAGCGCGCTTTTTGGCCTGGCGGTGTCCGCGATTTCCGCGGGCGCCCTAACCCGCGGCATCGGCTTGGTCTTTCTCGAGCATTTCGAGAACGAGTCGATGTCGTTCGATATCGCGAAATCGAGCAGGCCCGAATAAAATTGAGGTGAGTGCTCGGCACCGTTCGACGGCGCCCGATGCACCGGCTGTATCAGGGAATCTCGTACACTGTCGTCTCGTCGGCGACGCCGCGCAGCGCGGCGTGCTGCATCGTCGGTTGCAGGCCCGCGCTCTGGAGGATTTTCGCGGTCTTCGCATCCTCCATCACCGGCTTGGTCACGAAGATGGCGCGTGAGGAGGCGAGGCCCTGCACGCGTGCGGCCAGGTTCACGGTCTGACCGAAATAATCCTGGTGGTCGTTGAGCCTGACTGCGAGGCACGGCCCCTCGTGGATGCCGATCTTGAGCAGCAAATCCTCGTTCTTGCGCTCGGCGTTGAGCCGCGCCATTTCCTCGCGCATGCGCAATGCGGCCGCCAGCGCCCGGTCGGGCGTCAGGAATGTCGCCATCACCGCGTCGCCGATCGTCTTCACAACCGCCCCCGCCTCCGCGGACACGATCTCATAAAGCACGTGAAAATGCCGGCGGACGAGGTCGTAGGCCGCAAGATCGCCCACGCGCTCATAGAGCGCGGTCGAGCCCTTGAGGTCGGTGAACAGAAAGGTGAGGCTGGTGATCTTGAGCCGCTGATCGACATCGAGCGTATCAGTGCCATAGACGTCGCGGAATGTCTGGTTGGTGAGAAGCCTTTTGGCCGTGAGAAACGGCCGGCGCTTGCCGAGCAGATGGTGGAGCGGATCGGCGGCGATCCACAGCGCCGGCAGCACGCGGCGGTCGGTTTGATTCTCGAGTGACAACCGCAGCGGTCCCGGCCGCATCTCGACCGTTCCGACCGGCACCTTCACCTTGTTGAACACCATCGAAAGCGTCTGCCGCTCGCGCGTTGGCTCGCCCTTGACGTCGATGAATTGCGTTCCGTGCGTTACCGGATCAAAGACGATGACGAAATCATTCGGCAGCTGCACCGACAGCACCGCCTTTTCGCCGGGCGGCAGCTCAATCGAATCGATGGTGAACTCGGCGAGGCTGTCTCCTAAAGTCTCCGGCAGATCGACGCCGGAGCCCCAGAAAATCTGGCGGTAGTATTCGACTTCGGGGAGCGTATCCGAGCTGTGAGCGGCGATGCGGCGCACCCGCGGGCTCACGGTGAAAGTCACCTCGACCATCTCGTCGAGAGTCGGCTTGTAGCCGCAGGCGCACAGCCCGCAAGCGTATTCCTCGTGGTTGACTGTCTTGAGCGTCGTCCCCGCATCGAGTACGCCGCCGCAGCCGGGGCAGATCACGTTCCACGACAATTCGAACAGTCCAACGCGTGCGGCATGCAGGAACGCAGCGATGGCCCGCTCTTCGTCGAGACCGTTCTTGGCAGCGAAGGCAAGGACGTTGATGCGGCAAAGCTCATGATCGGGCGCCTCGCGAACCGATCGCTCGATAGCGACAACAGAATCCGTGTCGGCCGATTGCCGCAGCACTTTGAAAAGGGCTTCGGTTTCGCTCATCGGAGGTCTCGCTCACGCCGAATCCACCCATTAAACGTAAGCATCAGCTCTGGCTGCGGCAAGGCGCATGGCCGTGATGGCGCACGGCATGCCCGTCACGGCGAATTGATCCATGCGATCCACCGCTCGCGCCACAAGCGGCGTCATCAAATAGCCGACAACGAACGTCCGGCTGGCAACGCAGCAAGGCGTTCCGTCTAGCGGTTTGCCGTTTTGGCCGCTTTGTCGGCATCCCACCACCACAAATTCGGGAATGCGGACATGCCGTATTTCGGCAACGGGTTATGATGGCTGAACCGATCCCAGCGCGCGGTGCGCACCTTGTTGTAGCTCCATTGCGGCACGACGTAGTGGTTCCAAAGGAGGATGCGATCGAGCGCCTTGGCGGCGGCGACCAGATCTTCGTATGTCTTGGCGAAGACGACGTGCTCGATCATCGCATCAACCGCCGGGTTTTTGATGCCGATCATGTTGTCCGAACCGGACTGATCGGCGGCTTGCGAGCTCCAATAGTCGCGCAGCTCGTTACCGGGCAATTGCGTTTCCGGCCAGCCGTAGGTGATTATGTCGAAATCCCAGCTGCGCAGCCGGTTCTCGAACTGCGCCTCATCGACCGTGCGCACCGACACGGTGATGCCGAGGCGCTCCAGCGAGGGTTGGTAGAACAAGAAGATGCGCTCGAAGACCGGGTTATTGCCGAGAAACTCGACCGTGAAGGGCGCGCCCGACTTGCTGCTGACGAATTGCTGGTCGCGCATGTCGTAACCCGCCTCTTTCAACAACCGCACGGCTTCGCGCCGATTATCGCGCACAGCGGCGGGAGTGCCGCTGACCGGGTTGGAATAGGCCTTTGCAAAGACTTCAGGGGGAACCTTGTCACGCACCGTGTTCAGCAGTTCGAGTTCGCGGGGCCCTGGCAAGCCGGTGGCGGCAAGGTCCGTGCCCTCGAAATAGCTGGCGATGCGTCTGTACTGGCCGTAGAAAAGTTGCTTATTCATCTCCTCGAAATCGAACACATAATTAAATGCCAGCCGCACGCGCGGGTCCTGGAATTTCTCTCGGCGGATGTTGAAGGCGAAAGCTTGCATCAAGCCAACGTTGTTGATGGGGAATTGCTCCAGGATGACGCGCTGGTCCGCGACCGCCGGGAAGTCGTAGCCGGTGGCCCAGTTCTTGGCGCTGTTCTCGACGCGCCAGTCGGCGGCGTCTGCCTTGAACGCCTCGAGCGCGGCCGTACCGTCGCGGAAATATTCGAACCGCAGCTCATCAAAATTATTACGACCGATATTGACGCTGACGGCGCTGCCCCAATAGTCCTTGACGCGCTCGTAGACGATGCTGCGGCCAGGCGCGAACTCTTTGATGGCGTAGGGGCCGGAGCCGAGCGGCGGCTCAAGCGTGGTCGATCCGATGTCGCGTTTTTTGCCGTCGGTTCCCTCCCACCACGCCTTGGGCAAGATGGTGAGCTGCCCCAGGAGCTCGGGCAGCCTGTGGTGGCCGCTTCCCTTAAACGCGAATGTAACCTCGCGATCGCCCGTCTTCTCGGCCTTGACGACATTGACGTAGCTTGCAGCAGATTGCGGACTTAATTTCTTGAACGTATTGAAAGAGAATATCACGTCATCCGGCGTCACCGGCGTCCCGTCGTGCCACTTTGCTTCCGCTCGCAGCCGATACGAGACCGATGAGAAATCGTCCGGGTGATGCACGGCCTCGGCAATGAGGCCATAGCCGCTTAATACTTCGTCGAGCGCCGAGACCAGCAACGTGTCGTAAATGAGATCGATACCCAGGGCGAGCGTGCCTTTGACTCCGGCCACCACCATATTGAAGTTGTCGAAGGTGCCTAGCGCGATTTGCCGCGCCGCGCCGCCCTTCGGCGCGTTCGCGTTGATGTAGTCGAACTGCTTGAAGCCGGACGGATACTTCAGGTCCCCGAACGGCGACACACCGTGCCGCCACGCCGGAGCCGCTGCCTGCGCGCGGCTTATCCAGACGGGCAGCGGAAGCCGCTGTGCGGCTAGTGCAACAAGGGTGGATTTGAGCAGGGATCGGCGATTCACGGGACGCTCCAATTACGTGTGGCTGAGCAGGGTAGGCAATATCGTTACCGCTTCGATACCGTACGGCATAGCTTGCGCGATTTTGCTAATGCGTTGCAAGTCTGACAGCTTGCTCGCTAATTGAAGTTTTCCGGAACGGTGCTCGGGCTGCTCACGAGCGACCGAGGATCGGGGCGGTGAAGTCCGTTGCAGGATCTCGTTGAAAAGCGCGGCAGCGGATGGTTAGGCTATTGTGGTGCCGATAGTCGATCGATTATTGGCGACGAAACCATGTGGGCGATCTGGCGTATCTTCCGGTAGCAGAGGCCGGCTACCGGAGCCGGAAATTCACCGATGAAGACCGTTTATCGGTACCGCAAGGAACGGCATTTTGCTAAGGCGCCGGAGGCGATTTGGCCCTTCGTTGCGGATACCGCTCGCATCAACGAGATCGCCGGCTCTCCGCCTTATCGGGTCGAGGAGCGCGCCGATGCCCAGGGCCGCATCCACCGCTTCGCCAGTGTGGGGGTCGGCCCAATACGGCTGAAGTGGGAGGAGGGCTTCGGCGAATGGCAGGAAAACCGCCGGCTGGTACAGGTCCGCAATTTCATCAACGGCCCCATTCGCCGCTTCCAGGCAGGTACTGAACTCTATCCCGAAGGTACCGGAAGCCGGCTGGTGTTCCTGGCCGAGATTGAGTGCGTCGGTGTACTGGGATTGCTGGCAAAATGGTCCGGTCAGATCGAGCGCGAGGGCGACAAGCGCCTCGCCGCGATTGAAAGGCTCATCGACGAGGGCGAGGCGCCGGACCAAATGTCCGGCGCCAGCGTGCGGGAGGCGGCAAAGCCTGCGGCTCGCCGCCGCCTCGCTGCGCTGATCGCCGATCTTCACCGCGACCCGGCGAGCCACGGCCTCGCGCCCAAGCTTGCTGAATTCCTGCTCCATGCACCGGTGGTGGCGCTCCGCAGCATGCGCCCCCTGTCGATGGCGCGATTTTGGCACGCGACCGAAGCGGACACAGTAGAGCTGTTCCTCGCGGCGCAACGCCTCGGCATTCTCGCTATGGGTTGGGATTTGCTTTGCCCGCGCTGCCGCGGTGCCAAATCGCGGGTTGAACATCTGCACGATTTGCCGCAGGGCGCGCATTGCTCGTCATGCAACATCGATTATGGCCGCGATTTCACTCGGAACGTGGAGCTCACCTTTCATCCCGAGGCCTGGTTGCGCCCCCTGCCCGAAGGGGAGCTGTGCCTGCTCGGGCAAGGCACGACCCCGCATGTCAAGTTTCAGGCTGAAGTCGCAGCGCATTCCACCAAGAGCTTCGCGCTGACGCCACCGCCCGGCCGCTATCGCTTCCGCACCATCGAGGTCGGCCCCGAAGCGGACGCCGATATCGGAAGCGATGGGATCATCCCTGAGATCACGGCCAACGGCTCCGACATTCTGTTGGCGACGCGCGGTAACAACGGTGAACTCATTATCCATAACGACACGGACCGGTCGTTGTTCTTCATCGTCGAGGACCGCAACTGGGCTAGGGATGCTCTGACCGGCGAAAGGGTGATTGCGATGCCGGCGTTCCGACGGCTCTGCCCCGAACAGCTTTTGCGCCCCGGCGACGATGTGGAAATCGGCCGGGTGGCGATCGTGTTCACCGATCTGCAAGGCTCGACCAAGCTCTATGACGAACTCGGTGATGCCACCGCCTTCCGTCTGGTGCGCGATCATTTCGCTTTTCTCTCGGAACGGGTACAGCGCCATAACGGCTTCATCGTCAAGACCGTAGGAGACGCGGTGATGGCGGCGTTCCACGATCCGGCCGACGCGGTGCGGGCGGTGCTAGCGATTCAGGACGAGGTGGCGAACTTTAATCGCCGCCGAAGCGACGCCGGGATCGTCTTGAAACTCGGGCTGCATCTTGGTTCCTGCATCGCCGTCACCGCCGGCGGCGTGCTAGACTATTTCGGCTCGGCCGTGAACACGGCGTCGCGGCTCGAACACCAATGCCGCGGCGGCGAGGTGATCATATCCGAGGCGGCGCTGGCCGACGGCGAAGCTCGCGAAGCGCTGGCGGGTCGAACCCTGACCGAAGACCGCGCGACGCTACGCGGGTTGAGCGAGCCGGTGCGTTTTATGCGGGTTGGTTCGGGCAAGACCCTCTAACCCTTGAGGAGCAATGCTTGCGTGCACTTTGCCTCTTCCAGACTTATCAGTTCGACGACCTTGCGCACCAGCGCAGACTCCGAAAGCTCGGCGATCTGGCGCGCGAGTTCGCCGCGCTGACGTTCAAGCTTCTCGTACCAATCCGGCGCTTGCAGACCGCTCGGCGATTAGTCAAAGCGATCTCCAAGGGAAGCAAGCCCCACATGGCCACATCGAGACAGTTGCTGCCAGCGCTTGGCATGGGTTACCCGCCATGATAGGCTTTTATCGCTCACGTGCTTGGCGCCGGCGAAAGGGTTCGTAACGTCCCGATCGATGGGGGCCCAGCCCAGGGGATGCCGAGAAAGGACCCAGTATGGCACAGAAACCGACTGCGTCGGTCAGTCCTGCGCAAAGCGAAGCCATTGCGGCAACGGATACCACTGCGGCGGAGCCCGCCGAGACGATGGCCGAGCCTCGCGACGAATTGGCTTCGAAGTTGGTCGATCGTTTCGCCATCTGGTCCGGCGTTGCCGGTCTCATTCCGGTACCCCTTGTTGACGCCGTTGCTGTCGGCGGGCTCCAGGTCCAGATGCTGCGTCGTATTTCGCAAATCTACGACGTGCCGTTCTCCGAAAACAGAGGCAAAGCACTGATAGCCGCCTTAGTGGGATCGACGATCCCGGCGACCAGCGGCATCGGCGCTGCCAGTGTGCTCAAGATGGTACCTGTTTTCGGAACGATCGTCGGCGCCTTTGTGATGCCAGTGCTCTCGGCCGGAGCCACCTACGCTATCGGCAAGGCTTTCATTCAGCACTTTGCATCGGGCGGGACACTGCTTGATTTCAATCCTCCGGACTACCGTGATTTCGTCAAGGCCCAAAAGGAGATGTGGGACTTTCGATCTACGCATTCCGGCGCAGACGCACGAAGCACCGAGTCTCCATCCAGCTCCTCCGGCCGTACTGCAAGTACGACCACCGGAGCGGCGACCGGCCTTTGACGCGCCGCGGCTTATGCCAGCCAATCGGGGAGCGGCCCGCCCAAGCGCGACAGCAGTTGACCGACGAGACCGTGCTCGAAGCAATCATCTACATCATCTTGTGCGTCCCAACGGGATTTCGCGGTGCCAACCGGCGGGTGGGTTTTCTCGGGACGTTTGCCCCCGCGCTTGCCTCCACTCCGCTGCTGGTGTTGCTTGTACTGTTCTTCACCGGACCCTCATGGCGCGTCGAATGGCAGCCGCGAAACTAGGCCAGCTTTCTCATCAGAGTGGGCAAGCGGTTCCCTCGTTGAAATGGCGGCCGCGCCTTGTGGAAGTGTAGACGGACGACATCCCAGTCATGTCCTTCTTGCAGCTCGTTCGCCGCGAAATGCGCGGCTCACTGCGGAAGCTGGTGTTCATGTCCGGCATCGGCGGCATTAGCAGCGCTGCGATCCTGGCCGCCATCAATGCGGGCGCACAAGCCGTGGACGAGAGCCACCGGCCCAGTTTGTGGGCGGCTACGCTATTCGTGATTTCGCTGATTCTCTTCATCAAGACTCAGACCTACGTGACCGTCACGGTCACCGCCGAGATTGAGGCTATCATCCACAGACTCCGGGTGCGCCTAATGGACGACGTAAGGCGCTCGGAACTTCTGGAAGTTGAAAGGATCGGGCGTTCGAGGATCTTTGCTGCAATCACCAGCGATGCCGCGGTGCTGACGCAGGCCAGCAATACGCTGTGTTATTCAATGCAGGGTGTGGTCGTCGTCTTTTTTGTAGCACTATACGTGGCGTACTTGTCGTTTGTGGCGTTCGCCCTGAGCGTCGTGATACTCGTCGCGGCGGGAGCACTTTTCCACTTCAGGGGTCGCCGCCTGGTCGCGGAAAGAGCGAAGGCGGCAGAGCAGGAGCGCCGGTTGTTCGATCGCCTGGGTGACTTCCTGGATGGCTTCAAGGAAGTGAGGCTGAACAGCGCACGAAGCGCCGATTTGTTTGACGATGCCGTCAACGTATCAAGAACCGCGGCCAACATCAAAATAGGCGCCCAGGTCGACACCTTCAGGCAGATCGTGTCGACGCAGAGCTACGTCTACATCTTGCTCGGCGCTGTCGTATTCGTGGCTCCCCTGTTCAGTGAATCCCTGACAGGCTCCTCCATCACGCAGACCACGACGGCGCTATTGTTCGTTGTCGGGGCATCGTTGGGTTTGGTGCAATCAATACCGATCTTGTCGAACGCGAATGCCGCGGCGGACCGGTTGGAGCAATTGGATTCCGATCTGCATTCAACGGTTTCGATCGAGGCAGGCGAACCCAGGATAGTAAAGCGTTTTGACAAGATCGAGATGCGCAACATTGTGTTTAGTTACGTTGACAGATTTTCCGAGGCCGCCTTCAAGATCGGGCCAATCGACTTCACCTTGCGATCCGGCGAGCTTGTCTTCATTACCGGTGGCAACGGTTCAGGCAAATCGACGTTCTTGAGGGTGTTTGCCGGCCTCTATCCCCCCGATTCCGGTGAAATCATGCTTGACGGGATGCGGATCAACGACCATACGCGAGACGCCTATCGCTCTCTCATGTCGGCGATTTTCTTCGACTATCATCTGTTTCACCGGCTTTACGGAATGCCCGAAGCGGATCCGGCCGAGATCGACCGCCTGCTCACGCAGTTCCGATTGGAAGACAAGACCAGCCTTTCGCGCGGCGAGTTCCGTACGCTCGACCTTTCCGGCGGCCAACGCCGGCGCCTTGCACTCATCGTAAGTTTGCTTGAGAAACGTCCGATCCTCTTGCTGGACGAATGGACCGCCGAACAGGACCCCGAATTTCGGCGCAAATTCTATGACGAGCTGCTGCCGGAAATGATGCGCAGCGGCGCCACTATCGTGGTGATCACGCACGACGACCGTTATCTTGACGAGCTAAAGTTGCCCGCGCGCAGGATCCGCATGGACGAAGGCCGTATTGTCGAGCAGCGTTCGATGGAGAACGGCTGATGGTAAAGAATCCAGAGTCACTTGACGAACAACCACCTCCGCCGAAGAGGCGCGGATGGCGGCGTTTTCTCTGGCGCCATCTGCCGGGCCTATCCGTCACTTTGTTGACGACGTTGTTTCTAATCGTCGTGCTTTGGCCCTACGTGGTGATTACGGTTCCGAGTGGGCAGGTCGGGGTCCTTTGGTACCGATTGCTCGGGTTTGACCTGTACTGCTGGTGTTTTGTTGGCCGAGGAACCGTCCTGGATCCCCGGGAACTGAGGGAGGAGGGTCTTCACCTTCTGGCGCCGTGGAACAGGCTGTTCCTTTATGACCTGCGGTTGCAATCCGCGACTCAGACATACAACGCCATTTCCAAAGATGGAGTGAGCGTGACCGTGCAGATAAATATGCGGTTTCAACTGCTGCATAATTCCGTCGCCGTGCTTCACAAATTTATCGGTCCGGATTACTTCGCAACGGTCGTGAGTCCTGAAATCGGCAGCCAAGCGCGTCAAGTCATTTCTCAGTACACGGCCCAGGAGGTTTATAGGTCACGCGAGGCGATTCAAGACCAAGTTCGAGCTAATGCGCGAAAGAGCCTGGGCACCAATCTTAACGAATTGGTGCAGCCAGAGGCCATGGAACAGCCGGATCCCAAACATTATAACGACTTCCTGCAAGGCTCGATCCAAATTCTCGACACGCTGGTGCTCAGCATCGAATTGCCGCCGGCAATCGTCGCCGCCATTAATCGGCAGACCGAGCAGTTTTATCAGATTCAGGAGTATAAATTCCGTGTCGAGGCCGAAGCCCAAGAATCAAAACGCAAACAGATCGAGGCGAATGGCATAGCCGCCTTCCAGCAGACGGTCAGCCAAGGGATTTCGGACTCGTACTTGCGTTGGCGTGGCATCGAAGCCACCCTTGCACTCGCGCAATCGCACAATGCGAAAATCGTAATCATCGGCACCGGCAAGGATGGCCTGCCGATCATTCTCGGCAACGTTGATACTCCGGCGGCGTCAGGCACGACGCCGCAATCTGGCGCAAGCGGCACAACACTGCCGTCCGGAGCTTCGCGTGGCGCGGCCGATAAAGCCCCGCCGGGTGCTTCATCGCCGACTCCTGGCACTACGCCTACCGGCGGCGGATCCACAGATGCCAAGCCGGCACCTGGGTCATCGAGTAACAGTGTGCCGCCGGAGTTAAACCAAGCGGCGGCCGCGGATTTGTCTGCCGCCGCTGCCACGATCGCAGATAAACCGCCGAGCTCGTGGAGCACGCGCGGCCTGTTTGATATCGAATCTATCCTTTCCCAAATCTCTGGCGTCTTGCGCCCAACTGGATCGGCGCCGGCTTCTGGGACAGGAGAACAACCGAGACAATAGTCAGAAGGCGGTCCGACACAACCGCGATTGCGCCCTTGTTCGACTAATTGATCCGATTCAGAAGACGCTCCGGGCCGAAAAGTGCCTTGGAGAAGGCCGAATGCCGTGCTCCGAGAACGACATGACTCACTTGATTTTCGAATTGCCTTCCAGTCTACAGATGGGCGATCATTAAGATGCGCCCAGCGGCTGCGACGGTATCAGACCAAGAATTGGGAAGGAATCGCAAAGTGAGCGAAAGACCGGCATCAGATCGCCCGGTCGAGGTTTGGATAAGCCCTCGACTGTATGAGGCCTTGATGACGCGAGGCGGCAGGCTCCGATTGGCGTTCGTCGCGGCGATCCTCATTCTGGGCGTCGCAATTGGCGGCCACATGTACGGCCGGGTGGTGGCTGCTCGCGACATTCTGGAGCGCGATGCCACCATCCAGCAACTCCAGAGCGAAATCCAGAAGCTGGAGGGGGAATTATACGGTCAAAACGGAAAGCTCGCCTTGTTGCAATCCGATTTTGCGACCGTTAAGGCTACATTGGAGGCAATTCGGCCTGCGGAGAACACGTACAACATCGATCCCAATCAGGCGATGATCGTTGCCGGCGGTCGCTTGACCATTGGATTAGTCGGTTCTCCCACGAACGAGGGTATCAACATCAATATCAACGGCAAGCAGCACCCCGCAGCCGCGGGTGACGTCATTCACGTGGCGCTCGATCCGTCGACGAACTGTCAGGTGGGAGTCCAGTCTTTTGATGTGTTCAGGGCCGTCCTGACAGCATGGTGCGCAGAAGTGAAGCCTCAGTAGAATCCGAATTCCGGGTAAGCGTGGCTATTCCCAGATTAAGACGTCGGGAAGAGAACCATCGATACGCCGCAATAAAGTGTAGCCGACGCCGGCAAGGCCACGAAACAGACCCAAATTGAACTGGCCTTTTCCGCTGTTCCAGCGGTAATCGCCCGTTGATGCGGCGGTTTGCAGAATCGACAGTAGCCGCTGCGATGCAAGTTCACGAAGATTGCTGCACTCAAGGGCATTGGCGGCCTCGCAGAAGAATTCGATGCTGCCAAGCGTCCCGCAGCAAAGGGTGTCCACGGCGCCCCACCAGCCTCGCTCTACGCCGTCGACCGCGTTCCGAATGTCGTTTGACAGGAGCTTGGCATCCATTCTGCCTCGTTTGATTGTTCCAATCCGCGCCAGACCGATACCGGGCGCTCCGTGACACCATTGGCATGACCAAGACGGTTCCCCTCTCCCGCGCAAATCAGGCCAGTTTTTGCGTCCGGCGTCGTACGTGGAGTTTTCAAATGCAATACATTCCGACGCGGCTCGCGCGAAATCTTCGCGCCCCGTCGCCAGCGACAACGAAGCGAGCGCATAGGCAAAGCCCGCCGCGCCGTGCGACATGCCGGTGAGCCCCCGCGGGCCAAAGCCTTGACCGACCCAAGTTCGACGGCCCTCCGCTCCGAGCCGGCGCTGACCCATCAGGTATTCGCCGCACTTCGTTGCACGGTTAAGTACATTGGGAGATTGCGTGTCGCGATGAAGACGAAGCAGGCCAAGTATCGCACCGGCACAGCCGCCCATGACGTCCAGCTGTGTGTCTGCCGCAATAAGGTCGTCGGTGAATAGTTCCGCTGCCACACCTGCGTCCGCGAGCAAGTCATCGTCATGGAGGAACTTCGACATCACCGTCAGGGCATAGACAATCGAGCCCAGTCCGATGGCACCGCCGACACCGACGGATCGGGCCATGCGCGCGGCGTTCTGCCCTCTCAGGTTCTTGCGAAGATGCGCGATTCCAGCCAGCGCAAGTTCGCCTGAAGGCTTGCATCCGGTCACCGCTGCGTGCGCAGCAAGAAAAACCGCAATGCCGGAAACGCCGTTGTATAGCTCGGGACCCAGGCATACCAGCTGAGAAACCTCAAAGTCGCCCAGCCAGTCGAGACCAATCCAAGCGGCGCCCGGTCCCCGGCGAAATGCATGACGCGACAGCTCACCGGCGATCTTGTCTGCCTCGGCGAGGAAAATTTCCTTTGTCGGGGAGACAGCCGTCTTGAAACATAAGGGTTCGTTCCGTTGCGCTGCCATCGCCGGTGACCCGGCGGATCTTGGGATCGAGCTGGTATTCTGCCGGATGACCTCGATCTGCCAAGCTATATCCTGCTCATCGAAGCTCTGAACCCGAGCTCGAGCGCGATCCAATCCCGAGCTCGCCTCGGTCCGGATCGAAACGCCGGTCGCATCGCGTATCTCGTTGCCATCGCTGGGCGACACGAAATGTGGCACGTTCAACGCCAAGAGAGCTGACCGTTCGGACCGCAGCAACGGCCAAACCGGCTCGGTATCTTTCTCCCAATCCACCAGCCTGGCGATGAAGTCTGCTTGTGCGGACCAGACCACGCCATCGTCCATGGTCCGATGATTTTTCAGGCGTTGGAGCAGCATGTAGTAGAATTGGGTGGCGCGAATGACCTTGCGAACCGGAGCGCCGGCAAAGCCGTCGAACAACTTGTCCGGCTTTGCGTCCAAATTCAGACCCCGCAAGAATTTTGCGTAATCCGCGAAGCCCGAGATGAAATTCTCGATATGATCGCCGAACTTGGCGTAACGGCCACCGATATGCGGCAGGTTCGGATTGGTTTTATTGACTTCCTTCGATTTCACGGGCCGCATCGCGTCGGAGTTTACATTGTTCCACCTAAGTCTGGTTTTGAAATTGGTGTCCGGGTTCATTGCGCCGATCGCAACGATACTGTTGTCGGGAGACCGCCCATAGGCGGGAAGCAAGCCAACCGTCATGACCGAGCCGGCGACGATGTCCATGGCAGCGTTATAGGCCTGCCCCTCGGCATCTTGGACTTTGCGCTCTTCGGCAATTGCCTGAAGTATCATTTCCAGATCGATCGGCACCGGGTCATTGCCGGCCGCAATCATGTTCTCCCGATGCATGTCCGTAGCGGCGAAGCAGTGAAAAAGCGCAAGCCAAGCACCGGCACGCTGGAAAAACCGCCTGCAGTGCTCCTGATCGGTACACCCCGTATGGTCGATGAATTCGGTCCAACCGTAACCGTCCCGCGCGATTGCGTGCACCGCCTTCAGTTCGAACGGCGGCGCGGCCCGGTTCAATCGCTGGACTAAGTTGTGCCATGCAACATCGATCCGCAAATCCTTTGGCTTGTACACGACTCGCGAACCGTCCTCGAAGTTGACGATCTGGACCGAATGGCCGTTATTGTGCGGATCGGACAGGTCGCCTTCGACCTTGGTAACCGGGCCGCAGTCGCTGGAATGGAGGATTTCTCGCCGGATAGCCGCCAGATCGGCATCGAGCCGTAGCACAAATTCGCGCGAGGTCTCGATCCATTGCCGCGTGATGGTAGCAATCAACCGCAACAGCACCGGCTTGTCTTCGAACAGATGCCGGAAACCGCCGGCTTTCATTTCGGCGACGAATTCATGGTAGCGCGATGTGCCGGTGTCTTGCTGCGGATGCGGCGCATTGGGCGGCGTTGCACCGGCCTTTCGTGCTCTGTCGAAACGCTCGTAGATGGCGGGAACGCAAAGGCTAGACAACTCCTTGAGAAGCGAAAAGCGCAGACAGGCCCGCGCGGTTTCGTTCAGGTTGTCGAAACCGCGTGCGTCGATATCCGACCAAAGCCGCGCTTCGGCTTGTTCGACCACCGGCGTGAACACGTGTTCGAACGCACAAGGCTCGGTCTGGTCAAGCACCGTAATTGGTTTGGCGTTTTGGGTTGGGCTTTGTAACGCCGCCTCGATCCAGATGGCATCGTCGATCCACGCAGGTGGGAAAGCGGACGCCTTACGGCGAACGGTGGCGAATTTCGTCAGCACCTGACTGATCGTTAATCCGTCCCGATCCAGCCGCCGCCCAAACAGCGACCAGTCGCCGCTGGCACACGACCGGCACCATGCGGCAAGGCGCCGCGCGGCCAAATCGGCATCGCCCTTCTGGCCCAGCAAGGGTTCGAAATCATCGGACAGGAGTTCGTCGATTGTCGCGGCACGAACGATCAAGCGCTCGTAAAAAGCGTCCATCCGATGTTCTCTCCGATCGGGTTTCTTCATCTGTTCCCGTGTCATCCTCATTCTATTGCCGGGGGGCCTAATGTCATCTCCCGTCCGCCTCGAGGGCCCAAGCCGAAAAGGTTGGGCTGGCCGCGTCGGGGGCTAACCGGCGTTCGTGACGGGACATTATCGGGCAGCATGACGGAACATTGTCGGCAGGAATTAGGCGGATCTCTCCGGCATCGCGACTGCTGGGTATCAAGGCAGGCATCAGGGAGGACTGGGCCGTCGCAGCGGGCTATGCGGCGCTGATTCTGCTGCTCCAAAGTGATGGACGCACCTAAGCCGTTGGCCCGCGAAATTAACCACCTGCCGCAGGAACAGCACTATGTGCGGGTGATGCGTGAGGCCATATTGGTCAGACTTTACAAGGTCGGCAGGGGATGATCTAATGTGACGCTGGGGTGGGAGTTTATCGAAATTTTCTCCTGCCTGCTGAGTGCCGGCGCCGCTGGCGAACGAAGGAATCAATGCCATGAACGAATTCGACCAAATTGAAGAAGAGGTCCTCACCTGCGAAGTTTCCGACGAGGCGTTGGAGGCTGCGGCGGGCACTGAGAAAGAGTTGGCAAGCTGGACAGTGCTTTGCAGTGGTGTCACCTGCCCCGGTTGAGAGTTAGACTGGTTCTGGCTTGTAAGTTTCGGAGTGGCGAAATCTCCGATGAGGCGCCGGGGTCTTCGGCGCCTCACTCTCGTTTTACGGGCTGCTGAAAAATCGTCGTTTGAGGGCGAGGATTTCGGGGAGTTAGCGCGGGCCACTTGTTGTCGGTGAGTTCAATGATTGCGCTTTGTCGGCGCCGGGACCCGATATTTGCTCGATAGGGCGTCATCTCCGGTATTCCAGACGGACTCATCCTGTCGCTGCCGGAATTTTTGGAATGCGAACAAGATTGTAGGCGGCAGCGGCGAGGACGAAGAACCAATCGACCAGTTCCCGCCCGCAGTGCCGAGTCTTGCGCAAGTCGCCGACTGTCTTCATCCAGCCGAACGGCTCTTCGATCCGCTTTCGCTTGATCATGCTGACAGCATAGCCGGGGTGACGAGTCGTGCGCGCATCGATCGCCGAGCCGCGGTTGGTATCGTTCTGCGCGACACGCGGTGTGCTGCCGCGTTCACGACAACCGGCGACGAAATCAGCCGCGTCATAATTCTTGTCGCCACCCACGGGGCTACCCGGCCTGGCATTGTCGTCGATCATGTCGAGTCGAGCGTGGTCGTCCGTTCGGCCGTGCCGTTGGCCTCGGTCAGCCGGGCATCGACGATGAGCCCGTTGCGGTTCTCCATCATCAGGTGACCCATGTGAGCAAGTTTGGCCTCCTTGCCGGCGCTTTTGCGAAACACCCGGGCGTCGGGATCAGTCGTCGAGGAATGCGTGGCATTCGTGCGTTTCTCGCCATGAAAGTCGCGCGCGGCGTTGCGCCCACCGCCGCGGCCCGCGCCGGACGACGGTGGAGGGCTGCCATCCTTCGGCACGAAACTCTTCATGCTGGCCCAGGCCTCGATCAAAGTGCTGTCAACCGAGAAGTGCTCGCTCGACAAGAGCGTGCGCACCTGTGGCAGGTTCAGCAACGTGGTCATGAACTTGCGCGAGATATCGCCGTCGAGCAGCCGATCCCGGTTCTTGCAAAATACGGTCGCATCCCACACCGGATCGTCCGCCGACAGCCCGACGATAGCGGGATCGACGGTCGTCCCTTCGCGCGCGTAAAGTCTGGTGAAGGCGGCCGACAACTTCCCCAGCGCCTCATCGACCAGATCGCGGATCGCCCGCAACGGATGATCCGCCGCAATACGCGCCTCCAATCGCACGTAACTGAAAAAACCTTCCGATCGCCGATCCTCGCCGCGCATCGCTCCGCTCCTTCAACTGGAGGTTCTCAATGCACAGAATCACCGACCAACGGAATCGCACCAAAATCGTCGCGTAAATCGCGTTTTTCAGCAGCCTGTTAATATCTCCTCTTAGCTGCTGCCGCCGGCGCCGTCGCACGCTTCGTTGCTCGGGCCAGGATAAACACTGTTTGCGGCGCGAGGAAACCCGCCACGGAAAACTTGCCCCGGCGCGTGAATTTACGCGGGCAATGGCTGGCAAAGTCTGCGGACGCAACGATCGTTTCGCCGAGCGTGGCAGCGATCTTTTCCAGACGCGCCGCCAGGTTGACCGCCGGCCCGATGCAAGTGAAATCGAGGCGGTTACCGCCGCCGATATTGCCGTACATCACCTCTCCGACGTGAAGCGCAAGGCCAAAGCGTATCGCCGCTTCATTCTCGGTCTTGCGCGGCAATTCGGCGATGCGGGTCCGCACTTCAAGCGCGCAGGAAAGCGTGCGACGACAAACAGTGGCGGCATCGTTGTCGCCGGCAATGGGGAAAATCGCCAACAATCCATCGCCCATGAACTTGAGCACCTCACCGCCGTGATCGAGGATCGCGGGAACCTGGCAGCCGAAATAGCGATTAAGAACGTCGATCACGGCCTGTGGCGGCGCCTGCTCGGAAAGCTTGGTAAATCCGCGCATGTCCGAAAGCCAAACCGCGGCGCGGATCACCTCAACATAACCGCGCCGGATTTTGCCCGCGAGAATCCGCTCTCCGGTCTGGTGTCCGACGTAGGTGTCAATTAGGTTTCCTGCGGTTCGCCGCAGCGCGCGAATTTCTGCAACCCGTGTCAGGGGTGCGATGATCGATTCGAGATCAGCAAACTGTTTGAGTGTGAAGCCGCCCGGTTGCTTTGTCGTCCACGTGGCGACGTGGATCGTGCCATCGGTAAACAAAAGTGGGAACGCCGCGTAGTCCGTCGCGCCTTTAGCGCGGAGATCGCGCAGAACCGCAAAATCGCTAGGATCGCTGTCGGCGAGACGTCGCCGCAGCAGCTGGCGGGTCGCGTACACGGTGCTGAACGGGCTAGTCCGAAAATCGTCAGTTTCCGTAATTTCGAACAACGCTTCCGACGTCGTCACCCCCGATTCGGCTTGCCACAAAAATCTGCGACCCATGACGTCTGGATGCAGTGTCG
>Ga0208188_1000593_pt1 | contig 21168 bp, 18 predicted proteins | sample June2015DPH_8_50_FD_184698 | JGI IMG/M metagenome (GOLD analysis project Ga0208188, IMG submission 184698) | Peatland microbial communities from SPRUCE experiment site at the Marcell Experimental Forest, Minnesota, USA - June2015DPH_8_40... | ecosystem: Environmental > Terrestrial > Soil >...
TGCTCGAACTGAAAAAGGCCGGGCAGGCGATCCTGCTGGTCGAGCAGGCCGTCGGCAAGGCACTGGCGCTCAGCGACCGCGCCTACGTGCTCGATCGCGGCCGCGTCGTGCTCACCGGGCCCAGCGATCTGGTAAAGAACGACAAGCTCTTGCGCGACGCCTATCTCGGACTTTGACACCGTAGCGAAACTGATCGGGAGATCGCCAGATGAGTGCTGCGCCCGTCAACCTAAGCCTTGCCGGCATGCGCGCCCTGGTGACGGCCGGCGCCTCCGGCATCGGCCTCGCCATCGCCGAACCGCTGATCGCCGGCGGAGCTCGCGTTCATATCTGCGACGTCTCCGGCGATTTTCTCGCCGAGTTCCGTAAGAGCCACGCCGAGGCCGGCGCCAGCCGCGCCGACGTCGCCAGCGAGGCCGATGTCGAGCGGCTGTTCATCGAGGTCGAGAAAAATCTCGGCGGCCTCGATGTGCTCGTCAACAATGCCGGCATCGCCGGTCCGACCGGCGGGATCGACGAGATCGCGCCCGCCGACTGGCGGCGCACGATCGACATCTGTCTCACCGGCCAGTTTCTCTGCGCGCATTTTGCCGTGCCGATGCTCAAAGCCGCCGGCAGCGGTGCGATCGTCAACATGTCTTCGGCCGCCGGGCGTTTCGGCTATGCGTTTCGCACGCCCTATTCCGCCGCCAAATGGGGTGTCATCGGCCTGACCCAGAGCCTCGCCAAGGAGCTTGGGCCGGCAAACATCAGGGTCAATGCCATTCTGCCGGGCATCGTCGCCGGCCGGCGGATGGAGAACGTCATTGCGGCGCGCGCCGGACAGCTCGGCGTCAGCTACGCCGAGATGGAAAAGACCTATCTCGACCGCGTGTCGCTACGCCGAATGGTCACCGCGCAGGACGTCGCCGCGACCGTGGTCTTTCTTGTTTCCGGCGCCGGACGGAACATTTCCGGACAATCGATCGGAGTGTGCGGCAATGTCGAAACGCTGTGAGAGAGCGGGCGCATGAGCAAGGTCGCCATCGTCGGCACGGGATTCATCGGCCGTGCCTGGGCCATCAGCTTCGCGCGGGCGGGCCATGACGTAGCGCTCTGGGACGCGGCGGCGGCCGCGCCCGCCGACGCGCTGGCCTACATCGATACGATCCTGCCCAATCTTGCGGAGTACGATCTCCTCGGCGGCGCCACGCCGGGTCAAGTCCGCGCCCGCATGCGCATCGCGACAACGCTCGAGCAAGCGCTCGGCGGGGCCGCTCACGTCCAGGAGAACACGCCCGAAGACGTCGAGGTCAAGCGACGGATTTTTGCGCGCCTCGATGCCGCGGCGATGCCGCAAGCCATCCTGGCCAGCTCGACCTCGGCGATCCTGCCTTCGCAATTCACCGAGGCGCTGGCCGGCCGCGCGCGCTGCCTGGTGATCCATCCGCTCAATCCGCCCTACGTCATCCCGGCGGCTGAAGTGGTGCCGGCGCCGTGGACGTCCGCCGAAACGGTCCGGCGCACCGCCGATTTTCTGAAAGCCGCCGGCCACGCGCCCATCGTCATGAAGCGCGAGCTCGACGGCTTCGTCATGAACCGCATGCAGGGGGCGCTTCTGGAGGAGGCTTTCCGCCTGGTGGCGGACGGCTATGCGAGCGTCGAGGACGTCGATATCGGTATTCGCGAAGGCCTGGCGCTGCGCTGGAGCTTCATGGGACCGTTCGAGACCATCGATCTGAACGCGCCGGGCGGCGTGCGCGATTATGTCGAGCGCTATGAGCCTCTCTACAAGGACCTGTTCGCTGCCATGCAGCGCCGGGTCGACTGGGGCGGTCCGGTGATCGACACGGTCGAGGCCGAGCGGCGGGAAAAACTCGCGGCCGGCCGCTTGCGCGACCGCCAGGTCTGGCGCGATCGCCGCCTGATGGCGCTGGCCGCGCACAAGCGCAGGGCCGCGCGGGAGATCGGCTCGTAGGCACCGCCGCGCTCAGGGTCCGGTGATTTGGTAGCCGATGTACCAGGAGAACAGATTGGTCGCGGACGCATTCTGCAGGCCGGCGCCGGCGGACGCGAGCAGGTGGTTGTGTTCGTCGAAATCATAGATGGCGCCGATGTTGAAGCCGGTGGTGGCCGCGCCGCTGTCGATGCCGCCGAATACGACCGTTGCGGTCTGGTGGAAGACTTCGCCGCCGATGGCGAGTTCCTTGGTCACCTGCCGCTGCAGCAGCCAGCCGAAGAACCAGTAATCGCGATTGAGCGTATCGTCGCCGTGATTGATCCAGTAACCGCCGCCGCCATAGGTCGTCCAATCGCCGAAACTCTTTTGTATCCACAGCGGAAAGTAAGCGCGCAGATTGCCGGCGCCGAGACCGAGGCTGGCGTTGCCGATCGGCAGTTCGACCAGCGGATAGACGCCGATCATCGGGCGCGAGCCGCTCTTGTCTTCGTCGACGAACCGATACTTGAAGCCGAGCTCGGTATCGCCGTAGCCGAATTGCGCGTGGCCGCCGGCCGGACTGTCGAACGCCAGCGGCGCGATGATGTGAATCTGCCCGTTGGGAACGAGGCCGTAGTTGAATTCCCAGGCCGGGCCGACCCCTGACGTGTCGCCGCGTATCGCCGTGCCGGTTGAGAGCGTGTAGAACTCGAAATGCTGGTAAGGGACCGGTTCGGGATCGTCGGTCTGGAACGGCGGCCCGGCGGCTGCGCGGCCTGCCGGTAAGAGCGCCAAAGCGGCTGCGCTCGCGGCAATGCGGATGAATGCCCTTGCCCGCGCCGCCATTGCCGCCTCCCGCCCGCCTCCGAAGCAAAATCGCATTGGCGGAGGCTGGCATGCAATCCTCATTCGCTCGCCGGCCACGAGCGGCGTCGTATTTTCGCCGGCCTTGACGCGGCGGCGCGGCGGGGACATTCACGCGGGTGATGACATTGGATTTAGGCCGCGACATTGAAACTATGCCGGAGGCCGTTGCCCTTGGACCGCCGATGAACGCGCTGTTGCCGGCCATTCCGGTCGTCGATATCCGCGAAGGCGGTCCGCCGCGGCACGCCCGGCACAGCGCGATGCAGGCCCGCGCGCTGCGCGACGCCTGTCTCGGCTTTTTCCCGCCCGCGATGTTGCCGCTGGTGCCGGTACTCGATCGGCTGTCGCGCCGCTCGCTTGCGCGTTCGCGCTCGCCTTACCTGGCGGAGATCGCGCAGATCGCGGCGGCGCTCGATATCTCCGGCATCTGGTTGCTCAACGCCTCGTATCACTGGGGATGCACGGCGCGCGCCAGCGAGCACGATGGCGTGCCTTGGCTGATCCGCACGCTGGATTGGCCCTTCATCGGTCTCGGCCGCCACACCGAGCTGGCGCATATGCGCGGCGCCTGCGGCGATTTCGTCAGCGTCACCTGGCCCGGCTATGTCGGCGTGCTCACGGCGATGGCGCCGCAGCGCTTCGCGGCCGCTCTCAACCAGGCACCGATGCGGCGGCGGACCCGGCATCGCTGGCTTCGCCCCTACGACTTCGCGGCGAATGCCTTGAACGCGCGGTCGCGCGCCGACCGCATTCCGCCGGATCAGCTTTTGCGCCGGGCGTTCGAGCTCTGTGAGGATTTTGCCGCGGCGCGGCGGCTCTTGGAATCAACGCCGGTCGCGCGTCCGGCGATCTACACGCTGGTCGGCTGCGTCGCGCACGAGCGCTGCGTGATCGAACGCACCGAAACTGGTTTCGTCACCCGCGAGGAAGATACCTGCGCCGCCAACGATTGGGTGCCGAGCCGGCCGGGCTGGGAAGGGCGCATCGGTACGCGGCGGTTCCTGGTGAGCTCGTTCGCCGACGCGGCAGGTTACAGTCGCGCGCGGCGCGACGCGCTGGCCGAGTGGAGCGGTGCGGCGAAGAATTTCGACTGGCTGCGGCCGCCCGTGCTCAACCCCTATACGCGGCTTGCGGTTACCATGAGCCCGGCCAATGGAATTTTGCGCGCGACCGGTTATGACATTGCCGGTGCGGAGTTGCCGGAGCCGGTGACCCAGACCTGCGAACTCGAAATGCTGCCGCGGGCCGCATAACGTCCTTCACCCGCATTACACCAAAACAGGCATTGCAAATGCCCATGATCACCAGCGCGGACGGCACCCGGCTCTATTACGAAGAGGCCGGCACGGGAACGCCCGTCGTGTTCGTCCACGAGTTCGCCGGCGATTACCGGACCTGGGAAGCGCAGATGCGCGCCTTCGCGCGCTCGCATCGCTGCGTCACCTTTTCCGCGCGCGGCTATCCGCCTTCGGACGTGCCGAGCGATCCGGCGCGCTACGGTCAGGACATCGCCCGTGCCGACGTCATCGCCGTCATGGATGCGCTCGGCATCGATCGGGCGCATGTGGTCGGCCATTCCATGGGCGCCTACACGGCGCTGCGTGTCGGCATCAAACATCCGCAGCGCTGCATCTCGGTGACGGCAGCCGGCTGCGGCTGGGGCTCAGTGGCCGATCCCGCGGCGCGCGGGGCGATGCGCCAACTCGCGGCCGACACCGCCAAGATGTTTACCGAGAAAGGCATCGCCGCGGCGGCGGCGCTCTATGCCGACGGCCCGACGCGGCAGGCGCATAAGCACAAGGACCCACGCGGTTATGCGGAATTTGCCCGCATGCTCGCCGAGCATTCGGCGCTCGGCCAGGCGCTGACCATGTCGATGCTGCAGGCCAGGCGGCCGACGCTGTGGGACATGGAAGCGGATTTGCAGCGGTTTTCGGTGCCGCTTCTGGTCATCGTCGGCGACGAGGACGACAGCTGCCTCGAGGGTAGCTTGTTTCTCAAGCGCACGGCGCCGACCGCGGGGCTGCTCGTCATTCCGCGCTCGGGTCACACCATCACCAGCGAGGAGCCGGCCGCCTTCAACGCCGCGCTCGCCGATTTTTTCGCCGCCGCCGAGGCGGGCCGCTGGCTATCGCATAAGCCACCGGGGTAATCGCGGCTTCCGCGTGAAGCCGTCATAGCCGGGCTCGTCCCGGCCATCCACGTCTTTGGTCGCGAGGATGAAAGACGTAGATGCCCGGCACAAGGCCGGGCATGACGCATCACAGTTCTAATAACTCAGCATCCGCCCGCTGCGCTCGCGACGCCTGCCGCGCACGCAAGCGGAGCTATGGATGCGCGTTAAACCGATAGCTCATCTGAATGAAGGCGCCGTAGCGTTGGGTGTTGGTCGTAAAGGGACTTGGCGGGAGCGAGACCGACTGAGGCGTGGCCGCAGTCAGGTCGCAACCGCCATTGCAGCTCTGATTGGCGCTCGTGGTCCACATCGCCCAGTAGCGTCCGCCAAGGCCGAAAGTGAGATTTTCAGTGAAGCGATAAGTCAGGATGAGTTCGGCTTGCACGCCGCGTCCGGTACCCTCCTGCGGGTAATAAGCCACCGGGTCCCGCAGCCAATGGGTGTCGAGACCGCTGAAATGGGCGTACGGCAAGTACGCCAGATCGCCGGTGATCCCGAAACGATCCGATATCGTCGTTTGCGCTGAAATACCGATGCGGAGCGACTGCCATATGTCGGCCTGCGTGAGGTTCAATACGTTCGATGGTGTTGGGGCCGAGCAAATGGAGTTCGCCAACACCAACTGCGCGCAACCGAATGCATTCATGGTTTCGTTGAAATAGCTGTAACCGACGAAAGGCCCGACCTTGCTATCCCGGTTGTGGAATACGTTGAAGCCGACATCCGCGGCGGCATATTGAAGCCCGCCGGAGACGCCGGACTCGGTTACCTCGAAGGCCGCAGGCGTGGGGGCTGCGAGAGTTCCATCATTCAGGCCCCAGTCCTCGTCGTTCTGCGTTCCGCTGGTGATGGAGCCTAAGCCGGCGAATCCTTTTACGAACACTTCCGACGGCGTGTCGAGGCGGGCAAACAACTCGCCCGCATGACCCGTCATGTTGTCGTAGGACAACCGGGAGGTCAGACTGCCGCTGCCGCTGGTGTTTTTTGACGTGCCGATACTGTACCAGTAGCGGGCGCCGGCATCGACCTCCCACCCTTCTATCGTGGGAGCCGGCCGCGCCTTAACAGGCATTGCAGCGACGCCTAGAACTGGAGCATCGGCCCATGCGGCTCCCGGGCCCGCTCCCCAATGATAGTTCAACGCCAGCTTTACGACGTGCATATCCGGCGTCAGGCCGGACGTGCTGCCCGCAACCGCGCTGAACACCGCCGCCCGCGTCACGTTGATCGTGTTGGGAGTCGAAACGTCAGCCGCGGCAAAACGATAATAGTCGTATTCCAGGCTGAGCGACCAAGCCGGCGTGAGAGCGCGCTCGATCCCGGCGCCGACCGTCCCGCCCCACGCGTTGGCGTTCTCGTTTGTCGGTTCGCCCGGAAAGATCGTCGCGCCCTTGAAAGTTGCGGGTGAGAAAGAATTGTTGGGACTTATCGATACGTCGCTACCGATCCACGCGGCGCCGGCTTTGCCATAGATAAGCGTGCGGCCCTGCGGGTCGACGAGAAAGCCAAGACGGCCGGCAAGTGTCGCAAGCACCCGCGGCGTGACCTGGCAATTCGATCCGATCAACGTCGTCGAGGCTTGTATGCATGTGTCGGTGCCATTGGAATCGAGGTAGCTGGCATCGGCGTCGACGCCAACGACCCATCGCGGAGCCACCTGCCAGTTGTAGCCAAGCTGAAGGCCGGCGAGGAATCCGGCCGTGGTGACCTTGTCGCCAAAGATCGAAGGTCCGTACGGATCGGAAAATGTCGCGGTGCCGGCTGCCGTACCGACGCTGCCGCCGATGTAAAAGCCCGACCACGTCCAGGCCGGAGCTGCGGGCGGGAGCGGCAAATCGGCCGCAGTCGCCAGTGCCACCGGCATCAAGGCTGACACGATAAACGTAGCTCGCAGGAGATGCTTGTTGTGCGCGTTCATGGTTCTCACCGAAGAACAATTGGCGGGTAGGGGCCAATCTAACGCAGCCCAACACAGAACAAGTGGTACCAGAGGAAGAATTGTCCGCCTGTTCCGCTCGGCGAACATGAGCGTCAATCCTATTGGGATTGCATCATTTGATTCTAGGCGCGGGTCGTTGACGACTGCTTAATTGATCAGCGCCCGCAGTGGCGAGGGTATCTGCCCACCTTAATTGATCAGCGCCTGCAGTGCCGAGGGTATCCGCCCACCTTAATTGATCAGCGCCTGCAGTGGCGAGGGTATCCGCCCACCGCGCGCGATCAGCCGGCTCGAAGACCGCGTGTTGACGGCAATGACCGGAGCGCGGCCGAGGAGGCCGCCGAAATCGACCCAGTCGCCGACGCGCTTGCCGACCGCGGGAATCAATCTGACCGCGGTTGTTTTCTTGTTGATCATGCCGATCGCGGCTTCGTCGGCGATGATCGCGGCGATTGTTTCCGCCGGCGTGTCGCCCGGAATGGCGATCATGTCGAGGCCGACCGAACAGACCGCGGTCATGGCTTCGAGCTTGTCGATGGTGATCGCGCCGCGTTCCGCCGCTTCGATCATGCCGGCGTCTTCCGACAGCGGGATGAAGGCGCCCGACAGTCCGCCGACATAGCTCGACGCCATGGCGCCGCCCTTCTTCACGGCGTCATTGAGCAGCGCCAGCGCCGCCGTCGAGCCGTGCGTGCCGACGCTGTCCAAGCCGATTTCCTCCAGTATCCGCGCGACGCTATCGCCCTCGGCCGGAGTTGGAGCGAGCGACAGATCGACGATGCCGAACGGCAACCCCAAGCGGGCTGCGGCGGTTCGCCCGACCAGTTCGCCAGCGCGGGTGATCTTGAACGCGGTGCGGCGAATGATGGAAGCCAATGTGCCGAAGTCGACGTCGCCCGCCGCTTTGATGGCCCGCAGCACCACGCCCGGGCCGCTCACGCCGACATTGACGGTGCACTCGGGCTCGCTGGCGCCATGAAACGCGCCGGCCATGAACGGATTATCCTCGACCGCATTGCAGAACACGACCAATTTGGCGCAGCCGATCGAATTCGCGTTAGCGGTCAACGCGGCGGTTTGCTTGACGATCCGGCCCATGGCGGCGATCGCGTCCATGTTCAAGCCGGCGCGCGTCGAGCCGACATTGACCGAGGCGCAGACGCGTTGCGTCGCCGCCAGCGCTTCGGGGATGGCGGCAAACAGATTGGCGTCGATTTGCGTCATGCCCTTCTCGACCTGAGCGGAAAAGCCGCCGATAAAATCGACGTTGACGGCGTGCGCCGCGCGGTCGAGCGTTTCGGCGATCCGCAATAATTCCAGCGGGCCGGAGCGGCCGGCGATCAGCGCTACCGGCGTCACCGCGATGCGGTTGTTGATGATGGGGAGCCCGAATTCCTCGGAGATGTCCGCGCTGACGCGCCGCAGGTCGCGCGCAACCCTTTCGACCTTGTCGTAGACGTTGCCGCACAGGCCCTCGCAACTGTCGCTGACGCAATCCAACAGGCTGATGCCGACGGTAATGGTGCGGACGTCGAGCTGCTCGGTCCGCACCATGTCGATGGTTTCGAGTATTTCCTCGCCGGAGAAGTTGAGATGGCGCATCTTCGGTCCTCTACGGCGGCGCTAGATCCGGTGCATCGCCTTGAAAATCTCCTCGCGCTGAATCTCGACCCGAACCGACAGTTCGGCGCCCTTGCGCGCCAGCCGTTCGCTCAGCTCGTGAAATGATACGGCGGCGCCGGCGAGGTCGACCATCATGATCATGGTGAAGAATTCGCGGATCACCGATTGGCTGATGTCGAGGATATTGACATTGGCGTCGGCCAGCACGTTGGCAATCCCGGCGATGATGCCGACGCGATCGGATCCGATGATGGTCAGGATGGCGCGGCCCGCTTGCGGGCCGCTCGGCTGCGGCGCTTGGTTCGGCATCTCGATAGCTCTGTGGTCGACGCGTTCGCAGCCTCGACTGGCGGTGTTTTCAGTCGAGCGCGAGCGCGAGTGGCGGGCAGGTCTTACGGGAAGTCGCCCGCGTCATGCAAGCCGGGGCGGCCGTCCTACCCGGCGTGACGCTTGAGGAAGCTCAACGTCTTGTCGTTGAACTCGGCCACGCTTTCGTAGATCGGGGCATGCGCGCAGGTCTCGAACACCGCGAGTTCGCTTCCCTTGATGCCGTTCTTCATCGCGTCGGCGAAGCGGGTCGAGGTGACGAGGTCGTGGCGGCCGAAGGTGATCTGGGTTGGCGCCTTGATGCGCGCGAGTTGCGCCACCGCGTCGTGGGCAATGACCGCGCTCGACTGGCTGATGAAGGCGTCGAACGGCTGCTGCGGCCGGCTGCGCACGAAAGCGGCAAGCTGGTCGATATAGTCGGGCTTGGCCGCATAGAGCTCCGGTGTGAAGCACCAGGGAAAGATGCCCTGGATAATCATTTCCTGAACGCTGTCCAAGGCCTTGGCGATGCTGCGCCAGCCTTCGACCACGACCTTGAGGAACGGGTCGCTCTTGGTCCAGCCCGAGTGCAGCGACAGCGATTTGACCCGCTGCGGATATTTGCCGGCGAGCCATAATCCGGTCGCGGCGCCGAGCGAGAGGCCGCTGACATGCGCGCGCTCGACACCGATCGCCTGCATGAAAGCGGCGACGTCGTCGGCGAACAATTCCATCGAATAGGCGCCGGCCGGCTTGTCGGTTTCGCCGGCGCCGCGCGGGTCGACGGAAATGCAGGTGAATTGCTTGGCATAATCCGCGACCTGGAAGGCGTAGCAGGCGTTGTCGGCGGCGAGATAAGGGATGAGCACCAGCGGCTCGCCGGTCCCTTGCTGCTCGTAGTTCATCGTGATGCCGTTCGCCTTGACCTTCGGCATGTAAACCTCCCTTGCTGGCGTTGCCTTTTTACATAGGCGTGATGCGCAGCCTATACTCCGGGACGACCTCGGTCACCTCAAACGAAACGGGGAATACAATGTACGGCGCGACAGGCCGCCTTTTCCGCAACATTGCGGTATGAGCACCAGCGGCGCGAGAGCGGGGACGGCGGTGTCCGCCTGGGCGGCGTTTAGCCAGCCGCCCTTTGCCGTCGTCTGGACGGCGACGGTGGTCGCCAACACCGGCTCCTGGATGTACAGCGCCGCCTCCGGCTGGCTCATGACCAGCCTCACGCCGGATCCGTTCATCGTCTCGCTGGTACAGGCGGCCAGCAACTTGCCAATGTTCTTGTTCGCGCTGCCGGCGGGCGCGCTGGCGGACATATTCGACAAGCGGAAATTTCTGATCGCGCTGGAATCGGTGACGACTCTCATTTGCGCGATCTACGCGGCGCTGGTGTGGCTCAATCTGGTTACGCCGGGCAATGTGCTGCTGTTCACGTTTCTGATCGGCGCCGGCGGCGCTTTGACGTACCCGGCCTGGCAGGCGATCGTACCGCAACTGGTTCCCCGGACCCTGTTGTCTTCCGCCGTTGCCGCCAACAGCGTCGGCATCAACATCAGCCGCGCCATCGGCCCCGCGCTCGGCGGTCTCGCCATTGCCGCGCTCGGCATCGCCGCGCCGTTCTGGGTCAATGCCATCTCCAATCTCGCGGTGATCGGCGCCTTGTTGTGGTGGCGGGTGTCGCGCGACGCGGCGCCGCGCCTGCCGTCGGAGCGCGTCGGGCGAGCGATCCGGGCGGGACTTCGCTACGCCAGATACAATCAGCATCTGCGCGGAACACTGGTGCGATCCGCGGGATTTTTCCTGTTCGCCAGCGCCTATTGGGCGCTTTTGCCGCTCGTTGCCCGCAGCCAGGTCGCGAGCGGGCCGGAGCTTTACGGCATCCTGCTCGGCGTCATTGGAGCGAGCGCCGTGGCCGGCGCCTTGGCGCTACCGTGGCTGCGAACGAAATTGGGCGCGGATCGGCTGATGGCAGCAGGGACGCTGGGCACGGCGGCCGCGCTAGCGCTTTACGCGGTCGCGCGCGAGCCCATGGTGGCGCTCGCCGCGAGCGCGCTTGCCGGCGTGTCGTGGATCGCAGCCGTGGCGACGCTGAGCATGTCGGCGCAAGTCGCTTTGCCGGATTGGGTGCGCGGCCGCGGGCTTGCCTTGTACACCACGGTATTCTTCGGCTCCGTTACTCTTGGCAGCGCGGCCTGGGGCGAGCTTGCCGCTCTCGTCGGGCTGCCGGCGGCACAATGGATCGCCGCCGCGGGTGCGGTGGCGGCTGTCCCGCTGACGTGGCGCTGGAAGCTCCTGACCGGTGCCGGCATCGACCTTTCACCGTCCATGCACTGGCCGACACCGATCACCACCCAGACGATCGAGCATGACCGCGGACCGGTGCTGGTGACGGTCGAATACCGCATCCGTCCGCAGGATCGCGAAGCGTTCTTGCAAGCCGTCGCCACACTTGGCCGCGAGCGCCGCCGCGACGGCGCCTACGATTGGGGCATTTTCGAAGATGCCGCGGGGGAGGGGCGTTTCGTCGAGACGTTTCTTGTGGATTCGTGGCTGGAGCATCTGCGCCAGCACGAGCGTGTCACCAACGCCGATCGGCTCGTGCAGGAGGCTGTGCAACGATTTGATGTGCATGGCGATCCAAGGGTGACACATTTGATCGCCGCAGATTCCGAGTAATTGGCAATTTGGCTCAGGCGACGACTCTCGTTCCCTACACCCGCCGCAGCGGCATCGACCAGGCAAGCCATGCGCCGATGCCGGTGAAGGTCGCAACCGTCAGGAAGGCGGCGCGGAACGCTTGGCCGATCTCGGCCTGCACGATCGCTTGATGCGCCGGAGCGAGCGCGGCGATGGCGTCCGGCCCGCGGTCGATCATGGTGCCGAACAGGCTTGCCGTTTCCGGGTCGGACGCCGCGAGAATCGAAAACAAGACCGCCGCGACCGCGGCGGTGCCGAAGGCGGCGCCGACCGAGCGGGAGAACTGCACCATGGCGGCGCCGGTGCCCAGCATGCGCTGGCCGGCCACGACCTGCACGGTCACCTGCACCACGCCCATCACCGTACCCATGAACAATGCGGTGCCGCCGAACACCCATGGCAGCACCAACAGGCTCAAATGCGGTATCCAGAAAGCGAGGAGCACCAAGCCTGCCGTTGCCGCCACATAGCCGCAGGACGGGAATATGGCGGTGCGTCCCGTTCGCGTCACCAATTGGCCGGTGATCAGCGAGCCGATGCCAATGCCGAACATCAGCGGCAACAGCAGCAGGCCGGTCTCGGCCGGCGAAGTACCGCGGGCTACGCGCAGATAGATCGGCAGGAACGTGATCAACGACACCAGCGCGGCGCCGTGGCAGGCGGCCAGGCCGTTGGCACGCCAGACCGTGGGCTCTCTGAACAGCGTGGGCGGAATGAGCGGCGAGACGCTGTGCTTTTCCTGCCAGATCAGCGCCAACAGCGACACTGCCCCAAACGCCACCAGACCGAGGATCATCGGCAGGGTGCGTGCATCCATTCGCTGGACTTCTTCCAACGCCAAGATGACGGGGCTGACGAACATCATGAACAGAACCAGTCCCGGCGCATCGAACGTGGTCCGTCGCCGATCGCCCGGCCGGGTCGCGAGCCGCAACACCAGGAAGACGGCGGCAAGGCCAAGCGGCACATTGACGAGGAAGATCGATCGCCAACCGAAAGCTTGCGTGAGATAGCCGCCGGCAACCGGCCCAAAGGTGCTGGAGCTGACCATAACGCCGGCGAGATAACCTTGATAACGGCCCCGCTCGCGCGGCGGAATGGTCTCGCCGACGAGCGCTTGCGACAAAGTCATGAGCCCGCCGCCGCCGAATCCTTGCAGCACTCGCGTCGCCGTCAGGAATTCGATGCTGGGAGCCAGTGCGCAAAGCACCGATCCGACGATGAAGAGGGCAAGCGCGGCAAGCATCATCCGCCGCCGGCCGAACGAGTCGCCGAGGCGCCCGTAGACCGGCGCGGCGATCGTGTTGGCAATCAGATAGGACACCACAACCCACGACAGCCGCTCGACGTCGCCGAGGTCCGAGGCGATGGCCGGCAGCGCCGTGGCGACGATCGTCTGGTCGGCGACCGCCAAGAACATCGGCAGCATGATCGAGGGGAAGACCGTCCAAAACACCGCGCGCGGTGAAGGCGGCTGGCCGGTGCCGGCAGCCGCCACGGCGGCGGGCGCTTCACTCCGGAGGCGGGCGGGATCTTCGTTCATCGAATGACGCGGCTGAAAAGTTCTCTGCTGAAAGGTCTTGGCGAAAGATTCCATTGCCGGCAAGGCGCCGCGCCGCTGCTGCGGCGCAGCGAGAGGGAATTACAGGGAAAAGACTTGCGGGGAAGTCCGTATGCAGCGCCGGACGGGAGTGCCTGGGACCGATCTCACCGCATTGACGGCGAACTCAAGCGTCCGCCGCGCGGTAAAGGCAACAATAGAACGCCGTCCGCCCAGCGGCGGCCGGGTCTTGTTGCAGGCCTATCGCCTGCAGCTGCGGCAGGTCGGAACTGAGCGCCTCGGCTTAGCCGAGGAATCCGACCCGTTCCTGTTCGCGCGCCTCGGCCTCGGTCTTGGGTTGCGCCGGCAATTGCAGCACGCTTGCCGCCTGGCCCTCGCACAGCAGCGTCAGCAACACGGTGCGCCCATCCGGAAACTCGAGCGCGTCGTGGTGCGCGGCCAATTTTTCCTTGTTGACCTGGCGGAAGATGGCCGTCTCGTGGTTGATGGTCTTGGTCTTCCACCCGAGCAGGCCGGCCGGCAGGCAGGCCACTTCGCCGGCGAACGCCAATTCCGTTCCCGGCAACAGACACACCGCTACGCCAAGATCGTCAGCGTCGGCAAATCCGCGCGTTCCGGTGCCGAAGTCCCGCGTCACAAGCTTGTCACCGACTTTCGCGGGTCGTGAGCGAACGCTTTGGAGGCTAAAGTCACACATTGGCGACTCCTTTCTTCCCAGGATTAAGTCTTCCCAGGTCCTTCCAGGACACCCCCCGCACCCTCCGGCAACGAGTCCAAGCAAGAATGGTGCCGCTCGATTCAAGCAACAATGCGGCCGATCGAGATCGCCGAAGACACTCGAGTGCAGGAGTGTCGCAGCATCGTCTCGACTTTTTCGCTCGTCAGCGCCGTCGCGTGGCGCCGCTGCGTTCTGAGAAATGTGCCGCGGCCAGACGCTTTTTTCATCGGCCTGCCCATGATCAAGGCGCCGGCAGTTGCTCACGCGTGATTTTGTCAGTGCCCGACTACCGGCTGGCCGGCGCCCGGCGCCGTCCGCCGGATCAATAGCAGAACGACCGGAATAAGCAGGGCGGCGAAGACGGACCAGGTATAAAAAACGTCGATGTAGGCCATCAGCGTCGCCTGTTCGCTGACGAGCTTGCCGATGTAGCCCATGGCACGGGCCTGCGCACTGGCGGGCGATCCACTGTGCGCGAAGTACTGCGTAATCTGATTCAGAGTCGATTGAAACACGGGCGAAGATGGGATTGTGTTCTCCATCAGCCGAGCCTGATGGAATTGCGAGCGTTGCAGGAGCTCGGTATTGGCGAGTGACACGCCGATGCTGCCGCCGAGATTGCGAGCCACGTTGATCAGCGCCGAGCCCTCGGTGGTCTTTTGCTGCGGCAGACCGTCATAGGCGATCGTGCTGTTTGGAATGAACAGGAAAGGCATGCCGACGACCTGAAAGACGCGCACCATTGCAAAATAACTGAAGCTGGCATCGGGAGTGAGCGAAGTCGAATACCACATCGCCATCGCGATCATCGCGAAACCGATCGCTATCCAGTATTTTGGCTGCATACGGCTGATGAGCTGCCCCGCAATGGGCATCATGATCAGCATTGCTAAGCCGCCCGGCATCATGGCGAGCCCCGAAAGCATCGCCGTGTAGGGAAAGTTGGTCTGCATGAGCTGCGGCGTGATCTGGTTCGAGCCGAACAGGATAGCGCCCACCGCGAGCATCACCAGGAACGACATCCCGAACTGGCGCCGGAACAGCAGTCGGATATCCACGATCGGGTCGTCATGGGTGAGTTCCCAAGGGATGAAGAATATGAACGAACAGGCGGAAATCGTCGCGAAGGTGATGATAAAAGTCGAGTGGAACCAGTCTTCGATCTGGCCTCGGTCGAGCACGATTTCGAGGCTGCCGAAAGTGAGTGCGATCAGCGCGAATCCGATCCAGTCGACCTTGAGCCCGCCGGCGAAGCGCTCGTGGCGCTCGCGCTCGAGCACTTCGGGCTCCACGACCAGCCACTGCACCAGCACAAGTGAGATGATGCCGATGGGCACGTTGATGAAGAAAATCCAGTGCCATGAGTAGTTGTCAGTGATCCAGCCCCCGATCGTCGGGCCGACCGTCGGCGCCACGATGACTGCGATGCCGTAGAGCGCGAACGCCTGCGGGCGCTTCTCCGGCGGAAACGTATCCGCGAGCATGGCCTGTTCGCTGGTCGGCATTCCGCCGCCGCCGAGCCCCTGCAGGATGCGAAATACGATCAACGCGCTGAGACTGGACGCGAGGCCGCATAATAGTGAGGCCACGGTGAACGTCGCGACGCAGAGCATGTAGAAGCGCTTGCGGCCTATCACGTTCGACAGCCAGCCGCTCACCGGCAGGATGACGGCATTGGCGATGAGATAGGTCGTGACCACCCAGGTGCTTTCGTCGACGCTGATCGCGAGACTGCCCGCGATATGGCGCAGCGACACGTTGGCGATCGCGGTGTCGAGCACGACCATGAAGGTGGCGATGGAGACGACGATGGCGATCAGCCAGGGACTGCGGTCGCCGGCGGCCGAGCGGCTCTCGGGGCCGGAAAATTGCTGCTGTTCACTCATCGTAGCTTGACGGACGGCACGACCGACATGCCGGGCCCGAGCAGCACGTCCGGCGGCTGATCGAACACGATCTTTACCGGGACGCGCTGGACGATCTTGACGTAATTGCCGGTCGCGTTCTCGGCGGGCAGCAGGCTGAATGCGGTGCCGCTGCCGGCCTGGATGCTGTCGACATGGCCTTTGAAGGTGCGGTCGGGAAAGGCATCGATTCTGATGTCGACCGGCGCTCCCGGCCGCACCCCGGTGAGCTGCGTCTCCTTGAAATTCGCCGTCACCCAGACTTCGCGCGGCACGAACATCATCAGTGCCTGTCCGACCGCGGCATAATTGCCCTTGGTGGCCGTGAGCTGGGTCACGCGGCCGGCGATCGGCGCGGTGATCACGGTACGCGACAAATTTACCTCGGCCTGTTCCGCCGCGGGGTTTCTCTGCAGCAATTCGGCGTAGGAGAGTCTTCGCTGCGCCGACAGCACGGGAGTCTGCTTCTCGGCGGCGACAGCGTTGGCCTGCGCCGCGGCAAAGGCGGCCTGGGCTTGTAGATAATTGGAGCTGTACTGCTGCGCCTGCTCGACGGTGACCGCGCCGGTCTTGACCAGTCGCTGGTAGCGTTCGTCTTGCTGTTGCGCGAAGGTCAGCGCCGCCTGCGACTGCGCGACCTGCTTGTTGGCCTCGTCGATGCGCGCCTGCTGCGCGGCAAGTTGCGCATCGAGGTTGGCGATGCCGGCCTGGGCTTGCGCGACCTGCGCCTTGGCCTGGTCAAGCTGCGCCTTGAAGTCGCGATCGTCGAGGCGGACCAGCACGGCGCCGGCCTCGACCATCTGATTATCCGTCACCGGAACCTCGACGATGGCGGCGCTGACCTGGGCACTGATCTGCACCGTTCGGGCGTCGATAAAGGCGTCATCGGTGGTTTCGTAATTGCCGGCATTGACCCACCAGACCACGAGACCGACCAGCGCGGCGATGAGCAAGGCCGTGACCACGAGTGCCATGCGGCGACGCTGACGCAGCCCTCCGAGCCACGACTGAGTCTTGCGCGTCTCGCCGATCGCGGGCTTCGCTTCGCGGCCCGGGGCGGTGTCCTGGCGACGCTCGTTGTCGGTGCGCTGATCCATGATGGAAGCAAACGTCGGGCGCGCCAAATGGGTTTCCGCCCGCCGATCACGGGCGGCAAACGGTCAGCAACGCTGACTCGCCAAATTGTTTAGCCTTTAATGACGGCGGAGGCCAGTCAGGACGGCCCGGGAAGGGGCCGGAGTGCCGCCGTGAATTTTCGGGCAAATTCGTCAAGCTCGCCGGCGTTGATGTCGCTGACGGCCCAGAAATCGAGGCCTTCGGCGGTCCAATGTCGAATATTGAATCCCTGCACCGACTCGATCTTCGCGGCGCCGTGTTCGGCATCCAAGTGCCGTATGACGAAGAGGTTGATAACGTGTTGGCGGCGCCGATAAACGATCGAGCCGGCCGGCTCGCCGTTGATGTAGTCGAGGCGCCCGCCGACCAGGGTAAAGCCCTGCGCCGTCAAGTCGATGACCGGCGGCGCCACGTCGAGCTTGCCGTTGAACCACGGCTTGACCGTGTGCTGGTCGCTGGTCTCGACGTCGGTGAGGTGTCCCGGCTGCAGCGAGCGCAGATGCGCCGAGACGATCTCGCTTGCCGCCTCTTGTTGTTGATCGTTGCGGATGACGGCAATGACCAGGCTTGCCGCCACGGCTGCCGAAAGCGCCGTGCCGATCGCCAACCCGCCGAAAAATGAGCGCCAAGATGAGCGCAAAGACGAGCGCCGGAAGGACCAGGATTGGCGCCCGCCGTCAGCGCGCACCACGTGTGGCGGCAGCGCCGCTTCGAGACGACTGCGCAAACTTGCCGGCGCCGCCTCTTTCAAATTCGCGGCGGCGATCGCCTCGCGCATCGTGCGGAACGCGCTGAGTTTGTCGGCGCAGGCGGGGCAGGTTGCCACATGCGCCTCGACGTCACGCGCGTGCCCGGCATCGAGCTCGCCGTCGATCAGCGCGTGCAGCAGCATCTCGGATTCGGCGCAGTTCATGTCGTCGATCCTTCCTCGGCGTTCCATGCCGCGCGCAGCATGGTTCGCGCGCGGCCGAGCCGCGACATCACCGTTCCGACCGGCACGCCGGCGACTTCGGCGATCTCGCGATAGCTCAGGTTATTGATCTCGCGCAGCACGATGGCTTCGCGGAACGGCTGTGGCAGCGCGGCGACAAGCCGCCGGATCGTTTCGCCGTCCCACCGGCGCAGCAGCTCCGCTTCCGGCGAAGACTGCGGCTCTTGCCATAGCGGCGGCTGCTCTGCCGTCGGTTCGGCTTCGTCACCTTCGACCGGAGCCGGTGCCGTGCTTTGCCGTGCAAACTCGGCCTTGCAGACGTTTTTCAGGATGGCCAGAAGCCATGGCTTCATCGCTGGTCCGCGGTAGCTGTCGAAATGACGCAACGCCCGCAGATAGCATTCCTGCACGGCATCCTCGGCGTCGGCGACGTTGCGCATCAGGTAATGCGCAAACGTGAAAACGTCGTCGAGATGCGGCAGCGCGGCGTCGCGAAAACGCCGCGCTCTGTCACGCTCGTCATGAGCATCACCCGTCATCGCATCGCGCTCGGCCGTCCAAAATTTGGTCGACGCTGGCTGTTGCAGCCGATCGAGCATTACTGCACAGCGTTGCCGCCCGCTGCCGGTTCTACCACGATCGTGCCCGTCATATGCGGGTGAAGGTAGCAGAAGTACTGGTAGGTGCCCGGCGCGGCAAAGATGAACGAGTAACTGTCGTCGGTGTCCAGCGCCTTTGATCTGCCAAATGCGTTGTTCGCCGAGGCGATACCGTGCGGAATGTCGTCCTTATTGGTCCAGGTTACCTTGGTGCCGGCTTTCACCGTCAATTGCTGCGGCTTGAAGGTGAAGTTGTCGATGGCGACGGCGCTGGTTGCGTTCTGCGCCCAGCCCGGCAGGACGGCGGCGGCCAACAGACCGGCGGCACCTGCGCCAAGCGCAGCGGCGACGAGAGCGGCGTGAACCGTGGCTCGTGTTGAGCGTCGCATGATCCCGGCTCTCCTCAACCCTGCAGCGGCGTATCGATGATCGCGAGCCGCTGCTCGCCTTGCTTGAAGGTGACACTGGCGATGCCGAGCATGCTGCGCAGCTTGTCGGCGGGGGCTTTCAGCGGCCCCGGCGAAGGGGCGGTGCCCGGCGCCGGTTGCGGGAACGCGGTCGAGCGGGCGGTGTGGAACGTGACGTTGCCCTCGACCTTCTGCATCACCTGGTGGATATGGCCGTTGAGGACGGTCACCGAACCGAAACGCTTGAGATATTCCAGCACGCGACCGCCGTCTTCGGTACCCCAGCCCCAATCCGGATACACGGTCCACAGCGGGATGTGGGCGAACACGACGATGGGGGTGGAAGCGGAACGGCCTTTCAGGTCGGCTTCGAGCCATTCAAGCTGTTCGTTGCCGAGGTTGCCGAGCCCGCCGGCCCTGAGATCGAAGACGTTGACGAGCCCGATGAAGTGCACGCCGTTGGCGTCGAAGCTGTACCAGCCGGCGCCCTTGGTGCCGCGGCCGTAGCGGTCAAGGAAAAGCTTCCGGTCCGCGTCGACGAAGTCATGCTCGCCGGGAACGTAATGAACATCGAGCCGCGTCTGCGAGATGATCCGATCGGCGTCGTCGAACTGCGATGCCAGTGATAAGTGGCTGATGTCGCCGGTGTGGATCATGAAGGCGGGCTTCGCCGGCAGCGCATTGACTTTGGCGATGGCCTCCTCGAGCGTGCCGACGGAATTCGGATACGGCGTCTTGAAGTCGAAGCCGATATGGCTGTCGCTGATTTGCAGGAACGTCAGACCGCGCGCCTCCTGCGCCGCCGCCTCACCGATAATGCCCAACGAGTGCGGCACGCCGCCGGTCATGGTCCACAGCACGCCGGTGCCGGCCCAGGTCATGCATTCGAGGACCCTGCGCCGGCTGACGCCGTCGTCGCGGTCGGATTCGTTCATTGCCCTGTCTCCTTAAAGCCCTTGTCGCTTTCGACCAGGAGATCGAGCAGGCGTGTGGTTTATTCCCGGATTCGAAAAATTTTTATGCGAAAGTTCGTTCGAGGCGGGTGAGGGGATGACGCGGGAAAGGCGCGGAATGGGCATGGCCGGGCCGCACCACGGCATGAGGGTGCGGCGCACCCTTGCCGAGCCGATGCCCGCTCCGGCGCGGCCGCGCCATGCAAAAATCCTTGACCGCGGACACGACGGCCGCGCTGATGAGCTCGCGGCGTTCCGGGCTCGCCAATTCCAGCTCCTCCTGCCGGTTGACGATCGATCCGGCCTCGAGCAGCACCGCCGGCATCCGGGTGTTGCGCAGCACGATCAACTGGTCGTAGCGGTAGACGCCGGCCGCGGCGTCGATGAGCTCGCGGCGGCGGTTGCCCATCAGTGGCAGCGTGTAATGCGGCGTATATTGCAGGCCGCGCGCTTGCAGCGCTTTGCCCAAAAGCCTGCCGAACTGCAGGCTGCCGGCGCGATCGGCATTGTCGTGCGAAATGAACACGGCGTAGCCCTGGAACCGGTCGCTGAACTGGTATTGTTGTTCCTCGTATTGCCAGGTCTCGAGCAGATAATCCGGCACCGAATCGTGATGGATGGAGATAAACAGGTCGGCGTGCATCTTGTTGGCCAGCGCCGCCCGCTCGATCAGGCCCTTGGGTGGAGCCGTGGCGGTGACGAGCCGGACGGTCCTGTCGAAGCCGGCGGCGACGAGCGCTTGCTTGACCGCGTCGGCAAGCTGAAGATTGAAAGCGTATTCGGCAACGCCGCGCGCGCTGATGGCGCCCGGCACCTCGACGGTGTGGCCTACATCGACGACGGCGCGAAACGCCGAACGCTGACAGGTTGCGGGCTTGGCGGGCGGCGCATGCCCGGCACCGCGCGCCGGATACTTCGCAGCGCCGAGCAGTAGGACCGCGAGGACGACTAGCGAAACCGTTGCGGTGCGCTGGAGTCTGCTCATGAAACCACAGGCGGATTTGCCGGCGTGGCCGACACTATGATGGCCTCGCGCGGCCCATAGCGAGCTTTGTCCCGCTTGTCCACGCGCGCCGTTGCTGCGCTTCCGCGGAGCCGCCGGCGGCGGCTCGCGGGCCGGGCAGGGGTGTTTGAGCGTGCGCGCCCTTGTGCCCGACACGCGCCTGTCGTACCAAACAAGCCGGGTGAGGGCGTCGCCGGACGATGTATTCTCCAGTGCGCAGCGTGGTAGGGATTTGCAGCGCGCTTTTTGTGCTGGCGATCGGATACGTTGTCCTGGGCGAGGGGCGCGAAGTCGCCGCCTTGTTGGAAGCCTTCTGGTCGCAGTCGCTTTTATCCAAAACTGCCTGGGCCATCGTTGTGCTGGTGCCGATCGTGGCCGTCCCCGCCGCCCTTTGGCTGGGCGCGACGCTGGTGCGGCAACGCCAAGCGGCGCAGGCACTCGAGTTGC
>Ga0208188_1000594_pt1 | contig 21162 bp, 21 predicted proteins | sample June2015DPH_8_50_FD_184698 | JGI IMG/M metagenome (GOLD analysis project Ga0208188, IMG submission 184698) | Peatland microbial communities from SPRUCE experiment site at the Marcell Experimental Forest, Minnesota, USA - June2015DPH_8_40... | ecosystem: Environmental > Terrestrial > Soil >...
CGGCGTCTCGGAAGAGCGCCGCAAACTTGATTCAAAATGGCGGCACTCTGCCGAGGTGCCGCTACGGAATGACCCGCGCTGTCAGCAGCAAATCCGGCCCGAGCCGTTTCCATTCAACGTCGCGAAGCTGAATCACCTCCACCATACTCCGGGCGCCTTCGCCAGCGACGGCTTTTCGCGAATCGCGCCCCCCCAAAATTTTCGGCGCGTAAAAAAACGACACGCGCTGCGCCAAACCACCGAGCAAAAACGACGCGTTCACCTCGCCGCCGCCTTCCACGAGCAGGCTCGTGACGTTTTCCGCGCCCAGCTTTCGCATAAACCAACGAAGATCAATTTGATAGGGCGCGTCACTCCGTGCGCGCCGTTTGGTGGCGGGCGCAACGATGACATTCACCCGCTTGGCCAAAGCAGCGACGCGGTTTTTCGGCGCGTATTTGCTCACGACAATCGTTGTCAACGCCGCGAATTCGTCGCTCACAACTTTCGCCGCCAACGTCGTCCGCGCCATCGAATCCAGAACAATGCGCCGCAATCTCGGAGCGCCGATTTCCAAATCGGCACGCGCCGAATCGGAGTTCGGCGCTCCCGCCCTCATCGTCAGGCTGGGGTTGTCCGCCAGAATCGTATTGATCCCGACCAGAATCGCATCCGCCCCCTGCCGCAATTTCATGCTGTGCGCCCGTGCTGCTTCGGCGGTGACCCATTTCGATTCACCCGTTGCGGTGGCGATTTTGCCGTCCAGCGTCATTGCCGCTTTGACAGTGACGAACGGCCGACGATGGACAATCCAGTGGTTGAACGCCTCGTTCAGCCGCGCACATTCGTTGGCGAGCGCGTCCGCCCTGGGAGCGTCGGCGTCTCGCCGGCCAGTTCTTCGATTCGCAGACCTGCAACACGCCGGTGGGACGCCGGCGCTCCCAGGCGCCGCGACTTCAATCCCGGCCCGGCGCAGAATTTTGAAAGCGCGCCCGGAATGTTTCGGATTTGGATCCGTCGCACCGACGACCACGCGTTTGATGCCCGCCGCGATGATGACGTCCGTGCAGGGCGGCGTGCGGCCGTGCGTGCAACATGGTTCGAGCGTCACGTAAAGCGTCGCGCCGCGCGGATTGTGGCCTTGCTTTTGCGCGTCGCGAAGCGCCTCGATTTCCGCGTGCGGTTCACCCGCGCGCCGGTGCCAGCCGCGTCCGATGATTTTTCCAGCTTTCACCAAAACCGCGCCGACCATCGGATTGGGCGAAGTTGTGCCGCAGCCACGCCGCGCCAGACCGATGGCTTGTCGCATGTAATTCAAACAATTTTTGGAAAAGAATTTTCGTCGCGTGTCCATTGTAAGCGCGAATCAACGCCAGGACAGACCCCATTCCCGCAGCAGGAAATATTCGTTGTATGGCCGGTCATCGGTGATTCGGATTTCCAGGTTGGAGTTGAGGACGCTCTGGACAGGAGTTTCTTGCGACACAACCCGCCCCAGATAGCCAGGCAAATCTTGAGAAGGACTCCATTCCAGCAAATCTTTCTTCGCATCGGAGGGCATGCGCGCCGCCAGATCTTCAACGGTTCGCGTTTCAATGGGTTCCATGGAGGCCAACATATGCGTTCCCCACCCTTCCACCGAGTCAAAACAATACACATGGGGGAACGATTCATGGAGGGACCGGACGATCGCTTGAGCGGTCAGGAATCCTCCGCCCGGGAACCAAGCCTGAAGAATTCCATGGGGTTTCAAGTGCTGCTTGGCCAGCTCGTAAAATTCCCCGGAATAGAGCAGACTGGAACCGGCCGCTTCCACCGGTGGCGGTGGATCTATCACGATGACATCAAATTTTTCGTGGGTGCGTTTGAGATAACGCCGCCCATCGTCAATGATGAGATGGCCCTTGGGATTATTCAGGACACGCGCTGCATCCGCGTGATAAAAACCAAACGCTTTTGTCACACTGGGCACCAACTCCACCGTCGTCGTCTCAATGTTCCAACTCAAGGCCGAACGGTAGGTTGTGCCCATGCCAAAACAAACAATCAGCGCGGATTCAGGCCGGCCCTGGTGAAATGCCAGCGGCAGATGAACCATGAATTTGGTGATCGGTGTCAGCGAGGTCATGCCGATACCATTGACCAAAAGCATTTTGTGCGAACCTTCACCGGTGGAAATGACGGAAGCGGCGTAGTCCCGCCGCACCACTGTGCTTTTAGAATAGTTTGATACCAGCCCCTGAAAATCTCCGGAAAAAAACAGTGAACAGACCAGGACCGCACCGGCAGGCAGCCCCGATCCCAGGCGTTGCCACAGGGACAGGGATTTCCAGCCGAGGAGATAAAACACGAAAAACGGCAGGCTGAGGAGGATTAATGCGTGTCGCTCACTGATCCAGGGCAACAGAACATAAGAGGCGAAGATCGGTCCCAGAATGCAACCGAGGACATTGACCGCATAAGCCCTCCCGGCAACAGCCGGCTCGCCGGCGGCGTATTCGTCAATCAAACTTGGAGTCAAATATCCCAGAATGGCGCAAAGCGGACAAAGGCTGGCCAGCACAATAATCGCGCTGACAGTATCGAGGTAATACGTCCAGCCCGTCTTCACAAACCGGGGATTGTTGGCCAAAATAGGCAGGAAAACTGCGACCACCAGAAGACTCATCAATTTGGCCGTCGGCCACAGTGAATTTTTTTTGAGATGGTGGCGATACCACCATGAGCCGAGAAAGGTGGCGCCCAGATAGGTAAAAACGACCAAGGCAAAGGAATAGACCTCCGTTTTCAAAACCGGCGAGAACGCGCGAGTCCAGACCACCTCCATCGCCATGGCCGCAAAACCGGTTGAAAATAAAATCCATTTTATGAGCCGTCGGCGGGCATTGCTGCGTGCGGATAAGTTGCCTGGCCCGGCTGAACGTTCCACTTCCGTCAAAGCAACGGCCACGAAACTTCGTTGCTTCCAAGCCAGCCATCCACCGATGGCGGCGATGGTGAAATTGCCTGCGGCAGCCACCCAAAGCGTGTGGCGAAACCCCAACAGTTCCACCAGAACAACGGCGGTCAAAAGAGTGCCGCTCATCGCGCCCAGCACGTTTGCCAGGTAGAGAAAGCTGAAACTCTGCGTGTTGTAAGGATCCTGCTCCCGGATGTAAGCCATCATCAAGGGAAAGGTCGCACCCATGAACAGGCACCAAGGCAGAATGGAAAACGCCAGAACCAGTGCCGATAAGGAAAGGTAGCCGATGGAATTGGTTTGACCCGCTGCCAGCAAAAAATACTCGCCCGCCGCGAAGAGTTTCGGCACGGCAAAAGCTCCCAGTCCGATCAACAATTCCGCGCTGGCGTAAAAGGCGACTGCCGAAAGCCCGGTTTTCTCAACCAGTGAAGCAATGAATCGCCCGCCCGCCCAGGCGCCAGCGGCCAGTCCCAGCATGAATACCGACAACACCACGGAAAGCACCGGCGTGATGATCCCAAAAGACGCAAACGCCATTCGGGTCCAGACCACTTGATAAACCAGGCTGCAAAAGCCGGACAGAAAGAAGAGGAGAAACAAAAGCCGGCGCGTGAATTGATTCATGCGGCTTACCCTCTACACGTCATGCCTGCCTGAGACAAGCTTCAAAAACCCTGGGCTGGGGAACGTAGCGGCAGCTCGGCAGAGGGCCGCCATCTGAAAAAATGGAGAAAAGAAGTGCGGCGGTCTGCCGACACACCGCTACGCCACCATCGGATTCGGCAAAGTCGTGCCGTGGGCGCGCTGGGCAAGCCGGAGGGCAAAGCGCATGAAATGGGTGTCAGTCATCACCGCACATCGCAGCCGCTGACGGGAAAAGGCTCAAACGGAAAGGGCTGCCAGCCGGAATGAAAATCAACCACATGGCAGAAATAATTCTTTCGTGCATGGGAATGGAAACGTATTAAATTTTAGAAAGCTATGGGACTCGGCCCAGTTCTCATTTTCGATAAGTCCACGCTGCAAAGCCTCAATCCAGACGAAGCGATGTGGCTTGATAATTTTTATCTGGCAAATATCACTCCTTTGTTTTTTGTCGAAACACTTGCCGATCTTGAAAAAGAAATTCAATCAGGCCGCACCCCTGAACAAGTCGTAGGTAATCTCGCATACAAAACACCTGACACGGTTTCTTGCCCAAATGTCCACCATACAACACTTCTTGCCGGAGAACTTAGTGGGAAGGGAGAAATTGATATGCGCTTTGGCAGGCCCACTATATCGGGCGGTAAAACAGTAACGTTAGGCGGCAAAACAGGCCTGATTATTGAGCAGCCTCCTGAACTGAAAGCTCTCCAGCGATGGCAACGCAGGGAATTTCTCGATGTGGAACGACAAATGGCAAAAGCTTGGAGGCGGGGACTATCGGGCGTTGATTTCGATCAAATTTACAAAACATTTCAGCAATGGTTTGTCGCATTGGAAAAACCAAAAACTCTGCCCCAAGCAAAATCTATCAGTAAGCAATTTATTGATGCACCAGACCAAGAAGGAGCTTTCACTTTTGGTCTATCGCTCTTAGGTGTGCCGCAGCACATACAGGAATCGGCATTATCTCGATGGAGGGCTGCTGGCAAGCCGGCAATTAAGGAGTTCGCTCCATATTTTCGGCACGTATTTTCGGTTGACCTTTTCTTTTATCTTGCAATTGCGGCCGACCTCATATCGCGCGCAAGACCGAGTAATAAAGTGGACTTGGCATACTTGTATTATCTGCCGTTCTGTATGGTTTTTACTTCGAGCGACAAACTGCACACGAGAACTGCTCCGTTGTTTCTTAAATCTGACCAAACCTTTGTCGAAGGGGCGGAGTTAAAGACAGACCTCGGCAAACTCGACTCGCACTATTCTTCATTCCCTGAAGAAGTGAGGAATCGAGGCATTCTCGAATTTGCTCATTATCCACCACAAGACACGTCATTTTTAGTGACCCGCCTATGGGACAAATACTTGCCAGCGTGGCGAAAACACCAAGCGCAGCCTTTGAAAGAGATGAGTAAAGAGGCGCATAGCAAAATGGTGACAGAACTGAACCGCCTCAGAGAAGAAGGTGTTCCGGTCAGTCCAAATACCCCGGTTAATTCCGATGATACTGATCAAATAATGATTCAGCGCATGGTTTATTTTCAAAAGGGTAAGTGGAAACGATTCACACCCGAATTTGAAAAGGCTTATAGAGAAAACGTAACGAATAAACAGAAATGAAATTTGTTATCCGTGTTCATCGGTGTTCATCCGTGGTTAAAATTCTTTGCGCCTTCGCGTCTTGGCGTTGAACGAATTGGCTTCATTCCTCAAACAACGCCTGCGCGAATTGCTTCGCGTCGAACGGCTGCAAATCGTCCGGCTGCTCGCCAAGACCGATGAATTTGATCGGCAGGCCAAGTTCCTTCTGGATCGCCACGACCATGCCGCCCTTGCTCGTGCCGTCGAGCTTGGTCACGACGAGACCGGTGAGCGGCACGGCCTTGTTGAACTCGCGCGCCTGGTTGAGCGCGTTCATGCCGGTCGTCGCGTCCAGCACGAGCAACACTTCGTGCGGCGCGCCGGGCAGTTGCTTGCCGATGACGCGGTGCAGCTTCTGCAATTCCTGCATCAAATTATGTTTCGTGTGCTGCCGCCCGGCGGTGTCAATAAACAGGTAATCCGCCTTGCGCGCTTGCGCGGCGGTGACGGCGTCGTGCGCCACGGACGCCGCATCCGCGCCGTAAGCGCCGGCGATGACTTCAACCTTCAATCGTTGCCCCCAAAATTTGATTTGCTCGATGGCCGCGGCGCGGAACGTGTCGCATGCGGCAAGCAAGGCGGTTTTTTTCTGAGCTTGAATCAAATGCGCGAGCTTGGCGGCCGTGGTCGTCTTGCCCGTGCCGTTGACGCCAACGATGAAAACGACGGTCGGACCGTGTGGCGATGGGTGGAGTTCGGTTTTGTTTGAAGCGAGACTTTTCTCAACTTCGCCACGCGCGATGGCGAACACGTCCAAGCCCGCGCCGCCTTGCGTTTCGTAAGCGTGCTTCACCGCGGCGACGATGTGCGCGGTCACGGCCACGCCGAGATCGGCGGCGATGAGCGCGGCTTCCAGTTCTTCGAGTGACGCCGCATCGAGCTTGGGCGAACGCGTGACGATGCGTTTGATTTCGTGTGCCAGCTGGCTGTGCGTTTTTTGCAGGCCGGCTTTGAACTTCTGAAAGAGTCCCATGGTCAGTCGAGGGTCGAGCCGTCTTCACTCCGCTTCGCCGCGCCAGGGCGACGAGAGTCGAGAGCCAAAGCGGTTGCAATTCCTGCCTTCGACCCTCGACTCTCGACCCTCGACTTGAGCCTTTCGACGTGTTCGTAGGGCAGTTTGACGGTGCCGATGAGCGGTTTGCCCTTGCTGAAACCGTGGCAATCGGAGCCACCCGTCACGAGCAGGTGAAATTGGTCGGCAATTTCCAAATAGCGCTCGACAGTCTTGGTCGAGTGCTTGGTATGAAAACATTCAATGCCGTCCAGTCCGGCGTCCACGAGCGCGGGAATGATTTCATCCGTGCGGTTCAAACCGGGATGCGCCATGACCGCAAGGCCGCCGGCCTGGTGAATCAATTCGACGCCTTCCAGCGCGGACATCTTGGCTTTCGGCACCCACGCCGGACGATTTTTTTTGAGAAAACGCTCGAACGCCTCGTCGGACGTTTTGCAAAGTCCGGCCTTCACCAGCGCGCGCGCGACGTGCGGGCGGCCGGGTGATTTGCAATTGGCCAGCGCAAAGACGGATTCCACTTCGAGCGCTATGTTCAATCCGTTGAGGCGGGCGACCATTTCGCGGATGCGGTCCTGGCGGACGCTCTGGAACTTGGTGATTTCCGTGAGCAGCTTTTGATTCTGCGGGTCCACGTAATAACCGAGGAGGTGCAGTTCGGTGTCGTTGCGCTCGGCGGTGAGTTCCGTGCCCGTGATGAACTCGATGCCCGCCGCGCCGCAGGCCGCCGCCATGCGCGCGCAACCTTCGACCGAATCGTGGTCCGTCAACGCCAGCGCCGCAAAGCCGAGCCGCGCGCCGTGCCCGGTCAGTTCCTCTGGTGAAAACGTGCCGTCGGAAAAATGCGTGTGCAGATGTAAATCCGCGAATTTCATCTATTCAGTTCTCAGTCCACGGTCCACAGTCCGCAATCTACGGTCTCCAGTCCCCAGTGCCCGGACCAGCAATTCAACCAGTCGGGCGAATTGCGCGTCCGGCTGCGGACTCAGAACTGTGGACTCAGGACTCATTTGACTATCCTCGCCGGCCGCAGCAACTCGCTGCGCACTTTGTCGAGAATGCCGTTGACGAATTTGCCGCTGTCCTGTGTGGAAAATTTTTTGGCGATGTCCACCGCTTCGTTGATGCTGACGATGGGCGGAATGTCCTCGCGGAAGAGCATCTCGTAAATCGCCAGCCGCATGATGTTGCGGTCCACCGCGGCAATGCGATGGAACTCCCAGTTCTTCGCGTGTTTTTTGATGTGCTCGTCAATCGCGTCGCGATGCTCCAGGGCGCCGCGAATCAGCGGATCGGCGAACAGACGCATCTCGACCTCCCCGGCGGTGGGGGGCGGCAGTTCCACCGGCTGGCCCCACGTCGCCGGGCCTTTTTCCCCGGCGATGGCCGCGGCGCGCTGCGTGTCCCAGAATTCATTGAGCTCCCGATCCAGATTTTCCGGCGGGTTCAAATCGTACTGAAACAAAAATTGCACGGCGCGTTCGCGCGCTTCGCGTCGCTTGCCCATAATTCAAATCCATCATGCCGCAGAAATACAGGCCGGGAAATGAAAAACTGAAAGGTGCGCAAATCTGTTTGGTGTCCCGCCTTCAGGCGGTCTTGCTCATTGCCGCCTGAAGGCGGGACACCGAACGCTGCGCCATCAAACCGGCGATGATTTGCGGATTTGCACTTCGCCCTCCGCACGGTATTTTGTGCGCATGAGCAAGGTCACAAAACTGCTGCACACGCGCTATCGCGTGAACGATTTGGAACGCACGATAAAGTTTTATCGCGACGTGCTCGGCCTCGAAGAAATCAAGCGGCACAAATCGCCGCGCGGTTCGGAACTCGTTTTCCTCAAGGCGCCGGCCAGCGACGAACAAATTGAAATTTGCAGTTTCCCGGCCGGCGGCCCGGTGCAGGTGCAACCCGACCTCACGCATCTGGCGTTCGAGGTGGACAATCTCGAAGAATTCGGCAAGCACCTTGCCAAACACGGCCTGAAATACTCCGACGGCCCGACGACCACTTCCACCGGCACGGTCTTTGCGTTCATTGACGCGCCGGAAGGTTACGAAATCGAACTGATCCAAAAGGGCAAAGGCGGTTACTGAATATTCCCAGACCCAAGACCCCAAATCCCAGACCCTAAACACATGAGCGTTCTTATTGTCGGTTCAACAGCGCTGGATTCCATCAAAACTCCGAACGCGGAAAATCCGCGGCTGCTCGGCGGCTCGGCCAGTCATGCCGCCGTGGCCGCGAGCTTTTTCAGCCCCGTAAAATTAATCGGCGTCGTCGGCGAGGATTTTCCGAAGAAATACCTTCAACTTTACCAGCGGCACAAGATTGACCTCGAAGGTTTGCAGATTTTGCCTGGCAAAACATTTCATTGGTCGGGCGAATACGAGGCGAACATGAACAATCGCCGTACGCTGGCGACGGAACTGGGCGTGTTCGAGACCTTCACGCCCACGCTGCCGAAGGCGCATCAGGCCACGCCATTCGTCTTGCTGGCGAACATCGCGCCCGCGCTCCAGCTTCACGTGCTCGATCAGATGCGCCGGCCCAAATTCGTCGTGGCCGACACGATGGATTTATGGCTGAACATCGCGCGGGCCGATTTGCTGAAGCTGCTGCCGCGCCTTGACGGCTTCGTGCTCAACGACAGCGAGGCGCAGCAATTGACCAAGGAAGACAACGTCTTCGCCGCGCTAAAAAAAATCCACAAGCTGGGTCCAAAGTATGTGATCATAAAAAAAGGTTCGCACGGCTCGATTCTGTCCGGGCCAAAGGGATTTTTCATCTGCCCGGCCTATCCGCTGCACACCGTCGAAGACCCGACCGGCGCGGGCGATTCATTCGTCGGGGGCATGATGGGTTATCTTGCCGCGGCAAAAGGCTCGATTGATTCCAACATCCGGCGCGCGATGGTTTACGGCAGCGTCACGGCGTCGTTCTGCTGCGAAGGCTTCGGCCTGACGCGAACGACGAAAATCAAACGTGCCGACATTGACTGCCGCGTGAAGGAACTGGAAAAGATGACGGGGTTTTGACCGCGGATTACGCGGATTAACAAGATGAAAGCAGTCATTCTGGCCGCCGGCAAAGGCACGCGCATGAGGGAACTCACCAACGAGTTGCCCAAGCCCATGCTCCGCGTGCAGGGCAAACCAATACTCGAACACATTGTCGCGGGCATCGGCGCGGCGGGTGTCCGTGACATCTTCATCGTCACCGGCTGGCGCGCTGAGGTTGTCGAAAATCATTTCGGCGACGGAAAAAAATGGAACGCGCGCATCGCGTTCGGCCGGCAGGCCGTCCAGGACGGCACCGGAAAGGCGCCGGAACTGGCGAAGGATTTCATCGGCGATTCCCCATTTCTCCTGACTTACGGTGATATTTTGGTCCCGCCTGAAACGTATCCGCAAATGCTGCGTCGCTTCGGCGAAGGCGATTTTGCCGGCGTTATCACCGTCACCCGCGGCGAAGACGCGACCAAGGGCGGGCTAAATTTTTTCGACGAACAATTTTGCCTGAAACGGCTGGTGGAAAAACCGTCACGCGAACAACTGGAGCAGTTGCGTCGCGACGGCTGGCTCAAACCCGGCGCACCGGCCTGGTACAACGCGGGCATTTATATTTTCCGCCCGTCGCTGTTCGATTTCACGGCCACGCTGCAAAAATCGCCGCGCGGCGAATACGAGTTGACTGATGCCATCAGCGCGATGGTTGCCGCCGGACAAAAGCTGGCGGGCTTGGAAATCCCGGGCCGCTGGGTGGACGTGCGCGACCCGGAAACGCTGGCGAGGTTGGAATCTGGAATGTAGGAGCCGACGTGAGGAGGCTCACTATTTTTACAGCGAGAAGAAAGTTAGAGACTCGTCACCTCGTCTCCTACGTTACATACTTCGGCTCGTACACCGGGCCGAGGCCGTGTTTGCGCAGCAGTTCGCAGAACTTCGCGGTGCCGCGTTTCTCGTCCTCGGCCAGGTGGTAGTGGACATGCCAGCCGAGGTAATCCCGGCGGAAATCCTCGTCGTATTCCTCGCGGGTTTCGATGAGGTAATCCAGCGTTTCCATCCCGAAATCCTTCGTCTCGCGCAATTCGCGGCACAGTTCCTTGTTTTCGATGCCACGCCGCAACGCCCACACGGCATAAACGAACGGCAGATTCGTCAGTTCATACCACGCCGTGCCGAGGTCAAAAATTTCGTGCACATGCACGGCGCGCTGAAAATCAATCGCCCGGTCGCCGATAAGCAACACAGCATCGCGTTGCGAAGCGGTGTCGTAATCAGGCAACGGTTTGAATTCCGGTTTCACACCGCGTTCCGCCAGCAGAACCTTCAACAGGTTAATGCTGGCCAGCGAAGCCTGGTCGCAAAAAACCTCCGTGATGCTTTCCAGCGGCACGCAGTGCGCCAGCAACACGCTGTACACCTCCCCCAGCGATGCGATGGCGACGCCGTCAAGGACGTCATAGCGGTCATTGAGTAAAACCTCGGTGACGCTGACGAGCGCGGCGTCGAGTTCATCGCGGCGGAGCATTTCGGCGAGCTGGGCGGGCGTGGCAAAAATGACTTCGCCCTCGATGCCGCGGGTGAGCGGCACGGCGTTGAGATATTGCACCGAGCCGATGCGGAATTTTTTGGGTTCGTTTGATTCCATTCGTGGAAAATCACACCTTCAAACTTCCGGCGGCGCGCTCGCGCAACAGGAACTGGCCGGGCGTTAAAATTTTCAATCCGTAGAACTCATTCCCCAGCAGCGTTTCAAAGTCGCCTCGATCCAGCGTGAGTAAAACATCCGCCCACGCCAGCGCACTGAACAAAATCGGGCGATCTTTGGCCGGAGCGAAAACCGCCGGACGGTCAACCGTGAACACATCGTCCATCAGCAACAATTCGCCGCGCAGGCGTTTCCAGTCGGAGCCGGCATCGGCGGGAAAATGGAAAAGATTGCGGCGAACTTCTTCCACGGCATAAGGCGTAGCCACCAGCGTCCAGGAATTTTTTGCCGCGAGCCGGAAGATTTCGCGCGACGCGCCGTTGGCCGAGCCGCTCGCCGCCAGCAACACGCTCGTGTCGAGGAACAACCTCATGACGGTTCGCGGAAACGCTTCAAATCAGCTTCGTCCCCGGCAACCCACAACTGGACTTGTTCGCGCGAAAACTGGCGCGGTTCGGGCAGCCCCGCGCGCTCGGCACGCAAACGCGCGCCGAGAAACAGCATCAATTCCTGTTTCTGCTGCGGCGACAAGGCCGCCGCCGCTTTCTCAATTTCTGCCAGCGAACTCATATTGAAATAATGCTTCAACAACGCGGGCGCGTCAACGCGCCGCACGCGGGAAATTTTCAGACACGAATTCCACGAATTCAAATGCGTGCTGTCGCCAAACTCTCTGCCAGCATTTTCGACCATCTCAACAATCACTCTTGCATGACTGTACGACTTGCCGTTTCCTTCCCGTATGAAACCGGGGCGCACACTTCTGGACTTGGGCGCTGAACGTTTGCATGGTTGCCAACTCAGTCGTTGCGAACCGGCAGGCGCGAGTCGCTACAAAAGCGTACTTAAAGCGAAAGCTTGGCCTTACTGGTGGTCCTAGAAGACGGAACGATCAAGACCGCGTGAGACAAATTGCGGCGGGATGCCGCACGACGGCATCCCGCCCGAATGGAACTGGCGAACTTCTTTCGCCCTTTCAGGGCTTGAATTCATTTTGATTCGTTGACCCAGGGCGGCGCTTCGCTTGCCCCGGGCTATTTTCTTTCGGGCTTTCAGCCCTTCGGAATTGCTTCACGCCGTCGCCAGATTGTCTTCCAAGACTTTGGATTTGGTTGCCGGCGGTTCGGCTTCCGTTGCCGTCGGCGCGCCGTCCGCAAGGACTTTGATTGGTTCGTAAAAGGTGTTGCGCTGGACGGGCGTGCGGCCGGCTTCGCGGATGGCTTTGATCATTTCGGCTTCGGTCTGCAATTGCGGCGAGGTCGCGCCGGCCATGTGGAAGATGTGTTCCTCGATGATGGTGCCGTGCAAATCGTCCGCGCCGTAGCTCAACGCCACCTGCGCGAGTTTCAAGCCCAGGCCCACCCAGTACGCCGTGATGTGGTCGAAGTTGTCGAGGTAGATGCGGCTGACGGCAATCGTGCGCAACGCGTCGAAACCGGTCGGCGGTTTTTCCACCGGAATGTCGTTGTTGTCCGGTTGATACGGCAGTGGCACGAAGCCCACGTAGCCGTGCGTCTCGTCCTGCAACGCGCGCAACTGCCGCAGATGGTCCACGCGGTCGGCCAGCGATTCGACGTGGCCGTAGAGCATCGTGCAGGTGCTGCGCCCGCCCAGCTTATGCCACGCGCGATGCACGTCCAGATATTCCTCCGCCGATTCCTTGCCTCGGGCGATGGCCGAGCGGACTTCCGGTCGAAAGATTTCCGCGCCGCCGCCGGTAAGCGAATCGAGTCCGGCGGCCTTCAATTCGCGCAACGTTTCCTCGACGGATTTTTTTGCCAGCCAGGCGAGGTGGAGAATTTCAATCGCCGTGAAACATTTAAGATGCAGCTTGGGGGTAGGGCGCGCAGTCCCCTGCGCGCCGCTCGGCGGGCAGAGGACTGCCCGCCCTACCATTTCATCGTCGAGCGCGCGCAACGCCTTGAGCATGTCGGTGTAATAGCTGAACGGCAGCGACGGATGCAGTCCGCCGACGATGTGCAGTTCGGTGATGCCGAGCTTCAAGGCTTCCCGCGCCTTGGCAACGATTTGTCCGGTGGTGAACTCGAAGCCGTCGGCGTCACGTTTCTTGCGCGCAAACGAGCAGAACTGGCACGATAGGATGCAGTAATTCGAGTAGTTGATGTAGCGGTTGATGATGTAGCTGGCGCGGTTGCCGACCTTCTTCTGGCGCGCTAGGTCCGCGATGGCACCGACGGCGTTCAAATCCTTGGATTCAAACAGCCGGAGCGCGTCGGCCTCGGCAATGCGCTCGCTGGCGGCCACCTTGTCATAGAGGTCGCGCAGTTCGCTGCGTTGAACGAAGCAATTCATTCGCCAGAAGACTAACAGAATCCGGCGAATTGGCAAAAACTTCAGCGCCCGGGGCTTCGAGAAAATTCTAGGTATTGGCCAGGCGGAAGCGCTTGCGGGCCAGAAACAATGTGAGTCCGATAAAGACAACGGGCGTGGTGACGTGCATGATAATTGAGGAATAACTTTCCGGAAGGACGATCTCACCAACAGTTTCCCGGCCAAAGGCTGTGAACAATAAAGTCACCGCCCCCCCACTGATCAGTGGGATGGAGAGTGAAAGCAGGTAGAGCGTGACGAACGCCAGAACCCAGGTTGCCCGGCGATACAACAGCCGGTTCAACCACCGGCCAAATCGTTGTCCTTTCCGGTAGAACAACCACCAGCAAAGCGCCAGGCTGCCGGCAAATCCGGCCAGATGCACCAGCGTAAACAAGGCCACGAGAATGGCATGGCCATGCGATTTGAAGTCATAGCCCACGCCGTGCAACCCGAGGAGCAACGCGTTGCCAGTGACAAGCCCGATGGCGCCGGAGATGAAGGCCCAGACCTGATTGCCCATCAACATCCAGAAAAACCGGTCGAGCCAGATGGCCTGCCCGTTCACCTTGCCAAACTCCGGCTCCAGCGCGCTGCTCGCGCCAATCCGCCGGGCCGCCACCAAGAACGCTTCTTCGGCGGACAGCCCGCGGGTTTCGAACGTGGCAACGGAATCACGCAGATGAGATTCAAGTTCGTTGAGGTTCTCGCTGCGGAAGGCAGGCGATTGGCCGAGGTTTTCGCGCCACTGTTGAATCGCGCGGTTCAGGTCAAACGAGGTTGGGTTTTCCATAGTTTCGTCAATGTTTCATGGACAGTCAGCCACTGTTGTTGTTCATCCTGCAAGGCTTTGCGGCCTTCCTTGCGCAGCCGGTAATATTTCCGTTTCCGACCGGTCTCGGCCTCGCGCCATTCGGCCTCGATCAAATCCTCGTCTTCCATCCAATGGAGCACGGGGTAAAGCATGCCTTCGGTCCATTCGATCCGGCCGCCGGACAGTTCCCGCACGCGCTGGATGAGTTCGTAGCCGTAACTCTCACCCCGGGTCAACACGGACAACACCAGCGGCACGGTCGAGGCGGCAACGAGTTCTTTCGTAAGCATGGCGCTACTATGCCTAGCAATGCAATGCTTGTCAAGCATGATTTTTCAAGGTGAGTTGAGGGGGTAACTACCGAGCGCGCAGAACGCTCAAAACAGGTTGCTTGTTTCGTGTAGGTCGTATGTTTCATGGTTCAATTGAACGCCCCGAACAGCGCACGCATTTCCTCGTCCACGTCGGCGGCATCGGCCAGGGTTTGCGCGATTTCGTCGCGGAGCAGTTGCCGGTAGCGTTTCCGCAGCCGGTGCACCGCCACGCGCACCGCGCCTTCATCCATGCCCAGCGTTTTTGCGGCGTCGGCATGGGACAACGCGCCCTTGCCGGCGGTGAGGAAAATTTTCAGTTCCTTGAACTGTTTTCCCCGACCGTCCGCCTCGCATTCGGCGCGCAGCCGTTCGATGACTTTGGCGAGCAGGGTCACGGCCCACTCGCGGTCGAATGCCTTGTCGGGGCTCGGTTCGGCGGTGGCGGCGATTTGAAATTGCGTGTCGGCGGTCTGCCAGTCGAGCGAGAGGTGGGTGAGGTTGCCGCCGCGTTTCTGGCGGCGCGATTTGTCCCATTCATTGGCGAGAAAATGCTTCAGCGATGCGAGCAGGAAGGCGCGAAACCGTCCGCGTTCGGCGCTCAGACCTGCGAGATAATTTTTTTCGAGAAAGTGCGCGAAGAAGGCCTGCGTCAAATCCTCGGCGTCCTCCTTCGTGTGACCGCGTCGGCGGACGTAGGCATAGAGCGGGAACCAGTAGGCGCGGCACAGTTCCTCCAGCGCGCGGTCGGATTGCGGCGTGGAGCGTTTGCCCGCCTCGAGCACGACCGTCCAGTGCGTCGTGGCGAAGATGTCGCCCGGTGCGCCCGTGGACGGCGTGGAAACTTCCGAGGTCATTTCAGAAATTGTAGGAGACGACGTGCTTGTCTCGCCGTAGCCGGGCGAAGGCGGAAGGAGTCTCTAACTTTTGACTGTGATTTGAGACTCGTTACCTCGTCTCCTACATGAGAATACGCATCTGGACGCTGATTGGAATATTCGGAGGTCAAGCAGTTCCCGGCATGATGGATTGGCATACGGCCACGAATTTTTCCGGGTCGTCCGGTGAAAACCGGATGCGTTTCATGAATCCCGACTTTCTTTTGATCGCAACGTGACGGCAGCAGTCCGCATTGTCGATCTTGAGTACCCAGAACGCAAAGAGAAAGCCCTTGCCTCTGAAAACATCTGCGAGAACCATAGGCGGGCGAACTTCGACAGCCTGAATTTCGTTTGCCGGCAGAACGACGGTGTGAAAAAGAACCCAGGATTGCAGTTCGAGCCGGTCACGGTAGATGCGATATTCCTGCCACAGGCTTTTGGCCGTCCGCTTTGAAATGTAAATGGGCGAGCCGTTCATGTTTCAAAGCAACTCAAATTTTGGGCGGCGGTGGCGGCCCCGGCGTTTCGGTCTTTTGGAAGAGCAGGATGTAAAGGATGGGCAGAATGCCGACGGTGTTGAAGATGGCCAGGCAGATGAACCACGCCAGTTGGTTGTGGCGCGCACTTTTCCACAGGGCGATCAACTTCCATACTCCATCCCAGATCACCAGGAGGATTATCGCGATGACAAACACGACAAGCAAAGGACCTTTCATATTGTTTCGTTGGTTGATGGCATAGGTTGGTCAAGTCAGTTAATGAAATACCCCGCCGCCCGCCATTGGCCATCTTTTTCGAGCATGAACGTGACGGTTTCCACCGCGGATGGTTTGTTCTCGAACGCAGTGTCGAACTGCACCACAACGTATTGTCCATCGGGCGCGCCCGGAAGCGACGTGGCAAACTGGGCCTTTTTCACCTTGCGAGACGTCAGTTTGCCCAGCGGTTTGCGAACAATTTCCAAGGACGACTTCCACTTATCTTCCGTGACCGCACTCCGAAAAAAGGCGGACGCCTCCTGCCAGCTTTGGGCGTAATCGCCATGGTCTATCACCGTCAGCCACGTTTGGGCCGCCGAAGTTGCGGCCTTCTCCGCGACGGCATTATTTTCCGCGGCATGACCGGAAGCGGCGGCGGCCAGGAGGGCCGCACACAGCAATTTGACGAATGAGAATTGAGTCAGGTTGATTTTCATTTGGTTCCTTTATTGATGGTTTTGGTTGATCAAATCATTTGATGAAATACCCCGCCGCCCGCCATTGGCCATCCTTCTCCAGCATAAACGTGATGGTCTCAACCGCGGATTTTTTGTTGGTGAATGAAGTCTCGAACTGCATCAAAACGTATTGTCCGTCCGGCGCGCCGGGCATTTCTGTCATGTGTTCCGCCGATTTTAATTTGCGCGACACCAGATTCCCAAGAGGCTTGCGGAAAGTTTCCATCGAATTTGCAAAACTCTGTTCCGTCACTGCGCCTTGAACAATCGCCGAAGCTCGTTTCCAACTTTCGGAATAGCGCCCGTCATCAATGAGCGCCAGCCACGCTTGGGCAGCAGCGGCAGTCACCTCGGTGTTGTTTTTCATATCGGTGGCAGTTGAATTGGTCGAAGGCAAAGCAGCTGTACCAGCGGCGGCGGTCGGGAGACCGGTGGCGGGGTCAATTCGCGTCTCGCCGGGAGTCATTGGAAGGCCGGTCGCGGGAACAATCGCATGGCCGGCTGTACCGGGGGGAACAACGGGCAATCCGGTGTTGGGGTCAATGGTCCGGGAACCGCCATGGATCATTGGAAGACCCGTTGTGGGGTCAATGATCGTGGATGCGGATGAAGGCGAAGCTTTGAACTTTTGGACTTTTCCCTCCGCGTCGCTGATGGCGGATTGCAATCGCGGGTCGTCAAGAACCGCCACAGCCTCATCGTGGATTTTTTCCGCGTCCGCCTGGTGCCCGGTGCCGACGAGGATTTCGATCAACTGACGAACCTGCCGCACAAAAATATCCTCATGCATTTTTTTGGCAGCTTCCGTTGTGTCGGGAAGGCCGGCTGGCAGCGGATGTTCCTTGCGCGCTACCACGCTCCGCTGCTCCATTTGCCGCAATACGTCAAATTGGTGAAGGATCGTCGCAAATTTCGCCTGCGGATCGCTGATGTAGCTCAGGCAAAGTGCATATTCGCCTTTGCGCACGAGCAAATCTTCCGCAATTAAATAGCACTGCTGCGTCAATTGTGGGTCTTTCTCCTGAATTTGTTTGAACAGTGTGTAAGTGGCGTCTTCATCTTGCAACTCGTGGTTGATGTCCGCCACCTCTTGAAACAAAGAAGCGTAGCCACCGCCCTCAGAAAATTTCCGCGTGTCCTGGTCGCGAATTTCCAACAGCGCCTGCCTCGCCTTGGGATAACGCCGGCCAAGTTCGGCCCAGTTCATGATGCCGAAAGATAAACGGACTGGATTGGCCTCCCCATATTGCAACGCATGATTGAAATACCAGATTTGCCGTTGCAATGCCTCTTCGTAACGGCCTTGCTCCATCAGGGCCTTCACCTCGCCCAGGACTTTCTGCAAATCAGGTTTCTCACCCGGTGCGAGTGTGGGCGACCAGGTTTCGGCGGAAGCAGGTGCATTTGTAATCCAGCTTGCTTTGCTTTCTTCCAGCGCTTCAGCCTTGGTGCCGAAATAAAGCGCCGCAATGGGCTCACCATCGGCATACATCGAGACATGCGGCAGCCCCGGAACGAGATGGGAATGAATCAATTCAAAATCGCCCCGCCCTTTGGAAATTTGCATCCGCTGTTGTGAATCTTCCGGAACCCGCATGTTCGTTGAAGTGGTGATATAAAACGCGAGTTCCGCCTCGTCAGTGCTGACGAGGTTGTAATGGCCTTTGACCACCATCCGGTTGGTGGATCGCTCCACGGAGGTGATTTCAATGGAATCGCCTTTGGGAAACCAAGCCTGACCGATGTAATCGGATTTGATTGGATGGGATTGGTGGGCATGCAGAACTCCCAAATAAACCGCCAACACAAAGGCGATTGAACCCCCGATCAGCATGGGTCTCAGCAAGGATTTTATCGCCCCCAATGCTTCAGGCGTTTTGACCTTTTTTGCCCGACGGATGCGGAACAATAATTCCACCGAACTCACCGGTAGAAAACTAAAAAAACACCAATTATAATAATGCCACGCCTTGTCATTTGGGCCAAAGAAATGGTCATTCAGGAGTAAAAAGAAAAAGCCGGCAAACACAATCAGCCAAATCCAGCCTATGGCTCTGCTGAAGGGAGTGGTTGGCAAAGCGGCAATCGTTCCGAGTCGGCTCTGAATTTTAGATGGAGCGGATTCATCCCGCCCGGCGGCACTGCTGCCAGGCGTTGTCGCGATCGTCTCGACCTGCGTTTTGAATGCGCTGACCTGCTGAAAACGGAGTTCGGGTTTCTTCTCCAGCGCACGCAGCACCACTTTATCGAGGCGCACGTCAATTTGAATCCCGCGTGTGCGGGACGACGGCGGATCTATTGGTTTGCCGGGCAGTTCGCCTGTGAGCATCTGGTAAAACACCACGCCCAGCGCATAAATGTCCGCGCGATGGTCCACCTCGTTGGGATGGTCCACCTGTTCCGGCGCCATGTAATTCGGCGTGCCCATGACTTTGCCGGCACCGGTCAGCGCATCGGTAGGGCGCGTCACTCCGTGCGCGCCGTCGTCCTCCTGCGTACCAGCGGCGGGCAGAGGACTGCCCGCCCTACCTGACTCACCCACCAGTTTCGCCAGACCAAAATCCGCCACCTTCACCCGCCCGCGGCGGTCGAGCAAAATGTTCTCCGGCTTGATGTCGCGGTGGACGATGCCCTGGTCGTGCGCGAACTGGAGCGCGTCGCAGATTTGCGGGACGATGGCCAGCGCCTCGCGCGGTGCGATGCGCCCGGCACGGAGCAGTTGCCGCAGGTTCACGCCGTCCACGAATTCCATGAGGAAGAAGTAAAGCGGTTGAGGGTTGAGGGTTGAGGGTTGAGAGCCGGATGCAGGCGCTTGGTAGGGCGCGTCACTCCGTGCGCGCCGTTGGGAGTCATCGCCACCAGCGGCGGGCAGGGGACTGCCCGCCCCACCTTTGCCACCAACCTGCCCAAACTCATACAGCGTGACGATGCCGGGATGATTCAGCTTCGCGAGCGCCTTGGCTTCGCGCGCGAAGCGGCCGGCGAACGCGGCGTCATGGCCGATGCCGGGCGGAAGAATTTTCAAGGCGACAATGCGCTCCAATTGTTTTTGCCGCGCCTTGTAAACCGCGCCCATGCCGCCCTTGCCGATGAGTTCGAGGATTTCGAGCTGCGGGAACAACGGCGCGAGTTCGGCCACCGGCGGCGGCTGGAACGGTGGCGCCTGCCCGCCCGTGGCAGTCTCGTCGGCGCCCTGTTTCAGGAGGCAGGCGGGGCAAAGTCCGGCCAGCGCGCCAGCCGGCAGCGGCGTGCCGCATTGCGGACATTTCGGGATGTCTGACGGGGTCATTTTGGTGCCACTCATACACCCAATCCAGAAGCAAATCACGACGGATGTTACGGGGATTCTTTAGAAACCACGAAATACACGAACCACATACCTGTATTTCGTAGTTAACTTCACCGCAGCCGAAATCCGCCCCGAAACACCACTTCCGCCACCGTCACAATCAAAAAAACGGCGCTCACCAGTGCATTCAGCCTGAAGAACGCGAGATTGATCCAGTTCAAACTGCGGCGGCGCGCAATCCAATGTTCCAGCACGAGGCAGCCGACGATGATCATCCAACCGACGAGGTACGCGAGGCGAAATCGGCAGAGCAAACCGAAGGCGAGCAGCAGCCCGCACATCACCATGTGCGCGAGAAACGCCGCCTGCAGCGCATTCTTTTGTCCCCACGCCACAACGAGTGAGTGCAGCCCGTGCGCTTTGTCGAACTCATAATCCTGAAGAGAGTAAATGATATCGAAGCCCACGAGCCACAACACGACGGCCAGCGCGAGAACGATCGGCTGCAGGCCAACACGCGCTGCCTGTTCCCAAGCCCAAAAGTTCTCGGATGACGAGAACATGCCTGCGGGTGACGCAAAGCCGAATTCTCCTTTCACTGCCAGCCACGCGCCCACGGGTGCGAGCGCCAGGGCCACGCCGAGAAAAAGGTGCGTGTAATCCGTGAACCGTTTGGTAAGCGAATAAAAACAAATCACCAACAGCGCGACCGGCGACAAATAAAAACACAGCGGATTCAGGAGATGACTAACGGCGATCAAACCTGCGCCGCTTAACAGGCAAAGCATCCAGGCGCTGAACAAAGAAATCTGGCCGGTGGGCAAATGGCGGTTGGCCGTGCGGGGATTCAGCGCGTCGGACTTGCGGTCCACGATACGGTTGAAGGCCATCGCGCACGTTCGCGCGCAGACCATCGCCGCAAGAACCAGTCCAAACGTCCGCCAACCCGGCCAGCCGCGATTATCGCGCGCGGCGACGGCCATGGCCGCCAGCGCGAAGGGCAGGGCGAAGACCGTGTGCGAAAACCGGACAAACGAGCCCCACTTTTTAATTAAGGAAAACATTTTTTTAACCACGGATGAACACAGATGGACACGGATGTGGGGAAAATTATCAGTCGGTAGGGCGCGTCACTCCGTGCGCGCCGTGCTTGGTGTTTTGACGGGCGGCGGGCAGAGGACTGCCCGCCCTACCAATAAATCCGTGTTTATCTGTGTTCATCCGTGGTTACTCTTTTTCTTCGGCCCAGCGCGGCGCGAGCTTGTTCGGCACGCCGAGATGATCCAACACGCGCGCTACAACGGTATCCACGACATCCTGGATGGTTTTCGGGCCGGCGTAAAAACCCGGGTTCGCCGGCAGAATCAC
>Ga0208188_1000604_pt1 | contig 20832 bp, 11 predicted proteins | sample June2015DPH_8_50_FD_184698 | JGI IMG/M metagenome (GOLD analysis project Ga0208188, IMG submission 184698) | Peatland microbial communities from SPRUCE experiment site at the Marcell Experimental Forest, Minnesota, USA - June2015DPH_8_40... | ecosystem: Environmental > Terrestrial > Soil >...
TCCAGCCCAAACACTCACGACGCTCAACGACAAGGCCAACGCAGTGCTTCCAAAAAATGAATCCGCTTCCGTCAACCGCCAAAACCCAATTCATAAAGCGTGCCCAATTCCTTGCTAAGGATTCGGGTGCCACACCCAAACGTAACTGCCATACGGATGGCCGGCCCAATTCTCCACAATTTCCGTCGCCGTCCCGCGCAACACGCCAGCCGGGGGATCCACATTGTAATTTCGCAATACTTCTTCGCCGCTGGAATAAAAATTGTATGTGTCGGTATTCCGAAAGTCGGCCAGACGGTTGTTCCAAGTCAATGTGCTGCGGACATCGTCGGCCGGAAACAACTGCCACCAATCGCTGGTGAAAAGCCGGTTGGAATACGATCGCCATTTGGAATAGATCATGGCTGGATCGTAGGCCATGCTCTGAACCGCTTCCATGGCCACAGCCGCGTCAATCATGAAATAGGTGTTCACCTTAAGATTGACGTTGGTGCAATCATTCAACGCACTTAACACAACCATGTTGCCCAAGCTGTGAGCCGCCACCACCGTTTCCCCTGACAAGCTGCCGAGAAAATCCGCAAAGTGCGGCGCGGTCAGAAACGCGTTATAGACATTGGTGTGATAATCCGGCGTAAACCTTTTATTCTGTGGGAGCGCTTGGATAATGGCATAATCCTTCGTTACAGCGCCGTTCCATGTCACGCCGTAAAATTTCGCTTTTGATCCAGACCAATACATGCGTTTGAACACTTCTGAGAGCACGCCTCGTGCCTCCTGCTGGTTGACGTTGTAACCGTGGAGAAACACAAAGTTTTTGTCATTCGTTTCTGGCTCATTCGGAGCAGTGGCCCGAGGGGCGACTTCAACGGAACCGTTCGCGGCTGAGCAAAAGTTGAGGTGCCGGAACATTTGTTCCACCCCGCTGATGCTCAAGGATAACGGCGTCCCGACCAACAGTTTGCCGTTGCGCCAGATTTCCAGCATCAATGGACGCGTGTTTGTCGCACAGCCTTCCACCAGAATCACCCCCGTGCCACCATTCTTTTGGACTTGGGCCAGCCAGTTCGTGTCCAACACAGCACCCGGAGCGGTTCCTGCTCGAATGGTGTCTGCATTCGTTACTGCCTTGTCAAAGTTGGCGCCATAGCCGGTGCTGGCAGTGTTGGTGAGATAATCAAAAGCGTTGGTGAGTGTCAGACCGGTATAAACGAATTTAACCGCGCTATAGTCTTGCACAAGGTGGTATTCAAAGCCGTTCGTGGGTGACAACAGATGCAAGTTGTTGCCCAACCGCAGCGCAACAGGGAAGAAATTAACCAAGTCGGAACGTCCATTTACCTGATTTTTTTCGTGGTTTGGGATGGGAATGGGAGGTGGATATTCTCCTCCTCCTCCTCCTCCTTCCCATGGATAATTGCCGGGAATTTGATCTTCGGCTACAAATACTTCGTCACCCCCTTCTTGCGAGTCATTGATCCAAAAATGATACGGCTTGTCGGCGGTCGCTTGGTCGGCAGCGTCAAAAGTGATTCTACCGTCGCGATTGTTGTCCACTGCCATAGCCATCGGAATCAGCAGCACCGCGTGATTTTCGCCTGCCGCATTTTGGGCATAAGCCAGAATAAGGCTGTCGTTGTTGATGCCTACGGCCCTGAATACCTGTAAACTCGGATCCGTCAGTCGGTCGTTGAGATCCGTAATCTCCCAGAACGGCGCGCTGTTCGTGTTGTGATTGAGCTGCCACATCACCGCGGCAAGCCGGCCATCAACGGTCATGGAGGCTCCCACGATTTGGTTGCTGTCATTGATGGCGTAAGCGTCGCCATAACCGTACGGAGCTTTGGCGCTTGGCGGCAGGTTGGTCAAGTACTCCGGCGTTTGGTTGGTCAGTCCCCAGAACACCGCGTGTGAATTGAGCGGGTCGTACGTGAGTCCTCCCGTGTTCATCACATCAAAATCCGAGTAGCCGACGAGTTCGCCTGCCTGGTTCATCGCGCGTGGAAAACTGTGCAAGCCGCCAGGCAACACGCCCAGGTCATTTGTCAGGATGATGGCAGACCCGTCGAATTCACCGGATGCAGGCGCGCGGAAGGCATGCGTGGGCCGGAGCGCATCGAAGGTTGGGTTACCGGCATAGACTCCACCATATCCGGCAATCATCCCGGCATCATTCACCAATAGCGCAATGGCCGTGCTGTAGCCCCAACTCAACGGCCCCAGCCAGCGCCAGTCATTGATGTTGTTGAATTGCGCCGCAGTGGACAGCAGCGCATAATATCTCAACTCCGTTACCGAGTTGATTCCCGGACCGGCATCCAGCCCGCGTTCGGATGGTCTGAACCAGTTCATCGTTCCATCCGCGCCGAACAATACCTGCTGCCAACTGAATGGCTCCTGCACGGAAACCGAACCCACCGCCATGCCGGAACTGTTCTGATCCCAAACATCCTGCAACTCTGGATAACGGGTGACGTTCGTGAGAAATTGGGGCTGACCGTTTATCAAGTTGGTCAATGAATAAGCCTTGCCGGCGGGCGACAGAGGCGCTGCATTCGTGGGCCAGCGATATTCGTCCCGCGTGAGTGGAACGGGTTGATGTAGCAGGAAGAACCACCAAGCTCCCACAGAATGTGGAATCTTATTGTTCAGTTCGTCAAACGTATTCGTCAACGTCATCGTCCCCACCACCACGCCGTTCCGCGTCAACCGATGCGCCAGAAAATTGGCGTTTACAATTGGTAGCGAGGTGCCGTCCGGTTTCCACAAGACATATTTGCCCGCTCCGGCTTTGAGCAGACAACTGGCGTCATCGGCCATCCACAACGGTTCCAAGTTGCCAAGGTCCATGGGTGTCAAATCCTTCGTGACGGAGGAATCTGTGGCGGGATCGGCCAGGGCGCTGTAGTTGTCGAACAGGATTTCCGCGCCGGGCACGCCGGTGAACAGTCGCAGATAATTGGTGCCGGCGCTTTGGTCCGAGGTGATGACGAAGGCCAGGTCAATGGGGGTGCCTTCCATAAAGCCGGTCCCGGTCTGAATCTGGAACACGGCGTCATTGGCGCGCGACCCGCCTTGAGGAATGTCCGAATACGTCGAGAGATTTTGCAGCACGGCCACGCCCGGTATGGCGGTCGCAAGCCGGCCGGAGACGTGGGTGGCCGCCGTGTCGCCCTGATTACGGAGGTGAATCAGCAGGTTGTTGTTGACGCCGAGTTCGACCGAGCCGCTGCCGCCCTGGATTTCCACCCGCTCGGTGGCGAGCGCGGGCATGAGGTCGTGGGATTCCTGCGCGCCGGCCGTGGTGTAGCTTTCCGGCGCTTTGGCATTGAAGCCGAGACCGCGTTTGGCAAAGGCGCTCCAGATTTCCGCCGCATTGGTCCCGCCGGACCACATGCGGTCGGCCAGCAGGATGGCGTCGCGCGCCTGCACGAAGTTCGGATTGGGCGGCGAGAGTTTCAACCCGTCGGTCACGAGTTGGAGGGCGACGTTGTTTCCGGCTTCGGGGCCGAGTTTGTTGATGAGGTTCGCCCGCATTTCCCAAAGCATCATGCACCAGACTTCGCCCTGCGAATGCACTTCATTGGCCAGGTCCGCGCGGAACGGGCCGAGCAGCGGATTGCGCGGCACGCCGTCATGCGCGGAGGCTTTCCCCGGGTCAATGTCCGCAAACGTGAGCGGATTCTTGTTGGTATCCGTGCAATACGGATAACGGCGGATGCCGTAGTAATAATTCTGGTCGAAGGTCGTGCCGAAACCGTGGTAGGCGACGTAGCTAGCCATGGGATAAACCCCGTCCACGTCCGCCGCCGGATCAGTCAACAGGGCCAGCGCGTAGAAATCCGACCAGCCTTCGCCCATGCCGGCGGTTTGAAGGGCGTCAATGCCTGCGCCACCGCCCACCAGCCGGGTGCTCAAGCCGTGCGTGTATTCGTGCAAAACAATCTGTGCGTCCAGCGCACCGTCCCGGGCAGGCGAAGCGCCATCAAACACATACATTTGCATCCGCGGCGCGCAACCATCCGGCGGTGTGGACATGTTGGCGTTGTTGGCGTGGCGGCCGTCGTTCAGGCCAAGGCCGTCCTGGGCGTCCGCCTGCACGGCGTCGTTGCCCAGGCCGCCGCGACCGAAGTTGTCGGTCTGGAAATTGCCCGCCGCCTCGGTGAAACCGAGCTGATACAAGGCGTCGTGCATCCAGTTGTCCCAATAAAACAACTGGACGGTGGCGGCCTCGCCGTAATTCGCGGGAGCAGTGGTCAAATCCAGCGGGAAATCGAACACGCGTGACGGGTTGCCGGTCGGACGCGGCAGGTCGGCAAGGTTGTCGTCGTTGCGGTCGAGGTGTGCGTCCACGTTGTTGCCGCGCGTTTCATTGTCGCCGTCATTGATCCAGCCGTTCGGCGACGCGATGTCGTCCAACGCCGTGAACGTCACCAGCCCACGTTCCACCGGGGTTGGTTGGGTGGTGCTTGGAGTCTGCCATCCGGGCAGGAGCGGTGTGGGGCTGGCATTGGTGTAAACGCGGCAGGTTATGGCCGAACTTTCGGTGGTGAGATTCCGGCGATACAGAATCTCGCCGGTGTCGGCGGTCACGAGGGTCAAATACATTTCATCGCGCCATTGGCTGGTGAACAGGACCTGCCAGCACAGTTTTAATTGTGTGCGGCTGGCGGGGAACCAGGTGAGTTCCGCGCGGGCATCGCCTTTGATGCCGTCGGTGGCGGTGAACGTTTGCTGGCGTGTGGCGCCTGTGGCATCGGTTTCCGCGACCACATAACCAGCGGTAAACCGGTCGCCGATGTTGGTCACGGCGGTTACCAAGGCTTGTTGCACGGGCAACGGCAAGTCGGCGCCGGATTGCACGGCGGCGAGCAGGGCGGGATCGGCGGCTTGGATTGCCGATGGAATAAACTCACTCGAAAGACAGGCAAGTTCGCCGGCCTGTGTCATGTGACCAATGAGCAGAGCATTGAATACCGGCACACCCGCCACTTGTTGCTGCCAGACCACGGTGCGCGCGCCGTTCCCGGCGGACATATCATCGCGTTGCACGTTCGCGTCGTCGAGCGCTTCGGGGCCGAACCCAAACAAGGCCTGGTATTCCTGCAGGAATGCCTTTACGGGACGGTCGGGATCATTCGGGTCGAACATCTGTGCCGTGGCGTCCGACACGGTAACGCCCGCGCCGCCGGGGCCGGTCAGATAGCCGAGGCGCGGCAGGACGGATTTGGGCGACAACAGAATCGGGTCATAATCCAATTGGATTTGAGGCCAGCGTTCCTCGAAACGGGCGACGGCCAGTTTCAGCGCCGTGGCATTGGTTCCAAGCACGGACTCGGCATGGCCGGCGTCCAGCGGAACGGTGCGGCGCGAGTCGAAGTGATTGAGGCCGGAGTTGGTCAGGATGTTTGCGGAGGCACCTTGGCCGGTCAACGACGCAATCAGCGATTCAGTCAAATCAATCACCGAATAATTCGGAACCACCGTCCGGGTGGTCGCCTGCGCTTCCGCCGAGTATGCGGAGCGATGGACTTGGTCGTCTGTGGTGGCGGTGCGGTAGTGATAGCTGGTTTCGGGATTGAGATTCGGGTCGGCACAATTGGTTTTGGTGACCGGCACCTTCCCGATTTCGATCCACGCCGACAAGCTGGTGTTCCATCTTTCCACGAGAACGCTCTCTGCCGGTGTGTTGGTGGGCAACGGCTGCCAGTTCAGCCGGATTTCCGTGGCGGAAACGGCTTCAGCGGCAAATTGTGCCGGCACCGGCAGGCTGGCGTCTTCACTCCGCTCGATGAAGAAGCTGACGGTGGCGGAGACCCCGATAAGACCATCGTTGTCGATTGCCCGGGCCACAACCGTGTGCCAGCCGCCAACGACATTGGTGACGGGCAATTCCAGGGTTGTGCCATTGGTTTCTCCCAGCATTGTGCCGTCCAGTTCGAGAGTGAGGTTGGTGACGATGCCATCCAAGTCGCTCGCTGCCGCGACCAGCGGTGGCAGAGTTTCGGCGGTGAAATGAATTCCGTCGGCAGGAGAAGTGACCGTCACCGTGGGCGGATGCATTTCAACCACCGTCACATTGACCGGCGCGGACATGACCTGGTTGCCATTCCAATCCGCGGCTGCAGCAGTCAATTGGTGACTGCCGATTGAGCCGGGGATCCAGGGTATGTTCGAATCGAGGGAATCCGCCACTTTGACCCCGTCCACGACAAGCTCAAGATTTGTGACTGCCTGTGCTGGATCATTCACATCCACCGCCACGAGGGTTTCCTGCCCCAGCGCCAACCGGTCCCCGTCTTTTGGCGAGGTGATGACGATTTCAGGCGGCGGAGGCATCAACACATGAACCAGCACCGGCTCGCTTGGGGCCGAGGCGTTGCCTTGATGATCATAGGCAACAGCAGTGAGGGAATAATCATTTGTTTGTTGCGGCACCCATTCAAAGCAGGAATTGGTTGTCTGTCCCAGACTGACTCCGTTGGTGAAGATTTCCGCGTGGTCGAAGTCACTCGTCGGATCTTCGAACGCGAGACAGATTGGCGCCGGAGATCCGACATACAGCGAATCTCCGTCGTTGGGGCTGACGATTGAGACTCCGTAACTGATGAATGCAAAGCCGGCCTTGACGGAAAGCGTTTCGGTATAAAACGGGCTTGAAGTTCCATAAATTCCATCAAGGGCGCGCGCTTGAAGTTGATAATTCCCGGGGGCAGGTGGTTGCCAGAAAACCGGATTGCTGTTGTTGGTTTCAATGAGCAGTTGTCCATTCACATAGTAATCGAAGGTTTCCAGAATATGCCCCGGATCGTTCACCGAAAGCCGGATTGCAGTGGGCATTCCCACGGCAACCGGTTGATTGGCACTGGGCGCGGCAAAGGCAAGGGAGACTTCCCGATAAAAGAGCAGGTTGCACTCAGCTTCTCCAATCGCGCCTGAATCCGCCTCGGCCATGACTTTAATTCTGGAGAAGGTTCCATCTTGGAATGTCCATGAAATCTGATAGGGCGGTTCCGAAAACGAACCAATAGGATCACCATAAGGGGACCAAATAGAACAAACATAGAAGGTAACGTTGGTAATATGATATGGCCCCGGCATCCAGGCATCCGCCATCAAGTCAACCGGCACACCGAATGGAATCCTAATAAAGGCGGTGCCCCACTGATTGGTGAAATTTTTGACTATGGTAACGTTGGGAAAATCCCCGGTCACAGTCACCGAAACGTCATCGGACGTGGTGGTCAACCCCAGGTCATCAGTGGCAATGGCGACCAATGTATAATTGCCCGGTTGCCGGGGGAACCAAGTGGCGGCGACATCCGGTCCACCGGAAGTTTCGAGGAGGTCGCCATTGACGTAAATTGAAACAGAAACAATGGTCCCATCGGGATCGTTTGCTGTGGCATGTACGAACACGTTGGTCGGCACCGTCAACACCGCGCTATTGCCCGGACTATCAATCGAAACCTGCGGGGGGTAACTCATCTGGATTGTGCCGAGGTCCAAAGAATTTGAACCGCCAAGGTCGTCGAAGGCGACGGCGCGGATTTGGAACCATCCGTTGGTGGAAGGAATCCAATTGACACCGTAACCCGTCCCCCAATCCGGAGGGGGAGCCGTGCCAATCAAACTGTCGTTGGCATAGAATTCCACCCGATCAACGGTGCCGTCATCATCCCAGGCATCCACTTGGAACTCGATTGGTGAACCCACAGGGATGAGGGACGGAATTTCGTATCCCATCATTTCCGGAACGTCATCCACCAGCACGCTCACCGGAGCATGGCTGCTGAATTGGGAATCATTGGCGGAAAAATCGAATTCATAGGTTCCGGACTGGAAACAGACTGCATGGGTCACGGGTTGGGTGGCATTTTCAAACTGCACGTCGGCCGGACCGCCGAGCAATTGCCACTGCACCTGAAGATTTCCACCCGCCGGGCGGTTGTCGTCGGTGGCTGACCCCGCCAATTCAATCGTCCGGTTGAATTGCCGCGGCGCGGTGTTGGCAGTGGAGACAACGGGAGGCGCGTTGTCCGAACCGGCAATCCAGGTGTTGGTCACGGATTGTTTCAAATCCGCCAGTGCCGCCGTGATGACGTCCACACCGGTGTTGGTGCCGGTATATGAAAACACCGCTCGGCCAAGGCGCGAAGTGGTCGCCTTGCCTGTTGCCACATTGGCACCCGATACGGAAAAGCTGACTTCCAGATCGGAGATCGGCAGGCCGCGTCCATTCGTGACCCGCACGAAAACGGTTTTTTCATGGCTGGTGGCGGCGAATGGCGTCGGCTGCGTCAATTCCAGTTTTGTGTCTGGTTCGGCAGATTCGGAATAAAAGCCGCCGATGAACGCGTATGATTCGTAAGGTGCCCAGCCGTAAACGCAGGCGCCAAACGGGACCGGCGCGGAGAGATGATGCGCGCCGGGATTCACGGGCACTTGTGCGCCGGCATATCCGCCGTCACCAATCAACTGAAAGCAACCGGTCGGAACAGGGACATCGTCCAGTAAAATTGTTCCCACGCCGTTGGTTCGAACGGTAAGGTTCACGTAATTATTGGTGTAAATTTCCCTTGGTGGATATTCGTAATTATAGAAGGCTTCGGCGGTGCTTAATATGTAGTCGCCACCAAACTGCTCGAACGGCGGCACCAGCATCATGAAAGGGTCTCCAGTGGTGTTATCGAAATCCAAGCCGTTGGCATACTGCGCGGCGAGGACGGGCTGGCTGGCCAGAATTTCCGCCGGGCCATCAATGATCTGTTCGTAGAATTGCCCGCGATCCAGTGACGCCACGATTTTACCGTTGATCGCCAGGCGGGTTCCGTTGGCGGCGGCCAGGAAACGGAACGTGTCGCCCTTCGTGCGGGTAGCCAGCGGCATGGTGACAAAATGGCGTCCCCACGTGTCCATGGGTGGGAGTTGTTCGAACAGGTGATCGCCGGCGGGTACGCTGGGTGGTATGAGCGCACAGGCATGGCCGCCAAAAACGGCAACCGGCTTGTCCGATTGAATCGTAGTCCCCGTAAAATCGGCATCCGGCCCATCGAAGTTCATGAGGCGATAGGTTTCACCTTTCTGTAAAATAATTTCGTAAGGAACACCCGCAATCCGGGAATCTGCCGAGGCGGAAGGCGTGATGGTAACGGAGCTGTCATCTTCGGTAGCCACCACGGCAAATTCGGTTCCGCCGACGATATGTTCCGGGTCATACCAACTGGGTGAGTTCTGATACGTCAGAATGATGTAATTCGTCCCCAACATGGCCGTGGGCAGGGCCAGACAACCATCGGTGGTATAAATGAAGTAATTGAGCCCATAAACAGTCACGGGATGATCCGCAGTGACATGAATGGCATTAGGTTGAATGGAATCCGAAACAGTCAAATCGCCCGGATCAATGGTTACTCTTGTTGATGAACCGGCACGGACCTGGAAGCGTCTTGTGTAATCTTGTGACTCACCCACATAGACCACCGTATCCACATCGGCATTGATGTACAGGTCGAAGCCGCTATAGGGCGGTTCAGACTCGAGCGATGGTTCGTTATACAGAAACGTCAGCCAGAAATCAGTGCCCTTGGTTGAGCGCGTGGCTGTGAGGCGATTCGGGGGAGCCGGAAGCACATCCATTTTGAGCAAGTCGCTGCGTGTCCCACCGGCATAGGCAACCTGTAACCTGAGAGTGTAGCTTCCCGGTTCACTGAATTGTGCAGTGGCAATCAAGGCATTGGGATCGGAAAATTGTGCGTCGCCCGGCCCGTCGAGTTTTGACCAGGTCACATTGGTTTGGGCATCGGCGATCGGCGTCTGGATTTCCACTGTCCCGGCCAGGAATGCGGCATTGGGCAGGCTGATGATTTGGTCGGGGCCGGCTTCGACCAGGAAATCGCCGTTTTCATCCACCACCCAGATGGAAACGTCGGAAGAAATGGATGTATCTCCACGGTCGTCGGTTGCCATTGCCGAAAGAACGTGCCGGCCCAAAGTGGCGTTTGTCCACGCGGTGGCAAAAGGTGGTGTGGCCAGTTTCGCCAGGTCCCGGCCGTCGGCCAGCAGGATCACATTGGTCACCCGACCGTCCCGGTCCGTGGCGGTTGCCTCCACGGCAATGGTTTGCCCGAATTGAAATTGACTTGTATCCGCGGGAGCAACGATGGAAACCTTGGGTGGATTGTTTGGCGGCGCGATGACGATTATCGGAATTGTTTTTGCATCCTTGAAATTTATGCCCAGATCGGTGTTGCCCAGGTCGTCCACCGTGACGCTGAGCAAATCCATGCCGGAAAAGTTGGTGTAATTGAGATAGCTTAAACCGGCCAGGGCGGCATTAAGGCTGGCAAGGGTTCCCCGGATAACCTGATTGGATGTGCCGTTTGCTCCGGCCTGCCAGTCCAGTCCATTGTCTGAACCCAGGGTGAGGATGCCGTTGGAAACCGACAGGGAAAGTTCCAGCACTCCAAGGCCGGCATCCTGATCCGCAATCGAGATCAACCGGTCAGCGCCAAACACCAGCGCCACATTATGAGGAATGGTTTGTTCCCCGGGCACATTCAACTGCAATGTGTTCGTAACTGCCTGCACGTTGATTGCAACCGTTGCCGGGGTTGAATCCAACCGGCCATCGTTCACTTTGAAGGTGAAACTGTCGGGACCATTGTAATCCGTTGCGGGGGTGTAGATATATTTGTTGGGAGTCAAGGGTTGACCGGTCGTCGCTCCGCTTTGACCCGGCAAGGGGTTGAGAGTGCCGTGCGCGGGCTGGCTCAGGAGCGTGTAAATCAAGGATGCCCCCTCCGGATCACTGCCGGTAAGGGTGATCGGCAGCGCCGTGTCCTCGGCCACGGAGAGAGTTTGACTGTTGGCCACCGGCGGCTGGTTTGTCGGCAACACCGTCAGTATAATGTTGTTGCTTCCTGTCGCGACGGTGTCATTGGCAGTCAGGCTGATGATATAAGTTCCGGCGGCATTGAAGCTCACCGTGGTGTTTGTCCCGGCTGGATTGCTGAACGTGGCCGCGCCGGAACCGCCAACTTGATTCCACAAGCAAGTCAATGTTCCATTCGGCAAGCCATCGTCATAAACAATGCCGGTCAAGGTGACGCTGTCAGGCATTTCCACGGTATATTTGTCCGCCGTCACTGATACGCTTGGCGCCTGATTGACGATGACAGTCACGTTGCTGCTATTGGTGGAAACACCATCGCTGGCGGCCAGCTTCAATATATAGACCCCGTTCGTGCCGAATGTGGCGGTCGTGTTGATTGAACTTGCATTGGCAAAAGTAACCGTTCCCGGCCCACTCGCCTTGCTCCAACTGGTGGTCAGACTGCTGCCGACGGGCAAGCCATCGTCCGTGGCGGTTCCTTGCAAAACAACCTGGCTGGCGGGCCAGGTGATGATTTGGTTCCTTCCCGCATTAACCACCGGCGCGGCGTTGACCCGGATTACCACATCAGCGTTGGTTGTCGCCAAGGTGTCGCTGGCAGTCAGCCGTAGAATGTAAGTGCCGGGCTGATCAAAAGTCACCGTGGTGTTGGTCAGGCTGGCGTTGGCAAAGGTGGCATTGCCCGGTCCACTCATTTCAGTCCATGTGCTGGTTAGGATGTTATGCGGCAATTGATCGTCAGTGACCGTCCCAGCCAGCATGACAGTTGTGCCGAAATTGACCGTTTGAGTCGGGCCGGCGTTGACGACCGGCGGCAGGTTGAAGGTGACAACCACCTCGCCTGAATTCGTCGCCGCGCCATCGTATGCTGCCAGAACCAAAATATAAGTGCCGGATTGGCTGGCGGTGACAGTTGTGTTTTTCGCCGATGTGTTGCCAAAAGTGATGGTGCCCGGCCCGCCGGCCTGCGACCACTGCATGGACAAAAATCCCCCAGGCAAACCATCATCGTTTACGCTGCCATTGAGGGTTGCTTCAAGACCATTGGTGAGAATATTGTTCCCTGCGTTGACTGCTGGCGGTAAATTTTCAATGACCGTCACATCAGAGTGATTCGTGGCAATGCTGTCATCGGCGGTCAAGCGCAACACATAAACCCCGTTGGTGCTGAAGGTCGCCGTGCTGTTCGTCGCCGCCGCATTTCCAAACACAACCGTGCCCGGCCCGCTGATTTTGCTCCAGACAACTTTCAGCGTGCCGTTGGTTGGCAAGCCGTCGTCACTGGCCGAACCCGGCAAGATGATTGTGCCGGGGAAGGTATTGGTCATGGTTTGACCGGCGTTGACCACGGGCGGTGCATCCACCGTTACAAAAAGATCGTTGCTGCCGCTCAAGAATGAATCGCTGGCAAACAGGCGCAGACGATAAATACCTGACTGGCTGAAAGTCGCCGTCGTCAGGGTATTTGAAGGATTGCTGAATGTGACGTTACCCGGACCGCTCACCTTGCTCCAGACAATTGTATCCACCGTGCCGGGAAAGACATCATAAGTAACCGATCCAGCCAGGTTGACGGAGTTGGCCGGCAAAATGATCAGTTGATTTGGTCCTGCGACCACCACTGGAGGATCGTCCACTGGCCGGTTGGTGATGCTGATGGTTGCGGCGAGGGAATTGGCTGCTCCATCATTAACCCGAAACGTGAAAGAATCATTGCCGAAGTAATTCGTGGCTGGCTTATAAGTCAGATTGGGTGCCGTCCCGCTCAAGGTCCCATGTGCCGGCTGCGTTAATACGGAAAAGGTCAAGGCATAACCCTGCGGGTCATAGCCGGTCAACGTCACGGGCAGCGCGGTATCTTCAAAATTCGTGAGCGATTGTGAAAAGGCCGTTGGCGGATAATAGACTTGTGTGACCGTCAGCGAAACAGTCGCCGGTGACGAGTCGGTGATTCCATTGTTCACTTTGAAGGTGAACGCGTCACTGCCGAAGTAATTGGTCGCCGGTTTGTAAGTCACACTGGGTGGCGTGCCGCTCACCGTTCCGTGTGTTGGCAGTGTCAACAACGAGAAAGTCAGCGTTTTCCCCTGTGAATCAGAGCCGGTCAGGGTGATGTTGGTCGAACTGTTTTCCGCCAGCGTAATGCTTTGTGCCGTGGCCACCGGCGGCTGATTCGTTTGGGTGGACGAACCGCCCCAACGCACCACGCCGCCGCCGTTCAATATAAACTGGTCGCTGGCCGAAGTGCCGGCCAGCGTGGAATTGCCGTTGACGATCACCGTCCCATTCGGTGCCAGCACCAGGCCATAGACCGTGCAGCCGCCATTCAGCGTAAAACCGCCACTGGCCACCTGGAGTTGCAACCACGCCGGATTATTTGACGCGCCAACAGTTCCATTGGCGGTAAATCCGTTGGCCACGGTCAATACCACCGGCCCTACTATTTTCAAAGTGGAACTACCGTTCAAATTCAGGTTTTGCAGGTTGTAATTCACCGCCTGAAGCCCGCCCGCAACGCCCAGCACCAAACCCGATCCGCCGTTGGCGGTGAATGTGCCATAAGTGCCGGGCGGCACGGCCACCTGCCCCACGTTGCCATTGAGCGTCAAATCGCGGAGCGTGGCCGCGTTGCCGATGGACTGGCCGGCGTTGTTGATGGTCACGCTGCGCGTGCCGGACGGCTGCGGCGGGGCCGTCACGGTTGGCAGCGACATCGGCGTCGTGCGCGTGCGCAGGTAACGGAGCGAACAATTGCCATTGAGCGTAATTTGATAGCCGGCAGGCGAAGCGCTACCCGTGCCGACCACGGTTCCGGCAAAGGTCGGATTGCCATTGACGCGCAGCGTGGGCGTGCCGGGCACGAGCAGGTCGCCGGTCATCGTGAACCCGCCGTTGAGCGTCGCGTTCTCGCCGAGCAGTTGCTGCAGCGAACCTTCAATCCGGCCGTTGCCGTTCAGACTGGGCGCGTGGCGGACCGTCACGGCGAGGTTGGTTGGTTGAGCCTGCGCGGTCGCCGCGAATACAAGCGGTATGACGGCGCCAAAGATGGCGCCAAATAATTTTGAGACTCTGGAGGTGAGACCAAATTCAACCCATTGCATACTTGCCCTTCCCCAAATTGGTTGCCGATGTTTCGTGCGGCGAAGCCCCTGCTGCACTTCAAAAATGGGTTTTAATACTCAGTCTATACCCGGTCAATAAATAGTTATTAACATTGGCGTAACCGTTTGATGTTGAAGGAAAACAACCCTGTGGAAAATCAAGACAACCGTAATTTCTCAACCAGGCGGAAACCAGTCTGGCTGGAATCGTAAATTTTACTCGTGCTCCGTGATTTTAAATTTGGCTTCGTGAATTGCGTATCCTTGTTTCTCGAGATCCGCTTGAATTTCGGAGTGCTTCGCGCCCAAAATTTCTGGCGCTAATTCCACAGTATTTAAAAATTGCAGCAATCCAACTGTATCAAGCACCGGTTGCGATACAGAAGAAAATGGCTCGCCCGACGGCAAAAACAAATAGGTGCCTTTCTTGTTCGTCTGATAAACATCCACCGTCATAGTCAAAAAAGATAATCCGTATTCATCCAAACGCAAATATGGCGCGGTACGTTGTCTGGATTGGGGCACATTGCACCCCTCCTAAGTGATACGGTAAAAATTAAAATATCTTTCAAAAATATCTAAAATGGACGTTTGGGTCATAAAAAACCGGCGCTGACGCCCAAGCCAACCGCGCCAACGCCGCCGAAGCCCGCCGCACCCTCCAGTCCTCACATTGAACATCGGCCCGGATTTTTCGCGGTTTTGATGTGAGTGCTGATTAACACAAGGACGAGCGGGCAACGGTTAGAAGGATTTCACCAAGGCCTTGCGGAGGGCGGTGAGCAAACGCGTCAGCGAAACCGGTTTGCCGTCCTTGGGCCACGGGACACCGTTCATCCTCACCCAGAACTGGCGGGAGGCGGAAAACGGGACTCGCACAAGCTGGATTTTGAGGTTTTTGTTCCGGTGAAAATCCTTGATAGAAATTCGCAGGTCTGCTTTCATAACCCCATGATAAAGGCCACAGATAGAAAAGTCACCTGTGCACGGCGTCGTGCACGCGGAGACGCTTAATAATAATGTTAGGCGGCTACATCAACCGTCCCACAATTATTGTTGCTGCGATTCTGGTTGCCAGCGTCGTGCTCTTCCTGATGAGCCGGAGCAGCAGTTATTTGGTTATGGACAGGAAGGGATTTCGGGCGCGCGTCATGACGCCGCGTGCCGTTTCAGTAAGTCAGCTTTCGAGTGTTTTTGACCAACTCAAAGCAAATCACAAGGATGCGTCCTGGGCGGCATTCACATTCTGTCCACCCGATGAGCCAGCGAGCGACCAAACGTCAGTCAATCTTCAGTATTCTGTCGAAGGCGGGAAGATTGGTTTTGACTGGGTTCTGCTTGCCCCACGCAACATAGCCGACAAAGATAAGATTGTTGCCTTTATGAAGGACAGGCATTACACGATCTTGGAGCGAGAAGGAAACAGTGTCAGATATTTGCGAGTTGAGGACGGAGACCTTGTTCAGCTCGGCAAGCAGATAGCGGAGTTTTACCATCTCCAAGCTGATAGCCAGATGGGTATGTTTATAGATGGTTTTGAGTGGAAGCCATGATGACACCTAACAAATCGCTGCAGGCAACGCGGGATGACGCACTCAGTTCCGCTTCGCGGTTCACGTCTTTTGGTCCCGCGTGCCTGAGCTCTGGACGTTAGGCGGCTACACATTTATGAAAATACGATACACAACAGTCATAGCAGTTGTTTTGGGATTGCTCGCCGTTTCCTGGCTGACCAATCGCACGTTTGCACAAACCTCAACGAATAGATCCGCCTCAAGTCCAGCACTTCAAAAAGCCAAGATGATCAAAATGGACAGCTTCATGGTGGAGAATTTGACTCTTGATCAGGTGATAGACACGTTGAACCAACAAGTCGCTCTGCGACACGGAGGAGTCGAGCTGCGTTTAGCGGCAACAGCCAAGGAGAAGGAGAAGACATTGATCACCGTTAGTCTTAAAAATACGAGTCTTGCGGAGATCCTGGACCGTGTTGCGAAGGCAGCTGACTTGAATTTGATGGAGGAAGACAACGTGATAGTTCTTGTTCCGAAGAAGAAGGCGCCATGACGAAGCCGCCTAACAAATCGCTGCAGGCAACGCGGGATGGCCGGTCCAGTTCCGCTATCGCGGAGGACGTCATCAGCCCCGCGTGCCTGAGCTCTGGACGTTAGGCCGCATTACACATGGACATCACCGCACATAACAACGCACGCCCGATGACTGTTAAGTTTGCGCTGATACTATTGGCGCTCGAAGGCGGCGTGACTTTAGTGATGGATGTCGTCAATTTTCAGTCGAGCCATTATGTTTTATTCGGGAGTTGGCTGATGCTAGATATTCTTTTTCTTGTTCTTCTTTGGTGCGCTTTTCGTGGCAAAAACTGGGCTCGGTGGTTTGTCGCCGTGTGGACTTTATTTGAAGTCTGCTTTTCTCCGCTTGCATGGGTTTGCTATCTTCACACTTCCTCAACCTTGGGGGCGGTCTGGTTTTGGTTCGATTGGTTGTTAGATATTATCGCGCTATTCGCCTTGTTCCATACGTCATCGAATCTCTGGTTTCGAGCGCACAAACTGCCGCCTAACAAATCGCTGCAGGCAACAGCCGCTGGCCCTGCCAGTTGCGATTGATTTAGGTAATTGTCCCCTCACGGCAAGTAACCCAAAAACAGAGGTTTTAGGCTCTCCGAAAGGAGGGTCGCGTGAATAGTCTTGATTTCCGTCGAGTTCCAGCACCTAAACTTAGGAAAATCAATCCCAAAGTGACTATTGCAATTGGCATAATTTCAAAGAGTCAACATGGGGCTATGAACAGGCCGACTATTTTTTTAGCCTGTGACAGTCAAACCACAGGCCCCGGCGCTGCTAAAAGTCTGGATGCTCAAAAATTGAGAACGGTTGAATTTGCCAATGCGGAAATTTTGGTTGCCCACGCTGGAATTTGCGACTTGGCTGAGAGCGTGATTGAAATCATGCAGCGGAAGGCCAAAAACACCACACTTGAAAGTGAAGAAACTGTTACAAGAGTCGCACAAAAATCAATATGTGAGGTCAGAGACCATCTGATTGCAATCAACAAAGAGTGCAATTTCTCAGAAGATGCTTGGAAAAGATTTTTTAGAGATGAAAACCAGCTCGTTCTTCTGTTGGGATTTTATTTCGATAGAAAGCCCTACCTTTACACCATAGACAATGATTTTTGCCTGCCAATTAGAGCCACAAAACCCTACAAGGCAATTGGCATTGGTGGGCCAATGGGAGAAATGTTTCTTCGTGAAAAAAACCAAGCTGACCCCGGCTTTGAGTTTGGGTGGCAAATATCCATATCAGTTATTGAAAAAGTAATCGAAAACATGGATGGCTGCGGGCGACCAACTTGGGTTGCTATGACTTATCCAATGCCGGAGGTAATTGCAAAGCGATACGAAACAGAAGGCCGACCCTACAAACAATCGTATGTTGGATTTTTTGACCGATCCGAAATTGATTTGCTCGCTTCAGAATTAAAAGTCGAAGAAGCAAATGATGCGGTTCACCAAAAACCAAAAATGCTTGAACTGCTTAAAAGATTTTCCGCCAAACAATTAGAAGAGTGTCAAAAAATAGTGAACAAAGAGTTTGGAATCCAATGAAAAAAACCAAAATCACTTCGACAAATAAAGGTCAATTTTTTGGCCTGCTTAAGCGTGCTGCTCTGCCACTTTCGCAGACAGGTCAGCAAAAATCGGCTGCTCTGAACCGCGCAGGTTATAGCGGTAAACAAACTCGTTCACGTAGCTCTGCAAGTGCTGCGGTGAAACGTGGTGGAAAGTCCCATTGATGGAGCGTTTTAATTGCGACCAAAAACCCTCAATCGAATTGGTGTGAGCAACGCCCTTAACATATTGACGAAAAGCATGGCGAACGTGCTTGTGCCCAAAACCCATGCTCGGAAGATTCCTGTAAATGTTGAGTTCGTCTGTGCAAATCGTCGTTCCTTTTTGCACGTTGCTGGCGATGTTTTCCAAAAGGGGTTTGCGCTCCACTTTCCCAAGCACCTTAGCTTGGACGTTCCCGCCACGTTCCAAAACACCAGCTACCGCCGTCTTGCCTGTCGCTCCGCGTCCGCGTTTGCCGCGATGGATGCCACCAACGTAGGTTTCATCAGCTTCGACAATCCCGCTCATCATGCCGCCGTCATTCTGCATAAGCTGGCGGATTTTGTGACCCATGCGGTGAGCGCACTTGTAAGTCACACCAAGCTGGCGTTCCAGTTCCTTTGCCGCCACGCCATTTTTGGAACTGGACATAAGGAACAAAGCAAAGAACCACTTTTTCAGGGACGTTTCGGACTTGTGGAAAATTGTGCCAGCGGTCGGGGAAATCTGAGTGCCACACCAAGCGCAAGCGTAGGTGCGTCGGCCTTGGACGGGATGAAAGCAATCCGTCTTGCCGCACTTGCACTTGCCGCCATCCGGCCAGCGAGTCTTGAAAATGAAATCCAAGCAGGCGCGGTCATCGGGGAACTGCGCGTTGAACTCTTTAATCGTGTATTTCGTTGTCATGCCTAAAATTTACCACAACCGTTACTTGCTGTCAAGGGATAATTACCTTGATTTATGAGTTCGTTCGTCATATTGTCTTTTTCACGTCCCGCTCGGCGGCTGTGCCTGAGCTCTGGACGTTAGGCAAAGCGATGAACACAATGTTTATCTTTGTAGTCTGCTTCGGGGTCTTGGTTTTTGGCGTTATTATCGCCACAAGTATTTTCAATGCGAGAGTCGGCGGCAGCTCTCAACCCGCGCCGTGGATGCGGCGGGTTCGTCAGTTCCAGAACGAAAGGGAGAATGCTGGCTGGCGAATCCAGATGATTCCTTACGATGACACCTCCAAGCCGATGACCATGAACTTGGGCGGCATTCTGTCTATCGTGCCGGCGGTGGGTATAATGGGATTCATCGGCGGGCTCGCCATGGCCACTTACGATGAACCAAGACACGTAAGTTCAGGGCTGATGCTTGCTGTCTTGAGTTTCGTGGTGTTGCTGGGCGGCGTGTGGCTCAAAGCACGTGTTGTAAGGCAAGGTTGGGATGTTGCTCCGGGTCGTTGCGTTGACCGTGAGCTACAAAAAGTCTGGATTCCAGCGGGCGTAAATACCGGTGGCCATTGGGGCTGGTTTTGGCGCATTATTTGTGAGTATGAGTATTTAGGAATACCCTATCGCGTCACGCCGGAGGTTTACTGGGCGAGCTTTAATTCTGAAGAAGCTGCCCTCAAATTTTTAGAAGAGAGGATTTCTCCGAATGGGGAATGCACGCTTCGCGTCAATCCGAAAAATCCTCTCCGAACCGAGTTGATGGATCAAGGCATCAAAGACAAACTGCTTTACTAAATTGTGTATGTCATGCTTCGCTTTGCCTAACAAATCGCTTCAGGCAACGCGGGATGGCGTCTCCAGTTTCGCTTTCGCGGACGACGTCATCCGCTCCGCGTGCCTGAGCTCTGGACGTTAGGCGGCTCTTGATATAATCACCTATCGCCCTGCAGTGGTGAATAACTTATTCTGGACAGGAATGGAAGTCGGCGTAGTGTTGCAATCAATCAGATGGCTTTGAACCAAATTTGGTTTGCAAGGCCAACAACAACGATAAAACCGTATTGTAAGGATTGCCATGAAACGACTATCCACACTTCTATCTATTGGTATTGCATTGCTTGGAGCAACTGTCACTGGGAATGCGCAAATCTACACCGGCGGAATTGTGCCCGACCGCTCAACCCTTAATTCCATCCTCGCCGGATACGGATCTGTCACGGAGAATTTTGAAGCGATTTCATTGCCGCCCAACGTTGGACAAATCGGCCCTGCCGTGCTGAACTCCACCACTCACTTCGACGGCTGGGGTCCGGGGTTGGTCGTCCCCGGCGTGACGTTCAGCGCCGTTTCGGGCGACCTCCAATGGAATGGTGCGGGATACTACGGCCAGCCTTCCAAGGACATTTGTTCCAGCAGCAGCACAATCGAGATTGATTTTTCCAACCCGACTCCGGCCTTTGGCCTTGACCTGCTGGTCTTCGCCGGATTTGGGGACAATGCGAACGTGAACGTGTACGGAGCCGACAACACGACGTTGCTGGCGAATATCTCCGGGATTTCAATCTCTGACCCTTCCAGCCCGGTCTTTTTTGGATACCAAGATTCTGCTGGCATAGGCATGGTCCAAATTCAAAGCACCGTCCATAGCTGGAGTCCGTTGATTGATAATGTGACCTTCGCCACCGTACCGGAACCGTCAGTCCCAGCCCTCCTTGCAGTCGCCTTTTTGCTGGCCTCCATGAGCGTCCGTCGGCGGCCCACTTGAGCGGTTTGACACTTTATGAAAACAGTCACCTATATCTTGTCGGTCATCGTCATTCTTGGCTTGGTTGTCGTGCCGACTCGCGCCGGCACCGACAATGACGAAGTCCTCACGAAGAAGGTTTCCGAAGTGTATTTCGAGTGTCAGAAGATTAAGCCCGGCATGACTCGTGCAGAGCTTTTGAAGTTATTCAAGGAAGATACAGGTGGCGTGGCGTGGCCTGCGTCCAAGCCGTTGCCCTTCCAACAGCATCAGAGCTTTGATTATCGCAGGTGTTGGCTCATCATGGTTGATGTTGATTTTAGTCCTTCTGACTCTAAAGAGGCACGACCGACGGACATCATCACCAAGATTTCCAGACCGTATATAAATGGGGCCCCTAAAGGATGAACGAGATGCCTAACAAATCGCTGCAGGCAACGCGGGATGGCGTCTTCCTCCGTCGCCGAGGCTATGGAGGACAGGCCAGTTTCGCTTCGCGGTTCACATCATTTTGTCCCGCG